>Ga0068872_10001205_pt1 | contig 20872 bp, 22 predicted proteins | sample NOAtaG_7_FD_66441 | JGI IMG/M metagenome (GOLD analysis project Ga0068872, IMG submission 66441) | Freshwater lake microbial communities from Lake Erie, under a cyanobacterial bloom - NOAA_Erie_Diel1S_2200h metaG | ecosystem: Environmental > Aquatic > Freshwater > Lake | place: USA: Ohio, Lake...
CCGCTCGGTCTATGGCGGGCTGCAGTCGCTCGACCCCGCGCTCGAGGAGGCCGGCGCCAGCCTCGGCGCCGGGCCGCTGCGCAGCTTCTTCCTGGTCACGCTGCCGCTGGTGTGGCCGACGATGCTCGCGGGATGGCTCTTCGCCTTCATCGTCTCCTTCGGCGAGCTCAACACGGCGATCTTCCTCACCGGGCCGGGCACGACGACGCTGCCGATCGAGATCTTCAGCTACCTGCAGTTCCAGGGCAGCCAGCTCGTGATCGCCGCGGCCTCGGCGCTGCAGGTCGCGATGATCGTCGTCATGGTCGCGGCGATCGAGCGGGTCGTCGGCATTGGCCGGATCGTCCGGTCGCGCTAGCCTCGACCGACGTCGCGGGCGACGCGGCGCGCGCAAGCAGGAGCACCGAGATGAGCGAGAAGCCGAAGGCCGCCGAGCCCGAGAACCTGGCGATGATCGAGAAGCGCCGGATCGAGGCCGAGATCCTGAAGCACGTCTACGACACGCTCGTCGCCTCGCATGGCGAGGCGGCGGCGCAGGCGACCGTCGCCGAGGCGGTGCGCCGCTCCGCGATCGAGCAGGCGCGGCGCTTCGCGGACGCGGCGGGCGGCGAGACGAGCCTGCAGTCCTTCATCGACCGCCAGTCGCTCTGGACCAAGGGCGGCGCGCTCGAGATCCAGGTCCGCAAGCGCACCGAGGACGAGTACCATTTCGACGTCGTGCGCTGCCGCTACGCGGAGATGTACCGCGAGATGGGGCTCGGCCATATCGGCCACCTGCTCTCCTGCAACCGCGACTTCGTCTTCAGCGAGGGCTACGACCCGAACCTGAAGCTCGAGCGGCCGCAGACGATCATGCAGGGCGGCAAGTGCTGCGACTTCCGCTACCGCTACGAGAAGAAGCCGGCAACCGGCGCCTGAGCGCCCGCCGCGCGCATCCATTCCACCGGGGAGACAGGACGTGTCCAGCGCAAGCCGCCCGCCACGGGTGGCGCAATTCGCCTGCGAGAAGAAGCCAGCGACCGGGTCGCGCGGCATGGTCGTCACCAACCATCCGCTCGCCTCGGCGGCCGGCGCGGAGATGCTGCTCGCCGGCGGCAACGCCATCGACGCCGCCATCGCCTCGCTCTTCGCGCTGACCGTGGTCGAGCCGATGATGGTCGGCGTGCTCGGCGGCGGCGTCGCGCATCTCCGCCTCGCCGACGGCACGCATGTCGTGCTCGACGGGCTGAGCACCGCGCCCGGCGCGGCGCGCCCCGACATGTACGAGACGGTCTCCGAGGAGCTGCCGAACTACCGCGAGACGAAGGGCAGGAAGAACGCCGTCGGCCCGCTCGCCATCGCGGTGCCGGGCGCGCTGCTCGGCTGGTGCACCGCGCTCGAGCGCTTCGGCAGCTTCCCGCTCGCCGACGTGATGGCGCCGGCGATCCGCCTCGCCGAGCGCGGCTTCGTCGCCACGCCCTACCTGCAGGACTGCACGGCGGACACCGCCGCCGACATCGCGCGCGACCCCGGCCTCGCGCGGCTCTTCCTTCCCGGCGGCGCGCCGATCCGGGCGGGCACGCGCCTGGTGCAGGGCGAATATGCCGACAGCCTGCGCGAGATCGCGCGCTCCGGGCCGTCGGCGCTCTATTCCGGGCCGCTCGGCGCGGCGCTGGCCGCGCACCTGCGCGCCGGCGGCGGCATCCTCGACGCGGCGGACCTCGCGGCCTATCGCATCGCGGAGCGCGCGCCGATCCGCGGCACCTATCGCGGCTTCGAGATCCTCGGCCCGCCGCCGCCGGCCTCCTCGGGCGTGCATGTCGTGCAGATGCTCAACGTGCTCGAGGGCTTCGACGTCGGCGCGATGGGCTTCGGCTCGGCCGACGCGCTGCACCTCGTCGCCGAGGCGCTGCGCCTGGGCTTCGCCGACCGCGCCGCGGCGACGGCCGATCCCGCCTTCGTGCGCGTGCCGGTCGACCGCCTGACCTCGAAGGACTACGCGGCCGAGCGCCGCGCCGCGCTCGACATGCGGCGCACCCGGCGCTGGACCGCTGGCGTCACCGGCGGCGAGAGCGCCAACACCACGCACCTGACCGTCGCCGACGACCGCGGCAACGTCGTCGCGAGCACGCAGACGATCAACGGCCTGTTCGGCGCCTGCGTGCAGGTGCCGGGCACCGGCATGATCGCCAACAACTACATGCTCAACTTCGACCCGCATCCCGGCCATGCGCTGTCGATCGCGCCGGGCAAGCGCTGCTTCACCTCGATGGCGCCGATGATGGCGCTGCGCGACGGCAGGATCGCCTTCGCGCTCGGCCTGCCGGGCGGGCTCAGGATCTTCCCCTCCGCCTTCCAGGCGATCCTCAACCTCGTCGACCACGGCATGACCCTGCAGGAGGCCGTGGAGGCCCCGCGGATCTGGACCGAGGGCGGCGTGCTCGAGGTCGAGGACGCGATCCCGGACGCCGTCGTCGCGGAGCTGCGCGCGCGCGGCCACGAGGTCGTGCGCTCGCGGCGCATCGCGGGCGGCATGAACGCCATCGGCTTCGGCGCCGACGGCATGCTGGCGGGCGCCGCGTGCTGGCGCGCCGACGGCACGCCGGTCGCCGTCTCCGGCGGGCTCGCGCGCGCCGGCGTGCGCTTCACCATCTGAGGGCCGGGCGGGCATCCGCGCCCCGGCCGACGCGTTCCAACATCGAGAGAGCCGCCATGACAGAGAAGATCGTCGTCCTCGACGCCCTCGCCCCGCGCACGGCCGAGCGCCTGCGCGGGATGCTTCCCCCGGGCTTCGAGATGACCCACGCCACGGAGCGCACGGAGCCGCATCTCTGCGAGATCCTCGCCGACGCCGACTACGCGGTCTCCGGCCAGGTCGCCGTCAACGAGGCGATGCTGCGCGCCGCGCGCAAGCTGAAGCTGCTGCACAAGTGGGGCGTCGGCGTCGACAACTTCGACCTCGACGCGGCGCGCGCGCTCGGCATCAAGGTCGCGCGCACCACCGGCAGCAACGCCGTGCCGGTGGCGGAGTTCGCGCTCGGCCTGATGCTCTCCGCGCTGCGCAACATGGCCTATGGCCACGAGGGCCTGCAGAAGGGCGAGTGGCGGACCTGGAAGATGCGCGACGCCTTCATGCTCTCCGGCAAGACGGTGGGCATCGTCGGCTTCGGCGCGATCGGCAAGACGTTGGCGCGCCTGCTCTCGGGCTTCGGCTGCCGCATCCTCTACACCAAGCCCACGCGCCTCGACGCGGCGGAGGAGGCGAGGCTCGGCGCGACCTGGGCGCCGCTCGCGGACCTGCTCGCGCAGTCGGACGTCGTGTCGCTGCACTGCCCGATGACCGACCAGACCCGCAACATGATCGACCGCCGCGCGCTGTCGACCATGAAGAAGACCGCGATCCTCGTGAACTGCGCGCGCGGCGGCGTGGTGGTGGAGGACGACCTCGTCTGGGCGCTGCGCGAGGGCGTGATCCACGCCGCGGCGAGCGACGTCTACGAGACCGAGCCGCTGCCGCCCGACAGCACGCTGATCGGCATCCCGAACATGGTGACCACGCCGCATCTCGCGGCGATGGCCGCCGACAACTTCGAGCCCTCGGTGCGCCGCATCTTCGAGAACATCAGGCGCCTTTCTGTGGGCGAGCCGATCGTGGCAGGCGACGTCGTGGTGCCCTGACGGGCGCCCGGCGCGTCGCCATGCCCGACGACCTCAGGCTGCTCCCGCATCTCTGGACGCCGACGCGCGTCGGCGCGCTCGAGCTGCGCAACCGCGTGATGGTCAGCGGGCACACCGTCCTCTACGCCGAGGACGGGCTGCTGGGCGACCGGCACGTCGCCTATTTCGCCGAGCGCGCGCGCGGCGGGGCGGCGCTCGTCGTCATCGAGCAGCAGGCGGCGCATCCCGCGGGCCGCAACTACCTCGCGGGATGCCGCGCCTACGACCCGGCGGTGGTGCCGCGCTACGCAAGGCTCGCCGACGCGATCCACGCCCATGGCGCCGCGGTCCTCGCGCAGCTCTTCTGCGGCGGCGCGCAGGGCCAGGGGACGATGTACATCGATTCCTGGCGCGCGCTGATGGCGCCCTCGGCGATCGCCTCGACGCAGTTCCAGGAACTGCCCGCGGAGATGGACGCGGCGGACATCGCCTCGGTGACCGAGGGCTTCGCCACCTCCGCCGCGCACGCGCAGGCCGGCGGGCTCGACGGCGTGGAGATCCACGCCGCGCACAGCCAGCTGCTCGGCGCCTTCCTGAGCCCCGCCTTCAACCGCCGCACGGACGGCTATGGCGGCGACCTCGCGCGACGATGCCGCATCGTGCTCGAGATCGGCGAGGCGGTGCGTCGCCGCGTCGGGTCGCGCTTCGCCGTCGGGCTGCGCCTCTCCGCGAGCGAGTTCCTGCCGCGCGACGCGGGCATCGCGATCGAGGAGGCCGAGGCGCAGGCCGAGGTCTTCTGCCGCAGCGGGCTCTTCGACTTCCTCGACATCTCGGGCGGCGGCTACTTCGCCAAGCATGTCTCGGTCACGCCGATGATGTCGGACCGGCCCGAGGGCTTCCTCGCGCCAGCCGCCAGGCGCATCCGCGCCGTCGCCGCGGGCCGCGCCGCGGTCTTCGTCGTCGGCCGGGTCTGGAACCTCGCGCTCGCCGACGAGATCGTCGGTGCCGGCGCCGCCGACATGGTGGCGATGACGCGCGCGCACATGGCCGACCCGCATCTCGTGCGCAAGGCGCGCGAGGGCAGGGCGGAGGAGATCGTCCCCTGCGTCGGCGCGATGGTCTGCGTGCGTCGCCTCGGCGAGCAGAACGCGGTCACCTGCCTGATGAACCCCGCGATGGGGCGCGAGGCGAAATGGGGCGAGGGCAGCCTCGTGCCCGTCGCGCGCGGCGCGGCGCGCGACATCCTCGTGGCGGGCGGCGGGCCGGCCGGGCTCAAGGCCGCGACGATCGCCGCGCGGCGCGGCCATCGCGTCGTGCTGATGGAGCGCGAGGCGCGCACCGGCGGGCGCCTGCGCCTGCTCGCCGCGATGCCGCTGCGCACGCGCTGGGGCCTCGCGATCGACAGCCTCGACGCCGCCGCGCGGCGCGCGGGCGTGGAGATCCGGGAGGGCAGCGAGGCGCGCGCCGAGGACATCCTCGCCGCCGACAAGGCGATCGTGGCCACGGGCGCGGCATGGGAGCGCACGGGCTTCAGCGCCTACAGGCCCGAGCGCGAGGGCATCCCCGGCGCCGGGCTCGGCTTCGTGCTCGACATCGGCACCGCCGCCGCGCGCGCCATCGCCGACCCGGCGTCGCTCGGGCGGCGCGTGGCCATCCTCGACGAGACCCAGGACGCCCTCGCCGCCGGCCTCGCCGACCTGCTCGGCGGGGCAGGGACGCAGGTGGAGATCCTGACGCCGCATCTCTTCTTCGGCGACGCGCTCGCGCGCAGCTACGACCTGTCCTTCGCGATGAAGCGGCTGCGCGCCGCGGGCGTCGTGGTGACGCCCCAGCATTTCGTCGATCGCATCGAGCCCGGCGTCGTCCACGCCTACGGCATCTGGGACGGGGCGCCGCGCGTGCTGGAGGGCATCGACACGCTCGTCGTCTCGCTCTCGCGCCGGCCGGTCGACGCCCTCTGGCGCGCGGCCCGCGACGCGGGCCACGCGGCGCTGCGCATCGGCGACGCGCTCGCGCCGCGGTCCATCGAGGCCGCGATCCACGAGGGCGAGCGCGTCGGCCGCGAGGCCTGACGCGCCCGGGACCGGGACCGGACCCGGCCTCGCCCGCGCGCGAGGCCAAATGTCGCTCCGCCATTCGACCTCGCCGCCGCGGGGGCGCGATCGCCTAGGACTCTCCCATGAACGGCCCGCGCATGCGGGCGCGTTGCGCAGAGGGAGATCCGCCGATGACGCAGGTGATGCTGAAGGCCCCGCCCCGCATGCCGGCTCCGCCGCCGGCCGGCGTGCCAATGTCGCATGGCGCGGACGGTGGATGGCGCGCGGCGCCCGGGCTCGACGAGGACTGGCTGTCGCTGCATTTCGGGCGGACGCTGCGCCGCCGGCACCAGCGTGGCGCGCATCTCTTCCTGGAGGGCGCGGAGACCGAGAACCTCTACTTCTTCCTGCGCGGCTGGGCCATGAAGTACAAGTCGCTGCTCGACGGGCGGCGGCAGATCCTCGACTTCGTCCTGCCGGGCGAGCCGCTCGGCTTCGTCGCCGCCCAGCGCGCGCCCTACGCGGTCGAGATGCTCTGCGACGCCGAGACCGTGGCGGTGCCGCGCCGCGCCTTCGACGAGGCCTTCGGCGCCGATCCCGCCTTCGCCCGCGCCATCTGCCGCCAGTTCGAGGCCGCCAGCGCGCGTGCCCATGACCGCATGACCTCGATCGGCTGCCGGTCGGCGCGCACGCGCGTGTGCCGGCTGCTGGCCGAGCTCGTCGAGCGCGCGCTGGGAGAGCTGCCGGCGCATGGCCCCGTCTCGATCGCCCTGCCCCTCTCGCAGCGCCACATCGCGGACGCGACCGCGCTGCGCGTGGAGACGGTCTGCCGCGCGCTCGTCCAGCTCGCCGAGGAGGGCGTGGCGGTGGTGCGGCGCGGCACGCTGCGCGTGGCCGACCCCGCGCTGCTGGCCGAGGAGGCCTGACGCCGCCGCGATGAGACGCGTCAATCGTGGCGCGGCGCGGCCGCGCCATGCTGCGCGCCAACCTGCACCGGCCGGAGGCGAGCGCCATGGCGCACAAGAACGTGATGTTCCATTCCGCCGCGCGCGAGAAGGTGCTGCGCGGCGCCGCCCAGCTCGCGGACGCGGTCCGCGTCACGCTCGGGCCGAAGTCGAAGTCCGTCCTCATGCAGCGCAAGTGGGGCACGCCGCTCGTCTGCAACGACGGCGTCACCATCGCGCGCGAGTTCGAGCTGGCCGACGCCGAGGAAAACCTCGGCGCGCAGATGCTGCGCCAGGCCGCCGAGCGCACCGGCGACGCCGTGGGAGACGGCACGAGCACCTCCACGGTGCTCGCCCATGCCATCCTGGCCGACGGGGTGCGCAACGTGGTCGCGGGCGCGAGCGCGATCGACATCAAGCGCGGGCTCGACCGCGGCGCGCGCGTCGTGGTCGCGGCGCTCAAGGGCTTCTCGCGCCCCGTGCTGTCGCGCCGCGAGCGCGCGCAGGTCGCGACGATCTCGGCGCACAACGACCCGGCGATCGGCGAGCTGGTCGCCGACGCGATGGAGCGCATCGGCCCGGAGGGCGTGATCACCGTCGAGGAATCCAAGACGACCGAGACGCAGCTCGAGGTCGTCGAGGGCATGCAGTTCGACCGCGGCTTCGTGTCGCCCTACTTCGTCACCGACGCCGAGAAGATGGAGGCGGTGCTGGAGGACGCCTGCGTCCTCGTCTCCGACCGCAGGATCGGCGGGCTCAAGGACATGGTGCCGCTGCTCGAGCAGGTCGCCAAGTCGGGCCGGCCGCTGCTGCTCGTGGCGGAGGAGATCGAGGGCGAGGCGCTGGCGACGCTGATCGTCAACCACCTGCGCGGCTCGCTGAAATGCTGCGCGGTGAAGGCGCCGGGCTTCGGCGACCGCCGCAAGGCCATGCTCCAGGACATCGCCGTCCTCACCGGCGCGCAGGTCGTGTCCGAGGAGCTCGGCCTGCGGCTGGAGAACACGGGCATGGCCGAGCTCGGCCGCGCGCGGCGGGTCGTCGTCGACAAGGACAGCACGACGCTGGTCGGCGGCATGGGCGCGCGCAAGGCGATCGACGCGCGCATCGAGCATGTCCGGCGCGAGATCGAGCGCGCGACCTCGGACTACGACCGCGACAAGCTGCGCGAGCGCCTTGCGAAGCTCTCCGGCGGCGTCGCCGTCATCCGCGTCGGCGCGCCATCCGAGGCGGAGATGAAGGCGCGCAAGGAGGCGCTCGACGACGCGATCAGCGCCACGCGCGCGGCGGTCGCCGAGGGCATCGTGCCCGGCGGCGGCGTCGCGCTGCTGCGCTGCATCCCCGCGATCGAGGCCGAGCAGTCGAGCTGCGAGGGCGACGAGCGCACGGGCGTCGCCATCCTGCGCCGCGCGCTCGAGGTCCCGGCCCGCCAGATCGCGGAGAACTCCGCCGTCGATGGCGGCGTCGCGGTGGCGCGGATGGTCGCGGAGACCGGCAGCTTCGGGCTCGACGCCTCCAGCAAGCGCTATGTCGACCTGGTCGAGGCCGGCATCGTGGACCCGACCAAGGTCGTGCGCGTCGCGCTCGAGAACGCGGTGTCGATTGCGAGCGTGCTGCTGCTCACCGAGGCGACGATGACCGAGGCGCCTGAGGAGAGGAAGGACCGCGCCGCGGCGCCCGCCGACTACGGCATGTGACGCGGCGCCGCGCGCCGGGCGTCACATCACGCCGACGGCGAAGGGGATCGGCCGGACGACCAGGTGGTCGCGCACCTCGCGCACCCCGGCGACCTCGCGCGCGAGGATGCGCAGCGCCGCGCGCTCCGGCTCCGAGGTCACCATGCCGAGCAGGTCCACGACGCCGCCCGCGACGACGACCGTCACGAGCGCGCGCGGCGCCCAGGGCTCCTGCCCGATCCGGCGCTCGACCTCCTCGCGCATCTCGCCATCGCCGCGCGTGCCCGGCGCGCCCTCCGGCTTCGTCGACGCGGCCACCGCGCGCACGAAGTCGGAGCGCGAGATGACGCCGGCGATGGCCCCGTCGTCGACCACGAAGACGCGCTTCACGCGCTTGCGGTCGAGCAGTTCCGCGACCTGCGCCAGCTCGGCGTCCGGGCCGACCGCGACGACGCCGCGATGCATGACGTCGGCGGCGGTCCGGCCATGGGTGCGCACGAATTCCTCGGCGCCGCCCTGCGGGTCGGCGACGAAGGCGAGCCACCACGAGCGCCGCTTCTGCGTCGACAGCTCGGGCCGCCGGACGAAGTCCGCCTCGCTCACCACGCCTAGCGGCACGCCCGCGGCATCGACGACCGGGACCGCGCTGATCGCATGCGCGAGCAGGAGCCCCGCCACCGCCTCGACCGTCGCCTCCGGCGGCACGCTGCGCACGCCGCGCGTCATGATCTCGGATGCCTTCATCGTCCCGCCTCCGCCTGCTGCCCGATGCCGGCGAGGTTCGGCGCGTGCGGGCCGGTCGTCATTGCGCCCCCGCAATGCGCCAGGCGCGCCGCGCGCCCAGCAATGCCGGGTGCGCGGCGCGCGGCGTCGGCGAGGCGAGGCGAGGGAGGTTGTCATGGCGACGAAGCGGAAGGCGCGATCGGCGAAGTCGGATGCGAAGGCCGCGCGGCGGGCGCCGGCCCCGGCGCTGCCCTCGGCGGAGGTGGTCCGGCGCATCCTCGGGCCGCTGGACGACGCGCAGGTCTGCCGCGTGCTCGAGCTGGGCGCCGGCGAGGCCGAGCTGCAGCAGGCCGCGGCCGCGCTCGCGGGAGACCTGCCGGGGCGGATCGGCCGGCCGATCGAGGGACCGGCGGCGCGCGTCTACGACCTGCTTCTCGCGGAGAGCTGGGAGGAGCCGGAGCGCGGCGCGCGGGGCGTCGGCGCGGAGCCCTGACGCCGCGGGCGGCGTCAGGGCGCGGCGCGGTCGAGGGCGAAGCTGCGCGCGGCGGCGCCGAGCTTCTCCAGCGCCTCCTCCACCTGCGCATTGACGCTGCCCGCGGGATAGCGGCCGTCGGCGCCGCGCGCGCCGGCCGGCAACCCGGCGAGCAGCGACATCGCCTCGTCCACGTCGCCCACCGCGTGGACGTGGAAGCGCCCGGCGGCGCAGGCCTCCACCACGTCCTCGCGCAGCATCAGGTTCTGCATGTTGGCGCGCGGCACGATGGCGCCCTGCGTGCCGAGCCGGCCGAGATCGGTGCAGACGTCGAAGAACCCCTCGACCTTCTCGTTCACGCCGCCCACCGGCTGCACCAGGCCGGCCTGGTTGACCGACCCGGTGATCGCGACGTCCTGCCGCAGCGCGATGCCGGAGATCGCCGAGAGCAGCGCGCAGAGTTCCGCCAGCGAGGCGCTGTCGCCCTCCACCTGCCCGTAGGACTGCTCGATCACCAGGCTCGCCCAGAGCGCCAGCGGCCTGTCGCGGCCATAGCGGCCGGCGATGAAGCCCTCGAGGATGAGCACGCCCTTCGAATGCATCGGCCCGCCGAGCTTCACCTCGCGCTCGATGTCGACCAGCTTGCCGCCGCCGAGCCGCGTGCGCGCGGTGATCCGCACCGGCCAGCCGAAGCCGTCGCCCGCGAGCTGGAGCACGACCAGGCCATTGACCTGGCCGCACGCGCGGCCCTCTGGCTCGACCATGAGCGAGCCGCGGCGGATCGCCTCGCGCACGCGCTCGCGCAGCCGCGCGGCGCGCCGCTCGCGCGCCCGGATCGCCGAGGCGACGTCGCCCGCGGTGGCGATGGTCCGCCCGGCCACGCGCGCCGCGTGGTCGCTCTCGCGCACGAGGTCGGCCACGGCGGCGAAGCCGCAGGAGAGCTTCTCCGCGTCGGACGCGAGCCGCGAGCCATGGTCGACGATGCGCGCGACGGCGGAGGCGTCGAACGGGCGAAGGCCCCCGCGCGCGGCGACCTCGGCGACGAGCGCCGCATAGGCGGCCTCGCCGGCGGCGTCGCGCTCGGTCGCGTCGTCGAACTCGGCGACCACCTTGAACAGCTCGCCGAAATCCGGGTCCCAGGCGCCGAGCAGGGCATGGATCTCGCGGTCGCCGAGGAGCACCACCTTGACGTCGAGCGGCACCGGCTCGGGCTCGAGCGAGACCGGCACGGCGAGGCCGATCGCCTCGCCGACGGATTCGATGCGGATGCGCCCGGCGCGCAGCGTGCGCTTGAGCTGCTCCCAGGCGAGCGGCTGGGCGAGGACGCGCCGCGCGTCGAGCACGAGGTAGCCGCCATTCGCGCGATGCAGGGCGCCGGGCTTGATCAGCGTGAAGTCGGTCGCGAAGGCGCCGAACTGCGCGCGGTACTCGATGCGGCCCACGAGGTTCGCCAGCGTCGGATGGTCCTCGTCGACCACGGGTGCGTGGTCGAGCCGCGCGTTGTCGACGACGAGGTTCACCTGGTAGCGGCGGAAGGCGCCGCCTTGCAGTGGCGCGCCGACCGGCGTCTCGCCACCCTCGGCCTGCGCGGCGCTCTCGACCTCGAGGAAGCGCTCGGCGTTGCGGATGAGGTCGGCCTCGACCTCGCGCAGGTGCGCGGCCACGGCCTCGAGGTCGTCGTAGCGCACGGCGAGCGCCGTCATCAGGTGGCCGATGGCGTAGCGCACGACCTCGCGGTTCAGCGCGCGCAGGTGCTCGCGGAACTCCGCCTCCCACTGGGGCAGGCGGCGCATCGCCGCCTGCAGCTTGTCCTGCACCGCGGCCATCGCCGCGCGGGCGCGCTCGCGCTCGGCCTCGGGCAGCTTCGCGAAGGCATCGGGCGCCACGATCTCGCCGTCGCGCAGGGGCGCCAGCGCGATGCCCGTGGGCAGGTGCAGGATCGCGACGCCCTGGGCGTGGGCCTCCTGCTCGACCTCGGCGCTGGCCTTGCGGGGCAGGGCCTTCGCGCGGTCCTCGATCGCCTGGCGGCGCGTGCGGTAGTCCTCGCCGTCGAAGGCGGCGGGGATCGCGGCGCGCAGCTCCTCGATCAGCGCGTCCATGTCGCGCTTGAGCGCCGCGCCGCGGCCGGCGGGCAGGCGCAGCGTCATCGGGCGCCGGCCTTCCTCCGCGAAGTTGAAGACGTAGCACCAGTCGTCCGCGCGCGCCGCGCGGGTGGCGGCCTCGGCCAGCATCTGGCGCACGAGCGTGCGCTTGCCCACGCCCGGCGGGCCGACCGCGAAGATGTTGTAGCCGGGCTGGCGCAGCGCGACGCCGAACTCGAGCGCGTCGCGCGCGCGCGCCTGCACGCGCGCGAAGGGCGAGGGCCGCAGCTCGCGCGTCGTCGCGAAGCCGAGGCCGGCCGGGTCGCAGCGCCGGCGCAGCCGCGCCGCGGCGAGCCGCGTGCCGTCCTCCGCGACCGGTGGCTTGGCGCCGTCGTTCATGGCGCGTCCTGCGACGCGGCGATGCGCCGGTCGACCTCGTCGGCGAGGCGGCGCAGCGCCGGCGCGACGATCGGCGCGAAGCGCGCGGCGCGCGGCTGCGCGTCCTCGCCGAGCAGCGCCTCGGGCAGGCGCGCGAGGTCGTCGCGGCAGCGCCGCCGCGCTGCGTCGAGGTCGCCGACGTCGCCGCCCACGACCTCGCCGCCGCGCATCGCGGGCAGCAGCAGCCGCTCGCCGGGATGGTCGTCATCCTCGGTGGAGACGATATCCGCGCGGATGCGGCCATCCGGGCCATGGAGCCGCCAGGCCTGCCGCCGCCCCGGCCATGTCGCCTTGCCCGCGGAGAGCTTGCGCCGCGCGACCCCGTCGTATTCCTGCAGCTTGTAGGCGCAGTCGAGCGACGGCGCGTCCGAGGAGGTGGAGAGCGCAGTGCCGATGCCGTAGGCGTCGATCGGCGGCGCCTCGCGCGCATGCTCGGCGAGGATGTCGGCGTCGATGCCGCCGCTGGCGAGGATGCGCGCATGGGAGAGGCCGCCGGCGTCGAGGATGGCGCGCACGCGCCGCGCCTCCGTCGCGAGGTCGCCGCTGTCGATGCGCACCCCGGCGACCGCGATGCCCTGCGCCGCGAGCGACGGCAGCATGCCGACGATGCGGCGCGCGGCGCGCGCGCAGTCATAGGTGTCGACGAGCAGGACCAGGTCGCGCGGGCGCGCCAGCGCGAAGGCGGAGAAGGCCGCGGACTCGTCCTCGAAGGCCTGCACGAAGGCATGCGCCATCGTGCCGCGCAGGGGGATGCCCCAGGCCGCCGCGGCGCGCAGCGTGGCCGTGGCGTCGAAGCCGGCGATCCACGCCGCGCGCGCCGACATGACGCCTGCCTCGGCGCCATGCGCGCGGCGCAGGCCGAAATCGACGAGCTCGTGCCGCGGCGCGAGCAGGCGCAGCTGCGCGGCCTTGCTCGCGACCAGGACCTGGTAGTGCAGCAGGTTGACGATCCGGCTCTCGACGAACTGCGCGAGCGGCAGGCTGGCGCGCAGCCGCAGCACCGGCTCGCCCGCGAAGAAGACGCGGCCCTCCGGGATCGCGTCGACGTCGCCGTCGAAGCGCAGCCGCGCGAGATGCGACAGCAGCGCGTCGGAGAACATGCCGCTCGCGCGCAGCCAGTCGAGCTCGTCGGGGGCGAAGCGAAGGCCCTGGAGCCACTCCACGACCTGGGCGAGGCCCGCCGCCACGAGGAAGCGCCGCCGTGGCGGCAGGCGGCGCACGAAGAACTCGAACACCGCGTCGCCGGTGCGACCCGCCTCGAGATAGGCCTGCATCATCGACAGCTGGTAGAGGTCGACGAGCAGCGCGGACGGGTCCGGCGGCGCTGGCAGCTTCCTCGGGCTCTCGCGCACGCGTCCATTCCCTCCGGGTCGATGGCCCCATTCTCGCCGTCCGCGCGCCGGGCGGTTTGATCGACCTCATCGGCGCCGCGCGCCCGCGCTCCTAGCTTCGCGGGCATGCCGCGGCGCGGATGCGCCTCGCGGTCCCAAGCAGCGAAGGAGACGATCCCATGTCGAAGACCATCCGCAGCCTCGCGCTCGGCGCGCTCGCCCTGGGCGCCGCCGCCTGCACCCAGCTCGGCACCGAGGACCGCGCGCTCGTCGAGCGCAGCGCGGCCGAGTCCCAGCGCGCCGCGGAATCCGCCGCGCGCGCCGAGCGCAGCGCCCAGGCCGCGAACGAGGCCGCGCAGCGCGCCGCTGCCGATGCGCGCGCGGCGGCGGAGCGCGCCGAGCGGATGTTCCAGCGCACGCAGCGCAAGGCAGCCGGCTCCTGAACGCGCGGAGCGGCGGGGGCGTGGCGCTGCGGCGTCGCGCCCTCCTCGCCGGCGCGCTCGCGGCGCCGCTCGCGGCCTCGCGCGTCGCGCTGGCCGCGACGCAGCGCCCGGACGGCGACATGGTCGGGGCCGCGGCGCGCATCGTCGCGGCGGAGCGGACGACGCTGGCCGACGTCGCGCTCGCGCACGGGCTCGGCTATGTCGAGCTCGTCGCGGCCAATCCCGGCGTCGATCCCTGGCTTCCCCGAGCTGGCGCGGAAGTGCTGCTGCCCTCGGCGCATCTCCTGCCATCCACGCCGCGCGCGGGCATCGTGGTCAACTACGCCGACCAGCGCCTCTATCTCTTCCGCCCGGATGGCCGCGTGCAGAGCCATCCCGTCGGCATCCCCGCCGAGGGCGTGGCGGCGCGCCAGGGCGTCGCGCATGTCGTCGCGCGCCTGCGCCACCCGGCCTGGGCGCCGACGCCCGCGATGCGCGCGCGCGCGCCGGACCTGCCGGCCTACGTGCCGCCCGGCCCGGACAATCCGCTGGGAAGCCTTGCCCTCGCGCTCGACTGGCCCGGCTACCTGATCCACGGGACCAACCGGCCCTACGGCATCGGCCGGCGCGTGAGCGAGGGCTGCATACGCCTGCACGAGGCCGACATCGCGGCGCTCGCGGCGGTGGCGGGGCCCGGCACGCCGGTGCGTTTCGTCGAGGAGGAGGTCAAGCTCGGCTGGTCGCGCGGCACGCTCCACCTCGAGGTCCATCCCACGCTCGACCAGGCGCTCGAGCTGCAGGAATCGCGCGTGCCGGCGCCGGAGATGCCGCCGCGCCTTGCCGAGCGCGTCGCCCGCGCCGCCGGCATGCGCGCGCGCGACATCGACTGGAGCGTCGTCGCGCAGGAAGCGGTCGCGCGCAGCGGCGTCCCGGTGCCGCTTTTCCGCTAGTCGCTCAGAACAGACGCGCCTCGCCGGCGACGATGCGCCGCCAGAGCCCGGGCAGCCGTGCGCGCGCCGCCTCGGCATGCTCGCCGATTGCGCGCGCTACGTCGCCGAGCGCGGCGCCACCGCGCAGCGCGACGCGCAGGTGGAAGAGCGCGGGCGCGTCGATCGGCGCGCCGATCCGGCTGGCGAGCAGGCACTCCGCCGCGGCCACGCCATCGACCTGCGCGGCGAGCGCCTCCGCCAGCTCCTGGGCGGCGAGCGCGTAGAGCTTGCCCGTGTGGCTCGTCGGGTTCTTGCCCGCCGCGGCCTCCATGCAGGCCGGCCGGCCCGGCGCGACGAGCCCGCTCGCGCGGTTGCCGCGCCCGGTGGCGCCGTCGTCGCCCGCCTCGGCGGAGGTGCCGGTGACCGTCAGGTAGAAGGATCCATCCCGCGGCTCGTCCGCGGCGTTGACCAGGACCTCCTCGAGCGCGAGCGAGGCCTCGCCGGCGGCGAGGTCGCGCGCGACGCGTGCCGTCGCGTCCATCGCGTCGCGGTACGAGGCCGGGCCTTCGAGCAGCGGGGCGACGCCGGCGCAGGCGATGGCCAGCCGCGTGGCGGTGCCCACGCGCGTCGCGCAGACCTTCACGTCCTCGCCGCAGCCGGGATGCGGGCGCGTGCCGGGGGCGTTGAGCGCGCGCTCGCATCCGGCGACCAGGCGCTCGAGCGGGCTGAAGGGCGCGAAGCCCGCGCCCGCGGAGCTGTCGTTGGCGAGCGGCACGCCGCGGCCGCGCGCGAAGAGCGCGCGCAGGTCCGCCGAGCCCTCGCGGATCCGGCACTCGAACGCGACGTGGCGCAGCGGGTCGAGGAAGCGGAAGCGCGCGCGGATGCAGGCGCGCGCCGCCTCGAGCGCGATGCCGGGCACGTCGATCGCCTCGCCGCCGACGCGCGCGGTCGCGCGGCCCGCGAGCACGACGCGGATCGGCTCGAGGACCTGCCCGCCGCCGAAGCGCGGCGCGGAGCTGCCCGCGACCAGCAGCACCTTGTCGACGTTGTGGTGGAGGATGCGCCCGAAGCGCGCGAGATACGCCGCGGACAGCGCGCGCGACACGTCCTCGGCGATGGCGTCGCAGGTCGTGTCCGGGTGGCCGAGCCCCTTGCGCTCGACGAACTCCGCCTCGCGCGCGGCGGGGTCGGCCATCGCCTCGAGCGTCGCCACGCCCGCGCTCACCCGTCGCCCAGCAGCGGGACGAAGCGCACGTCGAGGCAGTCGCGGATGGCGAGCCTGTCGCCGGGACCGCGCGTCGCGCGCAGCAGGGCCTGCGGGCCATGCGCCTCGCCGACGGGCATCACGATTCGCCCGCCCTCGCGCAGCTGCGCCACCAGCGCCCGCGGGATCGCGGGCGCCGCGGCCGTGACGAGGATCGCGTCGTAGGGGGCGGCCTGCGGGTGGCCGAGGCGGCCATCGGCCTCGTGCACGCGCACGTCGTAGCCCAGCGCGGCGAGCCTCGCGCGCGCCGCGCGCGCGAGCTCGGGGACGATCTCGACGCTGTGCACGAGCCCGGCCACGTGCCAGAGGATCGCCGCCTGGTAGCCGGAGCCCGTGCCGACCTCCAGCACGCTGTCGCCGGGCCCGAGGTCGGCGAGCTCGGTCATGAGCGCGACGACGAAGGGCTGCGAGATGGTCTGCCCGTGGCCGATCGGAAGCGCCTCGTCCTCGTGCGCGACCTCGAAGGGAAGCCCGGGCACGAAGGCGTGCCGCGGCACGGCGCGGATGGCGTCCAGCACCGCGCGCCCGAGGACCGGGCGGCCCGTGCGCGCGCCACAGGCCAGCGCCTCCGCCTCGATGCCGGCGGCGAGGCGCGCGCGCGCGGCCGCGGCCTGCTCCGGCCCCGGCCGCGGCGTCGACGCGAGGAAGTTCACGGCACGACGAGGCAGGGCTGCGTGGCGAGCTGCGCGACCTTCGTGCTCACGCTGCCCATCAGGAGCCGGCCGATGCGGCCGAGGCCGCGGCGCCCCATGGCGATCATCGAGCCGGGGCCGCCGTCGCGCGCGGCGACCTCGAGGATGCGCGTCGCCGGATCGCCGAACTCCGTGACCTTCTCGATCCGTGCCGCGCCGGCCGCGCGCGCCAGGGCCTCGGCATCGGAGAGGATCCGCTCCGACGCCGCGGCCAGCATCGATTCCTCGGTGATGCGCAGGTGCTCGGCGTGCTCGAGCGAGACCAGCTCCTCGGGCACGATGTCGGCGCCGAAGCGCGTGCGCACGTGGACGAGCACGCAGGCCGCGCCGGCGGGCGCCGCGAGCCCCGCCGCCATCGCGGTCGCCCGCTTCGCGGGCTCGGACCCGTCCACCGGCACGATGATCCTCATGATCCTCATCCGCATCTCCTGTAGCGTCGCGTCGACCAGCTTCCCGGCGCGCGCCGCGTGCCGCATTGCGGCCCCTCAATCGCGCGGGCCCTGGAAATGCGCCTCCTCCGCGTCGCCGCAGTCGTGCCCGAAGGCGAGCATGCCCTCGAGCAGGAAGTCGGCGAGCAGCGGCTGCGCGACCAGGTAGCGCGGCGTCGCGGCGCGGTCGTGCCGGCGCGCCTCCGCCATCGCCGCGTCGAGCTCCGTCGCGGCGTAGTCGCCGCGCCCGATCCAGAACAGCGCGACGAGCTCGGCCGCGGCATCGTCGTCGAGCTCGCGCAGGAGGCGGCGGAGGTCCGCGCCGACGGGGTCGCCGGGATCGTCCTGCAGGACGTCGCGCGCGTCGTCGTCGACGGGGTTCGACCCCGACCCGGGATCGACGACCTCCACCTTGGCGTGGAAGGCGCGCGCCTCGAGGACGATGGCGCAGGCGGTGGAGGGATCGAGATGGCGCATGCGCGCTGGATGGCCCGGCGCCCGCGCCGGATCCTTGCCGACGCTCAATGCGCGGCGCGATGCCTCAGGCGTCGACCACGCATTGCGCGCGCCAGGTGCCATCGGCGCCCTGGCCGACGCAGGCCGCGTCGAAGACCGCGCCACGGGGCCGCCCCGCGGGGCCGTGCCGGAGGCTGTCCACCTCCTCGCCCCATGCGCGCGCCGCGATGGCGCAGCCGTCGATGCGCAGGGCGAAGCGCACGAAGACCATCCGCCGCACCGCCATCTCGAAGGCGACGGCGCCGAGCCAGGACACGAGCAGCATGCGGTCCTCGGGCTCGGCGCAGCCGATCACGACGACGCGCCGCGGGCGCACGGCCGCCGGATCGACGGCGATGGCCGCCAGCGCGATGGCGGCCTGCTCGAAGGCGCACTCGCGCGTCGGCCCGATGCCGCGCACCCCGATCTCCGTCCCGTGCGTGAAATGCTCCCAGCGCGGTCGCACGAGGGGCGGCCGCGCGTCGCGCGCGACCAGGGCGAGCGCCATGGCTCAGCCCTCCGCCTGGCTGCCCGGCGCCGCGGCGCGGCGGCGGCGCGGCAGGACCGTGCTCGCCTGCGGCCCGCGCGCGCCTTCGCCCTCGGCCACGACGAGGCGCACGCGGTCGCCCTCCGCGAGCCGCGCGAAGCGGTTGCCGACCACGGCGTTGGCGTGGAAATAGACCTCGCTGCCGTCCTGCGCCGCGATGAAGCCGTGGTCGGGGAAGAGACGCGCCACGCGGCCCTCGAGCTGCGGCGCCTCGTGCGCCTTCACCTCGCCGCGCATCTGCGCCGCGTGGGACTGCAGCCGGCGCTCGGCGGCGTCGAAGGCGTCGCGCACGGCGACGTAGACGTCCTCGTGGGCATGGTTCATCGGTCCCTCGTGGCTGACCACGACCTCGCGCCGCGGCGTCGCGAGCCGCAGCTTCACGCGGTAGAGCCGGCCCTGCCGGCCGCGCCTGTGCGGGGCCTCGACGACGACCTTGCCGGCGGCGATCCGGCCGTAGAGGCGCTCGAGCCGCGCCACGTGCTCGCGGATGCGCGCCTCCACCGCCTCGGAGGCGTCCATGTTGCGGAAGACGATGCCGAGTGCGTCCATGGCCTCACCCCTTCGTGGCGCGGCGCGCGGCGCGCGCGCCGTCGCGCGTGATGGCGGCGATCCAGGCGCGGCCGCCGCATGTCGTGTCGATCGCCATCGCGGCGTCCATCGCGCGCCGCACGACCTCGGCGGCAGGCAGCGCGGGCCGCAGGCGGGTGAGCGCGTGGCCCGCGCCGATCGCGATCTCGCGCCCGCTGCCTTCCGCCCAGACCTCGCCATGCGCGAGCCCGGCGACGGAGAAGTCCCCGCCGACGATCCACGCGCCGCCCGCGGTGGCGAGCAGGATCGCCTGGCCCAGGTTCCCGGGCCCGCGCTCGTCGCGCTCCTCGCGATAGCCGTCGGCGCGGAACATCTGCCGCGCGCGGTCGACGAAGTCCCCGGGCCCCTCGAGCCCGTCGAGCAGGCGCGCCTTGCTCTCCTCCATCAGGTTGGCGCTGCGCAGGTAGCCCGCGACGCCGGCGGCCCATGCGCCATGGACGATCCACTTCGCGCCGCAGTCCAGGCGCAGCGTGCCGGACATCGCCATCGTGTCGCTGGCGATCCAGGTCGGGCCGCGCGGCCCGGTGCACAAGGCTAGGATGACGCTCATCGCCCTCCGGCCCGCCGTCGATGCCGTCCTGGCGGGAGCCTCGAGCCTAGGCGCCGCGCGGCCCCGCGCGCCTTGCGGCGGCTCAAGCCTCAGCGCGCGATGGACTCGCCGATCATCCGCCCGAAGCTCATCCAGGGCGTGAGGCTCATGCCGCCGACGAAGGCGTTGCCGGAGAGCAGGCCGCCGCCGATCGTCTCGCCCGCGGCGTGGAGGTTCTCGAAGACGCGCCCGTCGGGTCGGCGCACGCGCAGCCGCGCGTCGACGTCGACGCCGCCGGCGCTCTTCACCGGAATAACGATCCAGCGTGGTTTTTCGACAGGTCGACCTCTCCATGCGTGGCTTGTGGCGCCGGATCGTGATCCGGCGAAAGCCTCAGTGGCCCAGAAAACTACGCTGGATCATTATTTCGCAGAAAACTACGCTGGATCATTATTTCGCGACGGTTGCACCGTGCGCATTCGTGACTTATAAGTTACGCAAGGAGACCGCCCATGGCCCGCCGCCCCACGACCAGCTTTGACAAGTACTTCGCCACCCAGATGAAGGACGCCGAGTTCAAGCGCGAATACGAGAGCGCGCGCCGGGAGATCGACTCGGTCGATGCGTTCGTTCGTGCGCTCGATGCGCGTCGCGAGGCAGCAGGCATCACCAAGGCCGCACTAGCCGAGCGCGTGGGCATGAGCCCGGAGGTGGTGCGCCGACTCTTCACGGCCAGCGACCCGAACCCGACCCTGGACACCGTGGTGCGCCTTGCCGTCGCGCTCGACTGCAACCTCGGGCTGGAACCACGAGTGGCGGGGCGTCGAACGCGGAAGTTCGCGGCCTGAGAAGTTCGCGGCTGAGGTCAGGCCACTGACCGCGGGTTCCGCTTGAAGTACTCGCGCCCAAGAGCGCTGACCTGGCCGTAGTCCTTGTCCGTGAAGGTCGTCCTGAAGGGTTTGCGCATCCCTGTGATGACGACGAGGCTCGGCCCGCGTAGTCCGACGCTGGCGCCGTCACGCTCCAGGACGCAGAAGAGCCGGAAGTGCTCTCGGTTTTCGCCGTCCGTCCGGGCCTCGTAGAAGCCGCTCATGTCGCAGTGCATCGCCTCCCACTTGCCGCCCCCGCTGAACATGGGAGGCGGCGCGTCGGCGACGGCCTTGATGATGGCGGACAACTTGGCGCGAACGGACTTCGGGCACGAATCGAGGAACTCACGGCCCGGGACCGATTGCGTCGGGTGATCGTCCACGTGGCGCTTGAAGAAGTGGATGAGCCAGGGCCCCTTCCACCTTGGTCTGTCGGCTTTGGGTTTCTTCTTGCTCACGCGGCAGCCAGTGTAACCAAGGGTGCGGCTCGATAGGAAAAACGAACACCCACCCGCCTCGCACGTCAAGCGTCGGGCGGCGGGGGATTTGCCGGCGGCGTGCACGAGAACGCCGGATCCGCAGTCTTGGCGCGTCTTGCCCGGCGTATCTGGCGGGCAGGCTTGTCGGTCGCGGCGGCTGCGGACGGAATCCGTGTCAGCCCGGCGGCGCGCACGGGCCGCGCGCCTTGCGCCGCCTCAAGCCTCAGCGCGCGATGGACTCGCCGATCATCCGCCCGAAGCTCATCCAGGGCGTGAGGCTCATGCCGCCGACGAAG
>Ga0068872_10001206_pt1 | contig 20867 bp, 19 predicted proteins | sample NOAtaG_7_FD_66441 | JGI IMG/M metagenome (GOLD analysis project Ga0068872, IMG submission 66441) | Freshwater lake microbial communities from Lake Erie, under a cyanobacterial bloom - NOAA_Erie_Diel1S_2200h metaG | ecosystem: Environmental > Aquatic > Freshwater > Lake | place: USA: Ohio, Lake...
ATTAAAGATGTAACACCGCTTCCGCACAACGGATGCCGTCCACCTAAAAAGAGAAGAGTATAATTATGGCAAGGTATACAGGAGCTACCACCAAAATTGCACGCCGTTTCGGTGAGGCCATTTTCGGCCCCAGCAAAACGCTGCAGAAGAAAAACTATGGTCCCGGTCAGCATGGCCGAGGCAAACGCAGAAAGCAGTCGGAATATGCCGTTCAGCTTGCTGCCAAACAAAAGGCAAAATACACCTATGGTGTACTGGAGCGTCAGTTCTCCAACCTGTTCAAGAAGGCTGCCCGCAAGGAAGGTATTACCGGTGAGAACCTGTTGAAATTCCTGGAAGCACGATTGGACAATGTGGTTTTCCGTTTCGGCATCTCTCCTACCCGTGCCGGTGCAAGGCAGATTGTTCTGCATAAGCATATCACGGTTAATGGTGAAGTGGTTAACATTCCTTCCTACAGCGTTAAACCTGGAGATGTTGTGGCGGTAAGAGAAAAATCAAAGTCGCTAACCGCGATCACAGAAAGCCTTGCAGGAAGAAATGCCCGCAAATTCAACTGGCTGGAGTGGGATTCCAAAGATCTCACCGGCAAGTTCATAAGTTATCCGAGCCGTGACCAGATTCCGGAGAATATTCAGGAGCAACTCATTGTCGAACTTTATTCCAAATAATCAACCATGTCATCAATTCTTGCTTTTCAGATGCCTGATAAGGTCGTCATGGAAAAAGCCGACGACTTTCACGGCCTGTTTGAATTCAAACCCCTGGAAAAAGGCTACGGTGTTACCATCGGCAATGCACTTAGGAGGATTCTCCTTTCTTCGCTCGATGGGTATGCCATCACTGCAGTTAAAATTCCGAATGTTCTGCATGAGTTTTCTACTGTAGAAGGTGTTGTAGAAGATGTTACTGAAATCATCCTGAATCTGAAACAGGTTCGTTTCAAAAAACTGGTCGACAGTCCTGATCAGAAAATCAATATTTTCCTCAAGAACAAGGATGTATTTACTGCTGGTGATATTGAAGGATTTACATCCTCATACACCATTCTGAATCCGGAACATGTCATCTGCCGCATTGACCCTGCATTCCCCTTTGAAATCGAACTTAGCATCGACAAAGGAAGAGGGTATCTGCCAGCTGAAGAAAGCAAAAATGCGGATGCTGCCATGGGTATCATTCCCATCGATGCGATTTTCACACCCATTAAAAATGTGAATTATCGCGTTGAAAATACCCGCGTTGAGCAGAAGACCGATTACGAAAAACTCATTATTGAAATCAAAACCGATGGTTCCATCCATCCTGAAGAAGCACTAAAAGGTGCTGCCTACATTCTGATTCAGCATTTCATGCTATTCAGCGATCAGGCAATGACCTTCGAAATTGCCCGACCACAGGAAGAAGAAGCCGTTGATGAGGAATGGTTGCAGATGCGCAAGCTCCTCAAAACTTCCCTCACCGATCTGGATCTCTCCGTTCGTGCCTACAACTGCCTGAAGGCAGCTGACATCAAAACCCTTGGTGATCTTGCTGCCCTGGAAGTTTCTGACATGATGAAGTTCCGTAATTTCGGAAAGAAGTCCCTTACAGAATTGGAAGCCCTTATCGCTGAAAAAGGCCTGACCTTCGGAATGGATATCGGCAAGTACAGATTAGATGAAGATTAAGCCATGAGACACGGAAAAAAGAATAATCACCTTGGAAGAACGGCTTCTCACCGGAAGTCCCTTCTATCCAACCTGGCCAACTCCCTTATCCTCAACAAAAGGATTGTAACTACCCTGGCCAAGGCAAAGGAACTGCGCAAATATGTGGAGCCTATTCTCACAAAATCAAAAGAGGACAGCACCCATAACCGCCGCATCGTGTTCTCATACCTGAAGAACAAAGAATCCATCAAAACTCTTTTCGGAGATGTTTCTGAAAAAATTGCAACCCGTAACGGTGGTTATACCCGCATTATCAAGCTTGGTACCCGCGCCGGTGATGCAGCTGAAACAGCTATGATTGAACTGGTGGATTACAATGAACTGCTGCTTGCTGTGAATGCTGAGAAGCCGGTTAAAACCCGCAGGTCCCGCAGGTCTTCAGGAACTGCCCGTGCAGCAGCCGCACCTGCAGCCATTGCTGCAACTGAAGTTATTTCTGATGCTCAGGTAGTGGATGAAGCACCGGAAGCAGAGGAGCAAACCGAAACTCCTTCAGCAGAAGCCCCGGAAGCAGTGCAGGATACCAGTACAGAATCAACAGCTGAAACTGAAGAATCATCCTCCACGGAGGAGGAACCACAGGCAGGAACGGATGAAAATCCGGATGCAGCCTCTGAAGAAGCTGAAGATAAACCAGAAGCTTAAGAAAAAAGGGACTTCGGTCCCTTTTTTTATGAACCAAAATCCCGGAAAACCGGTTTTATGGACATGACAGAAGAAGATCTGAAAGAAGACATCAAGAAGACCATCAAAACAATTTACGATCCGGAAATTCCGGTCGACATCTTTGAACTGGGTCTGATTTATGAAATTGAGGTTTATCCGGTGAATAATGTGTACATCAAAATGACTCTGACTTCACCTAATTGCCCGGCTGCCGGCAGTCTGCCTGAGGAAGTAAGATCCAAAGTTGCTGCCATGGAAGGTATTAATGATGTTCAGCTTGAACTTACCTTCGACCCGCCATACAGCCAGGATATGATGTCGGAAGCTGCGAAACTAGAATTAGGATTTTTATAAACACAAAAGAATATGTATCCCGAACAACTTGTAACACCCATGAGACTTGACCTTACCGTGGCAGGTTTCAACGAATTAAAAACAGCCGGAGAGGTAGACCAGGTTCTGGTAAATCAAAGCGGTTCCACAATGGTCGTTATCAATTCCGTGTGTGGCTGCGCTGCCGGAACTGCACGCCCTGGGGTAAAGCTTGCACTGTCCAGAAGTGCGAAAAAACCTGAGCAACTTGTCACCGTATTTGCCGGAGTGGATAAAGAAGCAACAGACCGCGTAAGGCAATTCACTCTCCCCTATCCGCCCTCTTCCCCTTCCATAGCCCTGTTCAAGGATGGGGAACTCGTTCACTTCGTACAGCGGCAGCATATAGAAGGCCGTTCTGCAGAAATGATAGCGAGCCATCTGGAAACAGTATTTGAAGAGGTTCTGTAAGTGAACATAGCTTCACTGATGCCATCGGGTTTGAAAAGTCGCGGAACTGTTCTGATGCAATAATTTTTCAAACCCATGTTGCTGCAATGAAAGCGTTTACTACATTTGCACTCCCAATCGCTCAGGCGCTTGGAAACGGGGGATTAGCTCAGCTGGCTAGAGCGCTTGCATGGCATGCAAGAGGTCATCGGTTCGACTCCGATATTCTCCACAGAAAAAACCACTCCTGAAGAGTGGTTTTTTTGTTTCATCCGAAATGGCCATCAATTTTGTAGAAGAACTTCGTTCCCGCGGAATGCTGCAGGACATTACACCGGGTCTGGAAGAATGCCTGGAAAAGGAATGCATCACCGGCTATGTGGGATTTGACCCGACTGCTGAATCCCTTCATCTGGGAAATTTCGCAACCATTGTCCTGCTTATGCATCTTCAGCGGGCTGGTCATAAGCCCATTGCCCTTGTCGGCGGCGCCACCGGCATGATAGGTGACCCATCGGGAAAATCGGCCGAAAGAAACCTCCTGGATTCAGATTCTATCCGGAAAAACACCGATGCCATTCGCCGGCAGCTCGAAAAATTTCTGGATTTTTCTCCAGGACCGACGCAGGCTGAAGTTGTCAATAATCTAGACTGGTTTGGCCCGATGTCGGCCATTGACTTCCTTCGAAACATCGGAAAGCACCTCAGCCTGAATTACATGATGGCTAAGGATTCGGTTCAGAAACGACTGGAAACCGGCATTTCCTTTACCGAATTCAGCTATCAGCTGCTGCAGGGCTATGATTTCCGCTGGCTGTTTGAAAACAAAAACTGCCGCCTGCAAATGGGCGGATCGGATCAGTGGGGCAACATAACCGCCGGCACAGAACTCATTCGCCGTATGGGTGGCGAACATGATGCTTTCGCCCTCACCACTCCGCTCGTAACAAAATCCGACGGTACAAAATTCGGCAAATCAGAATCCGGTGCCATCTGGCTTGATGCCAGCCTGACATCGCCCTATCAGTTTTATCAGTTCCTTCTGAATACCTCCGATGACGAAGCACCCATGCTGCTTCGCCGTCTCACATTCCTTCCGATGGAAGAAATTCTTACCATTGAGCTGCAGCACAACCTGGACACCTCCCAAAGACTGGCACAAAAGAAACTGGCATCAGAACTTACCGCCATAGTCCACGGAACTGACGGACTGGAAAGTGCAAGACTTACAACGGAAGTACTGTTTGGAAAGGGTTCCATCGAAGAACTCGAAAGCATCAGCGATGCCCAATTTCAGCAGGTAATGCAGGGAGTGCCTCGCGGACAGATCAGCCCGGGTGACGGGCAGCCAGACTGGATTTCTGCCCTGAGTACAGGATGCGAAAATCTGGTATTCCCATCCAAAACAGAAGCAAGGAAAATGATTCAGGCTGGAGCGGTGCAGGTTAATAAGGTAAAACTGAGCGAAAGCGGCAACGAGGAATGGAAGCCGCTGAGAGGGAAATGGCTGCTGGTACAGAAAGGCAAAAAGAACTACTTCCTTCTCGAAATAATTTAAAAGGCAATGAAAGCCGCTGCAGCCATTCTTTTGAACCTGATTGCAAGCGGATTACTTTTTGCACAGGATTACACCCGCTTTTATCAGGACAGCGCAGACCTGCAGTCTGCCAGACAGTTGCTGACTGGAGGAAACAACAGCCTGTGGATGGGAGGTTTCAGGAATCTCTCAGGTGAAAATAGCCGGGCCTGGATTTACCGGCTGAATAAAGAAGGTGACATCCTTTCGCAATTTCGGTTTCCGGGAGAACAGGAGCAGATTTATGCCGGGATGGACACTCTGGGGAACGGCGTGGCGGCTGTTGTCGGATTAAGGGAACAGGACGGAACAACCCGCTATTTGCTGGCGATGATTCAGAATGACAGCCTGATTTCCCTTCGATTGATTCAAGGCCTTGAAAATTCCGTACTGGATGATGTAAGGCCTGCTGCAGGTAAAAAATTGCTGGTTTGCGGATTCCGCTCCTCACCGGGAATTGCTGGTAACGACTTTTTCATCGCCAGACTCAGAACAGATTCCGCTTCGGTTGACTGGATTTTTCAGGACAGCTTCGGTTCAAATGACCATGTCAGCATGACCAAAGAGTTAGCGGATGGTTCAGTGCTGTTCTCAGGTACGGTAGCAGACCAGGGCAACAACTATAATCCCTGCATCGGAAAACTTGATTCCGCAGGCAATCAGCTTTGGCTGAATGTAGTGGATACACCCTGGAACGACGGAGCACAAAAATTCACTCTGGATGAAACCGGAGACATCTGGCTGGTGGGAGAATCTTCCACTTCTGCAGGGTCCTTTTTTGACACAGAGATTTTCAGATTCAACTCCGACGGACAGCTGCTCTGGCAGCAATGGCTTGGTTCACCCGGCCAGGATGCTGCCTTTGTAATTCAAAAGAAATCGCTGACCACCGGGTTCTGGGTAGCCGGATATTCGAATGCCGGCAGCGGCGGCACCGGACCAATTTCTCCCTTTCTGATGTCTCTGGATTCTACAGGAAACAGCCTTGGAGAAGCCTTCTGGAACCTCAGCTCGCCCAGCCCGGCATACGCCATGCTGGTTGAAGGTGACTCTATTTTTTATTTCTGTGGCATTTCCGACAATAAGGCTTTTCTGATGAGAAGGCAAAACCCCGGGCTGAGTCCGGTTTTTGTTGTAAACCAAAAGGCGCCGATTATCCCCGATAATCTGTCTTCTGATCCTGCCCGGCTGATTCAGGAACTGGAAACAGGAGGCATTTCGCGCTTGTCCTTCTACGATGTTCAGGGAAAGTTGCTGGAGGAAATCAGTTCAGCTACCGCTTTGAAAAACTATACTCAGAAATCAGCCGGCTATTTTATCCTGAAGGCCGAGTTTTCCGACGGAAGCATCCGCAGACAGTCGGTTCTATTATACGGTAATTGAGATTTAATTTTCGGATGAAACTCCCGGGCTGCGGTCATAGCTCTTCGGACTGACTGAAAAGAAATAACTTAAACCCATCATAAAACGCCACTCCTGATTAGTATTTCCTGCCTGCGACCGGACCACATTCAGATGCAGTATCCGGAAGAGACGGTCTACGCCATAACCAAATTCAGAAAATACCGGTCTACCGGGTACGGATAAGGCATTACACAGAAGTACTTCCCTCCATTTTTTCCGCTCCGGAAAAACCCATCCCAGGATCAATTTATCACTGTAAAGCTGGGCATGAATCTCTGCCATACGGCTGGCATTGCTCCAGGCATAGTAGGGAAGATTCCGGAACTGCATCAGATTCTCCTTATCAATGAAAATGGTCTGATTACCAAGGATGTGCAAGGCATCCATTGGGGATACATTTTCCTTTCTGAGAAAAGCCGAGGCTTTGGCTCCGATTTCCAGACGGGTTTCTTTCCAAATGCCGATTGACTGCCTCCATCCCGCTTCTGCCCGGGTAAAATCTGCTTTTGATGCATAGATCCCCGGCACAGCATGCCGGATTTCAAAGCGGATGGCAGGACTGTTTCCAAGCCGGAAAAACTGAGATTCATTAAACAAAGCTGAAACCATGAAGGGATACCAGTCCAGGGCAAGCCTTAATTCAGCCAGACGATTGAAAACAGGACTAATCCCACCGCCTGCCGGAACATTCACATCATTTTCCTCAAAATTCAGATATTCTCTCCCCCAGATTCGCTTTGTACGGGAATTTACCAGCTGAATTCTATCCTCAATCCCGAAACCGGCTTCCACTTCCAGCCTGCCGGTTAGTTTCCTGAGAAAGTCGAACCGAATAAAATCAGCCTGATAGACTTTCATGAAATTTCGCTCTGCATATACAGCGTAAATAAAATTCAGTTTCGGATCAATGGGCTCCGCTGCATTGATCTGCCGGATAGCAGACCCTCCCTTTATCTGTGCTGTCCAGGCAGGTTTTCCATACTGCAGCGTGCCGGCAAGCAGTAATTTATTGCGTGCAAACGAATACCGCATATCAGGACCGAACTGAAGGTATGGCCTTGAATCCGACATACGACTTGTACTCTGGCCAAAGTACTTCTTCAGCCACAATCTGCTCTGCAACGAATATCCTTCCACTGCATTGAAACCAATGTTCATTGCAGGAGAAAATACCTTCAGCTCAACCGGCTTTCTCTTCAGGCTGTCAGGTTTTCCCAGCAATATGGTCTTCCCGCCCAGCAGAATTTCATTGATGACCTTCATGGTCTTCCCCCCTTTCCGAACAGAATCTTTCTTTTCCTGAACGGTATAAATGCTGTCCATTTTACGGAAGCTTTTTACCTCCATTTCAGTAAGAGGCACAAGACGGTTTTCCTCCCAGAACACAGAATCTTTTCGAACACTGGTTGAATCCTCAATGAAAATACGGTTTGCCACCACCGAAGCAGGAATGGATTTTTCCCGGTTCTCCTTTTTCCTTCCTTTCAGCTTTTCCTTCAGGTAGGCTTTAGCCAGCTGCTTCAGCATTTTGCGGTCGTCCTTTTCCTGCTTTTTCAGGTCCGGCTTTTCCGGATTGGCCCGAATGATTTCATCCGTCTGCTCATCGAGTTTCTGCTCCAGCTTTTTGTAATCGGCGTAAAGCTTTTCATTTTTGGTAATGCGGTATTTTCGCACGCTGGCGTTGTAGGTGAACTCAGCTGTAATGCCCAGCAATTTGCCTTTTACTTCCTGGCGGATTTTATGCGGAAGCCATATTCCTTCAACAGGTGAATATTCCTGTTTGAAGCGGATGTCAAATCCATCTCCGTTCTCCTCCAGATTGGCGGAATGAATGCACCAGAGTCCATCCACAATGGAGATTTCACCCGACCATATGTGCTGCCCCGGGCTTCTGGGAATTACCTTGATCTTGAAAATTTCGCGGTTGTAATCCGTGAAGGCGCCCAGGTACTGAAAGCGGTAATAGCGGAAAGCGGAAGGCGAAAGAGGCGAAGCCGTTTTCCCAAACTTTGGAGAATACAGCTCGTATTTGAGAAAATTCTGCTGTACTTCCATTGCCTTGGGGAAATTGGACCTCGAAGCCTGCACTTTTTCAATGTAGGTATTGGGTTGTCGGTATTCCAGACTCTCCAGCGTCTCCTTGAAAAAAACGGTATTGGGATCGATGCCTTCGTTTTTCAGAAGACCTTTCATGAGAAAGGGTACCTCCAGAATTCTTCCTCCGCCCCGCACATACACTTCTGCCGTGTAGGCATCGAGCAGCATCTTATTAATTCTCGCCCGGGCTATTGCCTTGCGCATGATGGCATAAGCAGGATCCTCATTTCCGGGAGCAATAAGCACTTCCCTTGTCTGCAGAATCTGTTCCGTGAGCTGAACATCCAGATTCCGAAATCCATCCTTCAGCGATACCTCCCTTCGCTCTGATTTATAACCAAGACATTGAAAATAAACCACATAATCACCCGGAGGCAATGGAAGTCTGTACTCGCCCTCCTCGTTTGCCATTCCTCCCTGACTCGACTTTTCAATCCCTACACTTGCAAACGGAACCGGGTTACCGGCTGCATCCCTGACATAGCCCCTGATGCCGGAATTCTGTGCAACCGAGTGCCCGGAATTCAGAAATAAAAGAAGAAGGAGAGAAAGGCCGAAAATTTTCATTGGATTGGCCTTCAAATATAATGGCCTTAAATCAGCTCAGATGCTGAAGTTTTTCATTGAAAGGATATTTTGTATTTTCGGCCTATGCAAAAAGAGAAACGGCGCGAATCAATTTTGAAAGGAACGGGGATATTTCTTTTATTATTCTTTATTCATTTTGTAAGGAATGGCTCAGCGCAAACCTGGAACAGCGAGATCGGATGCATTGTGTATTCCCATTGCAGTTCTTGTCACCGTCCGGGCGGAATCGGTCCTTTCAGCCTGATGAGTTATTTCGAAGCTTCCCAACGGAAAAATATGATTGCGCAGTCTGTTCAGACCCGCATGATGCCCCCTTTCCCTCCCGACCAAAGCAAAAGAAAACTTGCCCATGCCAATACCCTCACCCAGAATGAAATTGATGCCATTGTAAACTGGGCCGGTAACAATGCGCCTTTGGGAAGCGGTTCAGAACCGGAACCCCCGGTTTTCAGCTCGGCGAATGAAATTTCCAATCCTGATGTTGTCCGGAAAATCCCAACCTACACGGTAAACACAGCAGCCGGAGATGATTACCGGGTATTTGTACTGCCGGTAGAAAATGTTCAGGAAAAATTCATAGAGGCAATCGAAGTGGTACCCGGCAACCGGGAAATTGTGCATCATGTGCTGGTTTTCAGTGATACATCTCAGATTCCTCTTCAGCTCGATGCTGCCGATCCGGGTCCCGGCTACTCTTCGTTTGGAAGTTCCGGCTCCCCTTCAGCCAATCTGGTCGCAGGATATGCACCGGGCCAAAAGGCCTATGTTTTCCCGCCCGGTTTCGGCGCACGGCTTTTACCCAACTCCTACCTCTGCCTTCAGATTCATTATCCGAAAGGACTTATCAACCAGACCGACAGCACCTCCATCCGAATCCGGTTTCATAGCAGCAATCAGGGAATCCGCCAGCTGCTGGTTGCACCCGTTCTGAACCATAGCGGAAGCCTCTCCAACGGACCATTATTCATTCCAGCCAATTCAAGCCGTACTTTTTTCAGCAGCGCTTATGTTCCAATTGACTTTACCGTAACCGGCATAAATCCGCACATGCACCTTCTCGGGCAAAGTATAAAAGCATATGGAGTGACACCAGACGGCGATACCATTCACCTCATCGACGTTCCTAAATGGCATTTCCACTGGCAGGGATTTTACAATTATCCCAAACCCATACGCATTCCGGCCGGAACATTTCTTTTCGGCGAAGCGCACTACGACAACACCGTCGGAAATCCTTACAATCCCAATTCACCACCTCAGGATGTGAGTGCCGGAGAGGGAACTGCTGATGAAATGATGCTTATTTTCTTCATTTTCGCTCCATTTCAGCCCGGCGATACCAGCATTGTGGTGGATGACGGATCACACTGGGAACATGACAGTCTTTCCTGCACCATGGTTACGGCTACCGGCAAAAAGCCGGATGAACAAGGCAGAATCATTGTCTTTCCGAACCCTGCATCCGGCAAGTTGATGATTCGGAGTCAGGAAGTTATCCAATGTATACGGTTCCGGAATGCCGAAGGCCGGACCATAAAAGAAGCTCATCCGGGCAGCGTTCAGTTTGAAACCGGGATTTCAGAATTCCCTGAAGGCCTGTACTGGACAGAGATAATGTCGGCAAGCGGATTCATCCGAAGGGAGAAAATTATCGTAAACCGGTGAATAACCTGGAGGAATACCTGAAAGGCTTTGATGGCATTGCCCTGGAGCGGGTACTTCAGTTAAAAAAAATCTGTCGTCAGCTTATTCCGGGTTCAGAAGAGGCAATTCGATACGGAATCCCGACCCTGCGCCTGAATGGAAAAAACATCGTTCATTTTGCAGCTTATAAAAACCACACGGGTTTTTATCCGGGGGCTTCCTGTATGAAGGCTTTTTCTGAAGAGCTAAGATCCTTCAAAACCGGACCGGGAAGCATTCAGTTCCCTCATGCAAAGCCGCTTCCGGAGGAACTCATTGAAAGAATGGTGGAATTTCGCCTGAAGGAAGCCAAAGGCAAGAATTAGCCTTTAACCTCTTTCCTTCCGTCTGCATGAAGTGCAAAGCGACCTGCGCTGCGCTCATGTACCTGCCCGGATTTCGGCCAGGGCCAGCCGCCGAACTGGGTGCGATGGTAGTCTTCAAAAGCCTGGTGGATTTCTTCCTTGCTGTTCATCACGAAGGGCCCGTACTGGATCACCGGCTCAGCGATGGGCCTTCCCTGAAGCACCAGAATCCGCGCCTCGTCTGCTCCGTTCTGAATCTGCAGCAATTTCTCGGAGAGTGCCATGAAGGAGTGGTATGAAGGAATGCTCTGTCCGTTTACCGTAATCCCCGAACCCTGATAAAAATATAGTTTCCGGCTGATGCCGGGTGAAGCGGCAGGAAGTTCAAATGTGGCGCCTGCCTCCATGCGAATATTCAGGACGGCTACTTCGTTATGCGGATCGGCAGCCCAGGAATCCGGCGGACATTCAGCCGCCTTTTCATTGCCAAGCTTGCCGGCAATTACTTCCACCTCTGTGGTATTTCCTTTTGCATCACGATGAATGTGATGCGGAATCTGCTCTGCCCAAAGCATTTTAAAATGCGGCTCCACCATCTTCCTGCTGGCAGGCAGGTTGATCCATATCTGGAAAAGCTCCAGAGGATTGTCGGCATCGCTGCGGAGCAGGGGAAACATTTCCGAGTGCTGAACGCCCTTTCCCGCCGTCATCCACTGCACATCGCCGTTGCCATAGCGACCGGCGGCACCGAGGGAATCAGCATGATCCACAAGCCCTTTCCTAACCACCGTAATGGTTTCAAAACCACGGTGAGGATGACCCGGAAATCCAGGAACCTGCTTGCCGTGGTACATCCGGAATCCGTCCTTGATGATGAAATCATCACCGAGATGCCTTCCCTGCAGGTAGGATTTATCGGGTCCCATCTCTGAATTTCCCTTTGGAAAATAATCTTCGTGATGCACGCAAAAAAGAAAAGGATCGGCAGTTTCCCACTGGAAACCCATTTGCTGAAGGCGGCTTATTACAGGTTTTTCGTTCATCTGTCCGGAGTTTTCAGATTTCACCAGGGAAGGGGCAGTGAAAATGGAGGCTATGCCCAGACCCAGCTTTTCGAGGAAGTTTTTTCTGGGAAGTTTCTCTGACATTTTTTTTCGTTTCAGCTGGAAAACGCAATTTACCTGAAATAAGTTTTGAGAAGGGAATTTCCCGTAAAAATCCGGGAGCAGAATTTACCTTTGCAAGCTCGGAGCGGCATCGTTCCGGCCCTTAAAAAAACAAATTACACCAATGGCATATGTAGAATCCAGACCGCTGGAAAGCGGCATTCTCGAAATAATCTTTTTTCATGAAGCACAGAATTCCCTGCCTTCGGATATCCTGCTCGGACTTGCCGATGCCATCCGTAAAGCAGGCGAAGCGCCGGAAGTGAAGGTTATCATTCTGAAAAGCGGAGGCGACCGTACCTTCTGTGCCGGAGCAAGTTTTACGGAACTGGTATCCATTCAGGATTTTGAGGCAGGACAGAAATTTTTCTCCGGCTTTGCCCATGTGATCAATGCCATTCGTACCTGCGGAAAAATCGTCATCGGCCGGGTACAGGGAAAGGCCATCGGCGGCGGAGTAGGTCTGGCGGCAGCCGTGGACCATTGTTTTGCTACAAAGCAGGCTCAGGTAAAACTCAGTGAACTGGCGGTAGGCATCGGGCCATTTGTGGTAGGTCCGGCCGTACAGCGGAAAGTTGGCCTGTCGGCCTTTTCCCAGATGACACTGAATGCCACAGAACTATATTCAGCCGAATGGGCCAGAGAGAAAGGACTTTATGCTGAAATTTTCGACAGCACCGAAGAAATGGACGCAGCTGTGATGGTACTTGCCCGCAAACTCGCCGCTTCCAATCCGGAGGCACTTAGCCTGCTGAAAAAAGTTTTCTGGGAAGGTACCGATCACTGGAGCGAATTGCTTTTTGAACGGGCCGGCATGAGCGGAAAGCTGGTGTTATCGGATTTTACCCGGGAAGCACTGGCCAAATTTGCCGTAAAATCCTGAGATTTTCAGGGCTGTTAATTAGATTCAAGGAAATTGTACCTGCCCGGTCCCTAAAAAGAAGCGGGGCTGTTCTGTAATTTTTCCCTTTCCTAAAAATGAAAGGCTGATTAGCTTTGCAGCATTGAATCATTACCCTACTTTTTGAATTATACCTTCATGAAAAAACAATCTTTATTACTGGGACTCTGCCTTTTTTGGCTCTTTTCCATTCAGGCACAGTCCCATGTCTGCCATTCGCCGGACGGGCGCATCAGGCTTAGTCTTGGCCTGAACAATCAGGGTCAGCCTGAATATGCTGTCTGGTACAAAGGAAAACAGGTGGCAGAACCTTCAAAACTTGGTCTGAAAATCAAAGATCATTTTTCCGCCAGACCGGACTTCGGAAACAGCTGGACGCAGGTGGCCATCGATTCTTCCCGCACAGATGAGACCTGGGAACCGGTCTGGGGTGAAGTAAAAACCATCCGCAACAATTACAGAAGCCTTATCCTGACCATCCGGGACATGGCTGCACGATCCTCCGTCATGAAAATCGAATTCCGCGTTTTCAACGACGGTGTTGGTTTCCGCTATGACCTTCCCGATCAGCCCGAGCTGAAGAGCTTTGTTCTGGTGGATGAGCTGACAACCTTCAACCTCACCGGGGATCACAAAATCTGGTGGATGCCGGGAGATTTCGACACGAACGAGTACACCTACAACACATCCCGCATTTCAGAAATCGAAAAGAATACGAAAAAAAGGGATGGCAACATCTTTACCTCCACTCCTATTCAGGGAGCTTTCGTTCAGACGCCTCTCATGGCCAAAGCCGACAATGGCATCTACATCAACATACATGAGGCAGCACTGGTCGACTATCCGGCCATGGACCTGCAATTTGATCCGAAATCCTTTGAGGCAAAGGCAACGCTGGCACACGATGCCTCCATTCCGGAAGAAACCGATCCGGCAAAAAAGAACAAGGCCTATCTGCGTACGACAGCACGCAGCCCCTGGCGAACCCTGGTCATCAGTGATGATGCGAGGGAAATTCTCTCTTCAAAAATGATACTGAACCTGAACGAACCATCAAAAATAAAGGACCCATCATTCATCAAACCGATGAAATACTGCGGTATCTGGCTTGAAATGCACCTTGGACTTTCTACATGGGATTATGCAGGTACACAGGCAGCCTCCGATGCGGGTGCAGACGGAAAAACCGAAAAACGGACCAAGCACGGCGCTACCACTGCCAATACCAAAAGGTATATTGACTTTGCGGCGAAGAACGGCCTTGGCGGCGTTCTGGTAGAAGGCTGGAATACAGGCTGGGAAGAGTGGTTCGGACTCTGGAAAGAAGATGTGTTTGATTTTGTAACACCTTATCCCGATTACGATGTGATGGAAGTAAACCGCTATGCCAGAAGCAAGGGCGTTTCAATGATTACCCACCACGAAACCAGCGGCAGCGTGACCAACTACGACCGCTGGATGGATACTGCCTACAAATCCATGAACCGCTGGGGAAGCCCGGCGCTGAAGTCAGGCTATGTGGGAAGAATCATTCCCCGCGGAGAATACCACGACGGTTTCTGGATGGTTAACCACTATATGCGCGCCATCCGCAAAGCCGCCGAGAAAAACATCATGGTGGTTGCGCATGAGCCAGTACGCCCGACAGGACTCCACCGCACATACCCCAATTTTATGGCAGCCGAAGCTGCCCGCGGTCAGGAATTTAATTTCTGGAGCGAGGGCAATCCGCCGGAACACGAAACCATCCTGCCTTTCACCCGCATAATGGGCGGACCAATGGATTACACACCGGGGATTTTCAAGATTAAAAAGAGCCATTATTATCCGGGAGCCAAAGAGCAGGTGCACACTACCCTGGCCAAGCAGCTGGCATTGTATGTAACGCTTTATTCACCGGTGCAGATGGTAACCGACTTACCCGAAAACTATGAGGCAAAGCCGGATGCATTTCAGTTCATCAAGGATGTGGCAGTAGACTGGGATGACACCAGAATTCTGCTGGCGGAACCCGGAGATTACATTGCCACTGCCCGTAAGGCGAAGGGCACCAACAACTGGTTTCTGGGTGCCATCAGCGATGAAAATGAAAGAACGCTGGAGCTGAAATTTGACTTCCTCGATAAAGGCAAATCCTACGAAGCTACCTTTTACAAAGATGCTCCGGATGCCAGCTGGGATCAGAACCCGGAAGCCTATGTCATTGAAAAGAAGACCATTACTTCCAAAACAAAAATGCCGGTAAAGCTTGCCCGTGGCGGCGGACTGGCCGTTTCCATCATGGCGAAGTAAGCGGGCACTTCCCCAGAATAAAAAAGCTGACCTTGAACGGGCCAGCTTTTTTATTTCCTGAGAAAATGAAAATTACCTTATCTGCCGGTGCTGCCATAGCCTCCGGCACCACGGGCAGTTTCGTTGAGTTCTGAACTTTCCTGCCACTGAACCCGCTCGTGGCGGGCAACCACTAACTGGGCAATGCGCTCGCCAGGTACGATGGTAAAAGATTCGTTGGACAGATTCACCAGCAGAACCTTGATTTCACCCCGGTAATCTGAATCCACCGTTCCGGGTGAATTCAGTACCGTGATGCCATGCTTGAAGGCGAGGCCGGAACGCGGCCGGACCTGTGCTTCATAGCCGGGGGGCAGTTCGATGAAAAGGCCGGTTGGCACCAGATGCCGCTGCAAGGGCGACAATACGATTTCTTCCTGCAGGGCAGCCCTGAGGTCCATACCAGCGGACTCTTCGGTCTGGTATGCCGGCAGCGGGTGCCCGGATTCGTTGCGGATTTTGACTGGTAGCATATTTTACTGACTGGTTACCTAAACTTTTCTATTGATTTAAAAACTGACTTTGCAGCACCGACCTGAATTCAAACTTCCAGCATGTTGATCTTCTTGTTCTTTTTGCTTGATCAAAAAGAACCAAAAAATCAAGAAAGTCCGAAGGTTGCATCGAGTCAAAGCCTCGCTGCAACGCGGCCTTTCATTTTCTTACAAACCATCCATCGTTCTGAAAAAGCATTCAGTCTCAATAACGGTGAATCAGGATTATTGCTGTGGTTAGTATCCATTTTCAATAAAACTGAGTTAATAGACTTCTGCCTTCTTACTTTTTACCTCTGACTTATTATTTTCCTCCCATCAGCCTTTCTATTTCATCCGTTTCCACCGGGATGGAGGCCATCAGGTCAACAGGCGCTGTTTCGGTCACGAGGTAATTGTTTTCGATGCGGATGCCGATGCCTTCTTCCGGAATGTAGATGCCGGGCTCGCAGGTAAATACCATACCGGCTTCGAGAAAGCGATACTTTGAACCCAGGTCGTGCACATCCAGTCCGAGGTGATGGCTGGTACCGTGCATGAAATACTTCTTGTAAAGCGGCTTTTCGGGATCCTGCTTCTCCACTTCTTCTGATTTGAGAAGGCCAAGTCCGATGAGTTCCCTTTCCATCATTTTCCCGACCTTTTTTTCATATTCCAGCAGGGTAATTCCCGGCCGGAGGAGAGAAGAAGCTTCCCTCATGATGCGAAGCACGGCATCGTATACCTGACGCTGACGGGCACTGAATTTACCATTCACGGGAATGCAGCGGGTCATGTCGGCATTGTAGTTTCCATACTCGGCACCCACATCCAGCAGCAGCAGATCGCCGTCTTTACAGGGCTGATTGTTGTCGTTGTAATGCAGAATGTTGGCATTGGCACCGGATGCTATTATGGGTCCGTATGCAAATCCCATGGAAGCCCTTTTGAGGAACTGATAGGAAAATTCAGCCTGTACTTCGTACTCCATCATGCCGGGTTTGAGGGATTTCAGCACTGCCAGAAATCCTTCTCTCGTAATGTCGATGGCACGGGAAATCTGAGCCACTTCCTCTTCCAGCTTGATGGCCCGGATGGTCTCCATCAGGGGTGCCAGGCGCTCAAAGCGGTGAAGAGGAAACTGCTCTTTCAATTCGCGGATCAGCCTGTCGTTGCGGGTCTGGGTTTCTACCACCGCCCGCGGATGTTCGTTGCTTACGAGGTAAACATGCTCTGCCAGATTAAACAAGGGCTGCAGCATACCGCGGAATTCCGAATTCCAGCGGATGTTGCGGATGCCGGATCGCTCCGTTGCCTGTGCTTTGGTAAGTTTGTAACCTTCCCAGACACGGATAAGGTCGCTGGTTTCCTTCACAAACAGCATTTCCTTCCACTCCGGAAGCGGGGCATCCGGAAACAGAATGAGAATGGTTTCTTCCTGATCGATTCCGCTCAGATAGAATAAGTCGTTGTTTTGCCTGAATCCCATATGACCATCGGCGTTGGTGGGCAGCACATCGTTGGACTGAAGTATTACGATGGAATTCGGCTTGAGCAGCCGGCTCAGATTCTTTCTGGTTTTCTGGTAAAAAGAAGCAGGGAGCGGTGTGTAACGCATTTGGTATCCGGAATAAAGGCAGGCAAGTTTTTCAAATGCGCCGTTCTTTCAAAATAAAATCAGAAATTCCCTGTGCGCGGAAAAAGCGAGATGGAAGACTGCCGGGAAAAAGCTCAGTCGCCGGCTCTTTTCAGGAATGCCTGAAAGTCTTTCAGCAAAAGGCAATCGCGGGTAAATCTATCCGGAAATGCGGCATCTCCCAGTTCTGCATCGGAATAGTCCGCCATCAGGTAAAACTGGGTATAACGAAGCAAATCGATGTCGGGATGTTCCCTCGAATAATTTTTAGGTGCGGTTTTGAGCTGATTGCCCTGCAATACTCCGAAGCGTTTTTTTAGTTCCGGCTCTGCCAGAATAGCCCTGAACTCCTCAGCATTATATTCAATTTCCTGGCGAATGGCAGCAAGCTGTTCTGCGCCTGGTTCATATACGCCGGATGCCATAAAACTGCCTCCAGGTTCCAGGTGCAGGTACCAGGAAGGCTCAAGGCCAGCCTTTTTCCCTGCAGCCGAAATCAGGGCGGAGAAATTCTTTTTGAAAGGATCCTTATTTTTTGAAAAGCGCACATCGCGGTAAATCCGGAACATGCATTGTTTCGCTTTCAGATCAGGCAGCGGAACTTCCTTTCCCAATGACTGAATGCAATTGTCTATCAGCAGTTCCGCCTCCGCCTTTGCCTTGAGGTAATCTGTTTTGCTGGCCTCAAACCATGGCCGGTTGTTGTTTTCAGCAAGTGCTTTAAGAAAACCGAAAATCAGGGAAGCATCAGCCATTGGCGACTTTTTTCTTTTTGTAAAGCGGCACATTGCTGCAGGGCTCGCCAAACATCAGACTTTGTACCACCGGGGTAAGGCGCCGGCTGAGTGCTGCATAGGCTGAAACCGGAACCGGGTAAAGGCTGCAGCCTTTCACAATTACTTTTTGTCCTTCAAATTTACTGATGTCAAGTCCCTGAATGATGCGATCATAGAGAAATTCATCCAGCCGATCCGGCACGGAGAAAATCACTTCTGCAAAAGGAGCAGCATGCACCGAAACCAGCATGTAAGCCCAGGTAGGAACGATGGCATCCGCCGAGCAATACAGGCAAATGATACCGCCCTCCCAGGCAGACCAGTTGATTTCCTTCATGGCCGAACGAAAATCCAGTTCCTTCAGAATCAGGCCCTCATAAAGAAAATCTGCCAGATCAAAATTAAATCTGGGACGGTGATCGTACCAGTCTTCGGGGCAGAGCTGAAGCAATGTACTTTCTGCAACCCGGTTTATTATTTCGCCTTCCTGAATGCCCATATTGTGAAATCAAAATTCGGGATTTTTCCCTCATACCGCTTAATGACGGTTCAATTTTTCGGGAAATGAATAAAAAGATTTTGTTAAATCTATGAACATCAATTGTAAAAAAGGAGCAGGCATTGGGAAAATTCATTCCTTTTTTTTTGATTGCACCTGACTATTTCTTTACCCTGATGCAAACACGATTAACGCTGATATTGTTTTTACTGCTAGGTACCTGCCTGGAAAATCAGGCACAGATTTTTCGCCTCCGGAAAAGAGTAAACGAAGAAGATGTAGAAAGGAGAGTCGGAATCGCCCGGATCAAACTTGAGGCAAAACCACCCAAGGGTACTGCCATTGCAGACATAGCTTCATTCCCGGCCTTTTTCGGAGAAAAGTCGGATGAGATTCGGTACCAAAGGCAAAGCATCATCAGCAAGCTCCCTCCCACCACAGGTGATTCCCTGCGCGAGGTTACCTCCGACTCGCTTGCGATGTTTCTCAGACAAAATCTATACGACTGGGATGTCTCAGGCGATAACCGCGATGCGGTAAGAAGAAAAAAGAACAGCATCCATGGACTCCCAAACGAAGATTATCAGAAATTCCTTGCTGATTCAACACTCGATGAAGCTGTGGATATTTCCTGTCTCTGGGTCTTTACCGAGAACAAAGAACAACAGCTCTTCAAGCCTGAAATTCAGATGAAAGCCGCATTCTATGACAACAAAGGACCTTCCAGGCCTCCACTGGAACTTGTGATGGGTGCCGTAGATATTCAGTGTGCACATTTCAATGAGGCATATGGCTATACCTACGATTTTGGCAAGGGCATTCCAAGAACTGCAATTGAGGACGGAGGTATTGCAGGTAATGTGGTCGTGGATGTTTATTTGCAGGCGCTTAAAAAGCTACTTGCCAAAAAATAATGAAGTCCATTTTTTCTGTCTGTTTATTCTTTTTTCTGTCCTTTCTGACCCATGCTCAGCAAAAGGTCTCCCTCAAAACCATCAAGGTTGACAAACTGCTGAGCATGAAAATTCCCGAGAATTTTGTCGCACTGAACGACGACCAGATTGCCGACAAGATGATTGCCACAAGAAAACCGCTTGCGGCCTATTCAAGTCCATCCGGCAGCACCGACATCACCGTAACCGTCGGCAATTCCAACAAAAATCCCTGGAAAGACCAGGACCTGAAACTTATGGCGCAGTTTCAGAAAGCGAACATCATGCAGCTTTTTACCAATGTAAACATGCTTCAGGAGAAGACAGTGAAAGTAAAAGGCCAGCAATATGCCGTATTTGAATTCGTTTCCGAAGTAAAAGAAAAGGGCAAAAGCCCCATCCGCAAATACCACCACCTGCGCTATACCATCCGGAAGGGAAATATGCTGGTATTCAGCTTTATATGCCCGGAATCAGAGCGCAGTCTGCACGAAAGCACTGCCTCTCAGGTAATGGACTCCGTGCGTTTTTGATTTTTCCCCAAACTAATTTTCCGGCCTGCGGTTTTTTTCCCTAACGCTGCCTTAAAACCTCATTTCTTCGCAGCCTTAAAAATATTCTGAATGATTGAGTCTTTTATTGCCCAAAGCAAGGCAGCCTATGCATCCTCCCGGATGGGCCTGATTACCGGCTACACGCAGGAAGAAAACCGGTTTTTATTCCGCGACCTGCACGCCATCCTGGCGGTAACCATAGTAAGCAGGGAAATCATCCGCATCCGCTATGCGCCGCACGGCAGTTTTTTACCGGATTTCAGTTACGCCATTCACGATTATCCCTTCAGCCCGGTTGAAATCACGCTGAAGGAAGACACGAAGCAATACCTCATCAGCACCGAAACCGTACAGCTGTCCATCATGAAAGACGGCGGAGAAATTTCCTTCTTCGACCACAACGGACTGCTTACCTGTGCCGATGCAGCCGGCGCCTCCTGGGAGGAAAATCCCGAACACGGCGGTTACCGCATCTCCTGTTCCAGAAGAATTCAGGATGGTGAAAATTTTTATGGCCTGGGCGACAAGGCTTCCGATCTGAACCTTCGCGGAAGAAAATTCGAACTCTGGAGTACCGATGCATATGCCTACGAACGCCATACCGACCCGCTTTACCGCAATATCCCTTTTTACATCGGACTTTGCCGCGGCAATGCCTACGGCATGTTCTTCGACAACACCTACCGGGTGGCATTTGATTTCGGAGCCGACGATCCAAATTCCCTGAAATTCTCAGCAGAAGGCGGAGAAATCAACTACTACTACATCCATGGCCCGCACATGATGGATGTAATCAAGCGCTATTC
>Ga0068872_10001207_pt1 | contig 20867 bp, 22 predicted proteins | sample NOAtaG_7_FD_66441 | JGI IMG/M metagenome (GOLD analysis project Ga0068872, IMG submission 66441) | Freshwater lake microbial communities from Lake Erie, under a cyanobacterial bloom - NOAA_Erie_Diel1S_2200h metaG | ecosystem: Environmental > Aquatic > Freshwater > Lake | place: USA: Ohio, Lake...
TAGTTGCCATCACTGCCTTCATTATGGGTTTGGTGATCACCATCCAATCACGTCCCACACTTGTTGAATTTGGTGCCGAAGCATGGTTGCCTAAAATGGTTTCCGTATCCCTTGTTCGTGAAATAGCACCTGTAATTACCGCTTTGATATGCGCAGGCAAGATCGGTTCCGGTATTGGTGCTGAGCTTGGCTCTATGAAAGTAACTGAACAAATAGATGCCATGGAAGTTTCGGGCACTAACCCTTTTAAATATTTGGTGGCTACACGTATCATGGCGGCAACACTTACTATTCCGATACTTGTTGTTTTGGCCGATGCTGTTTCTCTGTACGGAGGATATTTGGGAGTCAACATTCGTGGTGTAGTAAGTTGGGATCTCTATTGGAATCAAGTGTTCGACACGCTAGCATTTAGCGATGTGATCCCTTCTATAATTAAAACATTCTTTTTTGGTTTTGCCATTGGTACTATTGGCTGTTATAAAGGATACAATTCTAATAAGGGAACAGAAGGAGTAGGGCGCTCAGCAAATTCAGCCGTTGTTATTTCTTCACTTTTAGTTTTTATATTGGATCTTTTGGCTGTACAAATAATTGATCTTTTAAGTTTAACATGATCGCTAAAACAGAAATATCTGAATCTGATAAGCAAACGGCAAATGAAACCGTGATCCAACTTAGGAATGTTTCCAAATCATTTGGAAGCAATAATGTTTTAAAGAGTTTTACGTTTGATCTTCATAAAGGCGATACGGTTGTTGTGCTTGGTAAATCAGGTTCGGGTAAATCAGTATTGATCAAATGCATCATAGGACTAATTAAACCTGATTCGGGAACTATCAATGTTCTTGGCAAAAATATCCCGGAGTTAAATAATGAAGAGTTAGATATGATCCGCGCCAAAGTGGGATTCTTGTTTCAGAGTAATGCTTTATATGACTCCATGACAGTTCGCGAGAATCTTGAATTTCCTCTGCGTAGACATAAGGCAAAAATGTCGAAATCTCAAATAGATGAATTGGTTGTTGAAGCACTTACAAATGTTGGTCTTGCACATACAATAGACATGCGCACTTCGGAACTATCGGGCGGAATGAAAAAGAGGATCGCTTTGGCTCGAACATTGATCTTAAAACCCGAGATCATTTTGTATGATGAGCCAACCACAGGTCTTGATCCGATCACCGGAAAAGAGATCAGTAAATTGATGCGCGAATTGGCTAAGAAGTATAACACATCGTCAATAGTTATCTCACATGATCTTAATTGCGTTAAAATTGTTGCAGACAGCATTGTGATGTTGATTGATGGAAAGTGCTACGCGCAAGATATATATGAAAACCTAGAACGATCAAGCGATAAAAAAATTCAAGAATTCTTTATATAATGGCTGAAGAACTAAAAAATATCAGGTTAGGAATGTTTGTTATAGTAGGCACTGTTCTGCTGATCGCAGCATTTTACTTTATTGGAAGTAAGCAAAGTTTATTTAGCGATACAGTAAGTATCAGTGCGCGATTTTACAATGTGAATGGATTAATGAAAGGAAACAATGTTCGCTTTGCAGGGATCGATGTAGGAACAGTAGAATCAGTGAATATCATCACCGATTCAACAGTAGAAGTTGTAATGGTGATCGAAAGGAAGGCACAGCCTTATATTAAAACAAATGCTTTGGCAAGTATTGGAACCGATGGTTTGATGGGTAATAAATTAGTGAACATCAACTCGGGAACGAGCTCGGCTCCAAGTATAGAAGAAGGTGATGTTCTTAGAACACTAAGGCCAATTGAAATGGATGAAATGATAAGAACATTGAATGTTACCAACGAGAATATCATGGTCATCTCTTCAAATCTGCGAACAATCACCGACAAGATAAATAATAAGAATAGTTTGTGGAATATCCTTATGGACACCATGGTTGCGGAGAATGTGAAAACTTCTATTGTAAACCTTAAGATCATGAGTAATAATGGCATTTTAGTTACCGGAGATCTTCGAAATATCTTAGCGGGTATTCAAAAAGGCAAAGGAAGTTTGGGCGCGTTGATCACCGATACATTACTTTCTTCGAAAATAAATCAAACGGTTGTTAAACTTGAGAGATTAAGTGATACTGCCGCCATTGTTACAGGAGATCTGAATTATTTTATTAAAGGCATAAAGCAAGGGAAGGGAAGTATTGGTGTATTATTGAATGATACGTCATTGATCCATAATTTAAATAAAAGTGTAGAAACATTAAAGTCAGGTGCCGGAAAATTTGATGAGAATATGGAAGCGCTAAAGTATACCTGGCCTTTCAAAAAATATTTCAAACGGATCAAAAAGAAATAGTATGCCCCTTGAGATCAGTAAGCAAAAAAATAATCGCGATGAAGTTGATTTCCTAAGAGGGCCACAGTCAAGGCCTAGCGAATTTTTTTTTGCAATTAAGATATTTAGAGAGTTTATCAAAGGATTTAGGGCCTTCCATTTTTTAGGACCTTGCGTAACTGTTTTTGGTTCGGCAAGGTTTAAGGAAGATCATCGTTTTTATGAAATTGCTCGACAAGTTGGTCAAGAGGTTTCAAAACTAGGCTTTACTGTAATGACAGGCGGTGGCCCTGGTTTAATGGAAGCAGCTAATAGAGGGGCAAAAGAGGTTAACGGAAGATCAATTGGATGTAATATTGTTCTACCTGCTGAGCAAAGTCCTAATCCATATTTGGATAAATGGGTGAGAATAAAATATTTTTTTGTACGGAAGGTGCTTTTGTCAAAGTATTCATACGCATTTATTGTACTTCCGGGTGGCTATGGAACTTTGGATGAATTTTTTGAAGCGATCACCTTGATCCAAACAGAAAAAATAAAACATTTTCCGGTTGTGTTAATAGGTAAGGAATATCACAAGCAGCTTCATGAGCATATATTATACATGGCTCAAAACGGAACAATTAAAAAAGCTGATGTTGATCTTTATTTGATGACCGATTCTATTGAAGAAGCTATGGCATTTATTGAAGAAAATGCAGTGAAAAAATTTAGTTTAAAAAGGAAGAGTGAGTTTAAACCGTTCAGTTGGCTTGGAGAAAGTAAGTAAAATTTAATTTGATAATCAATTCATATGAAAACAAAAACTAATTTATTTGAAAGGTTGGCGCATAGGGCAACCACCTTTAGTGGTTCTACATTGGCATTTATGATCGCTTTTTTTACGATCATTATGTGGATCATTACAGGGCCTTATTTTAAATTTTCCGACACTTGGCAATTGGTTATTAATACAAGTACAACCATCGTTACTTTTTTAATGGTGTTTCTTATTCAGCGCATGCAAAACAAAGATTCAAGGGCAATTCATTTGAAATTGAACGAATTGGTAGCAGCGCTAAATGGCCCTAGTAATCGCTTAATTGATGTAGAGAACCTTTCAGAACAGGAGCTCGAGATCTTAGGAAGTTACTATTCTAAATTAGCCGAAATGTCTCGAAAAGAAAAAACCTTATCTGTGTCTCATTCAATTGAAGAAGCTGTTCAGCTTCATAAAGAGAAATATAAAAAGAAACAGCATTAATGGAGAATCTGTTATGGTTCATACTCCTTGCGCTGATCGCCGAAATTATAGGAACCATTAGTGGTTTTGGTTCCTCGTTATTGTTTGTGCCCATTGCCAGTTTTTTTCTTGATTTCCATTCGGTGCTTGGGGTTACAGCTCTATTTCATTTGGCAAGTAATGTGTCAAAGATCACTTTATTTAGAAAGGGTATTGATAAACAACTCATCATTAATATAGGTATACCATCCGTTGTTTTTGTAGCATTAGGCGCTTACCTTTCAGATCTGTTCGATAGCCGCCTATTAGAGATCATACTTGCCGTTTTTTTGATCGTCATTAGCCTCTTGCTTTTTATATTCAAAAATTTGGTGTTGAAACCAAATAGATTTAATTCAATAGTAGGTGGATCTTTATCCGGTTTAACAGCGGGGCTTCTAGGCACGGGAGGAGCAATAAGAGGATTAACATTAGCGGCCTTTGATCTGGAGATGAGTAGCTTTATTGCAACGTCGGCGTTTATTGATCTTGGAATAGATCTCACCAGAAGTGTGGTTTATGCAACCAACGGTTATGTGCATCAGCATGATCTTTATTTGGTGGCCATTTTGGTAGTTGTTGGGTTTGTTGGAACGTACTTAGGGAAAAAGATCTTGTTGTATTTTTCTCAAGAGCAATTTAAGAAAGTTTTACTCTTACTCATTTTTGTGATCGGAGTGATCACTATGGTAAAGCAACTTGTTTGATGACAGATTAGTATATAAATTAGAGAACAATTATATGAAAAAAGAAACCCTTATTACCAAAACATCAGGTGCCGTTGTTCCCTTTTCGGAAGAGAAACTACGAAACTCCTTACAACGATCCGGAGCAACGCAAGATATAATTGATTCTGTTTTACTGGATATAAAACCAAGGTTGTACCAAGGTATTCCAACAAAAAAGATCTACCGTGCCGCTTTTGCACTTTTAAAACAAAAGTCAAAACATGTGGCGTCAAAATATAAGTTAAAGAATGCCATCATGGAACTTGGCCCATCAGGCTATTCCTTTGAGAGCTTTGTAGCTGAGATCTTAAAGAATTATGGATACACCACAAAAGTAAGTCAGATCGTTTCCGGAGAATGCGTGAATCATGAGATAGATGTGATCGCCGAAAAGGATAATAACTATTGCATGATAGAGTGTAAATATCATAATCAACCCGGAACCATGAGTGATGTGAAGATCTCTTTATATATTCATGCAAGGTTCCAAGATGTTGAGAAGACCTGGAAGAAATTGCCGGGTCATCAAAAGAAGACTCATCAGGGCTGGGTTGTAACTAATACTAAATTTACAAGCGATGCAGTTAAGTATGGTATGTGTGTTGGTTTAAAGTTATTGAGTTGGGATCATCCCAAAGGAAAAGGGCTTAAGGATCTCATCGATAATTCGGGCTTATATCCAATAACCTGTTTAACTTCACTTACTAAAGTAGAAAAACAAAGATTGCTTGATGCCAAAGTTGTGATGTGTACCGAAATTGATCAAGATCAAAAGATATTGGAGCGTATAGGCATAAAAGGAAGCCGCCTTGTTTCAATTATGGATGATGTAAGAAATTTAGCTGAGGCTGGCTTGGTTAAAAAGAAGAACATGACCCTGTAATTTAATTTATCCTTAATTTCATATGAGCGAGAAGCAAAGAGTAAAGATCAGATTTTTAGGTGCCGCAGGAACCGTAACAGGTTCTAAGCATTTATTGGAGATCGGTGAAAGAAAAATATTGATTGATTGTGGTTTATTTCAAGGTTTAAAAGAATTACGACTTAAAAATTGGGCGCCATTACCTTTTGATCCGGCAACTTTAGACTTTGTGATCTTAACCCATGGTCATTTGGATCACGTGGGGCATCTGCCTCTATTGGTAAAGCAAGGTTACGAAGGTGTTATTTTTGGAACAGAGCCAACCATTGACATTGCAAAATTAATATTAACCGACAGTGCCAGAATTCAAGAAGAAGATTCTGAACGAGCCAATCAATATAAGTATAGTAAACATAAACCTGCTAAACCTCTTTATACAGTGAAAGAAGCAGAAGCGGTTTTCCCTTTATTTGTGCCACGTCCATTAGATCAATGGATGCCGTTGTTTCCGGGAACTTCTTTTAGATACCGTTATAACGGACATATTGTTGGTGCTACTTTTGTGGAAGTGAAGGTAGGCGATAAGATCATTGTGTTTTCGGGAGATGTTGGTCGCAGTAACGATCCCCTATTAAGAGATCCGGAAAAGCCCGAAAAAGCAAATGTATTGATCATCGAATCCACCTATGGAGATCGGGTGCATCCTTCGGGAACCAAGGAAAAGCTTGCCGTGCTGTTGAATTCGGTAATGCAAAAAAGAGGCACCATCATCATTCCTAGTTTTGCTGTAGAAAGAGCGCAATTGCTTATGTTTTACTTATGGCAGTTAAGGCATGAAGGAAAAATACCTGCTGTTCCTGTTTATTTAGATAGCCCCATGGGAGTAAGTGTGCTTGATGTATTTAAACGCCATGAAGAATGGCATAAATTATCGGCAGACTTGTGCTTAACAATAACTAAGGAAATAAAGCTTGTACGTAAATTAGAAGAAACAGCAAGAGTGGCTGCCGATAAGTCGGCCAAGATAATCATAGCAGCAAGCGGTATGGCGTCGGGAGGAAGAGTGCTTACGTATTTTGAAGAGTATTTGGGAGATCGTAATGCAACCATTTTACTGGCAGGATATCAAGGGGAAGGAACAAGAGGTAGAGCATTGCTTGAAGGCGTTAAAGAAATTAAATTGCACGGAAAGTTCTTTCCGGTAAAAGCCGCGGTGATGCAAATAGAAGGCCTCTCGGCGCATGCTGATCAATTGGAGCTAATGGAATGGATGTCGAAAATTACAACTGCCCCTGAGCACATATTCGTGGTGCATGGCGAAAAAACGGGGGCTGAAGGCCTAGAGAAAAAAATTAAAGAAACCTATGGCTTCAACTCTATATTGCCAAAGGTAGACACTGTTTACGATCTCTTTTAAAGAAAATAAAAAAGGGCACCTTTAGAGCGCCCTTTTCAAAGAAATTAAATTTCTACTATTTCAAGTGTTTTGAAAGGTGTTTAGCCATTTCAAACATTGATACTTGATTCTTACCACTGAAGATAGCTTTTAACTTCTCGTCAGCGTTGATCATACGACGGTTTTTGTTGTCTTGCAATTTGTTTGCTTTAATGTAATTCCACATTTTTTTCACAACTTGACTACGAGGGATCGGGTTGTTACCTACTACTGCTCCAAGGATTGCGCTTGGTTGGTAAGGCTTTAATAATGCTGGATTCAATTTACGCTTTGCTCCTGATTTTTTTGCTTTCTTAGCTTTTTTTGGAGCTTTTTTTGCAGCTTTCTTAACTGCTTTTTTTGCTACTTTTTTTACTGCTTTCTTTTTTGGAGCAGCTTTTTTCTTTGTTGCTTTTTTTGCCATGATTTGGTTTTTTTAAATTAATGAGAACTTTATGAGAGCAAATATATATGATTTCTCTATTACAAACAAAAAAGTGCAAAAAAACTTTATCAACCAAAATCGACGTTATCAACTATTTTGCCCTTGGGGATACATCATTTTACCCAAGTAAAAAACAATAAAAAAGGCGTTTTCCCTTGGGAAAACGCCTTTTAAAACATCTTTAAACGGTGAATTTCTTCTGCCGTAAATTTGTTAGAAAAAAGTTCTTTATGCGTTTATTCTATTATCACCTTGTGAATAATTGGTGTATTACCTCTATTTACCCTTATAAAATACATTCCTGCTGGTAAATGAGAGAGGTCAATACTTGTGTTTTCACTCTCAACTTTGGTTTTAAACACCTCTGTGCCTTGTATATTATATACTTTAAGTAAAGTAATATCCTTAGCATTTCCAATGGTAAATACACCTTTTCCAGGGTTAGGATAAACCGTTAGTAGATCCTCATGAGTACGATTTTCCTTAATTCCTACTACCGTTTTATAATATGTAACAGAGCTATCTCCATAAATAACCGGACCGCCACCACTATAAAAACGTTGAACATCGCTATAGTTAAAGCTGTTTGAGTCCCAACGTCTACCATGGTAATTAGTGGTCTTCCATGAGTTACTCAGCCAATCCTGATTAGTTTCTGAGGTTTCGTTATTGTTGACGTCGTAGGTATAAACATTTCTATTGTCGTTTAACCATGCAGTTCCTGTCCAATTTTGGTAGGTTTCTATTAAAGGCTTATTTGCTGCATTATAAGTGAAATTTGCTTTTAAGAATTTTACCCAGGCATTTCCTACCCACATTTCTAAAACTATGGCGGTAACATTATTGGCAACTACGGTAAAGGTAGCTTGCATATCATTTGTCCAAGTGTTGTTGGTCCAAGTTTCTATGGTAAAAAGAGCAGGGTTATTACTCATATCATACGTGTAGGTCTCTCGGCTATCATTTACCCAAACACTACCATTGCCAACCTGAGCGGTATAGCTTAGAGGTAAGTTGGTTGCGTTATAAGTGTTTATTTCTTTATTATCCTTTCTCCAGGCAGATAGGGTGTAGGTTTCGTAGGCCCAGGTGAGCATGTTGCTATTAGCATCGTAAGTTGAAGTCCTTCTATAGTCATTTTGTCAAGCACTCGTAATCCATTTCTCACCTAAAGCATTGGTTAAGTTTTGCTGTGCGCTAAAGGTGTTGGTTATTCTACTTACATTATCCCAAGTGCTGCCGGTCCAAGAGTAATCGGTTCTAGATAACATATTACTGCTCCCGTTGTATGTGTAGTCGATCTTTGAACTATTGTCCCATGAACTTCCATTCCAGTTATAATTCAAACCCTGGGTAACTTTATTACTTGCATTATACGTATTGTCTTCCTTAGAGCTATTGAACCAATTTGGATTAAAGTAGTTCTCTAAAATTCTACTTGTTCTGTTGTTATTGGCGTCGTAAGTATAATTCGAGTATCTTTTATAGGGAACTGGCTCCCAGCCGTTGCTTGTCGTATTAAAGTTCCAATACAGCATACTGTCAACTTTTTGCACAACGGCATTGGTTTTTGATGCGTCTGTGTTTTTTGGCTTTAATAATTCATTATCAAATCTTCCACCTGCTTTTAAGGTTTCAATAAGTTTTTTTGTGATCTGCGAGTAGGTTAATCCTGATATTGCAAGGCAAGTAATTAGTATAAGTTTTCTCATAGTTAATTATTTATAACGAAAATACTAAAAATACCCTTGCAAAGAAACAGATAAGCCCTTTTTTAAATACCTTTGGACATACAAAAAACGCGATGTTTGCCATTATAGATATAGAAACATGCGGAGGAAAGTACGAATTCAGGAAAGGCAGGATCACTGAAATTTGCATTCTTTTACATGATGGTTTGCAGGTAACCGATAAGTTCACTACGCTCATTGATCCGGAGTGTAACATCACCCCATTCTTTACAAACTTAACCGGTATTACAAATGAAATGGTGGAAGGTGCTCCAAAGTTCCATGAAATTGCACAAAAGATATGGGAAATGACCGAGAACCGAATTTTTGTGGCGCATAACGTTGGTTTCGATTATAGTTTTATAAAGGATGAGTTTGCGTCACTTGGTGCTAAATATAAACGCGAAACTCTTTGCACCGTTAGGTTAAGCAGAAAACTTATTCCCGGAAAGATATCTTATAGCCTTGGTACTTTGTGTTCTTCCTTAGGAATTGAGAACGAAGCACGACACAGAGCCGAGGGCGATGCGGTGGCTACTGCCAAATTGTTTGACCTTTTACTCCATTTAAAAACAATGGACCCTCAATACAAGAATCAAGGGGTACAGGAACTCATGACCAGGCGTATCGATAAAATGAAACAATACATCCTCGATAAATTACCTAATGAGTGTGGCGTGTATTACTTCTTCAACAAAAACCAAGAGATCATCTATATTGGCAAAAGTGTAAATGTGTATACCCGTGCCCTAGGACATTTTAATAGTAAGGAACACAAAAGCAAAAAAATGCTTAACGATCTTTACCAAGCCGATTTTAAACCCGCCGGAAGTGAATTGATCGCTTTGTTGATGGAAGCAGAGGAGATCAAAAAGCATAAACCAAAGTATAATCGAATGCGTAAGGCCGACCATTTTACGCATGCCATTGATTGGTTTAAAACCGATGAAGGGATCATAAGCTTTAAGATCGTAGAGCTTGACCAGTCAGAAAATGCCCTTTGCTCTTTTGTAAGTTATTTAAGTGCCCGTGAAAAACTGGAATCTTGGATCGATGATCACAAACTTTGCATGAGATACGCAGGCTTAACAAGTGATGTCGCCATATGTTTTAATCACCAAATAAAAAAATGCAACGGAATTTGTAATGGTGATGAGGAAATTGAGCTCTATAATAAACGGGCCAATGAGATCATGGAAGAATATATCTTTAAACATCCTGACTTTGTGCTTATTGATAAGGGTAGAGATCATGAAGAAAGGTCTTTGATCCTTATAGAAAAAGGCCATTTTGCAGGTTACGGTTTTATTGGATTAACAGAAACGTTCAGCAATTTGGAAGAGGCACGGAGCTATATTAAAACCGTAAATTATTACCCTGATGCAGATGATCTTGTGCGAGGTTGGTTAAAGAAGAATAAAATAAAGAAAATAGTATTCTCAAAAAAGAGTCAAGAAACTTTTGAATAAAATGAGTAATTTCAATGTATTAAATTTTTAGCAATGAGCGACAAATTACCAAGACGAAATTTCATTTCACGCCTTTCGTTAGCTATTACCTCCGCTATGGCTATGCCGGTGAATAATGCAGCAAATGATCTAAAAAACACACTTAAATTAAATGGTATGGATCCGATATTAAAAATAAAGCCATTGGGATTTCAATGGGAAACTGCCGACCCTTTTTTGTTCTGCGTTCATCACGAAGATAAATTTCCGGCGGGTAATGAAGTAATGGGACCGTCGCCAAGCTACTTTAAAGGTCGACACATGGGCGATGATTTTATCATAAAAGATGGGTTTAGAATGTATCATGGTAAAACAGTTCCCGGATTTCCAGGACATCCGCACAGGGGATTTGAGACCATTACGGTTGTGAGACAAGGAATTGTAGATCACGCTGATTCAATGGGCGCTTCAGGAAGATATGGTAATGGTGATGTACAGTGGATGACCGCAGGTAAAGGAGTTCAGCATTCTGAGATGTTTCCTTTGATAAGCAAAGAAAAAGAGAATCCTATGGAGCTTTTTCAGATCTGGCTCAATCTTCCAAAGAAAAATAAAATGGTAGAGCCTCATTTTAAAATGCTGTGGAAAGAATCTATCCCTAACCATACCCATTCTGATAGTAAAGGTAAACAAACCGCTGTTGAGGTTATTGCAGGGCAATTGGCCGATAAAAAAGCCGCATCTCCACCGCCTGATTCGTGGGCTAATGATCCTAAGAACGAAGTTGCCGTATGGAATATAAAGATGGAGGTAGGTGCAACATTTACGCTTCCAAAAGCATCAGAAGGCATTAATAGAACCTTGTATTTTTATGAAGGGGATAAACTAAAATTATCAGGAAAAGATATTCCTAAATACAGTGCGGTTGAATTGTTAGCTCATGTAGAAATAGAATTAAACGCCGGCGAAAATGGCGCTAGTATTTTGATATTACAAGGTAAACCTATCGGCGAACCGGTGATGCAATATGGTCCGTTTGTAATGAATACCAAAGAAGAGATCAATCAAGCGTTTGAAGATTATCATAAAACACAGTTTGGCGGATGGCCTTGGCCTAAATACGACCAAGTGCATGCGCGCGAAAAAACACGTTTTGCAAAACATGCCGATGGTAAAGAAGAAATAAAAACCAGTTAATGAGGTATTTTACTATTATAATTCTAACGTGTTTAGCATTTAACTTGCAATCGCAAGTGATCACTAAAAAATTGATCGGCAAGTGGCAATGGATAGAATCCTCAGGCGGCATGGCAGGTGAGATCATGAATCCTAAAACCGAGAAATATCAGATCCAGATAGAGTATAACAAAAAAGGGATGTTCAAGCAATGGAAGGATGATCAGCTGGAATACAGTTATAAATATCAAGTAAAAAAAGGCAAAAGCATCTTTTCGCAAGAAGCAGATCTTATTATTTCTTATATACCAAAACCTACTTCCAAGATAGCGCTGATCTCTGATTGTTTTGAATTTATAGGTAACGACACTCTTATGTTAAAGAATGAATGTTACGATTGCTATGCAAGGTTGTTTGTGAGAAAGAAATAATTCCTCACAAATTAGTTTTTAAGCATAGCGTATAGCTCATCTTTTAAATGAAGGCGTTTGGCTCTTAATTCAGTTAAATGGGCATCAGTAGTTGCGTGTGCTCCTGATTCGTAACTGTGAATTTGGTGGTCAACCTCATGGTATTCATCAAATAATTTTCTAAAATGATTGTTAGATACCTTTAGATCATGAATTTTATCTTTCATTTCAGGGAATTCGTGTAATAGGTCGTGTTTTTGCATGGCTATAGTTTTAATTATTACCAAAGTTAATTAACCATGCGCCGCAAGAAAAGAATAAAGGTCATTGTTAAAGATGATTTAAGTCAGTTCTTATGCTTAATAAACGGAAAAGAATTTTTACTGTATTAAGGGTTATTTATCGTTCCATCTGTAACTCTGTTGTTCTAAACCAAGTATATCAATGATCCTGTCGGCAACGGTTGCTGCAAGATCTTCAAACGTTTTTGGCTTAGAATAGTAGGATGGAGAGGCGGGTAGGATAATTCCGCCGGCTTCTGTTACCGTTTTCATGTTATTGATATGTATAAGACTCAAAGGGGTGTCGCGCGTAACACAGATCAATTTACGGCGCTCTTTTAAAACAACATCTGCTGCACGCGTTATTAGGTCGTTGCTCATACCACAAGCAATACGCGATAAAGTTCCCATACTACACGGGCAAATAACCATCATGTTATATTTTGCCGAACCTGAAGCAAATGGCGCCATAAAATCACTCTTGCCCCAAATTTTAAATGGATAATTCTTATACTCTTCATTATCCAATTCTAGTTTCCAAACTTCCTTGGCGTTATCGCTTAAAACAATCGCTATCTCTTTATACTGTTGAGGTATTTTGCTTAATTTATCTAACAATACCTTAGCATAAATACTTCCGCTGGCGCCGGTGATGGCAACTATTATTTTATTGTTGGATTGGTTCACTTTTCTTTTTTGGATGAATTTCGTAAATAATATAAGCGCTTAGAAGATTATTATACAAACCTTTGTTAAAAAAGCGTGCCACCGGATTTGGAAAGAACACTAGGTTGGCTGTTTGTCCGTAATTAAGAATAGGCAAGAATGAATTATTGGTTCTCACTTCAACTAACCATTTGCCTTTTATTTTCCTTCCTAAACCAAAATTGACAGCATATTCAAATTTGTTGAAATTGTAAAGATCACTATAGTCAATACCGTTTAGATTCACTTTAAAATTTACTAAATAGGCCAGAGAAGGACCAAAGGTTATAAAATACTTTGAATTAGCTTTGATGTTTAGTAATAAAGGGAGTTCAATGTAATCTATGTTGATCCTAAAAAAAGTTGGATCATCTTCTTTGGCATTTTTCCAAGCACCTTTTTGGCTATACAAAAAACCAAGATCAATGGATGCTTTTTTTGAAAGTCGGGCGTTTATAACAACACCACCTGTAATTCCGGGTTTGTTATAGCCGCTTGCCGCATCACCATGAATTTGGCACGCATTCATTCCTATAACAGGTTTAAATATAAATTCGGATTCAGTATTTTGAGCCCCTGCTGAGAAAGCAAAAAATGCAGATGTAATGATATATGTTAAACTTTTTATAATAACGAATGATTAAAATTTATAACCAAATCCTATGGCAAATGTTGTTAAAGCTTGTAAGCGTGGTCCATTGATGTCTTTATCCTTGGTGTCGTATTTTCCGTCTTTATCCCAGTCGTATTTAGTGATTATATCATCATCGTACAATATTTGAGAGATGATATTTGTAGTGAAGAACTTATTGATTTTAAAAGTAACTAAGTTATTAAAAACAACATCAATGTTGCCTGGATTATTAGTGTAGTTTGAGAATAGATCGAGGTAAGAGTCGATATTTATATTCTTACCAATGTCTTTTTTAAATTTTAAAACTAATCTGCCACCAAATTCGTAACGAACACGTTTTCCTTTGGTAACAATATTTCCTGAAGCGTCTAAAACTGCAGGCTCTACTCCAAAAGCACCTGCATCGGCTAAATACTGGCGCGCCACATAAGTTATTTTTCCGGCAGCTGGTGCTATGAAGGCAGAAAAATATTTTGTGGGCTTACAGTCTAACCCTACTGCTAATTGAATATATGCAGGCGATGTAAAATCGGATGTTGCCGGACCAGATATTGTATCATTTAAATAAACGTATCCTGGAGCAAGCTGACTACGAAAGTCCATTTGTGCAGTATAAAACCAATATTTAGCAAACGCGTTAATGTTTAATTTTGAGAGGGCGAACAACTGGTCAATGTTCTTTTTAAAGTTCTTAGCCTCTAGTCCCGATTTAATAATTCCGTATTGCGCGTCTAATTTATTTGTCCACATTACATTTCCTTTTTGATATGTAACATTCCCGTTAAAGATCATATTTAATGCCACGTTGTCCTGTCCACCACCTTGCCAATTGTGTAAAGCAGTTTGGCTGGCATTCAATCCAAAAAATCCACTCGTTTTCCAAGAGGTGTCTTTTGGCGTAGCGGTTTTGGTTGAGTCTTGTGCAAAGAAATTAATTGAGTTAAGTAACAAAAGTGTAAGGGCAAACTTCTTCATAGGGTTTATTTTGTCTTAATATGTTTTTACTACGTTATAAAGTGTATCTCTTTCTACAGGTGTTCTTCCAACAGCTTTAATTAGATCAACCAATTCTTGTGTTGTGAGTTTTGGATTTTGTTCTTCCGAGCCCGCCATGCTATAAATTTTGGTGGTATCGTCAATTGTACCGTCAAGGTCATCAGCGCCAAAGTTCAAGGCCAATTGCGCAGTACTTCTTCCAATCATGGCCCAATAGGCTTTTATATGCATGAAATTATCAAGGTAAATTCTACTAATGGCGTAATTTCGAAGATCTTCAATAATACTAACTTCGGGCACGTGCGACATTTGATTTTCCTTATTGCGGAATTTCAAAGGAATGAAAGCGTTGAATCCGCCTGTTCTATCTTGTAGTTCGCGCAAACGGTTCATGTGATCTACTCTATGTTCAAATGTTTCAATATGTCCATATAACATGGTTGCGTTCGAATGATGCCCCATCTTATGCCATATTTCGTGCAATTCTAACCATTCTTCTGCGCTGCATTTTCCACCTGCAATTTGATCGCGAATATCTTTATCAAATATTTCGGCACCACCACCGGGTATACTATCTAGTCCTGCTTCTTCAAACACTTTTAATCCTTCTTCGTAAGTGAGCTTTGCTTTCTTGAATATATAATGGAACTCAACCGGAGTTAATGCTTTAATGTGAAGTGAAGGCCTGTGTTGTTTGATGCGCTTGAATAACTCTGTGTAAAAGGCAAGGTCTTGCTTTGGAACTACGCCACCGGTAATGTGCACTTCTGTTACTGCTTGACCATCATATTTTTTAATGATGTTGAGCATTTGGTCAACACTTAATTCCCAACCTTCTTCACGGTTCTTTATCAAGCGAGAATAAGAGCAGAACGAACAAGAGTACACGCATACATTGGTTGGTTCTACATGAAAGTTGTGATTAAAGAATACATGATCGCCATTCTTTTTTTTACGAATATGATCGGCTAAACTTCCAACAAAACCTAGTGAACCCTGCTTGTATAAAGTAACTCCGTCTTCAAATGAAATACGTTTTCCTGAAAAAACCTTCTGCGCAATTTCTTTTAGTTCAGGAGAGATGTTTGAATCTAATATTGCTTTATGTTCCTGTGTTTCCACCATTGTTTTTAATACCCAGTCCTTAAAGTTAGGGATAATAAAAAAGGCTGCCAATTTTATTGACAGCCTCTTAAAAAATTAAACTTTATTATTTTTTAGTTTCAGTTGATTTTGTGTCAGCTGATGCAGTTGAAGTTGTTCCTTCTGCTTTCTTTTTGCAGCAAGATTTTTCACCTTTAGCGCAAGTTTCTTTTTTCTCACCAGCACAAGCTTTAGCGTCGCCATCTTTTTTGCAACACTCTTTTTTTGCTTTTGCTTTGTCTTTATCGTCACCTTTAATGTTTGCTACTGCAGTACCAGCTAATAAACCAGTAAATGCTAATGCTAAGAATACTTTTTTCATGTGTGTTTGGGTTAAATTTATATAAAACAAAGGTAGCTATTAATTAGATGTATAAATGTTAAAATTTCCTACTAAATGGCTTCAAAAACTCTTAAAAGTGCTATCACAACAGCGGCAAGACCTACTAGGCCTAAGCTACCCCAGAAAAACCAAGTGAACAGAAGTATGAATAATACAAGATCCAAAATGAACCAAAAATCCGTCTTCTTATCCCATAAATACATACCTAAAGGAGGAATGAAGATGGCAAGTATGATACATAAAATAAATTTCGCATCACTGTCCCCGCCTTTCTTTTCAGACTTAATATCGCTTTTTTCAAGCGTTACCTTTTTAAACGTAATGGGTTGAGGGGTGTAATTTGAATAATTGGAAGCAACTACAGGAGCTTGGGTCTTAGCTTGAGATGGTGTGTTTTTACCATTTTCTGAGGGTTTAGCAAGTTCCTTCACCGGCATCATCAAATTAGCCGACTCAATTGAATTGTCCTTTGAAATTGGTTGCGCATGAACAACTTCAGTCTCAATTTTTTCTTCAGCAGCAATTACTTTAGTTGTTTTTGAATGGGCTACTGCAGGTTTTGCGCTTGAGTTGCCACTTTTGCTTACGTAAAATCCTTTGTTGTATTTACGTTTAGCGATCATGTACTTTCCGTTACATGAACTAAAAACGATGCCAATAATGGCCATAATTGCAATGATCTTTTTCATAGGGTTTAATTTTGCTTAAATGTAAAAATTCTTTTGATGGCGAAGTGATGCACTACACAAAAATTATCCACACTTATTTAGATTCCAAGGTGAAGTTAATCCTTATTTAATTTTAGTTTTATGCGCCTTATCGGGCCTTCAGCTTTAGCCAACTTGTAAAGCATAAATGCCGCGCCAACACACATTTCCACGCTAACGTGTGCGGGGTCTTTTGCCCTTTGGGACAAAAGCCTCCGCCACGTTGCGGCATTAATGCTTTACTTCGTTGGGCTATCGCTTCAGTCCCGGGCGTAGCAGTATCGTAAAAAGAGCAGAATAATGTAGAAAAAGCGTTTGGCTTTACTTTATATACAAATGCGCGGTTATTGGAAAATGATCGGTAAAGGTCTCTTCGGCTCGGGTAAATCTATCGCAAACCATTTTCTGATCATATAAAATGTAGTCTATTCTAAATTGCGGCCATTCGCCTGCGTAAGTTCTTCCAAAACCCGAACCTTTTTCAACAAAGGCATCGTTCAGTTTTTCGCTCAATTGTTTATAAGCAAACGAAGCGGGCGTGTCGTTAAAATCGCCACACAAAATGATCTTGTACTTGCAAGTTGCCATGTGTGTTTTAATAATTTCCACTTGCTTTGCTCTTTTTGTAAAGGCTCGTTTTAATCGGCGTAATACATTCTTGCTCTTTTCAATATCTTCTTCGCTTTCGTTGCCGCTTTTAATATCCTCTAAAAATTTATTATCCTTTTTGCTAAAACTTATCGATTGTAAATGCATATTGTATATTCTTACAGTGTCTTTTCGAATCACCACGTCTGTATAAATGCACATGTTATTACTTCGCGTTTGAAACACGATCTTTCCTCTATTAATTACCGGAAATCTGCTAAAGGTGGCAAGTCCCCAATGATCGTACTTGCGAAGTGTAATAGTATACTCTGCATGGTGATTTGGCAAATTCAAAAGTTTGGTAAGCGAATCAATGTTATTAAAATCACCTTCTTCTTCCGATGTATAAAATTCTTGAAAGCAAATAATATCCGAATCTATATCCGCTAAATTGGTGAAGATCTTTTCTCGTGTTTCTTTATTGTGTCGCCAATTGTAAAGATCAAATAACATGCTGTTGTACGAGGTGACCTTAAAACTTTTAACGCTGTTGCCTTCCGAATTATTGAGCTGTATATATTTTTTAGCGGTTGGGTATGCAAAAACTCCCACCGCTAAGGATATCATAAAAGCTCTTCTGAACTGCGCCAGCCAATACAATACAAAGGCTAAATTGAGTATGAAAATAAATGGGAAAGCTAAACCTGCAAAGGCAATGGGCCAAAATAAAAGTGGAGAAATGTATTTTGCAAAACACGCGGCAACAAGACTCACGATCACAAAATAATTGAGCCATAACATAAATCGATTGAACTTTGATAACTTTCGATCGTTCCTTACAGCGATCATAGTTCTAAGCTCGGCAATAGATATTTTTTTAAATGCTGCTATTTTAGTGTCTGTATTTTAAAATAACAAATAGAAGAAAAAGAATGGGAATAGAAGAGAGCAACATGCCAATATATCCCTTTGGCCATTTTACTTCATCGAACTCAAATTTTTGATTTAGAAAAATATTAATGCCGGCAAAAATAAAGCCTAAAATAGCCAGGCCAACCCCGTAATAAACGTATCGTATTTGGTATATGCTTAATGTGCACACAATACCAATGATCAATGATAACCAGCCCGATAATTTATAAATAAGTCGTGTGTACATTATTCTACAAAGAAATTACTTAGTTTACGACGTAATTTGCTGTTGTAATTCTGAAATTGCCAATCGTTATAATTGTTTGTAGCGTTTATGCATCTTCCAAATTGTTTAATGCGATATTTCATTTCTTCCGTTAGCAAATTAAACAATTCCATGGCTTCGGCGTATTCAGAAGCGTTATCTTTAATACGATTAAAGTGATCTTCCAAACTGTCGTCTAAAACAGTTCCGGGTTTAATTCCCTTGCGCAATGCCAATAAATATTTATCGCGAACTATAAACGATTCTGCACTTGAATTTAAAAAACGTTCTTTTATTTCGGCTGGTAGATCGTAATCATTTTCTAATTCATAATCCCACTCGTCTTTGTAACGATGCTCTAAATACAAGTGTGGCGCTGCAAATACGTGTTTCCAATCTATAGGATATTGCCATAAATTAAAACGGCGCGAATTATTACCAAGGTCAATGATCTTGAACTGTTTTTTAGTTGGTAAAACACGACTACCACGTCCTATCATTTGATGATACAGCGTTAATGATTTTGTAGCGCGGTTCAACATAATGGTCTCCACTTCCGGCTCATCAAATCCTGTGGTTAATATACTTACCGAAGTTAAAATACCATCTTTTGTATTGCGAAACCACTCTAATGTTTCTGCACGTTCTTTATCGCTAAAGGTGCTATCTAAGTGTCTTACCGGGTAACCTTTCTTTTTAAAGGTTTCGTATATAGCGCGGCTTGTTAATATACCGGCATTAAATATCAATGTTTTGGTTCCTTTTCCAACTTCTTCGTAAGCCTCTACCAATTTACTTTGCATGATGGCTTGCGTATACAACAATTCGTGTGAGCCTACAGTAAACTCTCCGTTATTACCAACGCGTAATGAACTTAAATTCACATCGTATGAGAACGTAACACCTTCGCATAAAAACCCTTTTTCTATCAGCGTGGCAATGCTTTCGCCAATAATAAGATCGTTATACGTTTGGTAAAGAGGTAATTTTTTATTGCTACTTAATGGCGTAGCCGTTACTCCTAAAATATTTACATCGTTAAAGTAATGGAAGATCTTGCGGAACGAATTATTGTGGGCCTCATCTACAATTACTAATCCAATATCCTCTAGAAATTGATCGTTCTCTTGTAAACGATTGTTCAATGTTTCTACCAAAGCCGTAAAACTTTGATATTCGGTTTGATTAGGAAGTGATTTTACTTCGCTATTGATCACCTTATTAGAGATCCCAAGTTCGGTTAGTACATCGTGCGTTTGTCGGCTTAACTCAATGCGATGCGTTAAAATAAGTATCTTCTTATTGAAATGCGCAATGTAACGCTTAGCGATCTCGCTAAAAATAATGGTCTTTCCACCACCCGTAGGCAATTGAAAAAGTAAGTTTGCATTAGAGGGCATACTCACCAGTTTCCCAAAAATGGTATTCACAGCGTCTTCCTGAAAAGGATAGAGTTTGCGTTGTTCTACAATGGTTTTCGACTCTTCTGCCATAAAAAAATGTAACCTTCAAATATAAGGCATTTTTGATGTATCTAGGCTGTTAATAAGTACAAAATTTACCATTATATTTTCCTTATCTTTACTGTTTTTTTAATCAATAAGCTATGCCAAAGATCTCCTCAAAGGCCAACTCAATGCCATCTTCGCCAATTCGTAAACTGGTACCATTTGCCGATGCCGCCAAGAAAAAAGGAATTAAGATATTTCATTTAAATATTGGGCAACCCGATATAGAGACGCCTCCTACTTTCATTAACGCTATAAAAAACGCTGATATCAAGGTGCTTGAGTATTCGCACAGTGCAGGTAATGAGAGCTATCGTAAAAAATTATGTAATTATTACAAGGAGTATAATATCAATATTGATGCTTCGGAAGTGATGATCACCTGTGGTGGAAGTGAGGCAATTTCTATTGCGATGATGACCTGCTTTAACGCTGGTGATGAAGTGATCATTCCTGAACCGTTTTATGCTAATTATAATGGTTTCTCAACTTCGGCTGATGTAAAGATCATACCTATTCGTAGTTATATAGAAACCGGTTTTGCTTTGCCGCCCATTAGTGAGTTCGAAAAACTCATCACGCCAAAAACAAAAGGCATCATGATCTGTAATCCGGGTAATCCTACAGGTTATTTGTATTCCAAAGAAGAATTAAATGCTTTACGCGAATTGGTGTTGAAGTACGATCTGTTCCTGTTGAGCGATGAAGTATACCGCGAGTTTTGTTATGATGGAAAGGAATATGTGAGTGTGATGCATTTACAAGGCATTGAAAATAATGTGATCTTATTAGATTCTATTAGTAAACGCTATAGCGCATGCGGTGCTCGTATTGGTGCTATGATCTGCAAGAACAAAGAAGTGATGAGCGCAGCGCTTAAATTTGCGCAAGCGCGTTTGAGTCCCCCAAGCTACGGACAAATAGGAGCAGAGGCCGCTTTAGAAACACCAAAAAGTTATTTTGCCGAAGTA
>Ga0068872_10001221_pt1 | contig 20717 bp, 11 predicted proteins | sample NOAtaG_7_FD_66441 | JGI IMG/M metagenome (GOLD analysis project Ga0068872, IMG submission 66441) | Freshwater lake microbial communities from Lake Erie, under a cyanobacterial bloom - NOAA_Erie_Diel1S_2200h metaG | ecosystem: Environmental > Aquatic > Freshwater > Lake | place: USA: Ohio, Lake...
TGATGCTCGTCGAGCTCTGCGCGTGCAGCGCCTCGACAAGTGTCAGCGAGAGAATGAACGCAGCCGTGCGCTGCATCCACTGACCGGCGACGAGTTCCCAACCGATGGTTCCCTTGCGTGGGCGCGACATAGACAGATCTTCCTTTGTTGATTCACCCCAAGACCGCTCGACGAACGGGCGGACGGGAAAGTGGCTATGGACAGGAGCAAATATGACCTAAGTTCAGGCAGTTCAGAAAGATAAAGTGCCGACAAACGTGATCTGGGTTCCGTCGATGTCGGTAAAATCGGGGTCCGTGAGCGGGAATCCGACGTCCACCCGAAGGCTCATGTTTCGAAGGGTGGGATAAGCCAACCCCTTGTACATCTGCAGCTCGACGCCGAAGCCCGCGCCGACGAGGTCTTCGTCCGACTCGAAGCTGAGCTTGTCCACGTTCTCGACGACGCCGGCGTCCACGAACGCGCGCACGATGAGATCCCAGTCGGTCGGTCCGTAGCCGAACTGGGGCCGCAGGCGGAACGGTTGATTGCCGATGCCCATGAACGGCTGCGGGTTCGGATCGATCCCGAGAAGCTGCGGAATGTGCAGGCGATACTCGCCGGTGAGGAGATAGACGTTGTCGCCCGCGACGAACGACGTTGGATAGCCGCGCACGGTGTAGAAGCCACCTGCCGTCGCCATGAACTGCGGCACAAGCCGGTTGCCGAGGCTGTTCTGGCCATGGAAGCGGAAGTAGAGCTCGTGCGCGAGGGTCGCGTTCGCGAGGTCGCCCGGATCCTGGAAGAACGGATCGAGGTAGAAGGACTGCGCGAAATCAAAGCGCAGGATCTGGAAGTCCTGCGAGGGGAACAGGCGGCCGAGCTTGTTGAGCTGCGCCTGCGTCGAGTCGCTCCCGACGCCGAAGTCGAGGTAGACGGCGAAGTCGGTGGTGGCGTCGCGGTTGTTGCGCTGGAGCCGCGCGCCGACGTACGGGATGAGGAAGTCCTCGTCGCCGGTGTCGTTCGTCAGGCCGTTGAAGACGTTGACGTTCGTCCAACTGACGCCGCCGACGACGTCGAGGAACGTCTTGCCCCACTGGGCCACGTTCCACGAGAGCTCGGCGCCGACGACGGGCGACTCGCCCTCGAAATCGGCGAACACGAAGCCGACGTCGGAGGCCGTGTACTGGCTGTATCCGGCGAAGGCCTTCCAGCGCAGCGAGTCGCTCTCGCCGACCGGCGCGTCGAAGTACGCGGTGACGGCGTTGCTGTCGGTGAAGTTCGTGGTCACGTATTCGGCCGAGAAGATCTCGTCTTTGCCGAACACGTCGCTGTTGAAGTACCCAACGCGGGTCTGCCACTCGCCGGTCGACTCGACGCCCGTGTTCGAACCCTGGACGAACACCGTCCACGGCTTGTTCTCGGTGACGAGGAAGTCGACCCCGACGGTGCCCTGCGAGTTCCACTGCGGCGCGCCCTCGGCCGCGGCGGCGCTGGCAGCCTGCCCTGGCTCGGCGGCGGTGATCGCCGCATCGACGCGGCGGTTCGGGTGCCGGCTCTGCTTGTCGAGGTACTCGCGCAGCGGCGCCTCGCGAAGGACCTGCGGGGTCTCGCTTCCCGGCTGGAACGGTGCGTTGGCGCGGAAGCGGTCGAACCGCGGGTAGGGCGGATTCACGCGCTCGTCGGGCGAGACGCGCTCGCCGGAGGCGACGGTGCGAACGCTGCTGACGATGCCCGGCACGACCTTGATCCTAAAGACGCCGTTTGCGTCGGCCGGCCTGCTGTCGAGGCAGCCGCGCGAGAGATCGAGCTGGTTGTCGTCTGCGTCGACGAACACACCGATCAGGTCGCCGCCTTCTACGCCGCTGTCGCCTTCAGCTGCCTGAAGCGTCACGAGCACCGCCTGAAACACGGACTGCAGGGCGCTCACCGAGAGCATTTCGGGTTGCTCGAAGACGGTGTCAAGGCGAAGATCGACCCTATCCTCGGCGCTCGCGCCCGGAGCGAAGTCGGTGAGGTAGGTGCGCTCGCCCTCGCGCACGCGGTACAGCGTGACCGTCGTCGCGGCAAGCACGGCCTGCGCATCGGGAAGGTCGTAGCTCGCATCGGGGGCGCCGGTCGCCAGCTCGGAGCCATCGCCACCTCGGTACGTGATGGCGAAGTTTCGCACCGGAAGGGCCGGCGCCTCGGCGGGGCCGACGAACGAAGCGGTGAGTTCGACCGTGCGCGAGCCAGCGCCTACCGGCCGCGCTGCGACCTCGAAGTCGAGGCCGATCCTCGTGTCCGTGTCTCCGGACTGGAGGAAGAGGTTCGCCTCGAGCGCGCTCTCGAACTGACGGGCGAGGCCCGCAAGGGATTCGGTGTCGACCGTGAAGCCTGCGGTCACGCGGGGGAGCGGCAGCGTTTCCTGCTGTCCGCCGACCTCGCGCTCGCCGTCGACCTTCGTACGCGTGTCGTAGAACCAGACGATGTTGCCCGGCATGACGCTGAAGCGCGTCCAGAACGCCGGGCTCTCGAGCGATCGCTTCGAGGGATCGGAGAGGAACGTCGCGAATCCCTGAATGGCCCTCTCGACGACCGGGTCCTTCTGCACGTCGGCCGAGTTTGCCAAGCGATTCGCGCGCTCGACGAGGAAGTCGACCGCAGAGCGGTACACCCCCTGCGCGACGGTGCCGAGCTCGGTCGGCGCAACCATCTGCGCGTTCTCGAAGTCGTCTGGGCCCGACTCGCCGAGCGGCTTTTCCTCAGACTTGCGGATGACGGCGCCGAAGCCGAGCGGCTTGTTCAGGATCGTGATCGGCATCGGCGCAAGCAGACCGGCGCTGTCGACGCCTCCGACCGCAGCGAGGTACTCGGCGCAGGCGAGTGCGATGTTGCTCACGTTCTCGCGAGGCTTCTCGAACTCGGGAAGGCCGACCGGCCGCTGCCAGCGCACCGTGAACTCGTCAACCTGAATCGCATCGGCGAAGGCAACGCCGCCGAGCAGGGTCGACGCCCAGAGGAACCCGGCGAGGCTCGTCGCAGGCCCGATCGGGAGGCGGCGCTGCACGCAGCCCCCGGACCGAGAGCGATCCGAGGAACGATTCCCGTGGCGCGGCGCAGCGGTTGCGCGAAACAATGCCGAGGGGGTCTTCGCAACTTGCTCCGAGAGCACCGAACGACGCATGTCAATATCTCCAGTTGATTTCAGCAAACGCAGCCCGGCGGAGGGTCTTGACGACCCAACTCGGACGGCGGCAAAGACGTCTACGAACACAGAAACAGCATCACAGCCTCGAGTCCACAGTCGTGGCGCGCGGACGATCACGCTTCCTGCATCTTTCCTGACTGTCGAGCGGTCCGCGAGGACGCCATGGTCGGCGCGGCAGGGACTCTCGCGAGAGCCCTACCGACGCTTGGCCACGGCGACCGACGAAAGCGACCGCGCAACCCGGCGGGCTCCGTCCCGCGTGAAACCCGGCATTACTACCCCGCAGGAGGGGGGGTGTCAATCGAACCGGCGTCGAAACGGGGCGGCGCGGAGATCCGATCGCGGCAGAAACGCGGCCTTCCGCGCGCGCGCCACGGATCATTCCGAACCTCCTGCGGCCCCGGAAGCCGAGTCCGAAGCGGGAGTCGCGGGTTTCGGCTCGATCGAGCGGCTCTTCAGCCAGATCGAAGTTCGCTCAATAACTCGCGCCCTGCCGCTCTCTGGAAGCGGCTGCGGCACAAGCCCGGCCGACTCGCGCGAGCGCCAGAGACACGTGAAGTCGCGGTCGCGTGGATGGCCGATGACCACGCGAATCGACGCGAGCGATTCCCCGCCGAACATCCACCACTCCGAGAGACCGGGAGCCGCGGTGCAGAGGAAGGCGGTCCATCCACGCAGGTCGGAGGAGATGTCTCCGCAGGTTCGTGGCGCCTCGGCGGTGCGGCAGCCAAGCGTCGCAGGCTTCGAGGCGACGCGCGACGCCCCCGCCGCCGAAGGCATCTCGAGGTTGAGTTCCTCGGCGAGACTCTCCGCCCACGCGGTCGCCGATTCACCGAGCCGGGCGAGATGCTCCGTCGCGACGGCATCGGATTCGGACCTCGAAGGCACCTTCGACGCGGAGCGCTGGAGACGCTCGAGCAGCGAGCTCCTGACGGGAGCCAGGATCGAGGCCCAATTCTCAGGACGTGCGTCGAGCAGCGGCTGCTCGATACCGGCGAGCGCCTCGTCGATCGCGGGCATGAGTTCCACGCCGTGGGCGCCGTCGACCTCGACGCAGGAGATCATGGGCGCGAAGGCCTTGGTGGTCGCCCCGCCCTCGGCCACCGCGGCAACGCGCGCGACCGTCAACCGACCGCCGGACCAGCGAACGAGATGCGTGGCGAGGATGCGATCCGCATCGCGAAGATCCGCCTCCCAGCCCGAGCAGTTCGGAAGCGCTCCCTCGTAGTAGCTGGTGCGCGCGAACTCGAGCAGCGACTTCGTCGCGTCGCCGGCGAGATCCTGGTGACCGTTGACAACGGCCGACTTCCCGAACACCGCAACAGCCACGGGCACCGATGGCTCGCGCGAGAACCATCCGCCGATCGTGGACATGAGCGAGTTCTTCACGGGCATCTTCCTACTGGTCCTCTCGCGTGCTCGACCAACAGCCACTCGAAGCCGGGCCGCTTGAACCCACTCAGTTCCGCTTGCTCTCGCGAAGCCACTCGCCGATCGGGATCGCCACTGTCTTCTCAGCCGAGGCGTCGCCATCGAGAACCCACTCGAACTTGAGGCCGACGGCGACGTAAAGCCTGTCCTTCCCGTCGACGACCGGCAGCGCGCCCCACACAAACCCGTCGCTGCCAGCCGAGAGCGACGCACCGGGCTCGTCGGAGATGGGCTGCAGTTCGCGCGCGAATCGCAGCACCGACCATGGACCGCCGCGAAGCACGCGGGCGTCGAGCCGGATGCGCTCCTTGCCGGGAATCTCGTCGGGAGCGCCGAACTCGAGCGCGACAGCGCCGACCGCAGGATCCTCGTCGGCGGTCCACTCGAACAGAAGCTCCTCAAGCGGCAGGTTCGGCCGCACGCTGAACTCCTTCACGCGCTCTTCTCCTCCGGCCGATGCGGGCGCCCCGGTGACGCGCACGCGCACCTGTGCGCCACCGCCCCAGTCGTTGCTGTCGGCTTCCACCACGGCGCGGGAGACTGCCCCCACCCCTGCCGGACCCAGCTTCTCCCAGTCTCCGGTCGCACGCATGGTGACCCGAAGCGCACGGGCATCCGGCATCGGACCCTCGGGTCCCGCCGGGACGAGGCGGCGCGACAGCGCCAGCGCCCGGTTTGCCGCACGCTGGTCCGCATCGCCCCGCCGCTTGGCGACCGGATGGTGACGCCACAGTTGGTCCAGAGGCGAAGCGGCGCGCTCATTCGCAGGAATCGCCACCGCATCGCCCGGCCGGTCGACCGCGCCGTCCCGCGCAAGCGCGAGGACCTCGCTCGCGACCATCGCATCGCTCTCGTTCGAAAGCGGGAACAGCACGCTCGCCTTGGTGACAAGCGTATCCACGGCCTCCTGACGCCGATCGCGCACTTCCGATGCGACGACGAGAAGGTCTCGCCAGAGGATCATCCAGTACGCCTGCTCGTCGGATGACGCAAGATTGTCGATGGCGCGAATCCCCGACTCAACCCGCTGCGAGGCCTGAGGCTCGCGGCGGATCGACGCGATGAAGCTGGCAGCATTCTGCCGACGGCTCTCCGCGCCCGACGCGCCCTGCGCCAACTCCCGAATCGCTGCCTCGAGCTCGACGTGCGCCGGCGACTTCCCCGGATCCTTCGCGGCGCCCTGGGCGCCGCCGCCATCAAGCAGCGCCCGCTGCCGCAGGACCTCGATGCGAACCTTCTCGACCGTTGGGAGCCCGTCGCGCAGGATCGCGTCGACGAGTTGCTGCGCCCGCTGCGTACCGGGCTCGTAGCCCTTCGCATCGACAACCCTCCACTCCTTGCGCGCACCCTGTGCGTCGCGGGCGAGCTGGTCGATCCTCTGGCCAGCGGCGACGAAGGCCGTCTCGACGGGGTCGCCCTTCTTGGGCTTCTGACGCAGGCCCTTGTACCACTCGTCAAGGTCGCGACGATCCTTCTCGTACTTCGCCTGGAGGCCAAGTCCGTCGACATTCGTGAAGTCGGAGAGCGGCTCAAGCACGTTGATGCCGCCGCTTCCACCGCGCGAGCCGGCTCGATCGGGCCTGCCGAGCGAGCCGATCACGGCGCCCTTCACGGAGCGGTCGAGGTAGCTCGCGACCTGGCGATTGAACTCGGCGATCGCGGGCGCAAGGTAGACGCGCAATTCGCGCTCGGCGCGCTTGAGCGCCTCCTCCTCGCTTTCCCCTTCCTCCGCGATCTCCGCGTCGGCCTCGTCGGAACCCGCGCCTTCATTCGTCTTGGCGTTCTCCGATGGACGCACCACGAGCTTCGCGATGTCCAGCTTCACCAGGCCATCCAACGTTCCCGGCGTGTAGGTCGTGGCATCCTTGAGCGCATCGATGCGGTCGATGACCGATCGGGCCGCGTCGGAGTAGCCCGAGTCGCGCGCGTTGTAGAGCGCGTCGAGCCGCTCGATCCGCTCGAACGCGCCGGTCGGCTCGCGGCCGAGGCTCGAGCGCGGCCGATTGCTCGCGCCGACGGCGGGAAGGAACGCAGAGAGGCGCGCCGAAGCGTCGGGAGCATCGATGAGCGCCGCGAGGTTGCCCCAGCGCGCGCTTGGCGAGATCTTGGCCTCACCGAGCTGCGAGATCGCACCCCACACATCGGCCTCGACGTCGTTCCAGGTGACCACTTCATTCGCGGAGGCGACCTTCACGGCGGTCTCCGCGCCGGCTCGGGCGGCGGTGCCGGCTTGCGCCCCGGTTGCCTTCGTCGCGCCAGCGGAGGATTCGCCATCGCCGTCGTCGATGCCGTCGTCGATGCCGTCGTCCATCTCGCTGTCCGTTCCTTCGTCGACGAACTCCGCGGATTCCTCGGCCGCGCCGCCCCCGCCAGCGGGTCCGGCGGTCAACTCGAAAGAGACCTTTCCGGCGCGCCATGCCGCGTGCGTGTCTGCTGCAAGCAGCAGGCCGCTTGCGGAACCAGCGAACTTCTCGCCGAGGAAGCGCTCGCGAAGCGTGTCCGCCTCGCGCGCGAGATCCACGGCGCACGCCGGCGCCTTCCAGTCGCTTCCGAAGCGCAGCAGCGTTTCGAGCTCGGTGGGCGCGCCGCCCATCATGGCGACGACGAGCGGACGCAGCGAACCCGCCGATCCCTCCGTCGGCTTCGCCGCGCCGCCGGACGCCTTCAGTGCGGCACGCGCCGGGCCCGTCGTGGTCGCAGGGCCCATCACCGACCTGAGCGAAAGGACGACCGCGCGGTCGAGATCACCCAACTCACCGTTGAACTCGCCGAGTCCGCCGCCGCTTGCTGGGCGCTCAAGCGCGAGCGATCGGTACGCACCGGACGCGGACTTTCCCGAAAGCCACGACTTCTCGTCGGCGGCACGGGAGAGAAGCGGCACGGCCACGAGCTTCGTCCACGCCAGTTCCGTGGCGCGCGAGGCGCGGACCTCGCGCTTGTCGGCGAAGCCGCGGTACCAACCGAGCCAGAACGGAAGATCGTCCACGCGGAAGCCGCGGGCCTGGTCGAAGTCCTTCGCAAGTTCAGCCGCCACGGCCTGCTTGACGACGGGCTTCGAACCCTCGACGGCGAGCCACTCGGAGGAGCCGGCGCTCGAGGCCGTGGCGCCGGCTTCGGCTGCAGGCACGCGTGCTGCGAGCCGCTGCAGGCCTTCCTTCTGCTGCGCGACGCGCCCGGCGAGATCGAACGCGATCAGCGCAACCGCGGCCGACACCACCGCCACGACGAGCGGCACGCCGACGCCGACAAGCCTGCGCGTGCGCGCCGCGGCTTCGGCGCGCGGCGAGGTCGTGACGAGCCCGGCTTCGCCGAAGAGACGGATGGCGAGGAGATCGCGGATGTTGAACGGCTCGCTGCGCGGACGCTCCGGCTCCTTGCGCCGCGGTTCGCCGCGGCGAATCGACTGCATCGACGACCCGAAGAAGACGCCGCGGAAGAAGGGCGCGTTCGCGACCCGTTCGCTCTGCTTCTCCTTGAAGACGATCTTGAGGTAGTCGGCGAGCCGCTGTCCGATCGATCGGATGTTCCTCGGGAAGCACCAGATCTCGAGCGCCTCGCGCGCCTCGACCGACGCGGTCTCCGGGTTGCAGGTGTCGTGCAGAACCTGCGCCTCGATGCGCGAGGTGATGCCGCCGACGGACTCTCCCATGACGTCGCGCCCGCCGAACTCGTCGGACAGCTGGTACTGCGGCCAGCCGAGCATGGTGTACTTGTCGCCCGGGCGCGCGGCCGACTGGCGCAGCGCGAACTCGGAGTAGCCATCGACGAGGTCCGCCATCGTGACGACGACGCTCACCGGGAAGCGGACGCCGAAACTGTGCACGAGCCGCTGGAACTCGCGCTGGAAGAGATTCGCCTGCACGATGCGCGCGTTCTCGTCGTCCGACAGAAGGCGCCACACGGGCACCGCGAGGATCACGCCGCTCACCGGGTTGCGCGGACGGAGGGTGGTGATGAGCTTGACGAGCTCGCCCCAGTCGATGCGCGCGCTGCCTGCGGCGGGCGCCACCATCTCGCCCGCGGTGTCGAGCACGAGGCCCTCGGGGAAGAACCAAGGGTCGACGTTCTCCGTGCCTTCCTCCCAGTCGCGCTCCTGACGGTTGTCCGACTCGAGCTCGAGGCCGCTGCGGTCGAGCAGAACGCTCTTTCCCGACTTCGACTCGCCGACGATCATCAGGATCGGCTTGTTCTTGACGTAGTCGGCCCGCACCTTCTTGAACTCACGCTCCCACTTCGCGCGCAGCTTGGCCACGCGCTCGCGCGCCTGCGGCGTGTTGTCCTGCGCGCCGATCGAGTCGGTCATGCCGGCGATCGTCGCGTCGACTGCACGCTTGTCGCGGCGCTTGGCGAGATAGACGCCGCCGAAGAAGAGCCCGGCCGCGAGCACGAGAACGATGGCGCCCGCCGCGATCGCAGGGCCGCTCACGCCGAAATAGAGGAGCGCAGCCACGATCGCGACAAGAAGAAGCACGATCGCCGCGAAGGGCGAAACCAGGATGGCCAGCAGTTTCTGGACGGGAAGCTTGGAGGATTCCGACATGTCAGCGAACTCCGATCGAGTCGATCATCACTTGCTCTGCGGCTGGCCTTGCGTCTGACCTTGCGTCTGACCTTGCGTCGCGCCCGCTGTCGCAGCCGGCGCGGTCGCCTTCGCGGCGGCGTCGGGCCCCGCGGCCGGCGCGTCGGCGGGAACCATGTCCTTCGTGCCGCCCTCGATCGCCTCGAGCGCGGCGTTCACCTCGGAACCAACGCCGACCACCTGCACGACGGCGACGACGATCGCCACCACCGCCACGATCGATGCCGCGTAGACGGTCCACCAGCGCACCGGCGCCGTGTTGAGCTTGTCGGTGCGGATGTCGTAGGCCTCGGAGAAGAGCGGCTTGCAACCGGGCGACCGCTCGTGCTCGGCGCGCGGCGACGGCACCAGGCGCTGGATGTGGCCCCAGATGTCCGAGCGCAACCGCCGGACCGTCTGCTCCTCCTCGACGCCCTGGTAGCCAAGGCCCAGGCAGACCCCGTAGATCACGAGCCGCTCGACCGTGCTCGGGTTGACGCTGCGAAGCTCGGCGCGGAGATGCTCGGTGAACGCCTCATCCTGGACCGGACCGCGCCGCTTGCGGATCATGTTGATCGCCTTCGACGTATCGGTGCGGCCGCTTGCGAGAATCCACGTGGCGAAGGCGCGCAGGTCCTCGAGGATCGGGTCCTCGTCGCGGATCAGCGCCGCAAGCTCGGGCGCCGCGTTCTTCCGCTGGCGGATCTGCTCGAGCTCGTGATCGACGCGGTCGGCCAGCTGCTCGGCCGTGAAGTTCGCGAACTCGCCGCTGCCCGCGTCGACCTGGAGCCGCGCCTGGCTGACGAAGTCGAAGAGCGGCCGACAGAGCGGCACCAGCTTCGGCTGCGCGATGGTGGCCTTCATCGCTTGCCCTCCGCGCGCTCGGCTTCGGGCACGTAGAGCGCGACTTCCCAGCGCGCGAGGTCGTCGGCTGTGAAGATGCCGAGCTCCCACGGCGCATTCAAGTGGTCGCGGACGACCTTCTTCAGCGCATCGGTTCCGGACGCGCCCTTGATCTGGAAGTAGGTGACGGGCCGCTTCTCGCGGCTTGCGGGGAATCCGCGCGGCGGCTGGTACTTGTGCTCGAGCGGAAGGCCTTCCGACTCGCCCGCTGCGTCGAAGGCGAGGCGCGGGCCCACCTTGAACTGCCGCGAGTTCATCACGTACTTCACCACGAGATCCTGCGCTTCGTCGGTCGCGATGCCGAGGTAGACGCCGCGGCGGTGCTCTTCCGGCGTGATCGTCGCGCCGACGAGGTAGCCGAATCGGTCGGCGGCGAGCGGCGTGATCGTGGGAAGCTTCGCGCCGCTTCCGAGCCACGACTGAATGTCGGTGGCGATGCGGCGGAAGTTCCTGAGCGGCGCGTCGTGCATGTAGCGAAGCTCGTCGCCGGAGCGGCCGTACTCGCGCGAGAAGTCGGCGGTCACTGGGTCCATCGCCGCGATCTCGGCGCGAATGCCGAGGAGCTCCATGTACACGCTCCACGGGTGCGCGACCGGCGCCTGCAGGAGGTCGAGCATGCGCGTGCGGAACCGCGCAAGCGCCGCGAGGCGGATGACCTGCGCGAGCTGGTCCGGGGTCGGATCGAAGCGGTTGTACCCACCGGTCTCGAGGCTCTTGCCGACGTCCTCGAGATGGCCGCCGACCGCGCGCAGGAGATCGGAGAGGAGGTCCTTGATCGGCGCCGCGAGCGCGTGGCGCAGGTGGAGCGACGCGGGCACGAAATCGGGGTCGATGATCGGGGTGGCCGTCACGTCGCGCTCGCGCGTGCGAATGCGCAGGAGCGGGAACGTGTCGAACCCGTCCGGCGCGTCGCCATCGGTGATGAGCGACAGGTTGTAGCGCCGCCCGGCAAGGGTCACCTTGTTTTCCGATTGGTTCTCATCGTGCAGCTCGACGTCCTCGACGAGGAAGCGACGCCGATGCGAGTCGGCCACCACGGCGCCGGTGCGGCTGACGCGGAAGGCGTTCGGCCGACCGGGCTGCAGCTTCGGCATGGCCACGTAGACCGTGAACCCCGATGGGTTCTTCGCGAGGATCGACTTGAACGCGAGCTCAGGGAGCACGGCGTTCTCGGGGACGCGCACGATGGCGCCGTTCGGCATCACGAGCGTGAGCTGGGTGATCAGCAGCTGGTGCGTCTGCAGCTTGGGCTCGTCCCACGCGATCGACAGCAATCCGTGCGGATAGGCGCTGTTCGCAGAGCGCTCGAAGGCCGCGATCGACTCGGCGGCGCGTTGGAGCTGCTGGAACTGGTGGGGTTGGAGGAGCTGGCCCTCTTCCCAGTGGACGCTCAACGGGGATTCGGTCTGGACGCTCACGGATGTCTCCCTGTCGTTGCGGCGCGGGCCTCGGTGGCCGGCAGCCTCTTCCTGCTCGATCAAAAGCCGACTCGTCAGCCAGCTCGCCAACCAACTTTCCAGTCGCGTGCGCGGTCACGCCGCCATCGAAGGAACAACAGCAAAACCGGGGCTTCGACTCGGTGGGAAACGGACGATTTGACGACGCCGCCACCTCAATCGGAAGCGCCGTCAGGCACACATCCACCTGCCGCGACGCACAACACACCGGACGCGCCGCGCGGCGCGTCCGCCTCCTTCAACTCTCGGTCATCCGTGACCGTCAGCCGCGATCGACACCCCGAAAAGGAGCGATCGCCCAACACACCCACACCGGCGACAGCCCTATGGCAGCGCCGACCGCCCGTCGGGGCGGACACACCGGAACGGTCCGCAGGCGGACCGTCGTTCTATCAGGCTACCTCAGGCGAATGCGCACGTCACGCCGCCAGACCATCAATTCAGCCACTGTCGGAGCAACCACACCCGAGTCGACTCCTCGGACTCGCCGAAGCCCTGCCGCGCGTACGTGGCATAGCGCTCCTTGTACTGCTCCCAAATCTTGTCGTAGGCCATCGCACCCATCAGGGTCTTCGGCGCGTTCTTCTCGAAGTCCTTCGGCGCGAGTCGGTCGGCGAGGCTCTTGAGCCGACGGCAGAGGTCCGGCAGACGACGGCTGAGCTGCCGATAGGGTTCGAAGTACTCGTCGACGTAGTCGTGCAGCCGATCGGCCTCGCGGACGCCGGCGAGGTAGTTCTTCAGTTCCTCGACCGGCGCACGGCGGCTGTTCGGCAGCACCGCGCGAATGGCCTCCGGCAGTCCGTGCGCGTTCTGCTCGCCCTCTTCCGACATGCTGGCGACGGCCTTTGCGAAGTGCCCGAGCGCGATCGCGAGCGAATCGGCCGTGAGCAGCGATCTCTTCAGTCCCTGACGGGCCAGGGCGGCCTCGACCTCCGAGACGGACATCGGCTCGGACCGACGGCCGGTGGTCTGGACGCCGAAACCGGCGGCGAGCGCCAAGAACGCCTCGTCGCTGATCGCGGCACCGGAGTTCACAGCCACCCGCGGGGGCTGCGGCGCCGGCTGTGGAGGCGGCTCGGGCGCGCGCACAGCGACCGGCTGCGGCTGCGGTGGCGGAACCGGGGGCAGCATGTCGAGCGCCCGCATCTGCTCGAGCAGGCGGCGGCGATCGACCGGGGTCAGCTTCTGGATGCGGCCAACGATGTCCTCGACTGGGTCCTTCGGCGGCTCCTCACGGACGGGGAGCGGCGTCGGGGCCGCGGCAGCGGTCGATGGCGAACCGCCCTCCGGCACCGCCGCCACGACGGCTGCGGCGAACTCCTCGACCGCAAGCGAAACCGAAGACGCCTGCCTGCTCAAGTACTCACGGATGCGACGGCGTCGTTCCGAGGGATCGAGTCCCTCCCAGGCGAACGCCGCTGCGCGCATCTCGCCAAGCGAGGTCGAGACGAGGTCGTCCAGTTGGTTCGCCATATGAGGAATCGTCCGGGAGGCGAGAGCCTAGCCGAACGCCGCCTTCTGTCAAACCTTGTGGCTCCGATCGCACCGCACGTGACCGACCGGACGGCGGCCGGGCGGGGCCCTGGGGAAGCCACCTCCCTTGCTGAGAAGCCCGCGCTTCGAGGCAAAGGCTGCACAGGCTGCGCAGAGCGAATCGCAAACATTCGAGAAATGCTGCTTGAGGCGCAGGACCCTCCTCGTTCCGACGATTCAACCGGTGGCGGACGGTCGCCGATGGGCGGCCGAACCAAACGGACACTGGGATTGGCAACGGGATTGGAAAAAGGAGCCTCACCATGAAGTGCAACGCCATCAACGCCACCCTCGCGCTCGCCGTCCTCGGCTGCGTGAACCTGCTCACCGGCTGCAAGGCGGCCCCCAATGCCACCGAACCGACTCAGGCGACGCTCTATCGGACCTCGCCGGTCCTGCTTGAGCCGGAGCAGCCTGCGCCGATGCGCATCGTGCTTGCCGCCGGCGACCAGATCGGCTTCCAGCTGCATGAGGCGTACCTGGCTCGGGCGGAAGGGCACGCGGCCCCGATCGCGGAGCCGGTGGTCGTGGCGCAGACCGCGCCGTGAGCGCTGACCGAAGCGCGCCGAACGGGTAGCATTGGGCTTTCTTCCCGCTCAGCTCGATCTCCGAGGGCAAGTTGCCGCACGGGGGTCGCGTCGGCGGCGCACGAGGGTCGCCATTGCCATCAGGAAGCGGAACGCATGCACCTGCGAAGCCTCAAGGAGGCCTTTCGCTCGTCCCCGTTGAATCGGGCGGCGGGCTGGTGCGTCTCCATGCCGCCATCGACCGAGCGGCGACCGATGGATCACGTCCCTTTGTGACGGTCGCGGAGACGCCCGACGCGCTCGGCGTGCTGGGCGCGCTCGCCGACGCCAGGACGGTGCCTGTTCGCTGGGTGGTGATCTGGATGGCGAAGGCGCCGTCGGTCTTCCTCGGCGGTGATTCGCTGGACGAACCAGCTTCGAACGTGGAGATCGAGCGGCGCTGGAATGCGTCGTGGAGGGCGTGGGATAGCACCTCCGACGCGTCGCACGCGATCGTTTCCGCGAATCCGTCATTGCCGTCGCCGGCACTCCTCCTGAGCGCCGAGGGCCACGCGCCGAAGGCGCTCACAGCCGGACGCGATCCGACGCCGCTTGAACTCTGCACGGACGACGCGTTGCTCGAGGCGAACGAGCTCCCCTCCTTCAGCCGTTCGACCTACCGCTTCCTTGCGTCGCGTCCCGCACACGGTTCGCCGCGCTTCTACTGGCTCAGCGGCGGCGACGCGCCCATCGGCGGAACCACCCCTGTCACCGATCTACTTCGCGATCACCCGGACCGGGTGCTCTTCAACGCCGGCGTCGGGCTCCTCGGCGCGGGTCCGATCCGCATCACGCCCTACCACCCGGTGCAGTACGTCGATCTTGCAGCGATGCTGCATGGGGAGGCCCCGCGGCCTGGTCCGCGCGGCGGAGAGCCGTTGGTGCTGCCGGGTGGGTCTGCGCTGCTACAGGCATGGGGCGCCGCGTCCAAACTACGCACGAGGCCGACCGACGCGGGACGCATGTTCGGAAGCCTCGACGGCGCCCCGGTTCGGAACCTCGAGGCCTTGTCGCTCCGGCTCCGCGCGGTGGCGGACATGATCGCCGCCGTCCGCGAGGCGACGGATCGCGGCGGGCAGCCGCTGTTCAATCTTTCCGCGGACAGCTTCGCAGCCGACATCGACTGCCTCGCCGAGGGTCTGCCCTTCCTCTGGCAGACCCGTGTCCGGCTCGCGCGGCCCGGAGTCGCCCGCACGTTCACGGTGGATGCGGACCCACCGCTGCGTCTCTTCAGCCGGCCGCCAAGCGCGGGGCTCGACTCGCTCGTGCCGACCGAGCCGGCGGTTGCCTTCCTGACCGAGGCACTGCTCCTCGACGTCGCGGACGCTGGAGCCGGCTCGATCACGCTGAAGGTGCAGTTGGTTCCGCGACAGCCTGTGTCGATCTCGCAGACCGATCTCCTGCGCTTCCACCTCCGCATAGGCGACAAGCAGATCCCCATCCTCGCGCGTCCGCTGCGCGCAATGACGGGGCGCCAGCCCTTCGAGGCTCGGTCGATGCCTTTCGCGCCCCCGGCCGATCGTCCCATGCGCGCCGGCGCGCAGGTCAGCATGCTCGTCGAGACGATTCCACTCGAGGGTTCGCCGCACGATCTCTACGCGCTTTTCATCCTCGCCTGCCGCATGCTGCTCGCCGGAGGTCACCCGACGACGCACGCCGCGGCGAGCGAGATCGAGGAAGCCGCCACCATCGCGGCGCTGAGGGAGGCTGTCGGCGCCGACGGCACACGCGACGCCCCCGCGCGCGGCCCGCTCTTCGAAGGTGCCGCCGGGTTCCCGAAGGTACTGAGGCCGGCTCCGCTCGCTCTCAGCGAGGGAACGCCGGACGCTTGGCCGGAAGGGGTGTCGATGGAGCTTTGGTCGGACGTGCTGCGCGCGCTCGTCACGCTGCGGCACGGGTGGCCGGGCTGCCCCTGCCGCGACCTCGCGCACTTCGATCCGGACGATCCCGGCCGCGTCTTCGACGCCCCGTTGGCGGCGTTCGAGGCGCTCGTGCGCAGGGCCCGCACCACGCTGCTCGGCCAGCGCACGATCGACGCGGAGATCCGTTCGGTGGCGCTCGAACTCGCGGCCGGCGAGAGGCGCCGCGGCGTCGCATCCGAGCCGTAGCGCGCGGCAAGCGACCGAGTCGAATCGTTCCACGCGCCCTGCCCGCGCTTTCGGGGCTGTATCCTGCCGGGAACCTAACCGGAGGATCCCCTTGAACGTCGTGAACCTCGCTCGGAACTGGACCGCCATTCTCATCGGGCTGATCGGTGCCGCCGTCCTGCTCGGCGGTTGCGCCAAGCCATTCATCGCGCGCGACATCTACTACGACAACACGTCCGACACCGTGACGGAGCGGACGGAGGTGGCGTTGGTCGCGCTCTCCCAGGACGAGTTCCAGTCGGTCGGCAAGTCGGGCAAGCCCGCGGCCGAGCGCAGCGCCGAGTTCCGACGGAAGTTCGAGAACGAGTGGCGCGATCGGTCCGTCGTCGTCCCGCTGCTTGGCTCGCTCGAGAGCCATCGGATCATCGGCAAGGACGACGCGGCGTGGAAGCGATTCAGGGCGGCGACCGATCCGAAGGGAAACCCCGCGGAATGGTGCGCCTTGATCGTGGTGTCGAAGAACTGGAAGGATGGCGACAGGTGGTCCTCCGCCTACCGAGCCGCTCCAGAGGACGAGATTCCGGCGGATCGTCCAGCCGTGACGTTCAAGTGGACCCTCGACAAGCCAGAGGGCGCGGGCGCTCCGGTTTGCCTGTCGAAGCAGAACTGATCTGCACAGCGCCTTCGCAACGGCGACTGGGCGAGTCTGGGACAGACGCGCATGCGAATCGGCGACCGTGACTTTCCCATCGACCCGCGTGCGCTCGAGAGCGGTTCGATCTCTTGGGCCGGAGGAGTCGCCACGGCCGGCTGTCCCCTGCGCGCCGTCCGACGTGTGGAGGAGTTGGATGCCGCGGCCACATTGCAGGCCGCGCTTGCCGAGGCGGGCGAGTCTGCGGCGCGTTGGTGCGGTGCAACGACGGGCACAACCGAGGACGCTGGCCGCGAGATCTTCTACGTCCTGAGCCGCGTGCCGGACGGCGCCTCCTCGCTCGCCGCTTTCCTCGAGGCGGAGTCCAACGCTCCGGCGGGCCTCACCGAGACGCGCCGCGCCGGGATCGCGTGGTCTGTCGGCGTTGGAACGCTTCGCGCCCTTGCCGACATCCACGAGCGCGGCATCCACCACGGCGAGCTCTCTCCCGAGAGCGCGATGCGCGACCGGATCGTGGTCCGTCCGCGTCCGGACGGCACGCTCGACGTCATGCTGCAGTTCCCCTCGCCGCGCCTCGCGAGGCTGCTGCAGGAGGAGCGGCAATCGGAGGTGGCGTCTCCGGACCAGACGGACATCGTGCGTCTTGCGCATGTCCTTCGCGCCGTGCTTCATGGCCGCGACGCGCTCGATCCAGACACCAGCATCGACGAGATGCTGCTGTCGCGATTGTTCGGCGAGAACGCGGCCGCTTGGAAGAGTTTCTTCGACGGTTGTGCTCGCGGCGCACTCCACGGCGACCCTGCGTTCGTGCGCGCACAGCTCGCGCTGCTCTCACCGGCGAAGCCCGCCGAAGGCGGTTCGGCCGCCGCGCGCGACCTGAAGTTCCGCTTGGGCCGGACATTCGCCCAGCCGGTGGTGCGGTTCGGTTCGATCGGCGCTGGCATCGCGGTGGTCGGCATCGTGGCGGTGACGACGATGTGGAGCAGGATCTTCCCCCCCGTGCGCTGGAACGTGAGCGTGGTGGGGCCCGAGTCCGCCGACTCGCAAGACGCCCGCCTGAAGGAACTCGGTGCGATGCGCGTTCGGGTCGCGCGGGACAGCGCAGGTGAAGGCGCTGCGAAGGAGGGTGACTCGCAGGATCCCACTGAAGTCATCGGACTCTGCTATCGCGAGGGCGATGCCGAGCCCTTCGCGCGGCTCGAGTTCGACTCGCAGGGCGAGCGGGAGTGGCGTGCGGATCCCCTGCCCGACTCCGATCGTCCCTACGAGGTTCGCTTCGAGCAGGCAGGATTCGTCGTGACCGACGGCGCTGTGAAGGTCGCGGCAGAGGACGCGAAGCCGACATATCTGATCGACGACAAGTCGAGGATCTCCGATGACGATGGCGTGGTCCGGCTTCTGGTGAGCGGCGTCGACGTCGACTCGGGTGCGATCGTGGACCCCGTGGTCTCAATCGGAGGAGAGGCCGCGACGCTCCGTCTCGCCGACGAGCAGCCCGCGCCCGGAGACGACGCCGGACCGCTTGAGTCGACGCGGGCCTGGATTGCGGAGGTCGATCTCTCCGATCGCCAGACGCCGACGCAGGACGTGCGCGTCGACATCAAGATCGGCGAAACCGTCCTCGGAAGAGAGAAGCGCGCCCAGGTGCGCTCGATCCCGTTCGAACTGAAGCGTATCCAAGCCGCGGATGCCAACCCGGAGGAGGGTGCGCGCATCACGCTTCAGCTTCAGCCGAAGAGGAATCGGACCATCGGTACGCGCGAGCGGTCCGCCGTCGTCCAGTTCAGTCGCGATGGCCTCGCCGAGCGCACGGTGAAGTTCGACGGCGGCAAGGCGACGATCGAGCTGCCGCAAGCCGATGGCGAGTACACGGTGACGGTCGCCGTCGCGGGACTCAAGGACGTGGACCTCGAGATTCCAGTCTCTGCCGACGACGATCCATCCGCCTTCACGCTCACGGTGGGCGAACCGCAGCCGCCGGCGAGCCCCCGATCGGCAACGGTCCGGGTCCCGGTGAGGATTCGTGCGGAGGATGTCGACACGGAGACAGGCGCTCTGGCACGCCCGCGGCTCTTCGACGGCGATTCGCAGCTGGCGTTGCGTGACGTCCGCGAGGAAGCGGCTTCGCCTCGCGACGGCGTCCGTGGTGCGCGGGCGTGGAGCGGCTTCGTCGAACTCGTGCGTGGCGATGCGGACCGGCGCGCGACGCTCACGCTGCGCTCGGATGGGGCGGCGGGCACGCAACTCGCGACGGCAAGCGAAGTGCGGGTCGTCGCGCTTCCCAAGCCGGAGCCTGTGACCATTGCGAAGGCCGAGACGAAGAGCGAGACGAAGAGCGAGACGAAGAGCGACGGTGTTGGACCGACGACGGTCGGCAGCACGAAGGAGACCGCAGCGGAGCCGACGACCCGGCCCGCGATCGCGACGAAGGAGGGCGCAACGGAGACGGCCACTGGAACGGTCACCGCGGCGACGGGGGACCAGCCCAAGACAGACACCACGACCGGCCCAAAGGACGAACCGACGACGCTGAAGGAACCGGAACCCGTCGTCGAGGTGGTGCCTCCGCCTCGACCGGGGCCGCCACTCGCCCGCGTCTCGTCTCCGAAAACCGATGAGAATCAGTCCGTCACGATCTCGGTGTATGCGGAAAACCCCGAACTTCCGCTTGATGGCGCTGCGCTTGGCGCGGTCAGCTGGCGGCTCATCGACGCACCTCCGCCACTACGGTCGTCGATCGTGTCGCAGCTCGACGTGATCAATCGCGATCCGGAGCGCGACGGGTCGATCCGCGCGCCTGAGTACAACGCGCCGTATCGAATGACCCTTGAGCTGAAGAGCAGCGATCCGGCGTTCCCTGAGCCGTCGCGAGTCGTCATCGATGTCGGCGCGAAGGACGATGGCAGCGTCGAGGATCGCGTCGTGAACTCGAAGGGTCAGGCACTTCGCCCGAAGTCCGATTCCGACGCTGCCGAGAACGAGGTGTCGGACGGTGTGGTCAGGATCGAAGTTCGCGTGGTCGACCCAGACTCGACCATCGATGTGCCGCCAGTCGTCGTGAACGGCGAACCCTGGTCCGACTTCGGCGAGCGAGCCGACGCGACGTCGCGGCCGGCAGGCGAGAAAGTGTTTGTCGGTGACATCCGCATCGCAGGCGGCGCTCGCAGCGAGATCATGGTCAATGGAAAGACCTACGTGGTTCGATGGGACCCCTCGAGCCCGAGCGACGCAGGAATCACCTGGGTCGCGTTCAGCGAGCTGCCGGACGGCTCGTGGCTGTCGGCGCCGATCGGGTTCGCCGCGGGCGAGTTCAGCGGCGCCACGGAGGCGCAGGCTCTCAGCGGCGCGCAGCTTGCGCAGTTGCTCGAGCGGTTCAACGGCTCCGGCTTCGATGCCCGGCTGGCAGATGTCGACGTGGTGTCCGCTGCGATGAAGGCGCGGCCGGACGCGCCCAGTCTCGACGCGATCGTGCACAGCCTCGTCGGTGCAAGCAGCGTCCGCACGTTGCGAACGAACTCCAACAATCCGAGCGTGGCGTGGATGAACGCCGCCCTGCGCGACGCCGTGCCCAACTGGGGCGCCGTCCCGGTGACGCTTGACCGAGACGTCGACCGCGCCTTCCGCGCGACCTACTGTGGCGATGTCGCGAACCCGCAGATTGTCGGGTTGCCGGTGAAGTCGCTTGATATCTCCGGCAGGGACTCGAAGAAGAACGTTGCGCTGTTGCGCGCCGCCTTCGACGCGCTCTGGTCGGGCGGCATGTGGAACCCGCGGCCATTCCCATCGGAGACGCCGGTCAAGGTCGCCTATGCTCGCGTGGTCCTCGTGAAGAAGAAGGCCCCGTAGGCCCATCGCGGACGAGGTGTGCGTGACGCACTACGCAGGAGTATGTTGCCGCCATGCACCGATCTCCAGGCGTCATCGCGATTCCCACATCGTTGCTTGCGCTCGTCACCGCGTGCTCGGCGCCGTCGCGCATCGAGCAGGACGCCGTCGCTGCGCAGGCCGAAGCGCGTGAGCACGCCCTCGCGGCACGCGCCCGGTTAGTTCAGGCGCTTGCGTTCCGCATGGCCGATCGCTGGTGCGCTGCGCTCGATGAGGCTGCGGCGGCGGTGCCGAAGACGGCTGCGACCGACTCGCGCGCGGCGCTTGCCGACGCACTGCGCGACAGTCGGTCCGCCAGCCTTGCGATCGGTTCCGGCGCGGACTCTGGCGAGGCCGTGCTCGACCTCCTTCTCCATGCGACGCTGCAGTGCTGGACGCTGCGCACGAACCCGGCGGGAAACGGCGTCGCGCGCGAGGACGCCGAGCGCGTGCTCGCGTCGCTCGAGCGCGCCCGCGAGGAACTCTGGTCGAGCGCC
>Ga0068872_10001224_pt1 | contig 20679 bp, 12 predicted proteins | sample NOAtaG_7_FD_66441 | JGI IMG/M metagenome (GOLD analysis project Ga0068872, IMG submission 66441) | Freshwater lake microbial communities from Lake Erie, under a cyanobacterial bloom - NOAA_Erie_Diel1S_2200h metaG | ecosystem: Environmental > Aquatic > Freshwater > Lake | place: USA: Ohio, Lake...
TCACCCGCTCGTTGTCGATCGTCGAGAATGACACCTCAGTCGAGCAAAAGAACCTCCTCAAGTCGCTGGAGGCCCGCCAGCCGGCGCTGGTCCCGGCCGCGCCCGCCACCGTCGGGAGCACGTCGGGCCTGGCGACCGACACCCGCAACGTCGACGCCAACGTCGGCGTCTTCGCCCCGCCGGAGGAGCCCGCGCCCGCGCCCGGTCTCCGGTCGGAGTACCTGTTCGACGACGTCGAGGTCACGGGCCAGATGGTGCTCCCCGAGGGGGTGAAGGGGTCCGCTTCGGCCGCCATCGGCGGGCTCGGCTTGAGCGGGTACGGGCGGGGTGGCGGGGGCGCGGCCGAGGTGCGTGGCCGCGACGACGATCTCGCGGGCGGGGCCACCGTGGAGGACATCGTCCTCGCGGACGGCGAGGTGGCCCTCCTGTTCGGCGGAGACGCGGCCCTCCGCGAAGACGACGAGAGGCACGCGGCCCCGGCTCCGGCGGCGGCGGCCCCCGCCCCGCCGCCTCCGCCGCCGCCCCGCGAGGCCATCGAAGAGGACGTCCTCGACAACATCTCCGCCGGCAGGGCCTCCGAGGCCGTGGTGTCGGAGGTCCACGTCGTGGCGGCCGGTCGGGCCCGCGCGGCGCGCAAAGACGAGGCCGCCAAGGAGTCCCCGGCCCGCGGCCCCGCGCCGCCGCCCGGCTGGGGCCTGCCCATTCCGGTCGGCATCACCGCCACGACCCTCTCCCTCTCGCTCCCCGTCGACACGGTGGACCTGCGCGTCGAGCAGCAGCTCCTGCCGCCCGGCGAGGTCCCCGTGCTCGATCTCACCGTCCGCCCTCGGAGACCCCGATGAACACCCTGCTCTTTCCCTTGTTCATCGGCTGGCACGTCGCCTCCGCTGCCCTGCCGGACGACCTCCCGGCCGCCCGTGTCGTGCTGCCGTGGTCCGACTTCAAGGGCCTCGTCGAGAAAGGGCTCGCCCCGCAGAACAAGCCGGATCCGGCGCCCTGGGCCTACACGCTGTCCCGCGCCACCTACAGCGGCCGCGTGGACGGCGAGAGCGTGGTGTTCACGCTGCGGCTGCGGGTGGAGGTCATCAACGACAAGACCTGGACGGTGGTGCCGCTGCTGCCGGGGGCCGTCGCGCTGAAGCAGGCCCGCCTCGCCGGAAAGGACGCCCCGATCTGGTTCGACGGCAGCTGGTACCAGCTCGTCACCAACCAGAAGGGGCCGCTGGACCTCGAGCTGGAGTTCGCGGTGTCCACCTTCGAGAACGCGGGCCAGAGCGGCTTCGCGTTCCCGCTGCCCCGCACGGCCGCCACGGAGATCACCGTCGCCGTGCCCGCCAAGGACGCGCTCGACTTCACCGTCGCCGGGGCGCAGCAGGTGGTCGAGGAGGCGCGCGGCGCCGACAAGGTCGTGCGCGCCCTGCTGCCCTCGGGCCGGGACCTCGCGGTCTCCTGGCAAAAATCCGCCGCCGAGGCTGCGGAGGGCAAGCCGGCCGTCGCCCGGGTCTACGCGGAGCACCAGGCGCTCATCGGCATCTCCGAGGGGCTGCTGCACGGCACGTCGCTCGTCCAGTACAGCATCTTGCACGCCGGCGTGCGCACGCTGCGCGTGTCGCTGCCGGCCGACACGACCGTCGTCGACGTGACCGGCAAGGGCATCGACGAGTGGAAGGTCGTCGAGGCGGCGGGGCGCAAGGTCATCGACGTGGGGCTCACCTTCGAGGCCACCGGCGCCTACACCCTCCGCGTCGACTACGAGCGGCCCTTGGCCGAGGGCGGCGGCGAGGTCAGCGTGCCGCAGCTCATCGTGGCCAACGCCGAGCGCGTCAAGGGCTTCATCGGCGTGGACGCGCGCTCCACCTTGGAGATCGCGCCGGGCGCCGTCGTGGACGCCCGGCCGGTGGACGTGCGCGAGCTTCCCGCCGCCATCCTGGGCCAGACCGAGTGGCCGGTGCTGCTCGGCTTCTCCACGCGCAAGGAGGGCTGGTCCATCCCGCTCGTCGTGCGCCCGCACCAGGATGTCGACCTGCTCGTCACCCTCATCGACCAGGTGGCCGCCACCACGGCGCTCACCCCCGATGGTCGCCGGATGACCCGCGTGACCTACGCGCTGCGCAACAACCGCGCGCAGTACCTCCGCCTCGCCCTGCCCGAGAAGGCCGAGCTGTGGAGCACCTTCGTCGCCGGCAAGGCGGTGAAGCCGGCCCGCGCCGAAGACGGCCGCATCCTCGTGCCGCTGGCGCGCAGCCAGACGGCGGGCGGCGACCTCGCCAGCTTCGCCGTGGAGATCGTCTATGTCGAGGACGGGCCGGCGCCGCAGGGCCGGTCGGCGGCCCGCTTCTCGGCGCGGCTGCCCACGGCCGACGCCCCGGCGACGGCGGTGGCGTGGACGGTGCTGGTGCCGCGGGGCGCGAAGGTGCCGAAGCGCAGCGTGGAGGGGACCTTGCGGCGCGTGTCCAGCTACACGCCGATCGACCTCGGCGGCGTGACCTTGGCGGAGGCGACCCGGCGCGTCCAGGCTCAGGCCGAGGCGCAGTTCGCGAGCGACGCCATGGGCGCCGGCGTGGACCCGGTGCGGGTCAGCCTGCCGGTGGACGGCGAGCCGGTGCTCTTCGAGAAGCTTCTCGTGCTCGACGAAGAGCTGCGGGTGGGCTTCGACTGGAAGGCCCCGAAGGCGCCCTGACGGGCGCCCCCGGCGGGGCCACCGCGCGAGGGGGCGGAGGGGCGGGCGCTTGCGCCCGGTCCCCGCGCCGCGGGGACGGAGCGGCCCTGGCCGCGACCCCCGGAAGCACCCGGCGCCGCGCAGCGGCGCGCGCCCGCATCACGGCGGAGAAGGGGAGGAGTCCGTCGTGGGGAGGCTGGTCGGGAGGCCGGCGGCGGCGCGCGCGCGGGCGAGCGTGCGGTCTCCGGGGAGGCGGGCCCAGGCGGCGTCGAGGGCGGCGTCGGCGGCGGCATCTTGGCCGGCGCGGCGAAGCGCGAGGCACGCGGCGACGATGACCGAGGGGGCGGCCTCCGGCTGGGCGAGGGCCTCGGCGGCGAGCGCCGTGGCGCCGGGGAGGCCGTGCTCGGCGCGGAGGGTGAGCAGGGCGGCGAGCGGCTCGGGGCGCTGCGGGGCGAGGCTGCGGGCGCGGAGCAGCTCGGCGTCGGCGTCGGCGGCGCGGCCGATGCGCCCGAGGGCCTGGGCGTGGGCGACGGCGGGGCCCCAGGAGCGCGGGTTGAGCGCGGCGGCGCTGGCGGCCTCGGTGAGCTCGGGCGGGTCTGAGACGGCCGTGCGGGCCTGGACCCGGCTGAGCAGCGGGGCGTAGCGGCCCGCGGCGTCGGCGTTGGCCTGGAAGACGACGCGGTGCTCGGTGTTGCCGCGGGTGGCGACCCACGCGACCATCTCTTGCGGGGAGTCGGCGAGCACGAAGCGAAGGTGGAGGCGCTCCGCGGGCAGCCCGCCGAGGGTGTCGGCGCCGCGGGCGAGGACCTCGGGGGCGCGGCTGCCGGAGCGCACGCGGGAGAGGAGGAGATCGGCGGCGTCGGCGGCCGAGAGCGGCTCGGGATGAACGGTGGTGGTGCTGGAGAGCGTGGCCTGGAGCGTGGGCGAGAACCAGCCGCGATCCCCTGTGAACGTCCAGCCCGACTTCCAGGGCGACGGGTGCGCGCTGGTGAAGCCGGCCTCTGCCGTGGTGTCGAGCGGGAGCAGGCGCGTGCCTGCGGCCGCCACACCGCCCATCGTGAGCGCGGTCACGAGGGCCAGGATGGCGGTGGTGCGCCGGTTCGCCGATGGGTCCCGGGCGAGCAGGGGCGGGTCCAGGACGGTGGCGAGCAGGCCGCCGGCGAGCAGGCCGCCAAGGTGAGACCAGTTGTCGACCTGCTCGCTTTGGAGGCCGGAAATGATGGAGAAGCCGAGGTAGGGGGCGAGGGCCCAGCCGAAGTAGCGGCGGGCGCGGACCGGCAGGGCATCCCAGTGCTTCCAGCCGAGCACGACCGAGGCGGCGAGGAGGCCGAAGTCGCCGCCGGAGGCGCCGAGGCTCGGGCGGTCTGGAGCCATCGACATCGAGAGCAGGCCGCCAAACACGACGCTGGCGACGTAGAGCAGCACGAGCTGGGCCCGGCCGAGGGCGCGCTCGAGGTGGTAGCCCGTGTAGGCGAGGAAGCAGAGGTTGAACAGGAGGTGGGTGAAGGAGAGGTGCAGGAAGCCGTAGCTGAGCAGGCGCCAGGCCTCGCCTTGCTCGAGGATGGCGGGCGCCCAGTTGGTGGCGTGGTCTGCCGCCCAGGCCGAGACGGCAGGAGACCAGGACCACGCGTAGATGCGGATTTGCACGCCGACCAGCAGGGCCGTGACGATGGGCAGGCCCGTGGTGCCGAGGGCCTGGCGGAACGCGCGCAGGCGCGGGTCGGTGAGCGATTGGAAGAGCTCGAGGCTGGAGGCCGGGACGAAGCGATCGCCGGTGATGACCTCGAAGCGGACCTCGGTGTCCGGCGCCAGCTCGCCGTCGCGCACGCGCTGCTCGAAGTCCTCGAGCGAGAGGCGCTGGACGTGTTCGGGGCGGCGGACCTCGACGATCACGGGGCGGCCCGCCGCGTGAGCACGCCCAGCCACACGAAGGGCAGCGCGGCGAGCAGGGCCGCGCCGAGGTGGAGGAGCAGGCCGCCGCCGCGCGCGCCGACCCAGACCCGGCGGGCGCCCAGCGCGGCGACGCCGAGCCCGAGCGCGACCATCGGCCACGGGTAGTCGACCACCGGCGTCGCCGGCTCGGTGCTGCGGCCCGACCAGATCGCCAGGCCCATCGCCAACGGGCCGCCGAGCGCCAAGACCACCGCGGCGCCGAGCAGGCCCGCCGCGACGCCGGAAGCGCCGCTCAGCAGGAGCCAGGGCTGGCGGGGGTCGGCCATCGGGTGTGGGGTAGCCCGGCGCGGGCACGCACGCGAGGGGCTGGATAGGGCGCGTCCATGCAGAACGACGGCCTGCCGGTGGTGCGTACGCGCGTGCCCGGTCCCAGCTCCGAGGCCTGGGTGGATCGCCTCGCCCAGCACGAGTGCCCCGCCATCACGGCGCGGCGGGCGCGGCGGGCGGCGGCGCTCGGCCTCGCCGACGACGACCCGGTGGTGTGGTCCCGCGCGTCCGGCGCGCTCGTGGAGGACGTCGACGGCAACACCTTCCTCGACTTCACCGCTGGGTTTGGGGTCGCGGCGGTCGGGCACGCGCACCCGGCGGTGGTGGCCGCGGGGCAGGCGCAGCTCGCGCGTCTGCCGCACGCGATGGGCGATGCCTTCCCGGACCCGACGCGGGTGCGGCTGATGGAGGCGCTGACGGCGCGCACCGGTCTGCCGCGGGTGGTGTTCGGCAGCAGCGGGTCCGACGCCGTGGAGGTCGCGCTGAAAACCGCGCGTCTCGCGACGGGGCGGCGGCGCTTCGTGGCCTTTCGCCGGGGCTACCACGGCCTGAGCCTCGGGGCTTTGGGGCCGCTCGGCTACAAGCGCGGGGACTTCGCGGGGCCCTTTGACGGGCTCGTCGGCGGGCAGTGGGAGCTGCATCCGTTCGGCGGGGCGCTGCCGGACTTGCGCGAAGTGGCGGCGGTGCTGGTGGAGCCGGTGCAGGGGCGCGGCGGCGTGCGGGTGCCGCCGAAGGGGTGGCTGGCGGCGCTCGGCGCGGCGGCGCGCGCGGCCGGCGCGCTGGTCATCTGGGACGAAATCTACACGGGCCTCGGCCGCACGGGCGTCTGGTTCCGCGGGGAGGTCGAGGGCACGCAGCCGGATCTGCTCTGCATCGGCAAGGCGCTCGGGGGCGGCTTCCCCATCTCGGCGTGCTTGGGCACCGCGGCGGCGATGGACGCCTGGGGCGCGTCGCGGGGCGAGGCCATCCACACGCAGACCTTCCTCGGCAACCCGGTCGGCTGCGCGATGGCGCTGGCGGCGCTCGACGTGCTGGGCGACCTGGTGCCCACCGTGGCGGCGCGCGGGGAGCGCTTGCGGTCGGGCATCGAGGCGCTGGGGCTGCGGGTGCGCGGGGAGGGCTTGCTGCTCGGGGTCGAGGTGCCGGACCCGCTGCGCGTGAGCCGCGCGTTGATGGCGCACGGCGTGCTCGTGTTGCCCTCGGGCGACGTCGGGGCGGACGCCGACGAGCCGGTGCCCGGCGGCATGGTGCTCTGCTTGACGCCGCCCTTCGTCGTGAGCGACGCGCAGATCCACCACTTCCACCAGGCGCTCGCCGCGGTGCTCGCGTGATTCCCGGGTTCGCGGCGGTCGAGGAGTGGGAGGCGGCCGTCTGCGCCTTCATCGACGGGCGGTCGCCGTGGGACTTTGCGTCCCTGGCCCTTGGGCTCGCGCGCTGGCAGCACGCGACCAACGCGGACTACGCGGCGTGCGGGCCGGCGCCCGCCCGGGTCGACGACATCCCCGCCGTCCCGGTCGCGCTGTTCCGGGACCTGCCGCTCACCTGCTTTCCTCCGCAGGACGCGGCCGCGCGGTTCCGCACCAGCGGCACCACCGGGCCGCGGGGCACGCACCGGGTGCGCTCGCTCGGCGTGTACGACCACGGGGCGCGCCGCCACGCCGAGGCGGTGGTGGGGCCCATCCCGCGCCGCGCCGTGTCGCTGGTCCCGTCGGACGCCGACTCCAGCCTCGGGCACATGTGCCGGTCCTTCGTGGACGACATCCAGACCTTCTTCACCCTCGAGGCGGGCGTGGACGCCCTGGGCTTTCGGCGGGCCTGCGCGGCGGCGCCGGGGCCGGTGTTCGTCCCGGGCACCGCCTTCGCGTTCGCGGCGTGGATCGCGGCGGATCCCGGGCCGCTTCACCTGCCGCCCGGCAGCGTCGTGATGGTCACCGGGGGCTTCAAAGGGCGGCGCCTCGCGGTGGGCGAGGCGGACCTCGCGGCGGCGCTGCGGGCGCAGCTCCCCGGGGCGCGCCTCGTCGGCGAGTACGGAATGACCGAGCTGAGCAGCCAGCTCTGGGCTGCCGGGCTCGGGGAGCCCTTTGTGCCGCCGCCTTGGATGCGGGTGGTGGCGGTGGACCCGTGGACGGGCGCGCCGGCGGCGCGCGGCGTGCTGCGCTTCCTGGACCTCGCGAACGTGTCGTCGGTCTGCTGCATCGAAACCCGCGACATCGGCGAGGTGGATGCCGAGGGGCGCGTCACCTTGCACGGGCGCCTCGCGGGAGACCACCCGCGGGGATGCTCGCTCAGCGTGGAGGAGGCGCTCCTTGGGCCGGAGGGTGCGGCGGGCGAGGGCGCGCCCGCGGCGAACGGGCCCGTGCGGTGGGTGGCGGGCGATGATGCGCCCCTGCGCCCGGAAGACGACGCGCGGGCCGCCGGCGAGCGGGGCGACAGTCACGACCACTCCCACGGCCACGATCCCCATCACGGCGCAGCCGGCGGCGTGGGCGCTTCCGGGGACCCGCGCTACGCGGCGGCCCTGGCGCGGGTCGCCGCGCCGTATCGCTTGGGGCAGGTGCCTCCACCGCGCGGGCTTCGGCCGGGCGACGCCGCGCGCGTGGCGCGGGTGGAGGCGGCCCTCGGGCGGCTCGCCGCCGCGGACCCGACGCCGTGGGCCCAGGGATTGAGCCCGGCGCACGCGCGGGACGCCCTGTCCTCGGCGCTGGGGCTCATCGACCGCGATGGGCTCGCGCGTGCCCTGGCGGCCCCCGGGCCGCGTCCGGCGTCGGCGGCCCTGGTCATCCCGTGGGGCGTGTTCACCATGGCCATCGAGTGGGTCGCCCTGCTCGCTGCCGCCGGCGTCGCGGTTCACCTGAAGGCCCCGGCCCGCGGCCCCGAGAGCTGCGCGGCGATCGCGGCGGCTTTTCAGGCCGAGGGCCTATCGGTGCAGTCGCGCGCGGGCCGCGCCCTGCCGTCGGTCGAGGTCATCGTGGCGTTCGCCGACGACCCGACGATCGACGCCATCCGCGCCGCCCACCCGGGCGTGCGGGTGGTGGGCTTCGGCCACCGCTTCTCGGTCCACGCGGTCTCGGACGACCCGGGGCTCGCCCAGGCGGTCGCCTGGGACATCGCCTGGTACGACACCCGTGGCTGCATGGCCCCGGCCGCCACCTTCGTGCGCGGGGGCGGTGGCGCGCTCGCGGCGGCCTTGCCAGCGGCGATGCGCCTCGCCCAGTTCGCGCAGCCGCGCGGCCCGGTGGACGCGGGCCTCGGCCCGGAGTGGAGGCGGCGCGTCGCCCTCGCCCGGCGCCACGGGTCGGTCGTGGAGGGGGACGGCTTCGCCGTCGTGGAGCTGCCGGCGCGCTTCTTCACGCCGGTCGCGTTGCCGCGCATGGCCGTCCTGCATCCCGTGGCCGATTGGGCGGAGCTGGGCCGCGTGCTCGCCCCGTGGCGGGCCCACCTCGGCACCTTGGGCACCGACGTCCCCTTCGCGCCGTGGACGGAGCCGGCGCAGGCTCTCCCGCTGTTCGGCTGGTTCACGCGGGTCGATACGCCTGGCGTGATGCAGCGCCCGCCGTTCCCGCGCGTGCACGACGGGGTCGACATGCTCGCCGGGCTCACGGCGGCCCGCTCTTCCGGCGTCGGGGGCGCGGGTTAGCCGTCAAGAAAGGAGAGCGGCCGTGTCTGTCCTCGATGTCAACGACACCAACTTCACCGAGGCGTTGGCGGGCTCCGAGCTGGCCATCGTGGATTTCTACGCCAGCTGGTGTGGTCCCTGCATCATGTTCGCGCCCACCTACGCCACGATGAGCGCGCAGTACCCGCACGTCCGCTTCCTCAAGCTCGACGGCGAGAAGTCCCCGCAGGCACGCAAGACGGTGCAGATCCCCGGGTTGCCGTACTTCGCGGTGTACCGCAACGGGGTCTTCCTCGAGGGGGTGGCCACCTCCAAGGAGGCCAAGGTCCGCGAGCTCCTGGACCGCCACTTCCCCGCCGGCGGGGCGCCCGCATGAAGGCCGCGGTCATTCGCAAGCTCAGTCGGTCCCACGACTCCGCGACGCTCGCCGCTTGCGCGGCGGCGCTGATGGATGGCGGCGCGCCCCCGGTCGAGGTGGAGGGCGAAGACGAAGGCGAGCGCCTGACGCACGTGATGCTCGCCCAGCGGGTCCGCGCGGCCGTCGATGCCGGGGCCGATGCCGGGGATGCGTTCCGTGAGGTCATGGCCTCGGTGCGCGAGGTCCTCACGGACGGCTGAGCGCGCGCTCCACGATGGCGGCCCAGCCAGACGAGAACGCCGCCTCTGAGAACCGCTCCCGCGCCCACGCGCGCCCCTCGGCGCCGAGGCGGCGGGCGGCGGTCGCATCCTGGGCGAGCGACGCGATGGCTTCGGCGAACGCCGCTTCATCGCCGGGGGCGACGGCGAGCGTGCCGGGCCCCGCCCAGTCGGCCATTCCGCCGGTGGGCGTCAGGATGACGGGTGTGCCGGCGGCCAGAGCTTCGAGGCCGAGGATGCCGAAGGGCTCCTGCCACCTCGCGGGGAACAGCAGCGCGCGCGCCGCGCCGAGGCGGGCGTGCAGCGCGTCGCGTGGGAGCCAGCCGAGCGCGACCACCCCGGGCCCGGTGGGCGCCTGCGGCCCTTCACCGGCCACCCACAGGCCCAAGGGGCGCCCGGCGCGCGCCCAGGCCAGGGCGGCGAGGGCGGGCGCCTTGTGGGCGACCAGGCGGCCACCGAGCAGGAAGGCGGCGCCCGCCCCGGCCGGCGCGGGCAGGCGGGGCGCCGCGGGAGGGCAAACCACCGCGGCCGCGCTCCCGTCTTCGCTCAGCAGGCGGGCCATCCAGTCCGACAGCACCACCGTCGCCTGCGCGCCCCGGAGCGCCTGCGCGCGGGCGGCTGTGAGCGCCTGGGTGGCCGCGCGGTAGGCGTCGTCGGGGAGGCACCGCGCGCACGGGGCCTCCGCCATCGGCCCGACGCAGCAGGCGCCGTCGGGCAAGGAGCGGCCCGGCCCGGGGCAGGCGCTGCGGTGGTCCTGGACCACGGCGACGGTCGGCAGGGTGGCGCAGACCCGCGCGATGGCGATGGGGTTCATCACGTTCTGGAGCACCGCGAGCGTCGCCCCGGCGAGGGCCGGCCCCAGCCCTTGCAGGCGGGCATCGCGCGCGACCGCGAGGCCGAGCCCGCGCACGGTGACGCAGGGCTCGTCGGCCGGCGCGTCGGGCGGCGGGCCGCAGTCGTCCTGCCCCACGACCCAACGCACGCGGTGACCAGCGGCGCGCAGCACGGAGGCGACGTCGCGGAGGTAGTGGTCCGCCCCGCCCCGGTCTGAGCGGCGGTCCGCCACCAGCGCGACGATCACGACCCCGCCGGCTCCACGCGTTCCAGGCGCGCCCGGAGGGAGGCCGCCTCGCCCGAGAGGCGCTCGATCTCTCGGCGCAGGGCGTCGAGGCCGGGCTCCCACCCGTTGCCGCCGGCGAGCGCTGCCCGGGCCTCGTACGCCGTCCGGCGCAAGCGGCCGTCCGGCTCGGTTTGGTGGAGATCGCCCAGCGCGCCGATGGCGCGGACGTCGCGGGCCCGGCCGAGCGCCTGGATGGCCGCGAGGCGCACGCGAAAGGGGCCGCTGCGCATGGCGTCGAGGAGCGCGTCGACGGCTTCGGCGCGCACAGCGGGAACGTCCGCGGCGAGCTGGCCCAGCGCCCCGCACGCCGCCGCTTGCGCGCGCGCCGACCGCTGGGGCACCAGCGCCCCGCGCAGCAGCGGCAGCACGCTGGCGTCCCGGCTCGCCCCCAGCCCTTCCAGCGCCCGCATTCGCAGCGTGTCCCCCCAGGCGTCCCGGCCCAACGCGGCCTCGGCGTCTGCGCGCGCGCCCGGCGCCCCGTGGCGGACGCGGGCCTTGATGAGCTCGGCCTCGACCAGGATGGAGTCGCCGCCGGCGCGCGGCCCGAGGGGGGCCAACACCGGCAGCGCCACGGCCTTCGGGCACTCTCCCAAGGTGGAGGCCGCGGCCTTGCGCACGCGCGGGCTCGGGTCGTGTTGGAGACGCGCGGCCGCGAGCACCGCCACGTCGGCGGTGGGCAGCTTGGCCGCCGCGGTGAGGAGCGCGGCGCGCACCCCCCAGAACCCATCGGCCGCGACCGCCGCGAAGACGGCGTCTCGCGCCTTGCGCCCGCCCGTGGCGAGCAGCGCCTGGCCGGCGCGGACCCGCCCGGTCGGCCGTGGATCGCCGGTGAGGCTCGCGCACAAAAGGGAGAGCGGGCCTTTGAGGTGCAGATCGGCCAGGAGAGAGAAGTCCGGGTCGACCTCCACCCGGTCGGGCGGGCTCTGCAAGGGCAGGATGAACGTGCGGTCCCGGCTGTCGATGGACAGCGTGACCCGCTGGGTATCGCCGCCGCGGCAGATGCCCAGGGTCAACGGGAAGGTGTAGGCGTCGGGGACGCCATCGCCGGATTGCGTCTGGCGCACGCCGACGCTGAGCTGGCCGCCCTCGACGCCGAGCGTGACCTCGAGCGAAGGGTGGCCGGGCGCGTACACCCATTGGTCGAAGAAGGCGCCGAGCGAGCGGCCCGTCGCGTGCTCCAGGGAGCGCTGGAAGTCCCGCGTGTGAACGCCAGAGAAGGCGTGGCTGTCGAGGTAGCCGCGCACGCCCGCCCAGAAGGGCCCGGCCCCCAGCGTGGTCTCCAACGTGTGAAGCACCAGCGCGGCCTTTTCGTAGAGGTGACGGTCGAAGAGGTCGATCGGCGCCTTGTAGCGGTTCTGCACGAGCGCCCGCCGGTAGCGGCCGGCGTCTTCGCCCAGATAGTCCCCGAGCTTGCCCCACAAGTCCCAGGTTGCCTCGTCCTCGCCTTCGTGGTGGCGCTTCCAGAGGACCTCGGACCAAGTCGCCCAGCCCTCGTTGAGCCAAGCCTGGGACCAGTCCTCGCAGGTCACCAGGTCTCCGAACCACTGGTGCGCGAGCTCGTGGACGATGAGGTCGCGCGCGTCCCACTCGGCGTGCAGGGCCGCCGGGGTCAGGACCAGGTCGGTCAGCGTGGTGGCGGTGACGTTCTCCATGCCCCCGAAGATGAAGTCGTGCACGACCACTTGATCGTAGCGGGGCCACGGGTAGGCGACCCCGAAGCGCGCGGACAGAAACTCGACCATCGCGCGCGTCTCGCCGAAGATGCGCCCCAACATCGCCGGGTCGCCCGCGACGTCGGCCGATGGCGCGAGGGCCCGCAGCGGCACGGGGCGCCCCTCGACCTGCGCGACGTCCTCCCAGACGGTGAAGGCGCCGGCGACGACGGAGAGGAGGTAGATCGGGACCGGCTCGTCTTGCACCCAAGTCCAGGCGTATTGCCCGTTTGCGAGGCGCTCTTCTCCGAGCAGGCGCCCGTTGCCCACCACCTGCCAGCCGGCCGGTGCCTCGACCCGCACCGTGAAGGGCTGACGGGCACCCGGGTGGTCATGACAGGGGATGAAGTGGTGCGCGTCCTCGTCTTGGCATTGGGTCCAGAGCAGGGGAGCGCGGGTGGGATGCTCGGGCGTGGGACCGGTGAAGTAGACCCCGCGGGCCGGCCGGGCCCGGGCGCGCACCCGCACCCGACCCCCGGCGGCCGCGAGCCCGCCGAACTGCAGCCGCCCGTCGGTGTGGCGCCAGGGCAGCGCCGCGCCGCTCTCCGCGTCCTCGACCGCCTCCACGGAGACGCTGTCGTCGAGGTCCAGCGAGGGCTCGAAGGTCCCGCACGGCTGCGGTCCCAGAGACACCGTCGTTTCGGTCTCCACCTCTCCTGTCGGGTGGTCGAAGCGAAAGACGATGTCCAGCCGCAGCGCGCGGCAGCCGCGACTGGGCGGATACCGAGGGACCGCCCCGGGCTCCGGGAAGGCCCCGCCGCTTTCGCCGAGGACCTTTTCGATGAGGGAGCCGTGGGCGATGCTGCTCATGGGCGCTCAGGGGTGCCGGGTCGTCGGCAGCAGGATGTAGCCGGTCTGGAGGTCCCCGAGGAAGGCGCAGCTCTCCGGGCCGCGCCAGTCGAGGTAGGCGGCGGTGTAGGCCGAGAGAACGGCCTGCAGCTGTTCTTCCAGCTCTCCCACCCGCGTCCCGTTGGAGGCCGGGAGGTCTGCTTCGAGCAGGCGGTCCAAGGCCGGGCTCGGCAGCAGCGCGGGCACGGCGTCGGCGAGGCGGCCGGAGAGCAGCTCCCGGTAGCGGTCCACCGCGTCCTTTCGCGCGCCGACGGGGCCGGACTTCATGCGGATCGGGCGCTCCGACTCGAAGAGCAGGATCTCCGTCGCCTGGTTGCAGGTCTCGATCAGGCGGTCGCCTTCGGCGTTCGGATCCGGGTCGAAGCCCATCCGGATGAGGCCCCGCGCGATGGTGCGCGGGTGGGTCGCGTTCACGGTGTTGACCTGGTATTCGTCGATCTGGTGCTTGCCGAAGTGCTCCTGCAGCAGCGCATCGCAGGGGCGGCGGCCGCCCGTGTTGTCGACGATGGTGGGCGCGTTCACCGCGAGGGTGCATCCGCCCCGGCCGCGGTTGCGCGCGATCCAGCCGAGCACGTCCTCGTGGGCCCGGAGCGAGGCGGTCGACACCAGCTTGACGCCTTGATCTCCGTCCGGTTCGAGCACGGCGCCGCCCGACGAGTTGCGGGGGGCCCACGCGAGGTCGAGGCCGAGGTAGCGGGGCGGTCGGGGGGTGGTCACGGGGTGGCCTTCCAGCGGTTGAGCAGACCTGTTAGCGCGTCGCGCACCCCCTGCAACCGGGAGCGGCCGGGGGCTTGGAGCGCAACGAGCCCGCGCGAAAGCACGTTCAGCGCGGGTGTGTAGGGGTACCACCAAAGCTCGCGTGGCCCGCGGAGGGCGTCGACGAGCACGGTGCGGGGGCGGGTGAAGGCGGCGAGCGCGTGGGCGGAGTTGGTGACCCCGTGGCCGCTGTCCCGGACGCCGGTCCAGGCGGCCTCGGCCACCGCGCCGGTGAAGCTGTGGTTGTTCACCGTCGCGACGCCGGTGTGGAGGCGGCGGGCGAGGCGCTCTCCCCGCGCGAGATCCTTCGTCCAGACCGAGCCGGTGAGCCCGTACTTCGAGTCGTTCGCGCGCCGCAGCGCGTCGTCTTCGTCGTCGAAGGGCGCGACCGGGAGGAGAGGGCCGAAGGTCTCTTCCGTCCAGCAGAGCGCGTCGGGAGGCACGTCGGCGAGCAGGGTGGCCGGCACCGATTGGCCTGGCCCGGTGGGGGACTGCGCCACGATGCGCGCGCCGCGGGCGAGCGCATCGGCGAGGTGGGCCTCGACGATGGCTTTCTGAGCAGGGGTGACGAGGGGGCCGAGGTCCTCGGCGGGCCGAAGCGCGCGGGTGCGTGCGGCTGCGTCGGTGAGGAACGCCTCATAGACCGAGCGGTGAACGAGGCACCGCTCGACGGCCGCACAGTTCTGGCCCCCAAAGGCGTAGGCCGCCCACACCACGCCGGCGGCGGCCCGCGGCAGCTCGGCGTCGGCGCACACGATGGCGGCGTCTTTCCCCCCCAACTCCAGAGAGAGGGGCGTGAGGTGCTTCGCCGCGCGCGCGGCGATCTCGCGCCCGGCGCGCACCGAGCCGGTGAACACGAGGTGGTCCGCGCCGGCGTCGACCAGCGCCTCTCCCTGGGTGCGGTCTCCTTGCACGAGCACGACGATGTCCGGGCCGAGCGCAGCGGTGCACAGCCCCGCCAGCCAAGCCCCCACGCGGGCCGTGTGCTCCGAGGGCTTCCACACCACGGTGTTTCCGGCGAGAAGCGCGGGCACCAAGGTCCGCAGCGGGATGGCGATCGGCAGGTTCCACGGGGTGATGAGCCCGACGACGCCGACCGGCTCCCGCTCCACCGCGCCCGTCTTCTTGGGGTAGTCCACCGGCGAGAGGTGGAGCGGGGTGGGCGCGAGCAGGGCGTCGATCTGCGCCAGCCACCAGCTGAACAGGCTGGCGTTGGCCACGACCTCGCTCGTCCAGGCCTCCCCGGCGGGGCGCCCGCACTCCTCGGCGAGCAGGCGGACGGCGGTCTCGGCGTCTTGGAGGAACGCGCCGCGCAGCGCGTCGACGCGCGCCTTGCGATCCGCGAGGGGAAGCGCGGCCCACGGCCCCTGGGCCGCCCGCGCGCGGGCCACGGCGCCGGCGATGGCGTCGACTTGCGTGCAGGCCACCTCCTCGGTGACCCGCTCGGTGCGAGGGTCGAAGCAGATGATCCGCGCCCCGTCGGGCATGGATTCCAGTCGCGCGCTCACGGTCGCCTCCGGCAGACCGCAGACCTTAGCGCATCGTCGCCGGCCTTGGGGAGCACGCTGGCCCCCGTCGTCGGCAGCGTCGATCTTCCCGCCGTGCCGAGGGCGTGCCGGGTCGTCGCGCGCGGCGGCGCGCGGGGTGACGACGGCTGTCCGGGTTTTCGGACAGGTGTCGGACCGGAAGTCCCTGAAACTGCGATGGCACGGTCGTTGCTTGGCGGGCCCCGGCGTCCTACCATCGGGGCCACACAGGAGCGCTGCAGCATGCCAACCGCCTTCGCCCGGGTGCTTGGTCTCTTTGTCTTTGTTGTCCTGGTGCCGGGCTGCCTCGTCGATGCGCGCCTCTACGCGCGCCTCGCCGGCCGGTTCTCCGACGGCGACGGCGATGGCGTCAGCTCCGCGGCCGGGGACTGTGACGACGGCGATCGGCGCAGCTTCCCAGGGGCCGAGGAGCGTTGCGATGGCCGGGACAACGACTGCGATGGCGCGGTGGACGTCGCCGCGGTGGACGGGCGGTGGTGGCCAGACGCCGACGGCGATGGCCATGGCGCGCCGGGCCCCGGGGAGGAGACCTGTACGCCGCCGGCCGGGTGGGTCGGCCGCGCGGGCGACTGCGACGACGCGGATCCAGCCGTGTCTCCCAGCGCCGCCGAGCGCTGTGGGGGTGGCGATGAGGACTGTGATGGGCGGGTCGACCTGGCCGCAGTGGACGCCCCGTTGTGGTCGGTCGACGCCGACGGGGACGGCTTTGGCGCTGGCGCGGTCGTTCGGGGATGCGTCGCGCCGGAGGCCGGTTGGGTGGTGGTCGGCGGGGATTGCGCCCCCGCGGATCCCGCGTCCTTCCCCGGCGCGCCAGAGGCCTGCGACGGGCAGGACAACGACTGCGACGGCATCATCGATGACGCGCCGCTGCTTCCAGAGACGCTCTCCTATCCCGACGCCGATGGCGACGGTCACGGCGCCTTGGGGCCGGCCGATTGTGTGCTGGGGCCCGGGCGCGCCGCTGCATCGGGCGACTGCGACGACACGGATCCGGCCGTGGGGCCCGGCGCGGCCGTGGTGTGCAACAACGGTCAAGACGACGACTGCGATGTTGATCCCGACGATTGCCCGTGGTCGGGCGCCCAGCCGCTCTCGGCGGCGGTGGTCGTCCGTCCGGTGGCGGCGGGGGTCGCGCTCGGCCGCGGCGTCGCCGCTGGCGATCTGGATGGGGACGGACGGCCCGAGCTGGTCCTCGGCGGGCCGCGGTCGGCGGGGGTCGCGGGGCTCGACGGCGGAGATGTCTGGGCCTGGGAGGCCAGCGCCGGCACCGAGCGGCGCACCGACGCGGTGGCTTGGCAGCGCGCCGGGGCCTCCGCGGGCGGCGGCTTCGGTACGGCCGTGCTCGCGATGGATCTCGATGGCGACTCCCAGGACGATCTCCTCGTCGGTGCGCCCGGTCGGGCCTCGGGGGCCGGGGAGGTTTTTCTGTTCTGGGGCCCGCTCGGCAGCTTTGGGTCGGACGCCGGCGCGGACGCGGGGGTGGCCGGCGGGGCGGCCGGCGACGGGCTTGGCACGCTTCTCGCCGCTGGCGCGCTGGACGGCCGTGCTGGGCTGGACCTCGTGAGCGCCAACCCCGCGTGGGATGGGCGGGGCACCGTGGAGCTGCGTGCGCTGTCCGGGGGCGCGCGGGTGGCCCGCGTGGACGGCGCGTCGGCGGGCGCGCGGGTCGGTGCCGCGCTCTGCGTGGAGGACGTCGATGGCGATGGCGTCGACGACCTCGCGCTCGGCGCGCCCGGCGGGGCCGGTGGGCGCGGGCGGGTGGCGGTCCTGCGGGGGCCCATCGCTGGAAGCACCACCGAAGAAGACGCTGCTTATCTGGCCTTCGGTGAGCAGACGGGCGCCGCCCTGGGCGCAGCGCTCGCCTGCGTGGGGGACACCGATGGGGATGGTCTGCCCGAGCTGGTCGCTGGCGCCCCCGACACCGGCGATGGGGTGGCGTACCTGCTGGTCCCGGGGTCCACCGAGGGGCAGGTTCCCGCTGCGGATGCGCGCTTGCGTTGGCGGGGAGACGCCAGCTCCCGGGGGCTCGGAACATTGGTCGGCGAGGGGCCGGATCGCCTGGGTCGTGGGTCTCCATCGGTCGTTTTGGGCGATGGGGCCGCGGGCCGGGGGCGCATCTGGGTCGACTTGGATCCGAGCGGGAGCGGGGTGCGCGGCGCGTCGGCGGTGGATGTCGTGGTCGAGGCCACGGCCACGGCGGACCGCGCCTTCGCGTGGTCGGTCGCACCGGGAGATCTCACGGGGGACGACGTGCCGGACCTTGTGGTTGGAACCGGCGCGTGGGGCGGTGGCGCCCGGCCCGACGGCCGCGCGTGGGTGATCCCGGTGGTGGGGGATTAGTCCGGGCGCCGTGCAGGGCCGTCAGGCCGGGCCCAGGCCGGCCCACCGCACCGCGGCCCGCTCCGCGAACGCGGGCCGCAGGGTGCGGGGGAGATGGGCGTGGATGGCGGCGACGAGGCGCGCGGCCTCGGCGCGACGATCCGGGCCGGCGCTCGCAAAGAGGACGTCGAGGAGCAGGAAGGCGTCGCCGCAGGCCCGTGCCTCTCCTTCGGATTGGGCGAGGACGTTGGCGTCTCCGCCCACGGTCGCGCCGAGGTGCAGCAGGCGGGCGATGAACCGGCGGTCCCCGCCGCGCTCCAGCACCTGCACGGCGGCCTCGATGGCGGCGCCGTCGGCGCAGAGCACGCCGACCATGCCGCGGAGGTACGCCGCTGGGCCCACCCAGCCGGCGCGGGTGGCTTCGGTCTCGGCGTCCTGCCACGCCGCGAGCGCGGCTTGGCGGTCTCCGGCGGCGAGGCGCACGCTGCCCTGCAGCTCCCACCACGCCACCCGCAGGAAGGTCCCCGCGTCCGGGTCGAGCGCCGGGCGGGCTTCTTGCAACAAGCGGCTGGCGCCGGGAAGGTCTCCGGCGGCGAGATGAACGCCGGCCCGGCCGATGCGCACGAGGGAGCGCTGGTAGGGGAGCGCGGCGAAGCGCGCCGCCTCGTCCGCTTCGTCGAGCGCCTCCAGCGCGCGGTCGACGCGCCCGGCGCGTCGGTGCAGCACCGCGAGCCGGTAGAGCGCCGGGACGAGGCGCTCGGGGTCCCCACGGCCGCGGTACACCGCGGCCTCGTCTTCGAGGTGCGCGCGGGCCTCCTCGACGGCGCCGCGCTCGGCCAGCAGGATTCCGATGCCGCCTTGTGCCCGGGCGAGCGCCGAGGGGTCCCCGAGCTGCTCGGCTTGGGCGCGCGCCTCTTCGTAGAGGTGTGCCGCCGCGGATGGCTCGGCGGTGAGCCGGCGCCCGGCGGCCGCGATCAGCAGAGCCTCGGCGCGAAGTGCGCTCTCTCCGCCGATGAGCAGCCCCACGGCCTCCTCGGCGAGCTGGGCCCCGCGGCGGACCTCGCCGACGGCTTGGTGGAAGCGCGCGAGTCCCAGCAGGGCCCGCGCCCGCAGGGAGGCCTCCCCGTCGAGGTCGTCCGCGATGGCCCGCGCGGCCTGCAGGGCGGTGCCGGCGTCTTCGCGCCGGCCGAGATCCAGCAGGGCCTCGCCCCGGGCGACGGCGATGTGCGCAGCTTCGGCGGCGGAGACCGGGCTCCGCACGGCGCGGTCCAGCGCGTCGAGCGCGCGGCGGGGCTGCCCGTCGCGCAGCAGGGACTCCGCGAGCGCACGGAGCCGCGGGCCGGCGTCGATCTCGGGGGCGCCGTGGGCGGCGTGCCACGCGAGGTGGCGGTCCCGCCACGGGTCGGCCGGGCGCGCTTCGAGGCGCGCGGCGTAGGCTCGGTGGATGGACCGTCGGGCGGCGTCGGGGAGGTTGGCGAGGAGGAGGTTGCCGAGCGCAGGCCGCTTGAGCTGCAGCCAGTCGCCGTCGTGATGGGAGGCCGTGGACAGCAGGCCGTCCCGCTGCAGCGGCCCCAGCTCCAGGCCATCCGGGGGCAGCCCGGCCACGGCGAGGGCGTCTTCGGCGGGGATGGGCTCCCCCACCACCGCGAGGGCCTCCAGCAGGGTGCGGTGCCCCGGGTCCAGCCGGTCCAGGGCTGTCCCGAACAGCCGCGCCAGCCCGACGGTGGGCTCCAGCGGCGCGCTGCGGTCCAGCACCCACCGCGGCGCGCCGTCCGTCGCCATGCCCTCGTTGCGCAGCGCGCCCCGGCCGACCAGCTCCCGCACGGCCATCACGACGATGGCCGGGAGCCCGCCCGAGAGCCGGTGCAGCTCCAAGCCCAGCCCGCCGGGCGGGACCGCCACCCCCAGCATCCCGGCGACCAGCTTCTGCACTTCTTCGAGGGAGAGCGGGCGCAGCGCGACGGTGTGCGACAGCTCGGTCACAGAGGCCCGCGAGGTCCAGACCATCGCCGCCCGCGGCACGCGCGCCGCCAGCTCGCGCAGCGCCGCCCGGGCCTCCGGGTCCGCCTCGTCGGCGTTCTCGACGAGCAGCAGCACACCGCCCTCACCGCAGAGCAGGTCCACCGCGCGGGCGCGGTCGTCGGCGTGCCGCACGGCGTCCCCGACGAGGCGCTCCAGCTCGCGGTCCAGTTGTTCGAGCGGGTCCAGCGGGTGGGCGCGGGCCCGGCACCGCACCGCCAGCGCCTCGACGCCGCGCTGGCGGGCCTGGAGCCCCGCCGCGACGATGACCCGGGCCGCCCCCGACCCGATCTCCCCGTGGAGGGCCAGCGAGCCGCCCGCATCGAGCACAGCCTCGATGGCGCCCAGCGCCGCCGCCCGGCCGATAAGCGAAGGTGGCCGCAGGCTGTTTACGGGTGTGCTGCCGCCGGACACCCGCGCCCGTGCGATGGCCGCCGACGCGGGGCGGGCCAGGGGGTCTCGCGCCATCAGGCGCTCGATGGTCTCCACCACCGCGGCCGGGAGGTCTGGCCGCGCGCGGGCGAGCGGCTCCGCGCGTCCCTCGCGGTGCGCCCTCAAGAACCCGGCCGGGCCGTCAGCGTCGAAGGGGCGGTGCCCCGTCGCCGCCTCGTACAGGCTCACGCCGAGGCTGTAGAGGTCCGCGCGGTGATCGACGTCCCCGCCGCTGATCTGCTCCGGCGCCATGTAGGCGTAGGTGCCCATGACGTCGCCGAGGGTGGTGGTCAGCGGGTCCTCCGGGTCGGCGGCGAGCCCGAGGTCCAGCAGCAGGATGCGGCGGTCGACCGCGAGGAAGCAGTTGGACGGCTTGATGTCGCGGTGCACGATGCCGTGGTGGTGGAGATGCTCCAACACCCGGAGCAAGGACCGCGCGACGCCCTGGACGAGCTCTGGCCGCAGCGGCCCGCCGGCCCGGATCCGCTCCCCGAGGGTCTCGCCTTCCAGGCGCTCCATCGCGATCCACGGCTGCGGGTCTTCGCCCACCGCGAAGCAGCGCGGCAGGCCTGGGTGGTCCAGGCGCGCGAGCAGCCGCCCCTCTCGCAAGAACCGCCGCACCAGGCCCCGGCTCCTCGTGTCCCGGAGGACCTTGATCGCCGCGACGCGCCCATCTCCGGCGCGCCGCGCCTCCCAGACGTCGGCGATGCCGCCGCTGCCCAGGTAGACGCCGAGCGTCCAATCTCCGAACACGCGCGCCGTCGCCGCCGCCGCCGCGGGGTCCACCGCCGGGC
>Ga0068872_10001225_pt1 | contig 20678 bp, 11 predicted proteins | sample NOAtaG_7_FD_66441 | JGI IMG/M metagenome (GOLD analysis project Ga0068872, IMG submission 66441) | Freshwater lake microbial communities from Lake Erie, under a cyanobacterial bloom - NOAA_Erie_Diel1S_2200h metaG | ecosystem: Environmental > Aquatic > Freshwater > Lake | place: USA: Ohio, Lake...
CTCATACCTACCAGAGAGCCCTTGGTTGACGGCTATGCAGAAAAACGAACGGTAGACGCTCGCTTTTCCTTAGCCATTCATGCTGGCTTATTTGAATAGGTCCAGCACCCGTTTCTTCTGTTCCTTTTTCGTCGCATCCAGCAGCTCTTTCTGCTCGTCCACCATGCCGCGAACCATCTCCAGCAGTTCGTTGAAGTCCTGGATGTCGACCAGATTCTTCAGGACTTCGGCCAGACCGACAAGGATCTGATCGGTAGCTGCCAGCGCCCCATCAGCAGCCCCTGTGGCCATCCAAGCAGCGCTTCCACCTTTGCGCAGCTGCTGAAGCTGGGTGTTCAACTGCTGGAAGGGACCGGCCAGGAGGTCGTCGATCGGTTTTCCGATTTTCTCTTCCAGTCGCTGCTGGCGATCGATGCTGTCGATTCGATTGTTGCGGAGTTCTTTCGCGATGGCCTGAATTTCTTTTCCCACTCCACTCAGCTCGGCATACGATTTCTCCGCTTGAGCGGTTGCTTGCTGCAGTCGTAGGGACTGCATGGCGGAGGGGTCGGACTGGTCTTCGGGTTGGTCGGAAGGCTGGGGGGTGGCAGGTTGGGAGGCGGTGGCGTTCTGCATGCGGATCAGTACCCCTTGCATCTGCTCCAATTCCCCCTGCATCAGTTCCAGGCGCGACCGCATCGCCAGTTCGCGTCGCTCCAAAATGACCAAGAGGGCTTCGGGAGTCACCACAGCTAGTTGCACCGGTGTGGCGCGTCCAACATGGCTTTGCTGGGGAATGAGGTCAAAGTGATCTTCGGCGGCTAGGGTCATCGTGATCGAAGAGCCAACCTTGGCGTGGAAAGAGCCTTCCTGTGCGGTTTGGCGGAGGTCGAGCGATTGGTCGAGTTGGCCGTTTGGAGGGAGCGCAACGGGAACTTTCCAGAGCGGGTCTTCATTCTGCACCACTTCCAGCCATTGATCGCGCAGCCCGTAGTCATCGAGTGCCTTGATCTTCATCGGAAGGATGGCATTCTCTGTGATGGCCGTACCGATCCCATCCAGTTGCAACTCCGCTTGCGGTACTGCATCGCCTATCGCAGCGACGACGTACTGCTGGACTCTATCACTGCAAACCCCTTCGCGACTCCAGAGCCGTAGATCGACTCGCGTTGTCTGGTCGATGGAACCGAGCGGGATACGGAAGGTATTTCCTTCCCCCACCGCCTGCTCGATCTTCGCCACCGGTTCTTCGATTCCCTGGGTTGGCGAAGCGGCAGAAGGATCGGAGGATCGTCCCGTGATCAGAAATTCGACACGATCTAGATCGCGATTGGCGGTGCCTACCAGATGGACCTGGGTACCTTGGGGTAGCCGCATGCCAGGCTGGTAGCGTAGGGTTTCAGCTAGGAAGCTGGTTCCCGACTTTTGGAGATAGGTTGGGTAGACGACTTCCAGTAGCAGTTGCTGCACCAGGAGGCTGTCGAGAACCTCGATGCGATAGCCTAGCAGACGTCCATCCCCAGCAAAGGCGTTCAGATCGATCGGTGAGTCGATGGCATGCACCGGGGGACCTTCCAGCGTGAAGTTTTGGTTTTGACCAGACTGGGAAGGCATCCTTTTGAGCAGGGTGCGGCCGCGACTGCCGTCAGCCAGTCGATAGCGGAGCATGCACTGGTCGGGGGTTTTTTTCGACTCGGGAAGCACCGATAAACGGAGGACACCGCCCTGCCCTTTGGGGATCGCCACGGAATTGCCCTGGAATGGGACCAGGTAGCGGGTGCGCTGCGTCTCGTTAGAAAACCTTGGAACCTCCAGTTCGATTCCATCCATCGCCATCTGCACCTGCCGGGGCCAGGGAACGTTCGCGAGACCGATAAATCGCTGGATCCACTGGCCCGTCCAGGCGGGACGCCAGGCGGCGGCAAAGAGGCTGGCGACGGTCATCAGCGAAAGTGCGGTTATCTGCCAGCGGAGTGGTTCCCAGCGAAGGACGTCCGAGGCTTGGATATTCTTCGCCTCTTCCATGGCTCTAGCGATGGTGGTGCGGCGCATCGCTTCCCGAATTGCTGGATCGACGGCAGGCAGATCTTCTCGCACCTTGGCTGCATCCGATCCGTGCGGCCCCTGATCGGGCTTCCCCCCAGCGATCTGGATCGCTGTGCTAAGCAGGCTACCCAGCGACGGAAAACGCCTTTCAATCGCCAACGCCAGGGAAGGCAACGACCAAGCGACTCGCCAACGATTCCAACCGAGTCTCCATGCCAGATAGCCTATACCTCCAAGGAACAGGATCAGCATCAGCAGCCTTGCCCAGCGCGGCGACTCATTCGCACCCCAGCGGGTGGGAAGGTAGTCGAGCCAGCCGAGCAGCCAGAAGAGCGAGATCGACCACAGTCCGATCGCAGTCAGGGTCTGCCAGGTGATGTAGCTTGCGATCTTGTGGCGGAGCAGCACCAGTGGCGCCAGAAGCTCGCCAGGTGTCTTTTCTTCAAGAGCAAGGTCTTTTTCGTTCATCTAGCCATCTTCCGATCGATGCATTCGGTGTGTCGCTGTCTTCTCAGGGAACCTTTGGCTCAGGCGAGTCGGTGGAGTCGCCTGAGCAGCCATTCGAGGCCAAGGCAGCCGGCGATCATGGCCATCAAGAGAAGCATCCAGCGTTCTTGGAAACTTGGGTCTGGCGCCCCCGGAAGAAACTGCGTCTGGTCTTGTGCTTTCAGGCCATCGATCAGGCGTGCCTGCCCCGATGCGGCCGACTCAATCGCTGGTTCGACGCCACGGAAGAAGGTGCCCGAGCTTCTGTTTGCGAGAAGTTCGAGAAGGGGATCGTTTCGCTGTGGGCTTTGTACTTCTGTCGCTGGGACTCGGCCTGCAACCTGCTGGCTGAGCACGACGGGTTCGGAGATGGATCCAAAGGAGAGCTGCAGGGTATGGTTGCCTGGCTGTCGGATGACAAACTGCCCCAGGTAGACGCCAGGCTGGGTGCTGTCGGGCATAGGGGAGAGACGAATCGTCTGCGTGCGTTGGTTGGGATCGGCCAGCCTCGCTTCGACTGCAGGCTGGATCCACGGTTGCAATTGAGCATCCTTGAGGATCGCTCGCACGCTCACTGTCTCCCCGACCATCGCCTCCTCTTTATCCAGTAGCAGGATGCCTCGGTTGCTGTCCCTTAGCAGCCTTCCTTGCGACACCCACCTGACCAGCTTGGTGTAATAGGTATCGAACAGCCCTTCGCCCTGTTCGCGAAGTCGCCAGATTTCTCCGCTCCCTTGAAAGACCACTCGTCCGGCGCCGAAAAACTGGCTGGCAAGAAAAACTGGCAGCTTGCCATCCTGAGCGGCGGCGGGGTCGGTGAAGAGGGCCAGCGTCTGTGCACCTGGTTTGGGATCAAAGCTGGCGAAGTAGCTGTAGACACCGCGGAACTGGTCCCAGGCGTTCTGTGCTTTTTGTGGGTCTTCGTGCACTTGGAGAAAATCGGTGCGGGCACCATCTTCGGTGATCTTCAGAGGCCACGCGGTATCGGCTTCAAACCGTCCTAGCGACAGCAGTCGGAGGCCTCGGGCGTTCAGGTCGACCGGGCACAATCCTCGCAGGATCGTTGCGCGGCGATCGCCATTGCCTTCCGTGCCTGCCCAGCGAGGCGTAGCGACCGGTCCTGCGATCATCACCAGGCCCCCTGCCTGCTCGGCAACCCATTGCTCCAGGGCGTCCAGCTGTTCGGTGCTCAGTGCCATCCAATCGGTATCGAATGCAAGGATGCAGTCGTATTCGGAAAGTTGCTGCAGGGAGTTTGGGAAGGCGTCCAGCAGTTCCTGCGCTTCCTGGGACATGCCAGGAGCCCCCGTCTGTAAATAGACATGCGACTGGATAGTCTTGTCGCGGAACAGCAGATTGCGGACGAACTGGTACTCCCGCGTCGGGCCACCTGCGATGGTGAGCACCTTGCTTTTGGGTTCAACCACGCGCACGGAAGTGTCGAGTCGGTCATCCAGGAGATTGGAGTCTCCTGGAGGTGGCAGGCACTTGACTTCGTAGATCCACTCTCCCAGTTCCGGCGGTTCGATTTCAAACTGCACCGGAGTCAAGGAATCGGAAGCAGCCAATTCGACCGGTAGTTCATCGACAATACTGAAATCGGCGTCTGCGGGACGATCGGAACTGCGAGAGCGGCGGAGCTGAACTTGCACCGTCTTGCCGGCAAAACCTGTCGACTGAAGCAACGCGCTCAAACGGAACGGATCACCTGGAAAGACTCGTTTGGGAGCATCGACGTCCACCAGACGGACGTTATTGGGCAGGTCGCTGGAGCCCAGGCCGACGATGCGCAGCGGCACTCCAGCCAGTGCAGCATCCGCCACGGCCGCTTCTGGGTTGATCCCAGCGTTCGATTGGCCGTCGGTTAGCAGGATCATCGCCGCCAACGGGTTACCGCGTTCCTGATCGAGGATCGCCTGCATGGCATCTCCCAGGCGGGACTGGGTGCCGACCGGCGCGAGGGCGCTGGTCCAATCGATGGAGGCAAGATCCTTCGACTGGGATGGGTCTGCTGAGGGCTTGGGTGGGTCCAAATCCTCCATAGCCGGCATCGTCCAGTGCCATAAAGATCGCAGAGGGAATTGGGAACCTCTCAGGACTCCAGTGCCTGCGATGATTAGGCCGCAGATCGCAGTCAGTGTCGCTGCTAGCAGCCAGCTCGCTTGCCTGAGGCTGGATTCTCTCGAACGACCGCGCACCAGGAGTGTGAGCCCTATCACCAGAAGTCCGGCCGCGATCAGCAGCGAACCGATCCACGCGGCCCAGGACGAAGCTCGCCACACGGAAGGGGCGTTTACCGATCCGCTCGCCGTTTGGTCGCTACGATTCGAGCTATTTCTTGGAAGAAGAGCGACTTGCAGAGGCTTCGGGGATTCATCGAACCGATAGATTGCGACTTCGTGCTGCTGGTTGAGCGTTGGAAGCCAGTCGCTGCCTTGTAGCAGTTTGGTTACCTCGTTGGTTCGCGATGCTCCTTCCCCGCCAGTCGACCAGTCCGCCGGAAGGCTCATGCTGAGCGACGTGTCGACTAGCACAGCAACCCGTGAGGGTTTTTGAATTTCTTCTTCGCTACGTTTCTGCAGATCGAGGAAGAAGAGGAGCACACCTAGCCATGCTGCCGATCGGAGAACCAGCAGCGTCCACCGAAGTGGTCTTGGAAGCTCTGCCGTGTCTCTTCGCCACCAGAACACCAGATAGGAAATAGCTGCTGCAATTGCCAGCGCTAGGGCGATCCAGTGCCACCATTGATCAAACGACTCCAGCCGCATCCACTGGAGCGTGGTGCGGGACTGGATCTGGGCCAGCGGGAGTGGGATCATCAGGCGCCTCCCTTCACGCTGCGTTTGGGAATGTGGTAGCTGGACCACCAGCCGAAGAACTGCTCCAACGCTAGAAGTGCCAGCAGCAAGATCCACCAAGAGCTTCGTCGCGACGCTGAGGCTTCCAGGGCGCTGCTAGCCTGAACGGCATCGGCTTTGCGGTATTGAATTGCCACCGGTCGAAGCCCCTCTTGCAGTTCCTCGGGGGTAACTTTCAAAGTGCTACCTTCACTGGCGTTCACTTGCCTTGCGAAGGTTCGCATTTGCGGCTGTCCTTCCAGCGGTTGTAGCCACAGTTCGACGATACCGGGATACGTGCTGGCCATCGCGACCGATTGGCTGAAAGTTGTATCACCTGGCTGAATATCGATCGCAAGCTTGCCTTCATCGCTGGTTTTTGCTTCCCCTTCGACGGCGACACGTCCCCCATCGCCGATGGAAGGAAATACTACTTGGTAGTTGGGGGCGTACTGCAGGCTGTTGCCTCGCCAAGCTAGCGGGTCCAGGATCGACTGACTGGATTCGGCTTGGCGGAAGGAGCCTAGGTAGGCGGCTATTTTCAGTGAGGTGATGACGAATGTGGGGTCTCGCGGCCAATTCGACCATGCGTTGGTCCAGCCTCCCAAATAGGTCAGCACGCGTCCGTTGCCAAACGGAGAATCGATCAGCAAAGGCTGTTTGTCGCGGGATGTGGCGATGACGCGAGCCTGAGCGGGCAGTGGGTTTTTGGTGTCGATCGCTACCCTCTGGCTGACGCGAACCATCCCGAGGGGGTTGGAGTTGAGTGCCAGCAGGGACTGAAAAATCGCATGGGGTTCGATGCTCAAGTCCGCGCCCCCGGGAACCCGATCCCCTTCCAGGGGTGCGGAGTCCAGCGGTCGCACTGGCAGAAAACCTTCTCCATCGCGGTACCAGCCGCGATCTGCCGCTTGGTAGTCGAGCAGCGTCGCCTCTTCACTGCCCAGCACCACCGCCACTCCCCCACCGCGTTTTAAGTACGATTCGACGTTGGCCACCGCCGCTACATCCAGCCTGGGGCAGCCCAAAAGAAAAATCGCGGAATAAGGATCGAGATCCTCGGCAGCAGCATCGCGCAGCCAAGCTGGCTCCTTTCGCACGGTACGCAGACCTGTCCGAGCGGGCCCCCCCGGCTCCAGTGCCGCTTCGAGAAAAAATCCGTTCTGCTGTTTGGGGTCGCCGTCGATCACCAGCACCTGCTTGCCTTGGTCCATCGCGAGGACTGCATAGCCGTGGTTATCTGGCTCGATGGCATCAGCTGCCAGCATCGCATGGAGGCCATGGTAGCCGCTGGAGGGGAATACCACCTGGAAGCTCAGTGCTGCCGACTCTCCCGGACCTAGCCGATCGATCAGTTCCGGAGGAACATCTTGCACCTTACCGGAGTAGGGGTCGGACAAGCGGGGAGCAGACCCGGCTTCAGCGGAATCGATCGCCTGAAGCCGCACCTGAATATCGCGCGCGACCAACGGGCCAGAATTGCGGACTTGCACTCGCACTTTCGCCGGGATTCCCGCCGCGAGAATATCGGAGTCGGCGGTGACCGATTCAATCGAGAGATTCGGGTGTTCCTCGTTGACGCAATCGATCAGTTCGATGCGAGTCCCTTCGGCGGCGAGCGATGCGATGGCTGGCTGGATTGCCTCAGGGGAGCCCCAATCTTTGCGGCGAAAATCGCTGACCACATAGACGATGCGTTGCTCATCGATCGCGATGCGAGGCACCTGCTGGAGCAATTGCAGGCCAGCCAGGGGACTCAGTTCCATAGACGTCGGTCGCGTCGAACGAAACGATTCTAAAAGTGGAGTGGGGTCGGACGCGACGCTGGCGGCAAGAACATCGGCCCTCGCATCGATCGACTGAGCCGGACCAGGCGACTGAGCAGGACCAGACGATTGAGCAGGACCAGACGATTGGGCTTGGCTATACCGCAGGATTGTCGCGTGATGGGTTCCTCCGGCTGCTGCCGCATTCTTCAGCAGGACTCCGACGGCGTCCCAGGCTTTCTGGTAGGCGGAGGCGCCCTGCTGGGTATCGGACATCGAAAAGGAGTCGTCGACGAGCAGCAGGTGATGCGTCACCGACTGGCCAAAGAGACTGGCCCAACGGGCGTTGCTGATCCACTGGGCGCACATGGCTGCTAGTGTTGCCATGATCGCGATACGACTGAGCAGCAGCAGGAGTTGCTTCATCCATACCCAGCGCTGATGCTTTCGATAACTTTCCAAAAGGAATTCCATCGCCGCCCAGGGTACTTGGCGGTGGCGCGTCCATTGGATCAGGTGGATCGCTAGGGGGACCAGCATCAACAGAAATCCCCAGGCCAGCGATGGAAAGACAAACTGCATGATCTCTTCCCTTGCTTAGCCTTTCTTCAAGTGGGCCAGTCGGGCCGCAAGGAAAGCCGTCAGCACAGCATCGATTGGCTCGCTGGTTCGCACCAGCCTGTAATCGGCTCGCAGATTCCCCGCCTGCTTACGTATTGCATCGAGGAATCGCTGCAGCGATTCCAGGTACCCATCGCGCAGTGCCTTGGGGTTGCACGCTAGTGCGTCGGGGATCTCCATGCCTTCGAAGCGGGTGGGGTCTTCAAAGGGGAAGTCGAGTTCGTCGTCATCCAGGACATGAAATATCAGAAGATCATGGCCTGCCTGCACCAGTCCTTTGAGTGTTTTGAGCGATTCGGCTGGGACTCCCAGGAAATCGCTGATGAGCACCATCAGGCCGCGTTTGGTGAAACCGTCCCGAACCTCTTTCACCATTTTTTCCAAGTTGGTCTGACCGGCGGGTTGGACATCCTGCAAGGAGTCGAGGATCGCCTGCAGGTGCTTGCGCTGGGACCGCCACGGAAGGCGTCTTCGAATCCGATCATCGAACAACACCAAGCCCGCCGCATCCTGCTGGCGAATCACCAAGTAAGAGAGGCAGGCCGCGATGGTCGACGCGTATTCCATCTTATTGAGAGCGCCGCGGCCATATCTCATGCTCTCAGAAGTGTCCAGCAGGACGCTGCAACGGAGGTTGGTGTCTTCCTGGTACTGCTTGATATAGAGCCGATCCTGGCGGCCCCAGACTTTCCAGTCGATATGGCGCAGGTCGTCCCCGGGCACATACTGTCTGTGCTGCAGGAATTCGATCGACTGACCGAAATAAGGACTGCGGTGCATCCCGGCCAAAAAGCCTTCGACCAGATGCCTCGCTCGCAGTTCCATCCGGCTGATCCGCCGGATCGCGTCAGGATGCAAAAATGCGTTGGAATCGGGCATCGCGCAGCAATTCATCCTGAGCGGTCGGGGTGGAATCGAGGATCTTCTGGACGATATCGTCGCTGGTCACACCATCGCTCTCGGCTGCAAAGTTGACCACCATGCGGTGCCGAAGTACCGGTCGTGCCAGACTCTGGACATCGGCGACATCGACATAAGGGCTACCGCGCATGGCGGCTTTGGCCTTGGCCCCCAGAATGAGAAACTGAACCGCTCGGGGCCCAGCACCCCATCCCACCTGCTCGGTGACAAATTCAGGAGCGCCTGGCTGGCTGACGCGAGTCTGCCGCACGATAGCCAGCGCGTAGCGGATGACGTTGTCGGAGACTTCGACGCCGCGGACGACCTGCTGCAGTGCCAGGATCTCTTCGCCCGACACCACCGGATCGATCGATTGTCCCCCTAGAGAGGTTGTTCGACGAGCCACTTCAAATTCCTCGTCGAACTTCGGATAGTCGACGTTCACCTTGAGCATGAAGCGGTCTTGCTGGGCCTCGGGAAGTGGATACGTTCCTTCCTGTTCGATCGGGTTTTGCGTCGCCAGCACAAAGAAAGGATCCGATAGCGCGTGTTGCTTGCGTCCCACGGTGACGGTCCGCTCTTGCATCGCTTCTAGCAGGGCTGCTTGCGTCTTGGGAGGTGTCCGGTTGATTTCGTCGGCCAGGATCACGTGGGCGAACAGGGGCCCTTCCAGGAATCGGCGTTCCCTTCCACCCGTTGTCTTGTTTTCCTCGATGATCTCGGTCCCGGTGATGTCGGCCGGCATCAAGTCGGGGGTGAACTGAATGCGGCTGAAAGAGAGGCTCATCGTTTTCGCCAACGAGCTGATCATCAGGGTCTTGGCGAGCCCTGGCACACCTTCCAGAAGGCAATGGCCACGGCTTAGGATGCAGACAAGCAGTTGATCGATCACTTCGCGCTGTCCAACAATCACCTTTTCCATCTGGTGAAAAATCTTCTCGCGCGTCTGGTGGACCCTTTCGAGTGGGTCATCCGACGGACGTGCCATGCTGGTTCCTTTCATCAACGCGACAACGGGGTCGCGGTATCGGTTCGGTCTCAGAACGGAGCCCCGGCCGCTTCGGGCGGCCACGCATCAAAGGCTTGTCTTTGATGAAGTCCCCACCTACGGCTAGTCTGGCGGGGGGTGCATGCGAATCGCGAGGCGGTCTGATATACCACCTCTGCCTTTCCGCTCGACTCCATCATACGCTCCAGGATAGCTACCGGGCGCGAGGCAATGGTGGAATTACTGGAAGGTCTCCTGATTCCCCAAACTCCAACTCGCCCCGTCCGGGATTCTGGAGTGCAGCGGCAGGTGCTGCCAGTGGGGTGCGTGCGTTGACCATCCCCACCGGGCTGACTGGGGACGGCGGTGTCTCTTCGTCCGTCCACTCGACGCGGAGCATCTGCCCGCCGAATCCGACCCAGGCGACCGATTCACTTGGGTGGATGCGGTGCGAGAACTGGGCACCCCGAGCCATCGGCAAGAGGTGGTTGTTGTAGACAGTTTGCCCGGTGCGAAGATCTAGCAGGGCGATCGACGTAGTTTCTCGCGGCCCCTGGTCTCTTGCCGGCCATTTGATTCGACGCACCAGCACCATCAGGGGAGACTGTTTGGACTGCGCCAGTGGAAAGAGCATCCGGTAGCATTTGACTCCTCGCTGCCATGCCAGCTTGCCCTCGTCATCGAGCGCATAGATCGGCCCAGCCACCATGCGATACTGGGGATCTTTGGCGCTGGGGAAGACTTCAACCGGGGCATCGTAGGCATGGCTGTAGGGGAGAACCAGCCAACGGTTTGCCATGCGGATCAGACGGACCTCGCGCAACCGTTTTTCGGCAGTCGCCTGCTGCTGGGTTTCTCTACCGGTCGCAAAATCCCAAAAGGTGAGCAGTCCCTGGGTATCCCAAGCGACCATAGCGCGCTGCTCTCCAATTCCAGCGATTGTCCCGGCGGCGAAGGTCCTTTCCAGCAAGCTTTTACCTGAATCGAAATCGATCAGCCGAAATGCCCCAAGTGCATTGGGCTCGGCACTTCGTTGATCGGCCAAAATTCGTCCTCGATGATGGGCTCTCCATTGCCAGCCAGTTGGCCAATCGCCTGCCAGATCGATCGTCCCATCGCGACAGTCGAGTTGGTAGCGTTTCCCTTCGTTGGAATCGACCAAAAGAAGGCGATTTCGATCCACGGCTCCCTGAGTCGTTTTCCCTTTCCATCGTCGACTCCATTGCTTCTCGCCGGTTGTCCAGTCCCAGCAAACCAACTCCTCGCCAACGAAACCGAAGATCCCCCGCTCGTTCGCACCCAGCAGGCGATAGTCGCGTCCCGGCTTCCGGATTCGTTCGCCCCAAATTGTCTCTTCGATCCCAGATCGCGGACCGCGTCCTTCGACGAACGGATCTTCTTGGCCGAACGTCTGCCGCCACAGCACCGCCTGCTCCCCTTCCGGCAAGCGGGATGCATCGATGACCACCAGTTCCTGTGGCATTTCCAGGACGATTCGTTGCCGCCAAGCATAAGCCGCCGGGTTGAAATCCTGGCCTGCCCGCAGTTCAAACTCGATCGCTCCGATCAGCGTCTCCTGGCCCCAGGGATTCGAGAGTCGTAGATCGTTGTTGGCCCATCGTAGCGACCAGCCATCCAGCAGGTCTCCTGGCTGCACCTCCAGGTCCAAGGGAATCCCACCTGCCCCCAGATCGAACCTTCCTTCCATCGGTTCGACCATCACATGACCTCGCGGCCAGTTTTCCAGAGATCGCTGCCACTGGATCAAATCTTCCTTGGACATGGGGTCGCGGGTTGGTAGTCGGGGATCGATTTCCTTTTGCGGATCGATCGACTGCGGATCGACTCCGAACGAACGCACTGCGATCGATTTCAGATCTTTTTGAAGAGCCTGCTGCGCCAGCGTCTCCCTGGCCCAGGCAGCTCGTTGTGGATCGGCAGAGTCTTTCAGCCGCCACAACAAGGGTTCGGCCATCCCCCATTCTTCGATGGCCACCGCATCGCGCGCCGCTCGCTCCACGAAAGGCTCCGCTGGAGGCAGATTCCCTACGGCTCCGATCAGTCGCCGTCGCATCATTGGAGATTGTCGATCGAGTTCCCGTGCCCATGCATCGAACTGTGCTGCAAGCTGCTGCTGCTCATTGGGTCCAACCGATTCCCAGATCTTCTCGAACTGGCTGGCGACCCAGCGAGGATGTTCGATCATCCAGTCTCGGTCCAGCATCATCGTCCCGGGTGCTGACGGATCGGAGGGGGCGCTGCGAAGCGATTCGCTGGTGAGCGCCAGCATCCGCTGCCACGCCGAGTTCCATTGTTTCTTTTGGGTCAAGCCGCGCACCATCAATGTCCAGTAGGTAGTGCGATCGGGGCCTGCTGCCATCAATTCCTCGTACGGCTCTACCAGCTCACCATACTTCTCGAAGTCCGCCTTCATGGCAGCCATAGCGACCTTCATCATCAGCCACTGAGAGGCCAGATCGTCAGGTTGCTTGTCGAGAGCCTGCCTGGCTTCGTTCATGGCGGTGGCGTAGTCGGCTTGACCGAGTGCCAGTTCTGCCCGCTTGGCACCGGCTGCAGCGCTTTGAGCCTCCTCGGGCTTCAAGCTCTGCAGCTCATCCGTCAGCCGCTCCTTGAGGACATACTGGGAAAGCTCCATCGCGCTAAGGCTTAGCAACCTGCCACCCACACCGATCAAATGCCCCAGGCGCCCTTCCACCGGGTAGCGAGCGACTTCTTTCCCGGTGTCTAGATCGATGGCGAGGATTTCCTGATTGATGGTGGGCAGCAAGTACCGGTTTGCTTGGCGAACGCCGCGGCCTGCCAACCGTTCGTTCGGACCCAGCATCATCCGCCACACCGGCTTTCCGGTCCTGCCCTCCAGCAATTGAATCGACCGGTCGCCCAGCACCAGGAGCTTTCCATCCCAAGCTCCCGCCAGCATCCGCAGTGCGTCGCGAGCCATCGTCCAGAGGATTTTTCCTGATGCCAAGTCGATACCGAAGAGGCCGTTGGCATCGGGTTCACAGGGAAGGAAATAGACCATGCCATCGGCCACCAGGGGGGCGGTTTCGAGAGATCGGGGCGCCAGAGGGTCCAGTCCGTCTCGGACTTGTCCACCAAAGACATGCATGCGCTGCATCGCGTTGGTGGCGCCGCCGTATTGCATGGCCCACCGCAGAGTTTCCGAAGTGGTGTCGTATGCGATCAGGTAACCGCTTAGCGTTGGCGCTAGAATGACCCCGGAATGGACAGCAGGGGTCGCACCCAGCGGCCGACGCATGGGATCCGAAGCGATGGGGAGCAGGGAGTTGGCGACTAGGCTCTGGGCCCCCTTGAAATTGCCTGTCACCGGATCGAGTTCCACCAATTGCACCTCGCCGTTGATTTCGGCCAGCACATGCAGGCGATTGCCCTCGATACAAGGTGCACCTAGAAAGAATGCACCCGCTAGTTCCTCAGCACCAAGTCCATCCTCTCCACCCACTTCCCACTGGATGGCACCCTGCCTGGAGATGCTCCAAGCTCGCAGCACGTTGGAGGTTGAGCGATCGTTGCCCAGCATGGCTGCCTGCGCCCCATCGGCCGCCATTCGGTCAGCAGCTTGGCGAGCTGATGTGCTGCAGACGCCGAAGACGCATTGACCGTCGCTGCTGAGCTGACCGGTGACCGATTCGGCCCAGACGGCACGCAGCAGAGGTTCGGGGATGCTGACGGATCCGCCATCCCCCATCGGCTCTAGAAGCGGATTGCGCACCGTGCGCAGAGGAAAGCCTTCATAGGGGCTGTCCCAGATGATGCGACCGGTTCGTTGATCGATGCCCAGCGTTCGTTGGTCGTAGGTTCGAACGACAACATAGTCGCCGACCACCAAAGGGACACGGCTGGGATAGCCATAGCTGCGATCATTGAATTGCTCCCGCATCACCGACATGACCGCTTGGGAGTCCTGGGGTGCTGCATGCATCGGCAGATCCCACTGGACCAGCGGCAGTACCTGCCCCACCTCGCCTTGACCATTACCGTCCGCGCGGCCGTTGGTCTGCCACCATTGCTGGGCGGCCTGTCTTCCAGCCATCAGCGATCCGACGTCCATTTGGTTGAGCTGCTGTCGGATGGCATCGCTGTCGCTCCCCCACTTCCATGGTTTCCCGTTCCAGGATGCATCGGCATTGACGAAAAGGCTCTGCGCCTTCATCCCTACGTCAACGGCTCGATCCACCTGCCCTGCTGCGCGCCATAGCATGGCCGTCCAGATCCCCAGAGATGGGCCAAACTGTTCCCTTGCGGTTGGCTGTTCCATCAGCAATTCCAGCCACTGCGCCCCCTGCTCCAGTTGGCCCTGCCCAATGGACCATTCGGCAAGCCACCTGGTGGCTTGCCTTCCCGACTGCGTCGACGGGAAACGATTGGCAACGCGCCGCATCGCCGCCGGATCGACACGCCGCAATGCCTCTTCGAAGGCGCGTTTTGCGGCTGCACCATACCGCAGTTCGACCACTTCGGCTCCCTCTTTGGGAAACGAAAAAAGAAGCTGTAGCGCAGCCGCCTTCAGGCTTTGTGTCGCAGGGGGAATGCCGTCGTTGCGTGGTTTCTCGTTGGCACCTTCGCTGGACTCCAGAAAGAAGTCCCCTCCAGAGCCATCCTGGGAGGAATCTTCGGCTTCGTTTTCCTCCAGCCCCAAGATCTGGCCGATCCCCAGGGATGCTTCGGCCCAAGCGCCTCGCTGCGCCTGCTCCTTCGCATCCTCCAGAACGGCTCGCAGTTCGCGCGGTGCCAACATCAGTTCGGCTGATCCATCGACTTCGATCCGCCCGCGAAAAGGGACACGCTGCGCCTGCAGTTGCGGTGATAGCATCGATACGATGGCAAGGATGGCCAACCAGCAGATCGCTAGTCGTTGAAACGGCTTCCCCAAGACGCTGTTCGTCATCTTGCATCTCCCCGGGCTTTTTTTCGGCCTATCCGACAATTCAGAGGGTTGATGGCCACCCACTGCTACACCAACTTACCATGCTCGAATTTCGGCCCAATCTTCGCGTTGCTGCGCGAGCCGTCCGGTTCTTTTGCGTCATCGGCAGCACACCGGAGGGCTTGCATCTTTTGCGCTACGATTGGGAAGATTCCTGATGGAACGCTGCAAGCCTTCCTGGAAGGTTCGATGGCCGATTCGAATCGGGGCAGAGAAACGTTCGCTACCGACAATGATCCAAAATGGGCCTTCTTTTTTTCCCGTCGATCGAACCGGCAGCATGCGTGACATGCCCTGTCAAGGCAATTGCCCGGGCGGGCAGCGTTTCCAGATTGCCTTACTTGCCCGACCAATAGTCGAGGACAACCGCTTTCTGTAGGTGCGGCTTTAGGACATCGACAAATGCCTTGTGAGCCGCATGCGGCAGATAGACGTCGCGATCCTTCTCGCTGTGGAAGGTTACCAAAAAGCAGTGGGTCAGACCATCTGCCAAGCCTTCGGGGCTATTGTTGACGCCGTACTCGAATGCGCGGATTTCGGGAATCTTCCCGGGCAGTCCGCGGAAGGCGTCGACGATCGTCTGAATCTGCTTATCCGATGTCCCTTCTTTGAATTGAAACATCACCACGTGCCTCAAGACCTTTTCATCCACCGTGCTTGCCTCCATCTGCGTGGCTGCGATCGCCATCAAGGATGCCATCAGAATTCCAGCCGCCGCCATCCATTGGATCTGCTTCATGGTTGCATTCTTCCTTCAGGAGTTTATGGTCATTGCCCGGCGCATCGTCGGAGCGTTTCCAAATTGACGATATCCCAATCCCTGCCATCCTCCGCTGGGCCCTTCTCGGTCTCCAGATACATCGGAAGGTCGCGAAACAGCGGATGGTGGAGAAAACGTTCGAACCCTTCGACTCCAATCGTACCATGACCGATATGCTCATGGCGATCGACTCGCGATCCACAGCCCTTCTTGCTGTCGTTCAGGTGGACCGCGCGGACGACGCCCGATTCGGTCCACTGATCGATCTGGCTGGCCAGTTCTTCCAGCCCCTCTGGTTGACTCATGTCATACCCGGCCGCGTGGGCATGGCAGGTATCGATGCAGACACCGACATGCATCGACGGTCCGGTGCGGGCGATCAACCAACCGAGTTGTTCCATGGTGCGTCCCAGGCAACTTCCCTGGCCGGCGGTGTTTTCAAGAAGCAGCCAACTACTGGCCGGCATCACGTCGCTGACGATCCGCTGAAGTGCTTGCGCGATGCGATCGAGTCCTTGCGATTCACTACTGCTGACAAAAGCTCCCGGATGAACCACCACGCCATCCAACCCCAATTGTTCGGCTCTTTGCCATTCGATCACCATCGCTGCGATCGATTTCTCCCACAGCGCATCATCTGGGGATGCCAGATTGATCAGATAGCTGGCATGCGACAGTGGTGCGACAATCCCACGGCTGGAAATCGCCTCGGTGAATCGCTCCACTTCTTCCTGCGAGATCGGTTTGGCATTCCACTGATTGCTGTTTTTCGTAAAAAGCTGAACGCAGTCGCAGCCGATTTCGGCCGCCGCCTCCACCGCGCGGTAATAGCCACCCGCGATCGACATGTGCGAACCAAAACGGTAACCAGCACTTTTCTTCTTTGCCATCAAGAAGCCTCCTGGCGATGAAAATCGGTGAACTTCTTCCACGCCGCGTTGGCTCTGGTCCCCCACCCTTTCGCTCATCCCTTTCGCAGGCCGTTTTTTCAGCCGACTTCCTGATGCAGCCTGCAGATCAGTCCAGCGGGTCGCGCTGTGGGGGATGGATCAGGATGGCGTGGGGGGATGTTTGTCGGGCAAAAGGTAGATGAAGGACTTCCCGAGTCGCCCGCCGTAATTGCCGGCCGAGATTTTGCGGAGACCGTGGGTGGTGCGTGCCGCATCGATCGCCGCGTAAAGCGATTTCGCGACGTCGTCCAGGCTGCTTCCGTTGACGATGATTTCCATGATCGAACGGATGCCGTCGGGCACCTTGCTACGCTCTCCCAGTTTCGACTTCAGCGTCGGGCAAAACTCGGCGTAGGTACTGGCGATGAGAAACGAATAGCTGCTGCCTGCCTTGCTGGCGCTCGCTGCTACGCCGCCAGGAAAGGTCGTTACCGTTTCTGGCAGAAGATCGACCGCTGCTGCTGCCTTCTCGGCCGCTTCGATCGCCGACTCTTCGGTGGTGGCAAGGAACCAAAGATTGCCCCCCATGATCCCATCGCGATAGCCAAACCTTCGGCTGAGAAAGAAGTCGCCACCCATGGTCGGGATCACCCAACCCTTTTGGCCGTACCGTTCCTCTAGATACTCGTTTCGATCGCCAAAATAGGCGATTTTTCTCCCCAGACGGAAATAGGTTTCACTCTCCAATGCATTGAACAACCTTGCTGTAGGGCAGGTCAGTACATTCTGGCTCAAGCGAGCCAGCATGACTCGCTCTAAATGCTCGACGCGGTCCTTGCGAAATCTTGGTACGTGGAACTGGAGGTAGGCACCGGGCCTCCCATCGGGAGTTGTCTGTCCTGGAGTTTTGCCATCGACCAGTCGTTCGATCCCGGCTTCGCAATCGCACAGGATGGTGCTGCTGGCATGGCCTGTTGCGGCATGGCATGCTGCCAAAAGCCACTTGCTGTCCCTCGCAGTGACAAGGACTCGGCCGTAGATGCTGCGGAAAGCCTCCGCGTAGGTATCCTCAATCTCGACCGGCATCTCTTCCTGATCGCTCATCGGCTCTCCTTCGCTCCTCGTTCTGCTTCTCCACAATGGACCGCCGGACTACGGTCGACCCGTCTCAAGTCCATGACAAAAGGGGGCAATCATCCCTGTCGGCAATGGATCCTTCCGTCTAGGCAAGGATCCCTTTGGCGTTCAAGCCGACGGTCGCCCTTTCCCGACATAGACACCCTTTTCGGTCACCACCTTGTCCATGTAAATGTCGTGGGAGGCGACGGGGATTTCATCAAAGAGTTGGCATTCGAAGGCGAGAGCCACCAGAGGGGCATCGCTACGCGCATGCTGAAGCAATTTGTCGTAATACCCTTTGCCGTGACCAGTGCGTCCACCGTTTCGATCGAATGCGACGCCTGGAACCATCACCAAGTCGAGGTCTTCCGGTTGCAATCGCTTGCTGGCGACCTCGCGCAAGTCAGCCCGAGGCTCCAGGATTCGATACATCCCCAACTCCAGCTCGTCCATCGACTCCAGCCAGAAAAGCTCCAATTCGCCGTCGACGCAGTAAGGGACAACGATCCTTTTGCCACTTTGGAGAGCTGCGGGAAGCGCCTGACGGGTCCGCACTTCATCGCGAACATCGACGTAGAACATTACGGTTTTCGCCACCGCATACTCGGGCAGCGCAACGAAGTGATCGACAATGGTCTGGCTGACTTCGTCCTTGTTGGGCTGGGCCTTCCGGTTTTCGTGCGCCTGCTTACGGATTTCGGTCTTGCGCGCAGCAAGCACCGCTTCGGTTGCGTCATTCATGAGAAAATCCCGCGAACGGAGAAGTGGGAAATTTGGAAATTGTCAGAGAACGGTTGCGGAGTTAGTCCGCCAAGGAAGTGGATCCGAGCCGACCGGCTAATGAAGCGATCATCATCTGGCCGACCTGCAGGAATATACCATGACCAGCGAGGTTCACCAAGAACTCGGGAAGCAGTCGACGATCTCCATCGGATGCATCGACCGCCCGGAATTGGGGAAGCGTTGCCAGGAATCGACGCTTCGATCGCCCGCGATCAGGGGGGATCAGGTATCGCCTTGGTAGATGCTGCATCGGTCGACGGGGATTGCCATCGAAGGTGCATCATCTGCTGATCGTAAAAGACCTGGGACAAAGAGCCGACTTTCTGCCAACGCAATTCCAGCTCCTTCAGCGACCTCTGCTGCGCCTCCAGCACGCGGATTTGATCCAGCATCAGGGAGCGTTGGGAGGAGTTGCTGGAGAGGTTTCGCGATTGTCGCAGTTGCTGCAATGCCTGTTCGTGCCACCGAAGTCCGCTTTGGACTTCACCAAGCCACTGGTCGGCTTGTCCGATGGAAAGTCGTACGGGAGGTGTGTCGGGGTCCGGCGACCATCCGACATCGACCTCAATATGCCAGACCCTTCCTGCGCGCAGGGAAGCCTGGATCACCATCCCTCCCGCCTCGGGATGATCCGAGTGTCTACCCCACGCCCGCACCACCTTGCCTGTCTCTAAAGGGATCGGCATCCGATTCCATTCCCACCCTTCCTGTCGCTCCAGTTCCAGTACCAGCAACAACGATGGATCGAGTCCTTGATCCCGCAGAATCCATTTGCTCTTGAGAGGCAAATTTTCCAGTGGAAAGGATCGATCCTCGAGAGCCACAGGGGATTGCCGATCAGGACCTGGGGCAACGCCTGAAGAATCCGCGTCAGGAGATGACTGGTCGGAGGAATCCGACTGGAGCATCTTTTCTGGGCTGTCGCTTTCGGACGCGGAGTCTTCTGGCGGAATGTCGGTTGTGGGGGTGTTGGCGAGCAGTTCGCCTGGCGAGCCACCCAGGAGTCGGTCAAGTTTGGCTTTCAGATCACCTTCTGGAAATAGGTTTGGGGAGCTGAGTTCCAGCCCAGGTTGTGGCTGGGCTGTTTCGGCAGCGGGCGATAGACCTCGCAGATCGAGCGGTTCGAGGGGATTCTGAGCACCTGCTTGGGCCGGATCGGAAGGCGTCGGAGGCAAAGTCTGGATTTCGGTTACCCCCGGACGTTCTGTCAGTTCCCCGTTTGCTTCTGTTCGCTGAGGGATTGTGGGAGTGGAATCGCTTTGGAAGCGGCGGGGGACCAGCAGCCCAAGCAAACCAAGAGCGATGGCTCCCACCCAGACAAGGGCGGTTCGCTTTCGGTTTCCCGATGGGCTGCGGGAAGTTGGTCGCGATAAGCCGCTGCCTTTGGTCTTGGATCTTGGTTTCGATTGGAAGGCAGACGGGGTGTTTCGGCTTTCCTTCTTCCTCCCCGTGGATTGAGAAGTCTCTTGCTGGGATTTTGCTGCCTGGAACAAGAGATCCCATACATCGGTGATGGGAAGCAAGGCTCCCTGCCGATCGACCCACCATCGCTTGGGGTCTTCTACAGGGTTCCGGTTGTCGCGATTTGGCACCCCTTCGTCCTTCAAGCGATTCGGTTCGGTCGAACGGAATCTGCCAGCCAGCGACTCCCAATCGGCACTTTGATTCTTCCAGTCCGCCAGAACGCTTTCAGGGGGAGTGGGCCAAGTCTGTAGCAGGAGTTCCAACGGAGCCCAGGGGCCTCCTGGAAGGACCCACCAGGATCTGCCCAGCGAGTCGCTTAGTTGCATCGGTTCTGTTTCCAAGGGCGCGATCAGGCCCGTGTTGGCCTTCTGCAAGGCCGCGGCAAGTGGGGTTTCCTTGTCATGGATCGCCAGGGCATTTCGGTCCTCTGGAGGCAGCCATGCCAAAGCGGTCATGCAATGGGGAGTCGGTTCGGTTTGCTTGGCGGCGAGCAGTCCGAGGAAGGTGGGAGTCGGGAGCAGCGTCCAGGGATTGGGATTGGCTGGCTGGCCCGTCACGGTGGGGGCTGTACCGGCATGGGAGGAGGGGGCTGAAAGAGCCTCCAGTCCATCGGCCAGGGAACATCTCTTGGGCTGGTCGCTCAACGTCGTTCGTCCTTATGCAGCCTACATCAAAGCCTATGGACCGCCGTTAATCTCTTCGCAATCGGAAAAGTTGAGAGGAAGGCGACAAGCTGTCATTCCGATTTTTGTCGTTTTGCAAGTTAGAAATCAATCGTTTCAGAGAACTTTTCACCTCAGACAAGCCGATAGAACGGACTGTAACGGCTCTGCGGAACCTACCTGATTCGCGTGTTCTTCCGAACTTCGTGTTGATGGAAACGCTGCCAATAGGACTCGTCATGTCTGGATATGCGGGTTGGATGCAACCAAAGCAATCCTGAGAGGCACGAGCTGGCGGCGGGATGGGGAGCGCGAGTTGGCCATCCAAGTGGGCTGATAGGGGGGATGGCTTTGTGTCGCTGCGCGTGCGATCGATGCCGACTGCCGCTGGAGATGAATCGATGAACT
>Ga0068872_10001231_pt1 | contig 20627 bp, 19 predicted proteins | sample NOAtaG_7_FD_66441 | JGI IMG/M metagenome (GOLD analysis project Ga0068872, IMG submission 66441) | Freshwater lake microbial communities from Lake Erie, under a cyanobacterial bloom - NOAA_Erie_Diel1S_2200h metaG | ecosystem: Environmental > Aquatic > Freshwater > Lake | place: USA: Ohio, Lake...
GGTTACTTGTGCCGGGGTCGGGTGTGTGGTCCCTTGCGTCTGGGTTTGTGCCGATGCACGGGTGGGCGTGTGGGTGATTGTTTATGCAGATGCCCTTTGACATCGCGGCGGACCTGGATACGCCGGTGTCGGCGTTCCGCAAACTCTCGGCGTTTGACCCGGTGTTTTTGCTCGAGTCCGTCGAGGGTGGGCAGCGCGTGGGGAGGTATTCGTTCATCGGCCTCGGGCGTGCGTTGACGGTGCGTGTGGATAAGCGTGGCGTGCGTGTCAACGACGAGAGCGTGGTGCCGGCGGGGGTTGGTGGTGAGGTGCTGGGAATGTTGCGGGGTGTGTTGGCGCGGGCGCCGGGGTTGCTGCCAGCGATACCGGGGGTGCCGTTTGATGGGGGGCTGGTTGGCTTGATCGGGTACGACTTTGTGCGCCGGCTGGAGCGGATCGGCCCGGGCGTGGTCGGGGCGGGGGAGGATGAGCCGGAGGTGCTGCTGGTTGCGCCGCGGTCGGCGCTCGTCTTTGACCACCTGACGCGTCGGGCGGCGGTGCTGCACAGCGGGGCGGAGTGGGAGCGTGTGAGCCTGCGCAGGGAGGTGATCGGTGCGTTGCGTGGTGCGCAGCCCGCGCCGGCGGTGCGGGCGGGGCATGCGCCGCCGACTGCGAGCATGAGTGAGGGGGAGTTTGCACGCGCGGTGGGTGTGGTCAAGGAGCACATTGCGTGCGGGGATGTGTTCCAGTTGGTGCTGTCGGTGCGGTTTGAGGGCGGGTGCCGGAGTGAGCCGTTTGAGGTCTACCGGGTGCTTCGGCTGTTGAACCCTTCGCCGTATATGTATTACTTTAACTTTGGGGATGTGCAGTTGGCGGGGTCATCGCCCGAGGCGTTGGTGAAGGTGCAGGACGGTGTGGCGACGCTGCGCCCGATCGCCGGGACGCGCCCGCGCGGGGAGAGCGACGCGGCGGATGCTCGGCACGAGGTGGAACTGCTGGCGGACGCGAAGGAGGCGGCCGAGCATGTGATGCTTGTGGACTTGGCACGGAACGATCTTGGTCGTGTGGCGGCCGCGGGGTCGGTGCGTGTGGAGCCGTATCGGTCCATCGAGCGGTACAGCCACGTGATGCACATCGTCAGTGGTGTGAGTGGGAGGCTCGCGGCGGGGCGTGATGCGTTTGATGCGTTTGCCGCGGCGTTCCCGGCTGGGACGGTGGTTGGCGCGCCGAAGGTGCGTGCGATGCAGATCATCGACGGGCTAGAGCCTGTGCGCAGGGGGTTTTATGCCGGGACGGTGGGGTATTTTTCCAAGGGTGGGCAGATGGACCAGGCGATCGCGATTAGGACGGTGATGTTCCGCGGGGAGCGGTATGCGTATCAGGCCGGGGCGGGGATCGTGGCTGATAGTTCAGCGCAGGGGGAGTATGCGGAAGTTCGGCATAAAGTGGGTGTGCTGGAGGCGGCGTTGAAGTTGGCCGAGGAGGGGCTGTAGCCCGGAGGATGAACAGAAGGCCCCATGACGAGCGACGCGCACATATTGATGATCGATAACTATGACAGCTTCACCTACAACCTGGTGCAGGCGTTCTTGGTTGTCGGTGCGCGGGTGGATGTGTATCGGAATGATGCGATCACGCTGGCGCAGGCGAAGGGGATGGCGTTTACGCACCTGGTGATCTCGCCGGGGCCTGGGACGCCGGGTGAGAGCGGGGTGAGCCTGGAGTTGCTCGGGCACTTTGCCGGCAAGAGGCCGGTGTTGGGCGTGTGCCTGGGGCACCAGGCGATGGGTGAGGTCTTTGGTGGTGCCGGGAGCGTGCAGCGAGCGCCTCGCTTGATGCACGGCAAGGCGAGCGCGATCACGCATGATGGGCTGGGTGTGTATACCGGGCTAGCGCAGGGGATTGAGGTTGGGCGGTACCACTCGCTGTGTGTGGCGCCTGACAAGGTGCCGGCGGGGTTTGTGGTTACCGCGCGGACCGAGGTGGGGGAGGTGATGGGGATGCGGCACGCGGGCTGGCGGATGGAGGGTGTGCAGTTTCACCCTGAGAGCGTGCTGACGCCGGAGGGGCCGAGGATGCTGGAGAACTTTTTGAGGCCCGCATAGGGGCGCACGATGCACGACTTGCTTTCCAAGGTGCTCGATGGGGTGAGCCTGACGCAGGATCAGGCCGAGGGTTTGCTGCGCGCGATGATCGCCCCGGGGACGCCTGCGGTGCAGGTTGCGGCGGCTTTGGCGGGGCTGCGTGCCAAGGGCGAATCGGCCGAGGAGTTGGCGGGCTTTGCGCGGGGGATGCGTGCGGTGGCTCTGGACCCGAAGTTGCCGGCGAGTGATCTGCCGACGATTGATATCGTCGGGACGGGTGGGGATGGGGCGCAGACGCTGAACATCTCGACGGCGGCGGCGCTCTTGGTGGCCGCGACTGGGCGGGCGCGTGTGGCCAAGCACGGGAACCGGGCGATCTCCAGTTCGTGCGGGAGCGCCGACGTGCTGGCGGCGTTGGGTGTGCCGGTGCCGCTGGGGCCCAAGGCGGCGGGGCAATTGTTGCAGGAGACGGGCTTTACGTTCCTGTTTGCCCCCCACTACCACCCGGCGATGGCGTCGGTGCAGGGGGTGCGCAGGGAGCTTGGTCTGCGGACGATTTTCAACATGCTCGGGCCCTTGACGAACCCGGCTAGGCCGGATGCCGTGCTGATCGGGGCGTACTCGCCGGGTGCGGCGGCGTTGATGCACCGGGCGGCGGGGGTGCTGCGGGTGCGGGCGCAGGTTGTTTATACAAGGTCGCCGGGGGGGTGCATCGATGAGATTACCGCGGCGGGTGCGTGCCACGAGGTGATCGACAGCGATGAGGATGCCGAGGGGACGGGGGTGCTGGTGCACGAGGTCGGCGAGATGGGGCTGCCGGTGTGCGCGTGGGATGATCTGCGGGGGAAGGATGCGTCGTTCAACGCACAGGCGATCCGCGGTGCGCTGGCGGGTGAGGCTTCGGGGTTTTTGGACTCGGTGCTGCTGACGGCGACGCACGCGCTGGGTCTGGTAGGCGTGCAGACCTGGCAGGAGGGGATGGGTATCTGCCGGGAGGCGATCGATAGTGGGCGTGCGACGGCGCTGCTGGGCCGGCTGGCGGGGCTTGGTCTTGTGCTGCGTGTGCAGGACGGGCAGGAGGGGTCGCATGCGTGATTTTCTGACGGAGATGGGCGAGGGGAGCACGCGGCGGTGGGCCGAGGCGCGCGAGCGCGAGGACTTTGAGGATTTGTGGGACCGGGCGATTGATGTGCCGCCGGCGCCGGCGCTGCGGCTGGGGGCGTTTGATCTTGTGGCTGAGTGCAAACTGACCTCGCCGAGTGAGGGTGTGCTGGCTTCGGTCGGGCCTGATGATGCCGTCGAGCACCTGGTTCGGCAGGCGAAGGCTTATGAGGCGGCTGGGGCGTGTGCGATCAGCGTGCTGACGGAGCCTGAGCGGTTTGGTGGGAGTCTGGAGCATCTATCGGCCGTCGCTGGCGCGGTGGGTGTGCCTGTGATGCGGAAGGATTTTCTGGTTGCTGATTATCAGATCGTCGAGGCGCGCGGCGCGGGGGCGGGGGGTGTGCTGCTGATTGCGAGGATGCTCAATGATGAGGACCTCTTTGAGATGCTTGACCTGACGCTTGATCTGGGGATGTTTGCACTCGTCGAGGCGTTTGACGCGGCGGACTTGGCGCGTATCCGCCGGCTGCTGGTAACTCGCGGGCGGGAGTTGGCGACGGGGACGACGCTGCTGGGGGTCAACTGCCGGGATTTGTCGGATTTGTCGATCGATGCGGGGAGGTTTGAGGCGTTGCGTGATGAGTTCCCGACGGGGTACAAACTGGTTGCCGAGAGCGGGCTTGCGGTGCCGGGGGATGTGGCGCGGGTGGCGGCGCTTGGGTATGACCTGGCGCTGGTCGGCTCGGCGTTGATGAAGCATGGGGACCCGCGTGCGCTGGCCGGGGGGATGCTGGAGGCGGGGCGTGGGGCGAAGGGTGCTGGCGGGCGAGCGGGTGCGGAGACGCAGTGATGACGCGTGTGCCGGTAAAAATCTGTGGCGTGCGCGATGCCGGGGCGATCGATGCGGCGGTGGAGGGTGGGGCTAGCGCGGTTGGGTTTGTGTTTTCATCGAGCCCGAGGCGGGTGAGCGTTGATGATGCGATGGTGCTGGCGCGGCGGGTGCCCGATGATGTATGGCGCGTGGGCGTGTTTCGTGAGATAGACACGGCGGCGCTGGCCGAGGTCGCGCAGCGGGGCATCCTTACGCATGTGCAGGCCGAGTGGATGGATGAGCCGGTGGTGCGTGCGCATGCGCCGGGGTTGGCGTTCATCCCGGTCTATCGTGATGTGCCGACGCTGCGTGTGGAGCTCGGTGAGGAGGCGACGCGTGAGCCTCGGGCGTTTCTGGTTGAGTCGGCGGTTTCGGGGGTGGGTATGGTGCCGGATTGGGGGCGGATCGCGCGGGCGGTGGTGGGGCTGGCGGGCGTGCCGGGGCGTGCGTTTATTCTGGCCGGGGGGCTGAAGCCGGTGAACGTGCGTGGGGCGATACTGGCGACGGGGGCGGGGTTTGTCGATGTCTCCAGCGGCGTGGAAAGGAGCCTGGGGGTTAAGGATGCGGGGCTTATCGGCGAGTTTCTTGCCGAGGCGAGGGGTGGGTTTGTGGAGGCTTCGCAGCCGTGCGTTGCAGAGGCTGCCCGGGCGGGCAAGAGTGCACGAGTGAAACCATGACGACCACGAATACTGCATCCATCTCGGCGGGGTTTGCTGAACTATCTGACCCGGGGGCGGAGCTTGGTAAGTTGCTATCGGGCGCGTACCCCGATGCGCGCGGGCGGTTTGGGCCCTTTGGTGGACGGTTCGTGCCCGAGACGCTCTGGGGTGCGGTAACGCGGCTGGAGAAGGTGGCTAAGGAGGCGCTGGCCGACCCGGCGTTTATTGATGAACTCACGTACCAGCAGAGGCACTGGGTTGGCCGGCCGACGCCAATGATGCACGCGGCGAACCTCTCGGCCCGCTGGGGGAACGGGTGCCAGGTTTGGCTCAAGCGTGAGGACCTGGCCCACACCGGGGCGCACAAGATCAACAACGCGCTCGGGCAGGCGCTGCTGGCCAAGCGGCTGGGCGTGCAGAGGATCATCGCCGAGACAGGCGCGGGGCAGCACGGGGTGGCGACGGCCGCGGCGTGCGCTCGGCTGGGGTTCCCGTGCCGGGTGTATATGGGGGCGAAGGATGTCGAACGCCAGCAGCCCAATGTGCAGCGGATGAAGTGGTTCGGGGCCGAGGTTGTGCCTGTTACCAGCGGGGACGCGACGCTGCGCTCGGCGATCGACGAGGCGCTCCGGCACTGGGTGGGTGATCCGTTGGGGACGCACTACCTGCTGGGATCGGCCGTGGGGCCGCACCCGTTCCCGTGGTTGGTGCGGACGTTCCAGTCGGTGATCGGCAGCGAGTCGCGCGTGCAGATGCTTGAGCAGGCGGGGCGGCTGCCTGATGCGGTTTTTTCATGCGTCGGCGGCGGGAGCAACGCGATCGGGATGTTCCATGGGTTTTTGGGTGATGCGGGGGTGCAAATCTTTGGTGCCGAGGCGGGGGGGCAGGGCGTTGGTGCCGGGTTGAACGCGGCGACGATGGCGTCGGGGCGGCCCGGGGTGCTGCACGGGTGCTATTCGTACCTGATCCAGGACGGGGCGGGGCAGGTGGCGCGGACGCAGTCAATCTCGGCGGGGCTGGACTACCCGGGTGTTGGACCTGAGCATAGTTTTTTGCACGCGATCGGGCGCGTGCGGTACGTGCCGGTGCTGGACGCCGACGCGCTGTCGGCGGTGCGGGAGGTTTGCTTGGGTGAGGGCGTGCTGCCAGCACTGGAACCAAGCCACGCGGTGGCCGCGGCGCGGGCGTGGGTGCAGGAGAACCCCGGCAAGGTGGTACTGATCAATCTCTGCGGGCGGGGGGATAAGGACATGCCGATATTGATGAAGAATCTTTGAGGGCGGAAGGAGTTTTCTCGGGCGTTTTGGGCAGAGAAACCCCACCCCTGCCCCTCCCCTCGGGGGAGGGGTTCGAGACAAAATTGATCACGATCGAAAACGTTGGCAGGTTTACGAACTTCTCACCACTCACCACTCACCACTCGTCGCTCTTTCAGGAGTCTTCTTTGCCACCCATCGCCCAGCACGTTTCTGAGAGCATCCGCACGCACGCCAAGGGTGGGCGTCCTGCGCTGGTGGCGTATGTGACGGCGGGGTATCCGACAAAGGGGTCGCTGCTGCCGCAGGTGCGGGCACTGGCCCGGCATGCGGCGTTGATCGAGGTTGGGGTGCCGTTCTCTGATCCGATGGCCGATGGGGTGACGATCCAGCGTTCGTCGCAGGTTGCGCTGGCCAATGGCGTTTCGCTGGACTGGGTTTTGGCTGAGTTGGAAACCGCCAAGGGGCACATTGGCGTGCCGGTGGCGCTCATGAGTTACCTCAACCCTTTGATTTCATCGTTCGGGACGGGGCCGGCGGGATTGAAGCACCTTGCGGGGCGTTGCCGGGGGGCGGGGGTATCGCTGCTGATCGTGCCGGATTTGCCGCTGGAGGAATCGGCCGAGTTGCGTTGGGCGTTGCACGGCGAGGGCGTGGGTCTGGTGCAGTTGGTCAGCCCGGTTACGCCTGCCGAGCGCTGCGCGGTGCTGGCGCGGGAGAGCGATGGGTTTTTGTATGCGGTGATGGTTACGGGCGTTACGGGGTCGGGCTCGGCGCCGCCGAGTGAGGTGGAGTTGCAGGCGTACTTGGGGCGGCTGCGTGCGGTTTCGCCCGTGCCGGTGTGCGCGGGGTTTGGGATTCGGACGCGCGGGCAGGTTGATGCGCTGACCGGGCACGCGGAGGGTGCGATCATCGGCTCGGCGATCATTGATGCGATCGAGCAGGGGCGCGACCCGGCTGCGCTGCTGGTGGAACTGGCGTGAGTTTTCTGATGCCGGCGATCGCGGCGTTTACGGCTCGTCAAAGAGGTTCGCCGAGGCCTGCACGGGCGGCGGGACGTTGACGTGCTTGGCGCCGGCGGCAGTGAGCATCCTGCCGCGGCGCATGCGGGCGATGAAGCCGAGTTGGAGCAGGTACGGCTCGACGACGGCCTCGAGTGTGCCGGCGTCCTCGTTCATGGTCGCGGCGACGGCCTCAAGGCCCACGGGCCCGCCGGTGTAGGTGGTGCCGATGATGCGCAGGTACGAGCGGTCGAGCTCATCAAGGCCCATCGCGTCGACACCCTCCATCTCCAGCGCCTGCTCGACGACGCGCCTGGTAACGGCACCGTTGTTGTGTACCTGCGCAAAGTCGCGCACCCGGCGGAGCAAGCGGTTGGCGATCCTGGGCGTGCCCCGCGCACGGGCGGCGATGATCGGCAGCCCCGTGTCGTCGGCGATCGTCAGACCCAGCAGCGTGCTGCTGCGGACGAGGATTTCCAGAAGCTCGGCGGTGGTGTAGAAACGCAGATGGTGCGTGATGCCGAAGCGCGAGCGCATCGGTGCGCTGACAAGCCCGGCACGTGTTGTCGCGCCGATAAGCGTGAAGGGTTGCAGCGATATCTGCACGGTGCGGGCGTGCAGGCCGCTGTCGACGGGGACATCGATGCGGTAGTCCTCCATGGCCGGGTAGACGAACTCTTCAACGGCGATGGGGAGGCGGTGGATTTCGTCGATGAAGAGCACGTCGCCGGCTTCGAGCCTTGTAAGCACGCTGACGAGGTCTGTGCCCTTGCTCAGGGCCGGGCCGCTGGTGATCTGCACGCGCCGGCCCATCTCCGCGGCGACGACGTGTGCGAGGGTGGTTTTGCCGAGGCCGGGCGGGCCGTGGAGCAGGAGGTGCTCCATCGGCTCAGTGCGCCCTTTCGCGGCGGCGATGGCGATGGAGAGTTTGGCGAGCAGCTCGCTCTGGCCGACGTATTCGAGCATCCGCGTTGGGCGCAGCGACCAGTTGACCTGCTCGTCAATGGGTGAGGTTTCAATGGGCGCTGAGCTGACGATGCGTTCGGTGGCCATGGTGCGTGCGGGGATGGCGGCGTGCTTGGGCTAACGGTACGTCGTGTTGCGCCCGCCGGTGCCGGGTGGGGGTGGGGGTGGGGGTTGGAGGTGATTATCGTCCGAGGGAGAAACCGCCGGGTAGTTTGGGGGTCAGGACGAGCACGGTCGCCTGCCGGGCAGGCTCGGCGGGCTGGGCGTTGCTGAGGAGGGCCTCGCCGAGGGAGAGGGGTGTTTCGGCCTTTGGCCCCAGGCCGGTACCGATACCGGCCGGCGTGGCCGGGGGTGGTGGTTGTGCGTCGGTTCGCACGACCTGCCCGGGCTTGAGTGGGGGTTCGGGTTGGGGCGTTACGGGTTCCTGGCGGGTGAGGATCGGTGCGAGGATGAGCACTTGGCCGGGTTTGAGGGTGGTTGTTACGCGTTGGCTGAGCAGGGCCATGCCACGCTCGCTGGGCTGGGTGGGGAGTTTGATTGCGGTGCCAAGCGGGGATTCCTGATTGCGGGCCTCGGTTTGGAGCAGGGGAGAGAGGTCGAGCATCAGCGTGGATGTAAAGAACCCTTGGTCGGTGGCGTCGCCTGGGACAGGCCAGGCGCGTGCGAGTAGGCGGACTTGGCCCGGCGGCAGGGGCGTTGGCCCACCAGCGAGCAGGAGCGACCAGGGGGTGGGTGAGCCTTGCCCGGTGTGCAAGTTGAGCCAGCGTGGCCCGGCGGGCATGGGGACCTGGATCGTTGAGGCGAGGGTCGTCCACTGGAGGCTGCCGGGCTTGGGGGGCTGGCTGAGTTGCGCCAGCAGGGCCTCGGCGGCGTCGGTGTTGATGATCGCGCCGATCAGCCCGGCCTGGCGTAGCTGCTCGCGGAGCGACCCGCCGAGGCCCTGGTCCTGCTCGGCTAAGGCTGACCAGCGTGCCGATAACGCGATGGCCTCGCCACTGGTACTGGAGCGGAATATATAAGAGACGGAGACCGCACCTGACGGTCCGGTCCGAGAAAGATCGCCGCCGGGCTTGAGGGGCTGTTCTTTGGGTGTTTTTGAGGTGCTTGAGGCGCACGCCGGCAGGACCAGCAGAGGCGTTATAATCAGCAGGAAACATGCAAGAAATCGCCGAAGGGCTAATCCGCGGGAGAACGGCCCGCGTATAAGCATGGGCGTGCTGCACGAACTTTGGCCGAGCCAAGATGGCACGGCTAAGCGTAGCGTGCGACGCGCAAGAGGTTTGAAAGAGACATCGAGGAAAGAAAAGAGAAAGGCCATTTATGCTCGGCATGATTGTCGTCGCTCTGTCGGCGCTGCACGGCGTTGACGGGGCACTGGCGTTGAAAGCACAGCAGCCCCCGGCAGAGGAAGTGCCGAGTATGTCGGCGCGATGGACGAAGGTGCCGGGGACGAACCCGGCTGCGCCGGCCGTCGTGCGGATCAGCAAGCCGGGGGGGAGCGTGCCGGTCGTGCTGTCGAGCATGAGTACGGGTTTGCGTGCGGTGCGGACCCCCAGCGGGGCGATCGTGCTGCCGAGGCACACGCGGGTACCCGATGGGCCCAGGGTTGCGAGCATCGGCGATGCCCAGCGAGAGATTGCAAACCAGGGTGGCCAGCCGATGGTTGGCCTGTGGCCGCTGGTTGGCGAGTTCAACCAGTACGGCGAGCGGATCATCGCTCGCTCAAGCCAAATCTACCGCTCTGGCGGGCGCAACAACCTGGGGTTCACGTACGCCAACTACCCGCGCCCGCTGCCGCCGCCGGTGGTCGTGCCCTAGGTCAACCAGCCGCTGCTGCTTGTGGCTACTCTGAGGCCTCCCCTATGGAGTGCCCTTATGCCCAGAGCCAAGCCCGTCAAAGTCAAGACCAAGCAAGCCAAGCCCGCCGCTGCCGTGCACGCGACGCGCGTTGAAAAAGACACGATGGGTGAGATGCCCGTCCCAGCCGATGTGCTCTATGGCGCCAGCACGCAGCGGGCGGTGCTCAACTTCCCGGTCTCGGGCCGGCCTCTGCCGTTTGGGATCATCCAGGCGTATGCGCTGCTCAAGAGTGCGTGCGCGGCGGTGAACCTGAAACTCAGGCGACTGGACAAGGGCCGGGCCGATGGGATCGCCCGGGCGTGCGACGCGATCTATGCCGGGCTGCCCGACCATGGCGGATGGGCCAAGCACTTTCCCGTCGATGTCTTCCAGACCGGCTCGGGCACGAGCACCAACATGAACGCCAACGAGGTGATCGCCAACCTCATCTGCCTGGCCCGGGGGGCGCACATCGGCGCGAGCAAGGATGCGGCCTACCTCAAGGCCGGGGGCGTGCACCCCAACGACCATGTAAACATGGGCCAGTCGAGCAACGACACGTTCCCGACGGCGATCCATGTGGCTGCGGCCCTCTCGATCAGGGAGCAACTCATCCCCGCCCTCAAGCGGATGCACAAGCAGCTCGACCAGCAAGCCAAGGCGTGGGACCGGATCGTCAAGATCGGGCGCACGCACCTGCAGGACGCGACGCCGATTCGGCTGGGGCAGGAGTTCAGCGGCTATGCCTCGCAGGTCAAGCACGGCATCGCCCGCTGCGAGCAGGCGATCGAAGCCCTGGCCGAGCTGCCGATCGGGGGCACGGCCGTGGGAACGGGGATCAACGCGCACGAGGACTTTGACCGCCTGGTCTGCTCGCAACTGAAGAAAGCCACGGGGATTCCGTTCCGCGCGGCTGCGAACCACTTTGAGGCCCAGCACGCCAAGGACGCCTGTGTGGAGGCCGCCGGGCACCTCAAGACCATCGCGGTAAGCCTCTCGAAGATCGCCAATGACATTCGCTGGCTTGGGTCAGGTCCGCGGTGTGGTATCGGCGAGTTGGTGCTGCCGGCGGTGCAGCCGGGCAGTTCAATCATGCCCGGCAAGGTCAACCCGGTGATCTGCGAGAGCCTGATTATGGTCTGCTGTCAGGTGATCGCCAACGACGCGGCGGTTACATACGCCGGGTTTGGGGGCGTTGGGAGCCTGCTGGACCTGAACGTTGCGATGCCGTTGATCGCCGAGCGCTTGCTGGAGAGTTCAACGCTGCTGACCAACGCCAGCGTGATGTTTACCGATAACCTGTTGGCGAACCTTCGACCGGACGAGGCGCGGTGCGCGGGGTTGATCGAGTCAAGCCTGGCGATGTGCACGAGCCTGGTGCCGGTGATCGGGTATGACAAGTCGGCAGGCCTGGCCAAGCAGGCGTTCAAGGAAGGGAAGACCGTCCGGCAGCTCGCGCTGGAGACCCTCGTTGGCACGCCGGACCTGGCGGGCAAGGCGATGACACGCGATGCGCTCGCCGCCGCGCTTGACCCGTGGAGCATGACGCTGCCCGGCGGCGAGGGGAGTGCGGGGGGCTGAGGCAAGGTCAGGTGTCTGAAGACGGCCCGTATTTTGCATCAAACCCCTCCCCCGAGGGGAGTAGGGGTGGGGTTGACCTGTTCCTTTGCACACGATTGATCACCGCTTAATTCCCCGCACGCACTTACTCCCGCCGCGCCCACCCGCCCGGGCTCATCCGGGGCACTGTTGCCAGCGCACCCCGCGGCGTGCCCCCCGGGCAACAGGCCGGATAAACGGCCCTGGGGTGCAGTGGCCGAGAACATATTGCTCGCCTTGGGGCGTGCCCTGGTGCACAATGCGGTGTGCTTTTCTCGGCCCATGACGGTCTGGCACACACACGCGCGTGTGTGCTGCACTCTGGCACGCAATGTGTTTATCTCTTCCTATCACCCAACGGTGAGACGCCCGGAAAAGAAAGAGAACTCACAGAGACCCCGCAAGACAAATCAAGAGTAGAGAGAAGATCGCACAACCTCAAGAAGAAGGAGCAGACCCATGAACGAGCAAGACTTCCAGCAGAAACTCGGCGACCTCATGACCCAGATCAACGACCTTCCCGAGAACCAGCGTGAACGCCTGACCGCCCTGGCCGAGGACGCAAGGGGCCGGCACATGCAGATGAAAAAGACGGTCGCCGAGCTGCAGGAATCGCTCGACTATCTGCGCCTGAGCATCAAGTACCTGCTCTTTGACCTCGAGGCCACACGCCGCGAGAACGCCTATCTCCGCAAACTCCTCGAAAAGCAGAACGCCAACGGCAGCGACGAACCAGCCGCCGGGGGCAACGACTGATCCAATAAAACTCGCCCGCTCGCACCTCCATCGGCGTGCGGGTGCCTGCCCCCCACTGTTCGGGCACTGCCGAATTCCATCGGTGAAATACTTGAAGCCGGCCACCCGCGAAAGCGGGTGGCCGGCAGTGTTTGTGGGGCAGACGATCGGCCAACTTCAGCCGAACGCTATGGGAAATCGTTGAGGTTAACACTGTATAATCAGCGAGTGTCTACACCTATTCTACAGGCCGAGGCTGATTCCCTCCGCACGATGCCCAAGCGGCTGACCAAGTCGGAGGTGGTCTACTTCGCCAATCCGGGCGAGTCGATGAAGCTGGAACTCGAGTCGATGGACCGTCGAACGGCGTTCCTACTCGACATCAACAGAAAGGGCAGAATCAAGCTCTCGCGCTGCACGCTGCAGGAACGACACCGCACGGTTGAAATTTTGGCCCGGCTTGATCTCGGTGGGTCGAAACACACGAATCCGAAGGTTGAAACGCCCCCGCTCGACATTCTGAAGAAGCACAACGGGAGGACGTTTGAGGTAGACGAACCTCACTTTCACATCTATGTCGAGGGCTATGACGCCCGCTGGGCGATTCCCGCTGCCGAAGCTGGCTTCAAGCAGACCACGGATCTTGTGCTTGCCTTTCGCGAGTTCATGATTCATTGTGGCGTGCAGGATGTGCCGATGATTCAGTACCCATTGCAGTGACTGGCCCAAGGTACCAGCATCTATGAGCAAGGCAATCACTGTCCTGATCGACGAATACACCCGCTGGCTGCGGGACGGTATCTCCGTGGCTCAGATGGGCGATGCCTATGAGATCACGACGCCGTTTCTCGACCGGCACAACGACCATATCCAGATTTACGTTCGGCAGGAGGCCAACCGCACGCTGCTCTCCGACGACGGTTATGTCATCTCCGACCTTCGCCAGAGCGGCTGCGCTCTGGACTCCGATCACCGCAAGCGTTTGCTCGCGTCGGTCTTGAACGGCTTTGGCGTTCACCGCGATGGCGACGAACTTCTAGCCGTCTCGCATAACGGCGACTTCCCGCAGCGGAAGCACTCGCTTATTCAAGCGATGCTTGCGGTCGGCGATTTGTTTGCCACGGCGCAGGGCCACGTCAAGAGTCTGTTCTTAGAAGACGTCGCGGCCTATTTGGAGAGTATCGGAGCCTCAGCATTCCCAGACTTCCAGTTGGTCGGCAAGAGCGGCTTCCAACACAAGTTCGATTTCGCGCTGCCCAAGTCGGTAAGGGCACCCGAGCGACTCATCCGCGCTGTAAACCGGCCCAACAAAGACACGGCGTTGCTGGTCATCGCCGCCTGGAATGACGTGCGGGCCAGCCGTGCAGCGGATTCACAGATGTACACGATGCTCAATGACTCGGAGAACAAAGTGCCCGGCGAGGTTGTTGACGCGTTGAAGCAGTACGATATTGTTGCGGTTCCGTGGAGCCAGCGTATAGACCACAAGTTGCAGTTGGCGGCATAGCGGTTTGCCGATAGAGGGGTTTTCCTTTCCCCCTACTCCACTGGCTCACTCCCCGCGTCTAGCGTTGGGCATGACTGCCCTTGCCACCCCCCGAACGCCCGCACCCATCGGCCCGATCCCCACCACCATGCGGGCACTCTACAAGCACCACGCCGGCACAGCCCTCCGGCTGGACCCCGCCCGCACCGTCCCCACGCCCGGGCCGCGTGACGTGCTCATCCGCGTTACCCACGCTGGCATCTGCGGCACCGACAGGCACATCTGGGAGTGGGACGCCTGGGCCGCCTCACGCATACCCGTCGGGATCGTTACCGGGCACGAGTTTGTCGGCACCATCGCCGCGGTCGGACCGGCGGTTACGCGCTACCACCCCGGGCAGCGCGTCAGCGCCGAGGGGCACATCTCGCCGGGCACGGGGTTCAACGCGCGTACAGGCTCGGCACACATCGCCGACGGGATGGTCATCCTCGGCGTTGACCGCGACGGGTGCTTTGCCGAGTATGTCTGCATCCCCGAGGAGAACGTCTGGCCGGTGCACCCCTCGATCCCCGACCACATCGCCGCGGTCCTTGACCCCTTGGGCAACGCGGTGCACACGGTGATGGAGGCGGGCGTGAGCGCCAAGACGGTGCTGATCACGGGCGTGGGGATCATCGGGCTGATGGCCGTTACGGTCGCCAAGGCTGCCGGGGCGAGCCGGATATTCGTTACCGACATCGACCCGCGCCGGCTGGCGCTCGCCCGCAGGCTCGGGGCCGTCGAGGCATATGACACCCGCGAGCAGCACGACAAATCCTGGATCGACCACCTCCGCGCCCAGACACACAACGGCGTTGACGTCCTCGTTGAGATGTCAGGCCACCCCGCCGCGATCAACGATGGGTTCGCCGCCCTCCGCCCAGGCGGCACGGCGGCGCTGCTGGGCATCCCCAGCAAACCGCTGACCTTTGACCTGACAACGCACGTGATCTTCAAGGGCGCACGCGTGCTGGGGATCAACGGCCGCAAGATGTTTGAAACCTGGTACCAGATGGAGGCCCTGCTGCTGTCAGGCCGCCTGGAACTGGCCGAGATCATCACCCACCAGTTGCCGATGGCGCAGTTTGCGCGGGGGTTCGAGCTCATGCAGAGCGGCGAGGGGATTAAGGTTGTGCTTGAGGTGGGGTGATGCGGGACGCCTGTGCGCCGCAAGGTAAGGGTTTATTAACTGGACGTATTCGGTCAAAACAACCGCCGCCCTTTCGGGCGGCGGTTGTGGATAAGTGAAGATTTTACAAAGAGTTGTTCAGTCAACCCATACTGTGACGTCTACAGTGATGCCTGCGGTACTGTTGTTTACCGCGACAGTCCCGACTGGGCGCAGCCAAGCGTTGGAGCGCTTGGAAGCCGTTGTGTTCTCGTTCGTCTCGTCGACGAAGACGTTGTCCGGGATCGTACGGGTTGCGGTGGTGCTGCCCGGGAGGGTGATGGCGGCTGAGGACTGGAAGGTGATCTCCGCGGGATCGGCACGGTTCTCGAAGTTGACGTGCCCGTCGTTGTAGCCGATGTTCCCTTCCCAGGTGTTGCGCCCGCCGTGGATCTGCAGCGTCTGCGACCGCTCGCCAAATTCACTGCCTGCAAGGAGCTGCCAGCCGGCCGCGCCTGTGGGGAATGCGGCAGCCTGTCCGTCGTTGCCAGTGCTCTGGTTGGTGAAGAGGGGGCCGCGGTTGCCGAAGACGGCGTCCGTCGCGCTGTAGTTGTTGGACCACTTGCTCGTACGCCCGTCAAAGGAGAAGACGAGGTTCGCGTAACTGTTGTTGCTGTTGAGCAGACTGCTATCACGGCCAAGTACGCCACTCTCAGCTGTGGAGGGCGCACCACGGAACTTGGGGTCCCACAGGGCGTTCGCCTGCACGCGAGCCCCGGTCGGGTTGCTGTTCTGGTAGTTGGTCATAGCCGCAACATTGCCCGATACCTCCGAGGGGGTAACGCAGATCTCAGGGGTGATCGAGGCGTTGAAGATCAGCAGGGAGAGGACGTTGCCGGTGTTGTCCTTGCTGCCCAGGTTGGCAGCCGTGCCATCGATGGTCTGGTTGCTGATGTCGACAACCGACGGCGTCGGGTACCTGTCGCGGTTGCTCTGGGCCCAGATCTGCATCGCCTGGACCACGTTGCGGACCTGCGTAGCACACTTGATCTGGCGGGCCGACTGGCGGGCCTTGGCAAGGGCCGGCAGCAGGATGCCCACGAGCAACGCGATGATCGCGATGACGACGAGCAACTCGATGAGGGTAAAGGCACGATTCTTCTTCATACAAAACACTCCTAAATACGCCGGGAGGTCCACAAGGAACTCCTCGGCTCAGACGGGATCGGCGGCTCGGAACACCCGAACGCACCCTGCACAAGGCATGTCTGGTCGCGCAATGACAAGGTGAAGAACAACCCGCCGCAGCATTTGAGTATCGCCAGCACAACCCCACGCGGCACCGGCCGCTGGACTGGGTATGCCCGCACGCAAATCTTTGCCCGACCACAAGGTCCAAACTCGGTTGCACCACACGCCGCAACAGAACTCGTCAACACCCGGCTGCGGCCCGACTGATTAAAACCAATCGAGGATCGCCAGGTGATGATCCGCCCGCCACGGCCCGTCTTGTTCCCAAGCGGACCCATCAAGTTGTCGGTTGGCCTCGGCCTGTCGTCGGCCTGGTATGACTTGGGGACGATTGTCCCATGAGTCCGGTGATGGAAATATCACCGACAACATTCCGCCACCAACCTGCTTCCTGAAACTTACCCTGACAGTCTAACACCATTTCCATTCGCATTTCAACCCGAAGGGTTCGAGTTGCTTGAAAAAATTCTAATCCGGGCATTCGCCGGGGGCGTTGATCCAGACCAATAGGCGTTTTTGGCCTTCAATCAAGCCTGTTTGTTCTCTGGTAGGGTTGCAGATAGATGCACCCATCAGTGTACCTCGAATAAAACCTCCACCTCCACGGCCGTCCCCAGCGGCAGAACATTCGTCCCCACCGCCGCCCGCGCGTGCTTGCCCGCATCCCCAAAGACCTGCACCAAGAGGTCGCTGGCACCGTTAGCCACCCCCGGCTGGCCGGTAAAACCAGCATCCGAAGCAACCCACACACCCACACGCACCACCCCGGCGATCCGGTCGATCGACCCGACCTCCGCCACCGCCGCGGCAATCGCGTTGATCGCGCACAGGCGGGCCGCGCTCTTGGCGTCCTCGGGCGACACAGCCGAGGGCACGGCACCGGAGGCCGTCAATTTCCCGTCGGCCATCGGCAGTTGGCCTGAGATGAATAGCAGGCCCCCAGCCCGGCGAGCGGGAACGTATGCCGCGACGGGCTTGGCGGGTGTGGGCAGCGTGATGCCGAGGTTGGCTAGGCGTTGGGCGTGTGTGGTCATGTGTGGGTTCTTTTAGGAGGGTTGGGGGAAGGTTGGGTCCAGGAAGAGGCCGTGCTTGTGGAAGAGTTCACCATCGGCGCGAATCTCACCGCCCGGCGAGGCGATGCCGTTGCTGGTCCGTTGGCGCAACTCACAGATCATGTCCCAGTGCAGGCCTGAGTCGTTGTTGCTGCCGGTTTTGGGGTACCCCGCTCCGACCGCGGCGTGGAAGGTCCCGCCGATCTTCTCGTCAAAGAGGATGTTGCGAGAGAAATCCGTGATCCCGTAGTTGGTGCCGATGGCGATCTCACCTAAGTTGCGCGCCCCCGGGTCTTGGTCGAGCATCTTGAAGAGGAAATCCTCACCTTTGCTGGCGGAGGCATCGACGACGCGCCCCGCCTTGAAGGCCAGCCGGACGTTCTGCACCTCGTTGCCCATGTAAACCGCGGGGAAGGTGTAGTTGACGTGCCCATCAACGCCAAAGCCCCCGTTGCCGGCTGCGTCCTTGTTGTCCGGCAGGGTCGGGCCGCAGAAGACCTCACCATCAGGGAAGTTGCAATGCCCGCAACAGTTTTCCCAGATGCCGCGCGAGACATCGACCTTCAGATCGGTCCCGTCGTTGCGCCCCAGCGGCCCGTCGTGCGGGGGGACGGCAAAGTGCAGGGCTTTCTTCTTCTGCAAGTAGTCGCAGACGCGCTGCTGCCGCTGCTCAACGCCCCGCCACGCGGCGATCGGGTCGGGCAAATGCAGCAGCCCGGCACGGAAGACAAAATCGGCCCACTGGTGCAGGCTCATCTCCGCGTCCATGGCGCTGGCGTTGGTGGGGAACTCGGTCCCGCACCAGCGCAGGGCCTTGTCGGCCTCACGCTGCATGAACCGCTTGAGGTAGGGCTTGCGCGCTTGCTGGAGCAGGGCCGTCTTGGCCGAGGGGTACCCGCTGAGGTACTTGCTGTTGCCGCTGGCCCAGTAGCTCAGCGTAACGTCGACCTTCTCGATCAGGTCTATCTGGATCGGGTTGACAAAGGCGATCTGCGCATCGCTGCCGTGGGCGATGAGCGCCTCGTTGAAGGCCTCCGAACGCAACCAGAAGAACGGGTTCCCACCGGCCCTGAGCACGGCCTTGAAAAGCTCCTCGGCCAGTGGCATCCCCGCCCGGTCGCCGATGATCGCCACCAGGTCCCCGGCCTTGACGCGCGTGGAATACCCGACGAGAACATCGGCGAGCTTCGCCAGGCGGGCGTCTTGGAGCATCGCCAACTTTAGATCGACCGCACGCACGCATCCCGGCAATCTGCGGGGCCATACCATCGCGGCGCGTGCACGGATGCACAGCACTGATCCCACACCCAACAGACCTGGTTGCTTGCACATGGGTATCCACGACCGCGACTACGCACGGGCAGACCGCAACGCCCCACGCCAGGGCACTCGCCTGCTCCCAAGCCCAGCACGGTGGTCGATGACACTCTGGCTCATCGTCATCAATGTCGCCATCTTCGGCCTCGGACTCCTGCTCATACTCACGGGTGCTGGGCAGACGCTCGTGCCCGGGCCGGTTCAGTTCCACTCCACCGTACCCATCCAGGTCCAGCGAGCACCGGTCCTGATCGGCCCGATCGACCCGCAAAACAACCTCGCACCACTGTTTGACCCTGCAACCCGCCAACTCATCGGCTCGCAACAGTTTTATACCATGACCCTCGACCAGGCCTGGGGCCACTTCTCTACTGCCAAGGGCTTCCTCTCCCTTGAAGTCTGGCGGTTCATCACCTTCCAGTTCCTGCACTCGGGGTGGACGCACATCTTCCTGAACATGCTCGGCCTCTGGGTCTTCGGCCCCGATGTCGAGGCCTTCCTGGGCCGAAGGCGTTACCTCGCCCTATACCTCACCTGCGGGGCCTTCGGTGCCGTCGCCTTCCTGCTCCTGAACTTCCTGGGCAACACCCTTGGCCAGCAGTACCGCATCCCCGGCCTGCTCTTTGACGACGTAACCACGCCCCTGGTTGGCGCAAGCGCGGGGATCTTCGGCATCATCCTCGCCGCCGCGTATGTCGCCCCGCAGCGCATGCTCTACATCCTGGGCATCATCCCAATGCGTCAGCGCCCCGCGGCGTACCTGCTCATCGCCATCGCCGCGGTGCAACTCATCTTGGGCAGCAACAACGCCGGGGGTGAGGCGGCACACCTCGGCGGGGGTCTGGCCGGGTATTTTTTCATCCGCCGGATGTACCTGCTGCGAGACTTCTTCGATGTCCTCGGGCCAGAGAAACCCAGCAAAGCCAAGGCCCCAACCGGCAAGCCCCCGCCCGCACCCCCAGACCCGCATGCCGTCGAGGTTGACCGCATCCTTGCCAAGATCACTGCCACCGGCCAGGCGAGCCTCACCGACACCGAGCGTGAGACCCTTGCCCGCGCCGCCGGCACCCCGAACCAGCCCGGCACAAAGGGCCAAGCCTGAGCGCGATCCGCTACCACCTCCTGCACCACTCGGCCAGCACACGCGCACGCCTGGGCCGCGTTGATACCCCCCACGGCTCCTTCGACACACCCGCCTTCATGCCCGTGGGCACCAAGGGGACCGTCAAGGGCGTCTGGCCGCACATGCTTGCACAGACCGGCGCGCAAATCTGCCTGGGCAACACCTACCACCTCATGCTCCGCCCCGGCAGCGAACTGATCGCACGCATGGGCGGCCTGCACCCGTTCATCAACTGGCACCGCCCGATCCTGACAGACTCCGGCGGCTATCAGGCCTATTCCATGGCCGACCTCAACACCATCACCGACGAGGGTGTGCTCTTTAAAAGCATCGTCGACGGCGCGATGATCCAGATGACCCCCGAAACCTCGATGCGCATACAGAACGAGCTGGGTGCCGACATCATCATGGCATTTGATGACTGCCCACCGAGCGCATCTGCCCCCCCCCACTCAGGCACAGACGACAACCAATCCAACGCAACCCCAGACCCGCGCCTCGCCCGCGTCCTCCGCCGAGACAACGTGCACAGCCCCGCGGCGTACCTCGACCGGCTCAAGGTCAGCAACGAGCGCACCGTCCGCTGGCTGCAGCGTTGCAAGGCCGCACACGCCAGGCCGAGCGAGCAGGGGCTCTTCGGCATCGTCCAAGGGGGCACCGACCTGGATCAGCGCAGATGGTCGGCAGAGCGCATCGCCAACATCGACCTGCCCGGCTACGCCATCGGCGGCGTCGCCGTGGGCGAAACCTTCGATGCCATCGTTCGCGTCGTCAACCACACCGCCCCGCTGCTGCCGGCCGACAAGCCCAGATACCTCATGGGCGTCGGGTACGAGCGCGACCTGCTCGCGGCCGTCAAGGCCGGCGTCGATATGTTCGACTGCGTCCTGCCCACACGCAACGCCCGCAACGCCAACGCCTTCACACCCGAGGGACAAATCCGCCTGCGCAACGCCAAGTTCGCCGACGACGACCGCCCGATCTGCCCCGGCTGCGACTGTGCCGCGTGCGCTGGGTGGGCCGACCCACTGGCCAACACCCCACCCCGCCCATTCACCCGCGCATACATCCGACACCTCGTCATGGCCGACGAGATGCTCGCCGGGATGCTCATCAGCATCCACAACCTCCGCCACTTCCAACGCTTCATGGCCGACATCC
>Ga0068872_10001232_pt1 | contig 20617 bp, 22 predicted proteins | sample NOAtaG_7_FD_66441 | JGI IMG/M metagenome (GOLD analysis project Ga0068872, IMG submission 66441) | Freshwater lake microbial communities from Lake Erie, under a cyanobacterial bloom - NOAA_Erie_Diel1S_2200h metaG | ecosystem: Environmental > Aquatic > Freshwater > Lake | place: USA: Ohio, Lake...
GGTTGTTTTCTGTTGTTAGCCCGTATGTATTCATTCATAATAGAAGTCAAAAATGATGTTTGATAAACAAGAAAAACGCATATTCTTATCACATGTTATAAACTGAGGATTGTAAATGGTTTTTTAACAGTCTGGCGTTATAGGGCATTTTAAATTATGCCTCGTCCTAAAATAGGTTGACCACAAACTAAACACTTATTGGTCAACATGGAAACCCAGAAAATAGATCACTGCTGAAAAAGAATACATTAAAAAGAAAAATTATTATGGGCATCCAAACTCATATAAATAATAAACCAAATAAATTGACAAACCATGAACAAATTAATATATGCAATGTTATTTATAGAGAACTTTTGTAAATAATGAAAGCATTTGTTATTCTCTTTTTAGGATTGTCATTAAATTTTATGGCAACAGACGAGTCGGTTATTGATTTTGGAAATGGACAAAATCAAATTAACAACTGGGTGTTGATATCCGACAATATAATGGGTGGTATTTCTAAATCAAAACTAGAATATACTCAAAGCACAATGATTCTAAGTGGTGATATTTCATTGAAAAACTTTGGCGGATTCTCATCAGTAAAGACAACATTTGGAAAATATGATTTATCTCAATTCAAAGGGGTTAAAATCAAATTCAAATCTACAAATCAAAAGTTCTCTATTACACTTGAAGACAACAAAAACTGGACTTTACCAAACTTTAAAGGAAATTTTTATTCAGATAAAGTTAATATATGGGAAGAGAAAATAATTTACTTTAATGACTTTAAAGAGTATCAAGTAGGAGAACCTACGGGTAAAAAGTTAGATAATAAAAATCTCAAGAACATTGTAAGAATCGGAATTATAACAACAGAAAAAAAGGAAGGACCCTTCTCAATTGAAATTGATTACTTTGAATTCGTTAAGTAACTAGATTTTCATTTTGAAAGTCAAATCAAATGAAATAATCCCATGTTTTAACTTTTCTTCTGTTTTAATTCGAGTGAAAATAAAATACCCGATACCTTGTTTGAATTTATAAAATAAACTTAAAACATTTATCAATTGTACTTTGAATTTTCATAGTCAAGAAGGAACAGATAAAACGCCCTATAACATTCAGCTGGGTAGATGTAAAGACCTTCCCTGTCCATAGTCTGAGGCATGGGATGTGCCTTGGGACGAAGGACTTTTTATTTTTTACTTTTTCGTTCCTTGCTTGTAGCTACCTTCCTTTCTCTTGCATTCAAATGATTTTTGCCTGATGTGCGATCTATCACATATACTATTTCTAAAATATGTCCTTATTCCCTCTGCCAAAATCATTGCGTCAGACTAAGGACAGAGAGGGGAATGGTTTATTCACATTCTGCCGTTACCTGCAAGGCTATTACGACCGAGCAGACATCAAACTTTCGTGCTGACAATGGACGACAAAATGCCAACCCTTCGCAAAATTAAAAGAGGTGTTTTGCTAACGCACTTGCCGACACACAAACACCGCATTTAATTTTGCCCAACCACACCCAAAGCCCAACTACCGCGAGACGAAATGGACGAAAAGAGTTATTCTGAAATTTAATTTGCTCAACTAAACATATTTATCGTAATATTGCAATATAAGTATAAGATTATGGGTGCAACCAAGACAGAACATTTTACCGATAAACAAAATTCTATTGCAACACTTGCTAAAGCGTTAGGACACCCTGCAAGGGTTGCCATTATTGACTACTTACTTAAAGTGGACGCTTGTATTTGTGGCGACATTGTAAGCGAATTGCCTTTGGCACAGCCAACAGTATCGCAACATTTGAAAGAACTCAAAAACGCTGGACTAATAAAAGGAGACATTGAAGGCAATACGATTTGCTACTGCATTGACGAAAAAGCCCTTGACAAACTGCAAAGCTATTTTGCCAACATTTCAACCAAATTAGAAAAGAAGAAAAAAGATTGTTGTTAACCAAATAAATAAAAAGCAAAATGAAATTATCAGAAATTAAAAACCATTTAAGCACTGCCGAGGCAGTGAATTTTGAACTTCAAAACGGAACTTCTGTTCCCGAACATTTTCATGTTACAGAAGTTGGCGTAATAACCAAACACTTTATTGACTGTGGCGGAACAATCAGAAAGGAGAAAGTGGCAAACTTTCAATTATGGGATGCCAACGATTTTGAACACCGATTAAAACCTGCAAAATTACTTAACATCATTAAACTTTCAGAAGAGAAATTGGGAATGGAAGATTTAGAAATTGAAGTTGAGTATCAAGCTGAAACCATAGGCAAGTATGATTTAGATTTTAATGGAAAAAACTTTGTGCTTGTTTCAAAACAAACTGCCTGTTTAGCTTCTGACAGTTGCGGTATTCCGCAAGATAAACTGAAGGTGAGCTTATCCGAAATGGGAAATCAAAATTCTTGTAAACCTGGTGGTGGTTGCTGTTAATTAAAATACACTAAAATGAAAGTTATAAAAAAAGTAATTCTTTTCACTTTATGCACTATCGGTTTGTTAACTATTTCATCGTATAAACAAATAAAGAAAGAAGAATTATTTCCAAAGCTATTCACTTATTGCAATTCACTTTCAACTGAGTTTAATCAAATACCCGAAGAGAGAAAAGCGGAACTAAAAGGTTTGGCTAATTTTATAGTGGAACAAAGAAAGGCACATAAACCAGCTAATTTACTTTTTGTATGCACAAGTAACTCACGCAGAAGCCATATGGCACAAGTATGGTCTCAAATTGCTACCTACTATTATAATATAGATGGTGTTTTTACATTTTCGGGCGGCACTGAACAAACTCGTGTAAACATTAATGCTATTGATGCTTTAATTAGAACAGGAATTGAAATTTACTCAAATAATCAGGGCGAAAACCCATTAAGGTTTATAAGGGTTAGTAATAAAATCAATCCTTGGGTTATTTTTTCTAAAAAATATACAGATACCACAAATCCGAAAAATAATTTTGCTGCTGTTATGGTATGCTCCGAAGCCGACAAAGCATGTCCATTTGTGGAGGGTGCCGAATCAAGAATTGGCTTACCTTATCAAGACCCAAAAGAATTTGACAATTCCCCGTTAAAAGAAGCTAAGTATGACGAACGATGCCGTCAAATTGCAAGAGAAATGTTTTTTATAATGGACTTTGTTTCAAAAAAATAAGCCATTTGTCATTGCTTATGAAAAGATATATGGCTGAAATATTAGGAACTTTTGCAATGGTGTTTTGTCTCACTGCATCCTCAAAAGCACAATCAACTTATGTTGGAGGACTTTTCCCGACTATTGACCATTCAGGAACAATCACAAAATATTTAGATTATAGCTTTTATTATTTTGGTGCCTTTCCGTTGGTTAATTTCAACAAGCCCGATATTTCTAAAGACGCAATTTTTTTATTGTTCTATTCCGAACAGGCTTTAACATTCAATGTAAACAAGCATTTATCTTTTACTGGAAGTTATGTTTACCAAAGAGAAAATGTAACTAAGGACAACTACTCAAACGAAAATCGTGTTCACATTCAAGCCACCTACAAACATTCGGCAAAGACAATACATCTTAAGCACCGTTTGCGTTTTGACAACCGTTTTGTTCACAACAGAACAACTGGAAAAACGCCATTTACGCATCGTTTGCGTTATCTGATTGGACTTGACTTTCCAATAAAAAGCAAGAAAAATAATTTATTCTTCACAGCATACGAAGAAGCATTTTTTAATACTTTCAAAAATGCAGGTGCTGTTTATGGAGAAAATTGGGCCTATGCTGCAATTGGCATAAAACTCAACGACAAAAACAAAATAGAAACTGGACCTCTTTACATCACTTGGAATACTGGTGGTACTAATTGGTTTCATCAATATTATTTGCAACTGACCTGGGTTTCACATTTGGACTTTACTGGGCCTAAACAGACAAAGTAGCCAACGCATTTGTTGGTACATTTGTTGTAACCCTCCCCAAAAATCGGACTTATTAAAAGTGGACAATACCTTTTCATTTTAATCAGTCCGCGTTATGGGGCTACTTACAGTTCAAGTAAAATCAAAGGCTATCCCATTTTAGCTTCCATAAATCTTGAAGAACAAATGATTTAGAAAACATCCTCGAAACAATCATACTCCGGGCAGTTTCAGTTAGTGGCCCGCATGTATTCCATCCTAAAAGAATACTAAAATGAAGCTTGCTGAATATGAAAAAAAGACTATTTTTATCATCCTCCTAACACTGAGAATTGTAAATGGTTTTTTCAATTTCTGCTGTTTACAGTAATTGATCAAATAACATATGAAAAATATTCAAACCGAAATAGTCATTAATGCTGATATAACTAAAGTTTGGGATGTTTTAATGAATTTTAAAAGCTACCCTACATGGAATCCATTTGTCACATCAATAAGGGGTGAACCAAAATTAGGCAACAGGTTGACAATATCAATTAACCCGCCGGAAGGAAAGGGAATGACTTTTAAACCAAACATTTTGACTCTTGAAACAAATAAAGAATTCAGATGGAAAGGCAAACTGGGCATAAACGGTATTTTTGACGGAGAACATTATTTTATTTTGGAACATTTGGACAAGGACAAAACTAAATTTATTCATGGTGAAAAATTCAGTGGACTTTTAGTTCCTTTATTAGGCAAAATGCTGGATAAAACTCAAAAAGGATTTCAGCTTATGAATGAATCGATAAAAAATGAATGTGAAAGAAAATAACTGCTGCAAAGATTCAGCCTGTTTTTGAAAAAGCCCCAAATAAAAAGCCCCTCTTGCAAGGGGCTTTTTCATTCTAAGCTTATACGCCAAAAACTTTTTCCGTTTGAGTAATTAAAGTCTAGCCCTTACCAAGTCGTTCACTCCCTCTGTTCTCTTTGTCCATGTAAAGGTGCCTTTGGAAAAATTGGCTACCGGAAAGCCCATCCAGGCCACTTGGTTTCCCTGTGAATCTTTGTAGTTGTATAATGCCTGCGTGGCCGGTGTAAACTCCCAGATCATGGTATTCAAATTCTGGTTCTGGGTGTTGTTCTGGGTGAAACTGAATCCGCTGCTTACATCGTTCTGCCCCGGAATGGTAATCTTTACATTGGTAAACTTATGATAAACTGTTTGCTGCAACCAACCATTACCCACACCGATAATATTGAGCAAATCGTTAAGCCCGCCTCCAACAATCGCTGTGGCCTGAAGCTTAAACTCTACCGTAAAATTGTCAACCACTCCCTCTCCAACAAAATACTCACCGGTGTTGAGCCTTAGATTGGCATAATCAAACACCTGATTCATTTTTCCGGATAGCTGCGTCCATTTGCTGTCGCCATACACAATGCGTGTGGCAAGAGGTGCATGTGTGCCAAGCAATCCGTTGTCGTCGGTAAGCTGTATCACTGTTACAGGAAAGGCTACCTGAGAGAGGATGTTGTTTCCGGCTGCATCTGTGGCTGCCGTGAGTTCCCAATTGCCTTGCATCAGTATTTTTGTAGCGGTTGGCTCTCTTTTACATGATGTCCAACCAAGGCTGATAATCAGGAAAAATGCGGGGAGGAAGATTTTTTTCATAAACAGTTTATCTATACAAAGATATTTGTTTACAAATATGAGGCCACAATTTCAGACATGCCCCTTGATGCTGCCTAAAAGTTCCTCTACAGTGAATGGCATCCCCTTCACTTTATTTACCGGGATGGCATCTACCAGGTACTTGTCCCGCAGTAGTTTTACCAGCTGCCCCCTGTTCATTTCGGGAACAAGAATCTTTGTGAATCCCTTTAACAGTTCACCTAAGTTTGATGGGAAAGGATTGAGGTAACGCAGATGCAAGTGTGATACTTCTATGCCTTGCTCTCGCGCCTGCTGGGCTGCACTCTTGAGCGCACCATAGGTAGAACCCCAGCCCACCAGTAAAAGTTTTCCGTTTTCCGGTCCGGAATCAATGCTTTGCAAGGGAATATGTTTAGCAATCCCGTCGATTTTATCTGCCCTGATGCCTACCATTTTTTCGTGGTTTGCGGGATCATAAGAAATGTTTCCGGTAAGGTCTTCTTTTTCCAATCCTCCTACCCTGTGCTCCAAGCCTTTTACTCCCGGAATAGCCCAATTACGCGCCATTTTTTCGTTGCGGCGATAGGGATAAAACTTCTCTCCGGCCTCTGCTTCGGCAAATTTGACCTGTATAGTGGGAAGTGTTTCTGCTTGCGGAAAACGCCAGGGCTCCGCACCATTGGCGATATAGCCGTCGCTTAAAAAGATTACAGGTGTCATAAATTCCACAGATAAGCGGGCAGCCTCCATCACCATGCCAAAGCAATCGCTTGGTGTGGCAGCCGCTACCACGGCAAGTGGCGCTTCTCCGTTGCGACCATAAACCGCTTGCAACAAATCGGCCTGCTCTGTTTTGGTGGGTAAGCCTGTTGATGGACCTCCCCTTTGTACATTAATAATCACCAGCGGAATCTCCAACATAAGTGCCAAACCCATGGCCTCCGTTTTTAAGGCGATGCCGGGTCCGGAAGATGCCGTAACGCCGAGGGAGCCTCCAAAAGAAGCCCCGATGGCTGCACATATGGCCGCAATTTCATCTTCTGCCTGAAAAGTGATGACAGGAAAATTTTTATGTCTCGACAATTCATGCAAGATATCGCTGGCCGGAGTGATGGGATAGGATCCGTAAAACACATTCAGCCCACTTTGTACCCCTGCTGCCACAAGCCCTAGCGCAGTAGCCTGATTGCCTGTAATGGAGCGGTATTCACCGGGAACCATGGGGGCTTTTTTTACATGAAAACGGCTACTTGCTGTTTCAGTGGTCTCACCATAGTTGTAACCGGCCTGCAATACTTTAATATTTGCTTCAATCAGCTCGGGCCTTTTGGCAAATTTTTCTTTCAGATGTTCAATGGTGGCATCTGTTGAACGGTTATACATCCAAAACAAAAAGCCCAGGATGAACATGTTCTTGCATCGCTCAGCTTCCTTGGTACCCAGCCCACTTCCCTCGAGGGTAAGTTTGGTAAGCCGGGTTACTTCCATTTTGTGTACGGTGTAATTGTCCAAACTGCCATCGAGAAGGGGTGAAGCTCCGGCAGGATAACCTGCCAGTTGCAGGTTCTTGGCATCAAAACCATCGCTGTTGAGCAGGATGATACCACCTTTTTTTACAAACTTCAGGTTGGCCTTGAGCGCAGCTGCATTCATCGCAACCAGCACATCACAGGCATCGCCGGGGGTATTAATTTCTATGCTCCCGAAATGCACCTGAAATCCTGAAACACCTGCCAGGGTTCCCTGAGGGGCTCGTATCTCGGCAGGAAAATTAGGAAAAGTGGAGATGTCGTTGCCAATGATGGCAGCAGTATCGGTAAACTGACTACCGGTGAGTTGAATACCATCCCCGCTGTCGCCCGAAAATAGAATGGTGGCTTCGTTTTGTTCGATGAGGCCTTTCATGTACGCTTGCTTAAACCTTGAATCTATTGGAATGTTCAAAAGTACAACCATTTTCGCGTGCAGAAAGAGTGTGGTAGATTCTCTGTAAGTTTAATTTTACCCCGGATGAAAAAACCCCTGCTGGCCGAAGTGGTATTTGATGCAGAAGATGTAATGCAGGCTGCAGACCTCATGCAAGGTTATCCGCAAAGCAATGCCCATTGGAAGCATCTGCATGCCTTTGATGTGCTTTGCATCAAGCATGCACCCTTTGCTTCTGATACAAGGTGGGAAACCCTCAGGCTTATTACCCTCATCGGTGGCACATCCCGATTCAGTTTTGGGCTCAAAGCTTCTTTGCGTTTGCGCAAAGAAAATCCGGCTGTGGTTTTGGTGCATGGTTTGCATAGTCCGCAACGCATTATCCTCATGAAATGCTTGCTAAGGAAAGTGCCCTTGGTGGTTCAACACCATGGGGAAACACCTTACCGGGGCTTGCGTGCCTTGCTGCAAAAACTGGCCGACAGGTTTATCGATGCCTATTTTTTTCACTCCATGGCACTGGCAAAACCATTTGTGGATGCAGGCATGATTGCCAAAGAAAAAGCCATCTTCGAAATTCCGGAAGCTGCGGTAACACTGAAGGCTATTGACAAGGAAAGAGCAAGAGAGATCCTGGGTATTCCCGCTCAGCAAAAAATGTTGCTTTCGGTAGGCCGGCTGATTCCTTCCAAAGACATTGCCCGCGTAATAAATGCCTTTGATGGAGCTGAGGAGGATCTTCATCTGTATCTTTTGTACACGCAAAACGACCTGGAAAAGACACTTCGCTCACAGGCGGAAAAACTTTCCGGTAAGCAGAGAATTCACTGGATTGGCAGCGTAAAGAAAAATGACATGGCATTGTGGTACTCGGCTGCAGATGTATTTGTTTCCGCCTCTTTTCGAGAAGGATCGGGATATGCCCTGATGGAAGCCCTTGCCTGTGGTTGCTATCCCCTGCTCAACCGCATTCCAGCCTTTGAATCAACCCTGGGTGAAAGTAGCCGGGTTACCTGGCTGGAGAACCAACGGGAAAGTTTACAAATCGGATTTGCTATTCAAAAGGCCAAGAAGGAAGATCACGCAGCTGTTCCGGATTTTTCCGGAGAGAGCCTTGCCGAAAAATGGAAGGAAGCTTTGCTGAAAATCTTGGATAAAAAATTTTCCTAATCCCGTTTGCCCACTTAATTTTGAAGCGTGGCAGAGAACATCACCATAGCCATTGACGGATTCTCCTCTTGTGGGAAATCAACGCTTGCCAGGGCATTGGCAGCCAAACTCGGTTATTCCTATGTGGATACAGGTGCCATGTACCGCGCAGTTACCCTTTACCTGATGCGTGCCGGTGTATTGCCCACCGAGAATGATTTTGAAGCCCGGGTAGAAAGTCATCTTCCCGGCATCAGGGTAGAGTTCAGGTACAACAATGAAAAAAAGACTTCGGAAACATTTCTGAATGAAGAGCCTGTAGAAAAAGAAATCCGCAGCATGGCAGTCTCTGAGCTTGTTTCCAAGGTGAGCTTGCTTAAATCTGTTAGACAAAAGATGGTGGCCTTGCAGAAAAACATGGGTCAGAGAAAAGGTGTGGTGATGGAAGGCAGGGATATTGGCACCAATGTTTTTCCGGATGCAGAACTTAAAATATTCATGCTCGCCGATCCGGAGGTGCGCATGCAAAGAAGGTTTGATGAGTTGCATGCCAAGGGCATACACATTAGTGAAGAAGAGGTGCGGAAAAACCTTGCTTCAAGGGATTATGAAGATACCCACCGAAAAGAAAATCCCTTGATCAAAGCTGAGGATGCCATCGTGCTCGACAACAGTGAACTGAGCCGACAGGAACAATTGGAATTTGTGATTAGGCTGGTGCACGACCATCGCCTACTCAATACTGAAGAAGAAGAAAAACAACAAAAGTCCCCAAGATAGGAGACTTTTTTTGCTGGTGCCCGAGAGGAGACTCGAACTCCTAAAGGTGTTACCCCACAGGCTTCTGAGACCTGCGCGTTTACCAATTTCGCCACCCGGGCGGGGCGCACAAAGATAGGATTTTTACGCGACCAGAAAAGTGCATGTACATGGTGTAGGTTCTCTCAGCACATCTTGGTGAATCCACCAAGGCTAAAAGTGATTGCAAGTAATGACTTCTGTATTGGAAATTAATTGGCCGGATAACCCTTGTCGTACCAGGCCTTGAACTTGCTCAGCTCATCTGCAGAAAGACTGCGCCCTACCGGCATGGAGCGGCGGGAATACACCGTGCTGTAGAGTTTGGATATTTCTCCTTTTATGGAGCCATCATAGTCAGTGGCATCATACTTCCAGTCCCCGCTGTTTTTGCCTCCGGAGGCATGACAAGAAGAACAATAGGAATCAAAGATGGGTTTTACTTCCGCATTGGTAAATGCTACTCCGCTTGATGATTTTTTACAGCCGGCGGCTGCGATACAAATCCCTAAAATGAATAAGGAAATGCTTTGAAGTTGTTTTTTCATGTTGGGTTGATTGATTGATTGAATTCAAAAATAATCAAACCGAAATAATCTCCTTGATGGAGACATGAAAATTATAAAGAATTCATGTGAGGATTTATTCGTGGAAGTTAAGCACTTTGTGTCCTCCATCCAGCAAAAACTTGTCGCGACGGAACAATTCCAGGTCGGCATGCATCATTTCTTTTACAAGGCCTTCTATCTTGATCTTCGGTTCCCAGCCGAGTTGTTCGCGTGCCTTGCTTGCATCTCCCACAAGCAGATCTACCTCAGCAGGCCTAAAGTAGCGAGGATCTATCTCCACCAATACTTTTCCGGTTTTGGTATCGAAACCTTTTTCCTCAGCACCACTACCCTTCCATTCCAGACTGATGTTTACCTCAGCAAAAGCCATTTCAATAAACTTACGCACACTTACTTTCTCTCCGGTAGCCAGCACATAATCATCAGCTTTTTCCTGCTGAAGCATGCGCCACATGCCTTCTACATAATCCCTCGCATGACCCCAGTCGCGCTCGGCATCAATATTTCCCATGTACACTTTTTCCTGCAATCCCAATGAGATGCGCGCCACGGCACGGGTTACTTTTCGGGTAACAAAGGTTTCGCCGCGCAGCGGACTCTCATGATTAAAAAGAATGCCATTACATGCATACATGTTATAGGCTTCGCGATAATTTTTTGTAATCCAGAAAGCATACAACTTGGCTACACCATAAGGAGAACGAGGATAAAATGGTGTAGTTTCTTTCTGGGGAATCTCTTGCACAAGTCCATATAACTCAGAAGTAGAAGCCTGATAAAATCTCACTTTTTCCTGCATACCCAAAATGCGTATCGCTTCCAACATGCGAAGGGTTCCGATGCCGTCGGCATTGGCAGTATATTCCGGGGTTTCAAAAGAAACCTTTACATGCGATTGAGCGGCAAGGTTGTATATCTCATCCGGTTGGGTTTCCTGAATGATGCGGATTAGGTTAGTGGAGTCGGTCAGGTCGCCATAGTGCAGAAAAAAATTCACTTTCTGCTCATGGCTATCCTGGTAAAGATGATCAATGCGATCGGTATTAAAGAGCGAGCTTCTGCGCTTGATTCCGTGAACAATATAGCCCTTAGACAAGAGCAATTCTGAGAGATAGGCTCCGTCCTGTCCGGTAACGCCTGTGATTAATGCAACTTTTGGCATCCTGATGAATTTCTTGCAAAACTAAGCAATATTACCTGGTTTTCCATTGGCGGACAGAGGCAAATGCCGACATCACGATGAGCAGGGGAATGATTAACACCTGCAATACCTGCAACAAAGGCATAAGCAAGGGCCTGTGAAAAGTACCGAGGATTTTTTTACCCGTAAATAAAAGCAGCGTATCAGCAGCGGTTTTTCCTGTAATGCATATGATTACGGGAAGTAAATATGTTGGATAAACAAGTCCGAAAAAGAGGCCTGCAAACAAAAGGAGATGCAGCCATCCAATCCCAAGTGCCAGCAGTCCTGACGGGGAAAACAAATAGTATTTTGTTTTGGCAGCCCAGCGAATTCTTGCATGTAAAAATGAGCTAATTGAGGATACCCCTTCTGTTTTAACCAAAGCCTGCCGTTTAACAAGCGCATGGATACTTTGACTGCCAAATTTTTTTTCAAACGCCATCAGGATAAACATATCATCCCCACCGGCCAGATGCAGGTTATCGACAAATGGTGTGGCCTGCTCAAACGATTTTTTACGAAAAGCAAGGTTGCAGGAAGAAGCCAGTACAGGCTTGTGAAGCAAGGCAGAGGCCATTCCCCAAAGCATCATCCCATTATAGTCTGCTTCATCCCAGATACCCATCCATTTTTTCCCTTCCCGTTGAACCGGTCCCAATACCAAATGACAATCATCATTTAAAAACGGCAGCAATAGGGTTTCCAGCCATGAAGTAGGATGTGTGCAATCGGCATCAGTAAGCACCACATGTGTTCCAGAAGCTGATGCAAGTCCTGAAAGGATGGCCTGTTTTTTTCCGCTTCCATGATTTGGTATGCAAGAAATGTTAAGCCGAGGATACGATGCAGCAACAGTTTTTACCATTGATGCCACATCAAAATCTGCCCGGTCGTTCACCACCACAACCTCCATCTTGTCGTGCGGATAAGCCTGTTGGGCTAAAGACTGTAAACAAAGCGAGCATGCGGAAGCATTGTATTTTATAGGCACAATAAGACTGATGCGGGGCAATGTTGCAGCATTTACCGTCAATGGTTTTCGCGCATCCTCATTAAGGGCATGGCAAAGTCTGAATACATGCAGGCAATAGATAAGCATGCAGACAGGCAAAATGAGTTCAAATAAAAAAAAGGATATCAAATCGTTTCAAAATAAATATAATTACTTTTATAAAACCAACGCGCTTCTAATGAAGAGATTATTTTTCTTTCTGTTTTGCCTGTATTTGCTTCCTTACATATCATCGGCGCAATCATTTTCAAACAACACAGGTGGCCCCATTGCAGATGTGGCTACATCTGTTTTTCCACTCAGTATTTCCGGTCTGCCTTTGGCTATTGACAGTTCTTTTGGTTTAAAGGGAGTTGCTGTGAACCTACTTCACACTTAAGACAGTGACATAAAAATTTACCTGAAAACCCCATGGAACGATAGCATCATCCTTGCCATGAACAGGGGAGGCTCTGCTGACAATTACATCGGAACACTTTTTAGGATGGATGCCGATACGATCATACAAGACGGCTCAGCACCCTTTACAGGAAATTTTGTCCCTGATTATTCATTGAACCTGGCCAATAACGGATCCAATCCGAATGGAACTTGGTACCTGGTAGTGAAAGATGAGGTACCCCAAGACCAAGGCACACTTTTAAACTTCACTCTTGTTTTCGGAGCCAATCCCCCTGCCGATCCGCCTCCTCCCCCCGGCCCTTGTTCGATGACAAACGGACAAAACTGCCACTGTCCGGATGGCTCTCAGGATTGCGACCTTTTGCCCGATATGACCGCATCTGCTCTCATCATTCAGCAACAGCATACAGAATATTCGGGTTATCTTACCATGAGTAATGCCACACCAAATATTGGCTGGGGGCCCATGGAAATTCATGGCGTTGATTCTTGTTTTTGTAATGGAGTTTCTGTTCCCTGCTCACTGAGCATTTGCCCTGATTCCTCCCCTGTGAAGCAATTGGTAAAACAAACCCTTTACCACAAGCACAATGGCAACATCACCTCCTGGACGCGCAGCGCAGGATTCATGAGCTACCATCCTACCCACGGACACATTCATGTGGACAACTGGGGAGAGTTTACCCTTCGTAAATCTAATAACAATGCCGACCCTACCACATGGCCGGTGGTTGGCAACGGAACCAAAATGAGTTTTTGCCTGATCAATCTTGGTGATTGTTCAAGCAACCAGGGATATTGCATCAACGACAGCGGATCAGTAATTACCCAGGCAGATATTCCCAACGCACCTTTTGGAATGGTTACAGGATGTGGCACCGATCAGGGAATTTTTACAGGTTATCTGGATATTTATTCTCAGGGCCTTGCAGGCATGCAAATTGATTTCGGTGATATTTGTAACGGTGATTACCATATTGTTTCCATCACCGATCCGGACAATAACTTTTTAGAAAGTAATGAAAACAACAATGTTGCGGTGGTTCCCATTACTTTAACAGATCAAATTCCTTTGCCACAATTATCCATGAGCAGCAATATCATCGGAAGCAATGCTGTGATGAATGTAAATGTGGTAAATGCAAGTTCATTTTCATGGGATTTTGGAGATGGTTCCGCTCCCGACACCAGCAACCTGCTCACCGTGCACAACTACAGCACCAACGGAACATATGTGGTTACCCTCAGCGTAAGTTCACCATGCACTACGCTTGTACAAACCGACACCATTGTGATCAACAGCATCACTGTAGGAGTTACCGATAAATACTTCGACAGGAATTTTTCTGTTAAGCCGAATCCATTTGGCAATGCAGCGCAAATCAGCTACCAACTGCTGGATCATGTGAATGTGCAGTTATTGGTGTATGATGCCACCGGAAAAGAAGTACAATCTTTTGCCTCAGAAATACAATCTCCAGGTATGTATACTTACCGGTTTTCACCCGAAGACCTCGGTTTGGGCAGCGGCATGTACTTTTTATTTTTCAGGTCGGGTAGTGAGTTTCTGAGAACCAAGCTAATTTGCACCGGCAAGCCAGAATAAATTGAGACCCTTCAGCAAGGAAATAAAAAAGGCAGCCGGTTTGGCTGCCTTTTTTTATGAAAACATCAACACTATAATTATATTATTGCTTTTTGCCGTAGCGGCTGCGGAACTTGTCAATCCTTCCTGCAGTATCCACCAACTTCATTTTGCCGGTGTAATATGGATGAGAAGTATTGGAGATTTCCAATTTAATTAAAGGATATTCGTTGCCGTCTTCCCAAACAATGGTATCTTTTGTATCAGCAGCAGAACGGGTGATGAATGCGTGGTCGTTGGATAAATCCTTGAACACCACCAAACGGTAATTTTCGGGATGTATGTTCTTTTTCATTTTTTTATCGAAAGGAGTGCAAAAGTATACTTTTTAGCCAAACCGGCAAAAAAATTCTCAGAACCGCGCACATACATAAGCGATCCGATGTCCTTTTGCAGTAAACAGCTTTTCGTAATGCGTCTGGATATCAATTAGATAAGAGGGTGCCTGATGGGCCAATATAGGATAATCCAAATACACATCCGGACTGCTTAAAAGAACTTGGGCCCCCGCCTCTTGCAAGGACTCCAGGCTGTATTCCCAAAATCCGCTGTGGTCGGTTTTGAGGTGCAGCAGCCCGCCCGGAGTAAGTATGTTGCGGTAAATCTCCAGAAACCTCTGGTTGGTGAGTCGTTTTCTTTCCCTTGGTTTTTGGGGTTGGGGATCAGGAAAAGTAATCCATACCTCATCAACCTCACCCGGGGTAAAGGCGTGCCCGAGATTCTCGATACGGGTGCGTAAAAAAGCTACTTGTTTTAATTCGTCCTGCAGGGCCTGAAGAGCACCGGCATATATGCGATTGCCTTTTAAATCAACCCCCACAAAATTGCGATTACTTCTATTCTTTGCCATTCCAAGGGTATATTCAGCTTTGCCGCAACCCAGTTCGAGGGTAATGGGATGGGTATTACCAAAAACATCAGCATGCCACTTTCCCTTTTGTGCAAATGCATCAGGAAGGGGCGAGGTTTGGTTCAGTTGAAACACATTCGGAAAAGTTTTGATGGCAGCAAATCGCTGCAGCTTTCTTTTTGGCATACCTTTGATCTATGGAAATTACTCATCCGGAAATAGAGGCATATGCCACAAAACACTCTTCTCCTGAGAGCCACTTGTTGCAGCAAATCAGGGAAGAAACATACCGTGAAAGGCGCATGCCACACATGTGCTCAGGTCCTCTGCAAGGCTCGTTTTTAAAGATGATTTCCTGCATGATTAGGCCGGCGAAGATACTCGAAATAGGCACATTCACCGGCTACTCTGCCATTTGTTTGGCAGAAGGCCTGGTGCCTGAAGGCAGGCTCATCACGCTGGAAGCAAACAAGGAACTTGAAGAGCGTCTGCGTACTTACTTTTCGTCCTCTCCCTTCTCCTCACAAATTGAACTTATCATGGGAGAAGCACTTCCCTTATTGGAAACACTTCCCAATGATTTTGACCTGATTTTTGTGGATGCCGACAAAAAAAATTACCTCAACTACCTGCATGCTTGTCTACCAAAACTTAAAACAGGTGGGTACCTGGTGTTTGATAATATGCTTTGGTACGGAAAAATATTGCAAGCAGAAGAAAACATGGACAGGGATACAAAAATTATCCATCAGGTAAACCGGGAAATTTCCTCTCATCCCAGCCTGGTATGTAGTTTGGTTCCACTGAGGGATGGGCTCATGATGGCAAGAAAAATTTCATAACTTTTTATCGAAAATTTTAACCATTCCTGCTGATGCCTGCATTTTCTGATGCACAGCCATAAGATAAAACAGGATAAAATTTTTTTCCTGCAGGATAGGTTTGAGGAGAGAGAGAAAAACACAAAATTGAAAAAGTAGCTACCTGTTTTCTATTTGCATTCTCTTCAAACTGAGAGGTGAAATAGTAAAACATCTGTTTGAAAATATACTTGTATAAATGGCTGGCATTGAGCAGCGAAAGCCGCTTTATATTTGATTCCTTCCCCGGCCTGATGAATGCTGTGATGCATATGGCAGGGAAATAAAAAACTAAATCGTACGGATCAGATTGCCGGTTGCGGTGCGGATTTCTGTTTTGCCTTTGTTGGTAGTAATGGCAATATCTTCTCCCATCCAGCGTGCTTGTGTTGCATCACTGTTCCCTATGCTTCTGAGGTGGTTCCCTGTATTTGACCGAACCTCAACCTTTCCTTTCACGGTGGTGATTAAAATAAAGTTCTGTGCAGCATTAAAATCAGCGAAAACAGCATCACCGTTTCCAATAGTCCTAATGTGATTACCTGTGCTGCTGCGGATTTCAACTTTACCACTTACAATCTTTAAAATATTCATTTCATTTTTAAAAAAATTAACCCCTACTCTGTTTTGGCTTTTCGGGTCTCGCCATCCTTGTGTTTGGATTTAATTGTATGTTCGATTTTTTGAGACTGTTTGCTTTCCGAATCGGAGCAAAAAACATATTGATATTCTTGCCTAAAAGGCTTTTCATGTAACCGGAATATCTTTGGAAAAATCATTCCGAACCGGGCAGAAAAACTTTTCTCTTAGTCTTTTATGCATCTCACATAATAACCTACTCGCTTATCGTAACTATATCTTTCCATGGTGCCTGAGTAGGTGTAGATCTCGCGGGTCCAGGAAGCAGCAGTACCAAACGCCGTCTTGGTCCAAAAACCGGCAATATTACCCACACTTCCAAATCCGTTGCCATCCCTTTGTCCACCCGGCAAGGCTGAAAAACCGGAGGAGTTGTTTCCATCCTGGTTCGGACTCATCCAAAAAAAGTTGCCCGAACTTTTCAGAAATCCGCCTGCCGTGAGGCTTTGCGTACCGGTAATGTTTGGGTTGAATGAAGGATCCAGAGTACCAATAAGCACATTCCATTCTGCATCCGTGGGCTCATGCCATCCTGATGGACATAAACGACGAGCATCGTTCATCGCATACCAATTGTATACTCTTCCATATGGACAATCATAAGTTGCACTATCGTTGTTATACCATGAACAGGCTCCGCTGTTCAGGCCGTACCATGCGGTATTGCTTGTTACCACAGGAATTGTGTTTCCATTGCGATAGTGGCTTGCTTTTAAATTTTCTGCCATCCACTCTTGGTTGCCAATGAGGATTGTTTTGTAAACATTTCCATCCTGATCAGTCATGGTACCGTAGGTGAGCGAAGGGTTGTGCACCTGCAAGGAACCGCAGGAATGGGTTGCATTTGTTGATTGTCCGCCGCTGTTGGCAGCTGAGATACCAGGTATGATTAGATGACTCCCATTTCCGAAAAAGAGCGTATCTCCCGTGGAAGAAACCCCAGAGATGCCGTTTCCGGAAAAGAGTGCGTATGGCACACTCAGCAATTGCTGGATGCTGTTGATGCTGTAATTTGTGCCTCCTGAAACATCCGTTTCTGTTTTGATATAATAAGGACCATTGGCCCAATTGATAACAGAGAAATTTCCGCTGATGAGGGTACCTCCTCCAATTTGTATACTCACCAGACCATCGTCATTGGTTAGGGCATTATGCGCTTCAACAAAAACAGGATTACCTGAAGCACTGCCCTGCAGAATACTGAAGCGAATACCAATGTTTTGGTTGGACAGGATGGCATTGGCATTGTTGCGAATCACAGCCTGGTAGCTCATTTTAGAGGGTACTTCTGCATATGCAGCATGCAGCAGAAATACACCAAGAAAGAATCCTTTTAGGAGTTTAAACTGAGAGCATCTTGGTTTCATGACATTTAAAAAGAGTTGAATAATGGTATATGGTAAAGTGTAATGTTAAAGAAAAAAATAAATAACTCACAATGACATCCGTATTTTCCCGATAAACAATAAGGAATTGAGGACAGAAATATCTTGCCACGCTCGAACTTTATTTGCTTTCATTGCGCCCTGTTTTTAAATTTATCATGCCCAAAAAAAGAAAAGAATCTGTTAGTCTATATCTTTTTTTGTGCCTTACTTGTAAGCTTAATCAGGTGAACAAGCCTGTTTAGAATTTTCTATGAATGGGTTTTCCGGTAGCTTCAATACAAAAGCCATTCAATATAATTAGATGGAAACCAATATTCTCCTTGAATCATTTTTTTAAAATCCAATAAATATCTTTGAAAAAAACTTATGAAAACAACCCTCTCCTTCCTTCTGGTCTGTGCAGCTTTCCTGCTGCCTGTAAAAGCCCAGGATACTCTGCGCGTACTCTTTTTAGGTAACAGCTACTCCTCGTTCAACAACCTCCCTTCGCTGGTGCAAAGCATGGCCACATCTGCCGGCAAAACCATGCTTGTAGACAACAACATGCCCGGTGGCTTCACCATCTCTCAACATCTGAATGATCCCACCTCTCTTGCCAAAATCAATGCAGGTAACTGGGACTATGTAGTCATTCAGGAACAGAGCCAATTGCCAACCATTGAATTCTATCGCTACAACGACATGTACCCGGCCTTGTCAGATATCAAAGCACTAATTGAATTTTCGAACCCCTGCGCCAAAATCATTACATACATGACCTGGGGAAGAAGATTCGGCGGGCAACAATGCGATCCCGGAGGAACCTATTGCAGCCCCAATTTTACCAACTTCAACCACATGCAAGATTCCCTGCGAAGCGCTTACATGGAAATCAGCAGCCAATTGATGCTGACTTGTGCTCCTGTGGGCGAAATATGGAGAAGGGTGCTGAATGACACCACACTCGTATTGCACAATGCCGACAACAGTCACCCCAACATCGACGGGAGCTATCTTGCTGCATGCGGCATTTTTAGCAGCATTTACCGGGAACCTGTATCCGGTAATTCATACACTGCAGGAATCAATACAGCAAGGGCATCTTATTACAGACAAATGTCTGACGCCACCTTATTTGCCATTCCGAACCCATGGAACCTTTATGTGAACCAACCACAGGCTGCATTTAATTATGCTGTTTCGGGCAACGAGGTTGATTTTAACAACACATCATCCATCCCAAGCTCTGCACCGCTTTCTTATACATGGAATTTCGGCGACGGAAACACCTCTTCCGATGCCTCCCCTACACATACCTTCACATCACCGGGAAACTATTTGGTATCTCTCACCGCAGAAAATTGCGGAATTCTTAGTACCATCTCTCAAACGCTGCAAGTGTCCATCTCCGGCAATAGCACTTCTTTGTCTGATGAAGAAATTTTTTTGCTGCAACCCAATCCTGCCAACCATCATCTGCTCATCAGAAGCCAACTATCAGGGAATGCATGGATCGAGATTTTTAACACCGATGGTCGTCTCCTTCGTAAATTTTACCTGGATGCCCCCATGCAAAGCATTGATGTGAGCCGGTTTCCTGCAGGCATCTACACCCTTGCACTGAGCCATGCACAACAAAGAGTGATCAGGCGACTGGTGATTGCGCATTAAATGACCCTGAAGCAGGCTTATGATAGGAAATAAAATTTTTCAAACCCTATGAATAAGCATCGAAAAAAAATCAAGCTTATCCTATTGCAAGACTTGTAAAAAAACTACTTTCCCTGTTTGTGGTTTTGGTAAGCATGCATACGGTATCAACAGCATGAATCATTGTTGCCGACAGTGTACAAATAGGCAACCAATGGAGAACCTTCAAAGTATTCCTTCCTTCGGGTTATCCCAATCAGGCAAACTATCCTGCCATCGTTAGCCTGCATGCAAGGTGTTCAAATATGGATGAGCACATACTGTATTCCGACATGAATAATGTAGCCGATACAGCAAAATTCATCGTGGCCTATCCCCTTGGCCTGCTCGACCCCAATAATCCTTTTGGTTGTTTAGATTGGAACGAAAATGGTCGCCATGTCTGGGATGATGTAGCATTTATCTCTGCCCTTATTTCCCGTATCGCTTCCAACCACCAGGTTGATACAAACAAGGTATATGCCTGTGGTTTCTCAAGAATATAATCGGAGTTGTGCTATGGGAAGGAAGGAATATCCAAACCCGAGATTTCGGCTACTTGCCTGCAGGGATGTATGTTTTGCAAATTGACCAGGGCAAAGAAATCAGCACACTTAAAATTTTCAAGGAAAGAGAATGTTCCCGGCAATCCACAACATATAACAACGCAACAAAACACAAAGATTGATTTTCAGAATTTACCCGAAACAAAACAATGCATGAATTAAATATCTGCGCATTATCATTCTGCTGACTGCCACCAAACTTTCCTTCACCACTCTTGTAAGCCTCCCCTTAAATCCGTTCCTTTACTGAGCATGAAAAACAAGATTTTTTTGCTCGATGGGTTTGCACTGGTATTCAGGGCTCATTTTGCCTTTATTAAAAATCCGCGCATCAACAGCAAGGGATTAAATACCTCCTCCATCTTTGGCTTTACCACGACCTTGCTCGATGTCATTAAAAACCAAAA
>Ga0068872_10001236_pt1 | contig 20586 bp, 19 predicted proteins | sample NOAtaG_7_FD_66441 | JGI IMG/M metagenome (GOLD analysis project Ga0068872, IMG submission 66441) | Freshwater lake microbial communities from Lake Erie, under a cyanobacterial bloom - NOAA_Erie_Diel1S_2200h metaG | ecosystem: Environmental > Aquatic > Freshwater > Lake | place: USA: Ohio, Lake...
GGTGCCGGAGCGGGTGATTTCCTAAAAGATAATGGAGATTATTTAACATGTGGAATTAACTGCCCTATTACTCCGGCCATTTCAACTTCCAATCTTCCAGCAACAGTTATTCAACGATGGCTTAATGACTGGTATATCAATAAAACTGATATTAATTCAAACAATGGTTTGGTTACCTTATACTTTGACTTCGGTGATTATGGAATTGGTAATTCACCTGGTGTTCCTTCTAACTATGTTTTACTTTACAGAAATTCTCCTTCAGCAACTTTTAGTATTGTACCGGGAACTACCCCAAGTGTTTCAAGTGACCAGGTAAGATTTGCGGTTGATGCTTCTAATATTACTACTAATTTTTATTACACTATTGGAACATTAGATCCAACAACAAGCCCTCTTCCGATTGAGTTATTAAACTTTAGTGGTAATTGTAATGGCAATAATACTCATTTAAAATGGTCAACCGCTAGCGAAATCAATAATGACTACTTCACAATTGAAAGAAGTATAGATGCAATAAGCTACGAGCTTTTAGGTAAAGTAGATGGTGCAGGGAATAGTGTACAAACTTTAAATTACTCTTTTGTTGATCCAACTCCAATTGAAGGCACAGGCTATTATCGCTTAAAACAAACGGATTTCGACGGAAAATATAAATATTCAAAAATCATATCGGTTAAGTGTATTAAAATCAGGTCGGAGAAAATTATTGTTTATCCCAACCCCGCATCATATAATGTAACAATTGAGTTGCTCGGAAATAGTAGAACACTTCCTTTTGAAATTATTAATTCAAAAGGTCAGGTAATTTATTCGGGCACCATTACAAATAAAATTAATTTGCCAAATAATGGACTAATATCAGGACTATATTTCGTTAAAGTCACAACTGAATCTGAAGTTTTAACAGAAAAAATAGTAATTGAAAAGTAAAAAAGATACATTATATATTAATTGGTTAGAATTTTACTAAAATGAAATACGCTATAGACGCATATTTGAATTCAGTCAAAACAATATGCCCAAAAGTAACGAATAATGAATTAAATTACATTGAAAGTGGCTTAAATGTAAAGGAGTTTAAACCTAAAGATTTCTATATAACTGCAAATACAATTCAGAATGAAATCGGATTTGTGTTCTCTGGATTATTACGTTCCTTTTATATAGATACAAACCTCAATCAAATTACAGTTAAGTTTATTTGCGAAAATGAATTTGCATCAGATTTTCCTGCTTTTATTAGTGAAACTCCAAGTAAATATTACTTTCAATGTATTGAACCTACAATTATGGTAAGTTTAACACTCCAACATATTCAGGGTGGTTACGAAAGGTTTCCTATATTGGAAAGGTACGGAAGATTAGTGTCGGAAGAAATTGTGAAAATTCAGCAAAAACGAATAGGAAGTTTCCTATTTAATACAGATGAAGAACGTTATTTAAATTTTATTAAAGAATACCCAACTCTTTTCAATAGGGTATCAATATCTCACTTATCATCTTATCTGGGTATTGAGAGGCAATCTCTAACACGCATTAGAAAAAAATTAACTCATGTTTAAACCTTTAAAGTAAAAAAAGTCAAACATAAAAAATAATATGAAGAAAAAATTTACATTTCTTACTTTTTTACTGTTTTTAGCAAACTTAATTTCCGGACAGGATATATATGATAGTATTTATGCTGGAGGTTATTGGAGGAAATATAATATACACTTACCACAAGGATACAATCCTAATTATGCTTATCCATTAGTATTTGGTTTTCATGGAGGCCAACAAGCAGCAACTAGCTCACAGGGATGGACGTTGTTTGCTTATCAAAGTAAACTTTCTGAAAAAGCCGATAATTCTGGTTTCATAGTAGTTTATCCTGAAGGCCTTGTATTTAATCAAAATCGCTCGTGGAATGCCGGTAATTGTTGCCCACCTGCAATAAATCAAAATGTTGACGATGTTGGATTCATTAATAACTTGTTAGACACACTATTCTCAAATTATTCAATTGACACAATTCGAGTATATGCAACTGGTTCATCAAATGGCGGTATGCTTTGTTACAGATTAGCTTGCGAATTGAGTCATCGTTTTGCAGCAATAGCTCCTAATGCATGTTCCCAAATGTATTTTCCTTGCAATCCGACAAACAAAATTCCAATCATTAGTTTCCATTCAAAAGTTGATCCAATAGTTCCTTATACTGGAGGTATGGGCGGTGCTCCTCCATTGACAACAATATATTTTCCATCGCAGGACAGCACAATGAATTTATGGTCTCAGAAAAATAATTGCCAAACAAGAGACACAATCATAAATGGCAACGGAATCAATTACGACTTTATTAAAATATATAACTGTTCCTGCAATGTAGAAATTCATCATTATGCCACTACAGACGGTAGTCATAGTTGGCCAGGAGGAAATCCGAACAATAATCCAGTTTCGACGCAAATTAGTGCAACTGACTTGCTTTGGTCGTTTTTCCAAAATTATACTTTAGGATGTATGACAACAGGAGTACAAGAAATAAGTGAGAGATATCATCAAGAAATAGTTTATCCAAATCCGTTTAAGGATGAATTAACCATTGAAGTAAATGAGCCTTCACGAGTTACCTTAACCAATGTATTGGGCCAGGCAGTAAAAACTGTGAATGTAAGTAGCAAAACAACACTTGAGACTATTAGTTTGCCAAGATCATTTTATATTTTATCAATAAAAACACAAAACGGTTCGCGTGTTGTAAGGCTGGTAAAGGAATAATTATTAAATAAATCAAAAGTCGGATTTAAAATATCTGTATTTTTTTATAGATATATCAGATGTTTACCCTAGCATTTTAGAAAACAAAAATTACTAAAAAATAATTAATAACTCTAACCATTAATTTAGATCATAAAATTAATAGGACTCAATTTGTAAACAAAACTTGTTATATATTTTTTATAGGTAGTTAATTAATAAATAATCAAATTTTAAAATATACTACATGTGTAGTATATGGTCTTTGTAACTGAATTGGTAACTTTATTCCATATTATTTTATTTTTAACTTTTCAAATAAAAATGATTATGATTTTCCATTTATTCCATATGTTTTTATTTAGGGTTTAACTCAAGCCATTAACAAAAATGTTTTAGCTGATAGTAAACATAAATGATAGAGATATTATAAATTAAAGTATTAATGATATGAATGAAATGTGTATTTCAAGATTGTCTTCAGGAGAATTCCGCATAAAAATAGCAAGGGAAAATGGTGAGCAATGCGTAAAATTGACATAGATGATTTTTAGAAGAGATTGAAATTATATTTTAAGTAAATGATGTTGGAACAAAAAAAAATATATATCCAGTACTACTGTCCGGTTTGCAAAACAAAAAACAATAAATGGCATTCCATCTATTACCAAACCGAAGGACAAATATTGCGGCCTGTTAAAGGAGTAGTTTTAAGTATATGCTCGTTATGTGAGAAAGTAAAAATATTGGAGTTAAAAATGAATGAAGTGAGCAGTGAGATTTCTAGTTAATGGTGATGTAGAATATTATAAGTAAGTTATGAAATGTATTAATTAAAATTAAATATGAAAGTAAAAACTAAGATAGTGAATTATATGAATTATGAGGATGAAGAATTTATAAAAGCTTTTGAAGAATTTGAAAAATCACTGTCAAAACGAGCAGGGATAGGTTTTGTTGTATTATTTTATCATATTTTATCCCTATTAGTTGTAGGCTTAGCATATAAAAATCAAATTAGGTAAATCTAAAATAAACAGACAAAGCATGTACTTAAGTTTTGAAAATGCATGTGATGCAAGCCTACCTGTAGTATTCTTTAACAAAAAAACTAAAGAAGTAGAAATTGTAGGTAATTTATATCATTTTAAATCGGAATTATTATTTGATATTATTTTGAATTGGTTTCAATTGTATTTTGGACATGAAAGGAAAGAGATTACATTACGATTCGATTTAGAAATAATTAACGCCAAATCCATTAAGATTATTTATTATTTTTTAAAAAATATTAAACAGCTAGATAATTGTGATGCGCCAGTAAAAGTTATGTGGTTAATGAATTCGGATGATGAATGGGATAGAATGAGGATTGAACTAATAAAGGAACTAGTGCCGATAGACTTTAAAATACATCAGAAAATGATCTAAATAATAGTATTACCGCAAACATATATTCATTTTGATATGAATAAAAATTTTGTGTAAGTTTCTATTTATGGTCTTTTACATAAACATTATGTAGCACCAACTATTAAAAATGAATAGGATGTTTAAAATATTGGAAAGAAAATATTGTGGTTTAGTTCTTTTAATTGCCGTTAACTTAACAATGGTATTTGGGAAACAAGTAACCATCAATCCACTTAAAATTTGTTCTAACGAATGCGCACCAATAACTGTATTGACCTCTTCTCTAACACCTCCTATCACATTAACGCTTACCAATGGAACAAATAGTATTTTTGCTAATTCACCGGTATTTACCGTTTGTCCTTTATCTAGTGCTGTTTATACTGTTTTTGCATTAGATGCTAATAATATATCAGTAAGTGATACCGCTTATTTTGAGGTACTAACAAGCCCAAATTTAATCGTAGCACCAACAGCAACTTTAAACTGTAATCCGGGGTCGGCCGTTATTAATGCAACAACCAATTTACCTATTGCCATTTATAATTGGTATGGACCCTATCCGTCTTTTTTCTCATCAACTCCAAGTACCACTGTTCTTGTATCGGGAGTTTATACTATTACTGTTTCAGATCCAAATTCAAGTTGTAAAACATCTTCGTTAGTAACGGTTTATAATCAGCCAAATGCTCCTCCTCCAATTTTTCAAACAGTACCTTATAGCCTTAACTGCTTTAATAAAGTGGTAAGTATGTCTGTAGGTTCTTCAGTTCCAAACGCGCAGTTTAACTGGTTACCAGGCAATATTCCGGGTAGTTCATACACCAGTTCAACACCTGGCGATTTTACAGTACAAGTTTTAAATCCCGCCACAAATTGCATTACAAATAATATTTTAACCGTTATTATAGATACAATAAAGCCTTACATCACACCGGTGTCATTTTCATTGTCATGCTTAAATGATTCCATACAACTTTTTGCCGTTACAAACACGAATTCTACACTATTTTGGAATGGGCCTAATATTGATTTGAATACGCAGAATGGAGCATTTGTTAAGACAGAAGGTACTTATACAGCGATAGCAACAAATACTATTAATGGTTGTTCTAAAGCATTGAGTGTTTTGGTTAATAAGGAAAAAATTAGCGCTGATTTTATTGCTAATCCTACTAAAGGCAATTCCCCTCTATTTGTTGATTTTACAAATAATTCAAATGGAGCGATATCATTTAATTGGGTCTTTGGTAACGGTTTAACATCAACCAACATTAATACAACTAGCATTTATTATAAAAAAGGCAACTACAGAGTTACTCTTTATGCTGTGAAAGGGAATTGCAAAGACTCAAGCTACAAAACAATTGAAGTTATTGCACCAATTAAAATACCCGAAATATTTACGCCCAATAGCGATGGTAAAAATGAAACCTATCTGATACTTGGCATAGAAAATTATCCAGACAATGTATTTGAGGTATATAATAGATGGGGCACATTAGTTTATAAAGAGGATGGATATAGAAACAATTGGGAGGGATACTCAAATATATTCAACTCTGCAAACAAGTTGCCAGCTGGTACATATTATTTTATACTCTACCTAAATGATCCTGAAAACACAAAATACAACGGCTTTATACAATTGGCATATTAATTATATATAAATGAAATTACACGCGATAAAAATATTGTTTGTTTTACTTTTCTTTTGTTGTAACTGTTTAGCACAGCAAGAAGTGCAAAACACTTTTTTCCAATTTAACTCGGTTTTTGTTAACCCAGCTTATTCAGGGAGCAGAGAAGTATTAAGTGCTATTTTAAATGCAAGAACGCAATGGGTGAATTGGAATGGAGCTCCTAAAACACTAATATTTACAATGCATACACCACTTAAAAATGAGTTAATTGGATGCGGCTTAAGTTTTGTATCTGACATTATAGGACCAACAAAACGTAATGCTATTTATGGGAATATTTCTTACAAAATTAGAGTAAATAAGCATTCTAAATTAAGCTTAGGTATCCACAGTGGGGTTGATTTATTAAGAAATAATTTTTCAAACCTTACAATTATTGACGAAACCGATCCATTGCATTCTTCCAATTACTTTAACAGAAATATTTTTAACATTGGGGCGTCTATATATTATTATTCTAAAAATTTTTATACTGCACTTTCATGTCCAAAGCTTATTGAGAATAACTTAAGTTATAATAATTCATTCATTTCAAAACAAGTAAGGCATTACTACTTCCTTTTAGGGTATGTTTATGAAAGAGGATTATGGTCATTTAAACCCGCTATTCAGGTTAAGGGTGCCTATAATGCTCCTGTTTCTATTGATATTAATTTATCGGTATATTTTAATAGAAAAATATCAATGAGTTTATTTTATAGAAATAAAGCCGATTTAGGGACTAATATAGTTTTCCATTTCAACGAACAGATGTATGCTGGGTATGCCTATGATTTTTCAGTTAGTAATATGACTAATTTTAATACCGGCTCTCACGAAATTATGCTCGGTTTTGATTTAAATAGAAAAGGTAAAGCTTACTTAACACCAAGGTATTTTTAATTATGAAAAGGGGTAAATTATCATCATTAAAATATAAGATAATTGGCTTGTTAGTGGTCAGCTGCTCATTGAAAATGTACCCACAGGCAATTAAGCAGAAAATAGCAGAGAAAGAATTTAATTCCTTACACTTTATTAGATCGGCTGAATTATATAGCCAGCTCGCTAACTCAAGTTCTAGCAATGATAATATATTAAAGGCTGCAGTTTCCTATTTTAAGATTGCAGATTATATGAATGCCGAAAAATATTACAAAATAGCGTTAAAAAATAAATCACTGGATGATAGTGAAATATTTAATTACTATCAATCACTTATGTATAATAAACATTATGATTTAGCGAAGGAATTAAGTAGTAAACTTAAAAGGGAAGGCAAGTCATATTCATTTCTTTACGATTCTCTTCAAATAAATCAACTCTTATCTGATTCATCAAAATATAACATCAACTACCTTCCAGTTAACTCTGAATATTCTGATTTTAGTCCGCTTGTTTTTAATGATGATTTGTATTTTGTTTCGGCTAGACGAAATCAATCATTCCAAAATAAAAAGTTTGACTGGGATAATACATACTTTTTGGATATTTATAAGGCACCTTTGAAAAATTTTAATGAAGTTATACCGGTGAAGTTTTCATTTAAAACTACATTTCATGAAGGGCCAATCTCAATTAGCAAATTCGGGAAATTAATGTTTGTTACAAGAAATAATATGAACAAAAATAAACCGGTTTTAAATAGTAAAAATCAAGTGAATTTACAGTTGTTTTACTCGTATTTCCCTTTTTCTGATACATCAACCTGGCACCCTTTTCCATATAATAGTTTGAACTATTCTTGTGGACATCCGGCTCTAAATGATTCCGGTAATGTTTTGTATTTTATATCTGATATGCCGGGTTCACTAGGAGGTACCGATATATATGTAAGCAAACTGACAGGTGGCAATTGGTCTAAGCCCGAGAATCTTGGTAAACAGATCAATACTTCCGGAAATGAGATGTTCCCTAATCTTTATAAAAATAAATTAATTTATTCTTCAAACAGTTTAAACGGCTTAGGTGGTTTAGATATTTATTCATTCAATTTGGATAGTGTAAATGTAAGTAGACCTATAAACTTTGGATATCCAATAAATACAAATATGGATGACTTTGCGTGCATTTTTATAAATGATTCAATGGGATATTTTTCATCAAATCGTCAAATAACAACTTCAAACGACGATATATTTTCATTTAAGATTAAAAACACAACTAAACATGTACCAATTAATTTTATAGTGAAAGATTATTTTAACAGAGAATTAGTTTTAAATGGCAATATCGTTATTAAAAATAAAAACGAGAATGTGATTGATACTTTATTTTTTAGCGGTTCATCTTGCAAATATCTTAATCCTAAATTATCAAATATTATAGTTACTGCAACAAGTGAAAACTATTATGAAAACAGCATTGAAGTGAATACTTCTGAACATAAATATTCAGATACAATAATAATTTACTTAAAGCCAAAAAAAGCCATAATCGTTTATAAAGCCTTTGATATAAAAACTAACAGAAAGCTGGCTAATGTAAAAGTAAATTTAAAAGATTCAGTTTTTGATTTTGTATATTCATTTACAATTGACAATAATGGTGAAAAAACACTTGATAGTAAATATGCAAATAACATTTTAACAGGTGCGGAATTATATAATCACAAATATATTAAGTATGAAAGAGAGTTAAAGAATGATACAATTGTAGTAAGTTTGTATCTTTTAAAGGAATCAGAAGACCTTGGTGAAATTCTTAAGTTAAAAACTATTTATTTTGATCTGAATAAGTTTACTATCCGAGATGATGCGGTGCTTGAATTAGATAAAATTGTTTTATATCTCAAAAATAATCCGAGAATAGAATTAAAAATCACGTCTCACACAGATTGCAGAAATACTAGCTATTTTAATAAGATACTTTCCAATAAACGTGCTAATTCCACATTGAATTATTTGGTAAAAAATGGCATATCCAGAAAACGTTTACAAGCCATCGGGTATGGAGAAGATAAACCATTAAATTCATGTAATTGTAAACTGAATGATAAGGATAAATGTTCTGAAGAGATGCATGCATTAAACAGACGATCTGAATTTTTAATTATAAATTAAATATATGTGTATATTATTAATATGGTAGTAATATTTTAGCGAAAATAATTGAAGAAAATGCTGTTGTAGTAATTACGTTTAAAGCTCAAAACTATATGATTTATTAAAAACTTATATAAACTTTATTAGAACTAAAAATGAACTCAAGAACAACGGAAAGTAATGTAGCTGAATGCATAAGATGCTCAGAAGAAGATGCCACCTTAGTTTTGAATAATTTTAAAGAGTTTCCAGGAGTGCAATCTTTAACGGGTAAAGATAGAACATATCTTTTTCATAAAGTACATTTTTTCTCAATATGTAGTCCTTGTATTATTCAATTGTTAAATTCAAATTTTATTAAAATAAATAAATTAAATCTAAAAAATAAGAATTGGCAATTAGCACATAAAAAAAGACAACTGGAAGTGTGTAAAACAATTATCAAATCGCTAAAATCGATAATTGCAGTTTCACCTATTTCTACAAAACGAGATTTTATGGTGAATTTAAGAAGGGTAGACAATAGAAAAAGGAAATTGCGAGAAGAAATTAAGAGTTTAAAAAATTAATGGAGTATAGCAAGTTGAATTTAAGCTTTTAAGAGTATTACGGTTTAATTAATGTTGTGTGTTGAAGTTTGTAAGAATTGATTTAAGGCTGCCTGTTGGATCATGGCAATCTGATAATTGTTAAGCTGATTAGTTAATTATTGTTGTACGCAGTCTTAATTAATTTTAAAATAGATGAGATTTGAAGAAGTAGCAAAATGCATTGCTGAATTTGAAAAATGTAATAAATAAGTATTTATATATCTATATTTTCAGATGGTAGTTTTTGTATTAAGGAATTTTGGAATAATGAAGTATTGGATGTATTTGATGAAATAGAGGATTTAATTAATTATCTAAAGAATAAAAACTTAAAAAAATGTGATTGCGCTAGAAGTTTAAGTCCAATACAAATTGAAAATGAAGATAATCCTTTTTCATAATATGTTGGTGCAGATTGTTCTTTTTGTTATGGAGATGAATATATCATTTAGTTTTTGTTCATATTTTTAAGAGTATAATGTTTTAATATATTATTTTTTAATGCGTATTAACCCACGCTAACCAATGTTAGCCTTAGTTAACACATGATTACTTTCGTTAGCCGATGTAAGCATTGGTTAACTTAATGTTGGGCCGTTACCATGTAATTACCATTCGTGTTCATTTATAGCTTTTTCTAAAATTTGATGTTCTTTTTTAGCGTTTTCTTGTGCTTTACCTGCTAAATGATCAATTGCGTTTTCAATTAATTTGAGTTTATAAATACATTTCGTTCTGCTTTCGCCACCTAATTTAACACGGCGAATGGTATTGCTAAATTTCAAATAATCTTGGTATAAACCATCACCACTTTTTTTACTCAGGTAATAATATTTTGCAGCTATTTCGCTGCAGTTAACACGATTTATTGGTTCGCCATTATAGAAATAAATAAGGGCAATAACTTTTACTTTTATCTTTTCAGTCTTTAATTCTGTTTTTTTTGCATTTGGAGAGTTTTTCTTATTCGAATTTGCTTTTGATTTATAAAGAAAGGTCTGGAATTTAATTAGCCAATTGTAATAATCAAAAGTTACTCTGGCATAAACCAAATCATTAGTTATTTTTTCGTATTGTAATTTAAAGTTTGGACTATGAACAAAGTCATAATTTTTTTCACCTTTAATAATTCGATTATTAATGAACTCTCTCATTACTATTAGATCATCTTTAGTAATTGTAAAAGATCTATTTTTAAAATGAAAGTCTTGTATTGGTGTTAAATAGAGTATTTTTCTATTGTCTTCAATTTCACGTTTTAATAGTAATTCTTTAGCTTCAGACTTTTTATATCGCTCTTTAAATAGATTTTTGAATTTTAGAAATAAGTCAGCGGATTTTGTATCAAATATTTTTTTTTGTTTTAATTGAATCTTTTGGAGGCTGTTTTTTGAAAAATCATTCAAATGAGCTTTCATTGGTTTGTCTACATTCTTATCAATCATGATAGCCCCTGTTTGTAGATACACTTTCCCATCAAACCAGTCCTTATAGGTATATTTTGGTTTATTCATTTTTTAACATATTAAAGCATTAAATCAATATCTAATTTACAAAAAATTAATGGCCTTGTAAAGCTTTATAGTAGGCAACAAAAAATAATAACCGGTTATAACCGGTTACCTATTATTGTTTCTTCTAACCTTTGTGGAAACAAAAAAACATAAAATATGGAAATCGATAAAATTGAAGAAGAGATCTACGAAAACGGAAATCGTAAAATCAATATAGGCGTAAGAGCTTATTCCGAATTAAAACTAAAATTAACTGATGAAGCTAAAGGGTTAGGAATTTCCTTAAGTGAGCATTGCGAAAACGTTCTAATTACTCATGCAGGTTTATTAGAAAAGGTAAATGAGCTTACTTTAGCTATGGAAGGCTTAAAGCAAAAAAATGCTTCACTGGAATCAGCCTTAGCTGGAATCGATTTAGCTAGTTTCAATAAAAAGATACGCCTTCTCTCAGATGAGAACTCACTTTTGAAAAGCAGTTTGCAGGAATTAAGATCCAACCAAGTAATTTATTCCGATCCTCGGCTGGAATATCTTTTCAGAAAGGTAAAAGGCAAAAGTGATATTATAATAACAGACAAAGGTGAAATGAATATAACATTCAATACACCAAAAGACGTTCTATTAGCTTTAATTTATTCATATACCTTATAAACTTAAAATTATGATATTCAAACAAGTCCATTCATTGCCAACCAGTCCAAGTTTGGTAAAAATAGCGTTGTATACACTTGGAGCTGTTGCCATTATATACTGTATAAATAAAATTACTGAACCAGAAGTGACTTTCGCAAAACGAGAAAAGGATAGGAAGTAAAAGAACCACTTTAATAATGAAGATAACTGTTGATTTACCAGATTTACAAGAAGTTGTAAAAGGTGCGGTTGAAACTGCCATCATCGATAAGCAAACAAAGCTTTCCGGATGGAAGTATTTTACCCTCAAAGAGACTGCAGAACTTCTTCAAGTTAAGGTATCAACCTTACTGGATAAAAGAATGCCTTATTTAAGTGAGTTAGAGTATTCGCAAAACGGTAAAACATTTTGGTTTAAAAAGGAATCGGTTGAGTTATTTATTTCATCACGGATGATCAGAAAATACAGGAGATAAGTGAAGCGCTAAAGTTTTGTTGCTTTGCCCATCTGATCATCCATGCTTTCATCATCTAATGAATCAAGATAGGCTTGTGTGATCTGCGAATTGGAATGCTTTAAAGCGTTCTGTACAAAATTTATGTTACCATTAGTTTTTTTAATTGCGATAGAGGCGAAGGTATGGCGGGCTATATGTGTCGTCACCTTTTTCTCAATCTTTGCCTTTGCAGCAATTATCTTCAGGTACTTGTTTACGAGTGCTGTTTTTCTACTGATCTCTTTTTTGTAATTTTCATTAGACAAATCTTCCACACCATCTTTTAAGATGGGTACAATATATTTCGAGTCATTAGAAGCACTTTTAAAATACTTAAGTATAGTTTGAATTTGAGGTGTTAATTTAAAAGAATTCAACGCACCGGTTTTTTCCATTTTGTACTCTATCCTTTCTTTTTTTACATAAGACCATTTTAGAGTAAGTACATCTTCTATGCGAACACCTGCAAGGTTGAATGCCAATAAAAAAGCCTGTTGACATGTTTTGCTTAAACTGCCTTTGTCGCAAGCAACGCTGGCAAATTTTTTTAATTCTTCTACAGTTAATTTTTCCTTTTTCGACTTGTTGGCTTTTGGCATTGTATATGCCTTAAAAATATAATCTTCAACTTTTATTACTTGCTCTTTGATAGCCATATTAAAAAGCGATCTGATACGTTTAAGATTGGTGTAAACGGTTGAAGCTTGCAGGCCGTTTTCAAACAAATAATTTTCATAGCCTTTTAAAATGAAAACATTTATTTGTTTAAAATCAAGGTCACCCAGTTTTTCTTTTTCGGTATATGCCTTCCAGTTATTCAAAGTTTGCTGATATCCTTTTTTATGATTGTAGTTTAGCATTTGGCTCATCTTCGATTCGCAATACTTTACAAGTGACTGTGTGAAGTGAGTTTTTTTAACGGAATGAATAACGGTTTCCGGTGATAAAGCTTTTTTTGCAACTGCACTCGCAAACATCACATCATTGTATTCCTCAATCAGTGCATTTAAATCAGCATTGATCTTTTGATGGTTTGGATGATTATATACCCACTTTAAATTATGGTTCTTGCTTTTGAATTGATTAGGTTTAACCGCTATTTTGGCCCTAATCCGCTTCTTTTTACCGCTTTCTTGAATGCGTACATAGATTTCGTATAGCCCGTCCCTATTGGGTTTGCTGGAAAGTTCTAAAGCTGCCTTCATAGTTGATGGTTGATTTTGAATATCTAAATTAATAAAAATCCACCCCTGAGTCCACCTGTAAACTAAAAAAACCTTGCAATCTGTTGATTTGCAAGGTTTTAATAGTTATTCACTGTAGCCCGTACGGGAATCGAACCCGTGTTTCATCCGTGAAAGGGACGTGTCCTAACCCCTAGACGAACGGGCCCTTTTTAGCATTTAGCTGTAGGGAGCGCAAAAATACTAATTTTTTTACAAAAACAAAGAATTTAGGCCTTTTTTAAGGCCATTTTCAACAACGCTTTTCAACTAAAAATTGCTTAAACGCCTTGATAAAGCTATATTTGGAGGTGTATTATTAAGAAATTTCACCAAATGGAAACCACACCGTACCAAAGCAAAAATAAAATCAGAATTGTAACCGCAGCCGCCCTTTTTGATGGCCATGATGCCGCAATTAACATTATGCGACGCATCATCCAAGCAAGTGGGGCAGAGGTGATTCATTTAGGACACGACCGCAGCGCTCAAGAAGTGGTAAATTGCGCTATTCAAGAAGATGCCAATGCTATTGCCGTTACAAGCTATCAGGGTGGACATGTTGAGTATTTTAAATACATGTACGATCTTTTAAAAGAAAAAGGATGTGAGCATATTAAACTATTTGGCGGTGGCGGTGGCGTAATTCTACCTTCAGAAATTGAAGAATTACATAACTATGGTATTGCACGTATTTATGCACCTGACGATGGTCGTTCTCTTGGTTTGCAAGGCATGATCAATGATCTATTGCGTCAATGCGATTATGCAACAGGAACACATATTAAAGCTGACGTTGCAAAAATTGCAGAGCGTGATCATAGATCAATTGCAAGAATTATATCAGCCGCCGAAAATTTCAATGAAGAAAATATTGGTTTGTTAAACGATCTAAAAGTCAAAGCAGAAAAATCAAAAACACCTGTACTTGGTATTACCGGCACCGGTGGCTCAGGAAAGTCAAGTTTGGTAGATGAATTAGTTCGCAGGTTTTTAGTTGATTTTAAAGATAAACAAATTGCAATTATTTCGGTTGACCCATCTAAACGAAAAACCGGTGGCGCTTTATTGGGAGATCGCATTCGCATGAATGCTATCAGAAATGATCGTGTTTACATGCGTTCCTTAGCAACTCGTCAAAGCAATTTAGCATTAAGTAAATATGTGCAAGACGCAGTTAACATTTGTAAAGCGGCCAACTTCGATCTAATTATTTTGGAGACTTCTGGTATAGGACAATCAGATACAGAAATTATTGAGCATTCTAACATGAGTTTATATGTGATGACTCCGGAATACGGTGCAGCCACGCAGTTAGAGAAAATTGACATGCTCGATTTTGCTGATATCATTGCCTTAAATAAATTTGATAAGCGCGGAGCTTTAGATGCGATCCGTGATGTAAAAAAACAATTCAAGCGCAATCATAATTTATGGGAAATTGCTGATGAAGACATTCCTGTTTTTGGAACTATTGCTTCTCAGTTTAACGACCCTGGAATGAATCGCCTCTACAAAGCGGTGATGAACAAAATGGTTGAGAAAACAGGAGATAAAGGTCTCGCTTCTCAATTTGTAATTACCGAAGAGATGAGCGAGAAAATTTACATCATCCCTCCGGCAAAAACACGTTACTTATCTGAGATCTCAGAGAACAACCGCAGCTATGATAAACGCGCCAATCAACAAAGTGAAATAGCTCAAAAATTATACGGCATTCAAAAAACTATTGAAACGATCTCTGAATCTAAAATGGATGATAAAGATCGTTTGATAAAAGGTTTACAAGAAGCGTTCGAAAAAACAAAATTAGATCTAGATCCTCGTCATTTATTGGTGATTCAAGAATGGGAGGCAAAGAAAAAATTATTCAGCAATGAGTTTTATGAATTTAAAGTGCGCGATAAAGTTTTAAAAATTGAAACGCATTACGAATCTTTATCTCATTCAAAAATTCCTAAAATTGCTTCGCCAAAATATACATCGTGGGGAGATATTTTAAAATGGAATTTACAAGAAAATTTCCCAGGCGATTTTCCTTATACAGCCGGTATTTATCCGTTTAAACGCGAAGGTGAAGATCCAACACGTATGTTTGCCGGTGAAGGCGGACCAGAGAGAACCAACAAACGTTTTCATTATGTAAGTAAAGGCTTACCAGCTGCACGATTGAGCACGGCATTTGATAGCGTTACGCTGTATGGAAACGACCCGGATCACCGCCCGGATATATATGGTAAAGTTGGAAACAGTGGTGTAAGCATTTGCTGTTTAGATGACGCTAAGAAATTATATTCCGGCTTCAATTTAGCCGATCCTAAAACCTCGGTGTCGATGACAATTAATGGTCCGGCGCCAACCATTGCTGCATTTTTTATGAATGCCGCCATCGATCAACAATGTGAATTATATATTAAAGAAAATAAATTAGAGAAAGAGGTTGAAGCAAAAATCGCTTCTATTTATAAAGCAAAGGGAACTGTAAGACCAACCTATCAAGGCGAATTACCAGAAGGTAATAACGGTTTAGGCTTAATGTTATTGGGAGTTACAGGAGACCAAGTTTTACCCAAAGATGTTTATGAAAAAATAAAAGCAACTACTTTATCACAAGTAAGAGGTACAGTGCAAGCCGATATTTTAAAGGAAGATCAAGCACAAAACACTTGCATATTTAGTACAGAGTTTAGTTTACGTGTGATGGGTGATGTACAACAATACTTCATCGATAAAAAAGTACGTAATTTTTATTCTGTTTCTATTAGCGGATATCATATTGCCGAAGCCGGCGCCAATCCTATTTCTCAATTAGCGTTTACTCTTGCAAATGGATTTACTTTTGTAGAGTATTATTTAAGCAGAGGAATGCATATTGATGATTTTGCACCAAACTTATCTTTCTTTTTTAGTAATGGTATAGATCCTGAGTATAGTGTTATTGGTCGCGTAAGCCGCCGAATTTGGGCTAAAGCAATGAAGTTGCGTTATAACGGAAATGAAAGAAGTCAAATGTTGAAATATCACATTCAAACTTCTGGCCGTTCGTTACATGCACAAGAAATTGATTTTAATGACATACGCACAACTTTACAGGCGCTGTATGCCATTTATGATAATTGCAATTCATTGCACACAAATGCCTATGATGAGGCTATTACAACTCCAACAGAAGAATCTGTGCGAAGAGCAATGGCTATTCAATTAATTATTAATCGCGAATTAGGATTAGCTAAGAACGAAAATCCATTGCAAGGTTCTTTCATCATTGAAGAATTAACTGATCTAGTTGAAGAAGCGGTGTTAACTGAATTCGATAGAATTTCTGAACGCGGTGGGGTTTTAGGAGCGATGGAAACGATGTATCAACGCGGACAAATTCAAGAAGAAAGTTTGTATTACGAAACTTTAAAACACACAGGAGAGTATCCAATTATTGGCGTTAATACATTCCTATCAAGCAAAGGAAGTCCAACTGTTTTACCTCGCGAAGTAATTAGATCAACTACTGAAGAAAAGGAATATCAAATTAAAATGTTAGGTGAATTGCATAAAACCTATGCCGATAAACATGACGAAATGGTGAAGAGACTTCAAACAGCGGCTATTCAAAATAAAAATATTTTCGCTGAGTTAATGGATGCTGCAAAGTATATGAGCTTGGGTGAAGTTACGCGTTGCCTATTTGAGGTTGGAGGTCAGTACAGAAGAAACATGTAATAATTCTAGTTGAGTTTTTCAACAGAACTCGGATAATTTATAATACCCATAAAATAAAAATCCCCTCATGTTTTCATGAGGGGATTTTTTATGATCAATAATTTAAATTATTTTGCTTCTACACCTGCATCAGGTATCAACATACCGTCTACTAAAACTCTTCCGCAATGTTCGCAAACAATGATCTTTTTGTTTGTGCGGATGTCTAACTGACGCTGTGGTGGGATCTTGTTGAAGCAACCGCCACAAGCATCACGCTCAACAGCAACAACAGCTAAGCCATTGCGAGTATTTGCGCGGATACGTTTGTAAGCATTCAATAAACGATCTTCAATTTCAGATGAAGCCGTTTCGCTGTCAACTACCAATTGCTTTTCTTCTTTTTCTGTTTCAGCAATGATCTCATCTAACTCACTTTTCTTTACTTTAAGATCCTTCTTTCTCTCTTCAAATTCTTCGCGACTCTTCTCAAGAGTTTCGGTTTTGATAGTCAAACCAGCTTTAGCTTCCTTAATGCGCTTTTCAGCCAATTGGATCTCTAAATTTTGGAATTCAATTTCTTTTGTGATCGCATCGTACTCGCGGTTGTTACGTACTTTACCTTGTTGCGATTCGTATTTTTTAATGTTCGCTTGAAAATCTTTGATCGCTTGTTTCTTCTCGTTCAATTGATTCTCAAGTTCTGCTAGTTCTTGCTCAAGATTAACAACGCGAGTTTCTAATCCTGCTACTGTATCTTCTAGGTCGCTAACTTCCAACGGTAATTCACCGCGGATGATACGTAAACGATCAATTTTACTGTCGATTAATTGTAATGAGTACAGTGACTTTAATTTTCCTTCAACTGAAGCATCAATTTTTTCTTTGATTTTTGCGCACATATCTTTAAAAATAATTTACCGGGTTAGTATTGGTCTTCGATAAATGGATTGCCAGCCCGACAAATCCGGTATCACCTTTGTCGTTCCGGCGGGCGAATTTAGGGAATTTTTCTGTAATTATTTCATAAAAAAGTTCGGGGGTAAACTGCTCCGATTCGTGATGACCCACGTCTAAAAGTAAAATTTTGCCTTCGGCATCAAAAAATTCGTGATATTTGATGTCCGAGGTTATGTAACTGTCTGCTTTTGAATTAATTGCATTTTTAATTAAAAACTGACCGCTACCGCCACAAATAGCCACTTTTTTGATGTTTTTATTTGTTAAAGGGGTATGTTTAAGCGTTTTTAAACTAAAGGTGGTTTTTACATGGCTCAAAAAGTCCATTTCTGGGAGTTCTTTTTCCAATTCTCCAATAATTCCGCTCCCAATGTTGATGTGTTTATTGCTTAAGGGGTAAATATCGTATGCCACCTCTTCATAAGGATGCGCCGCTATCATGGCCGAAACAATTCGGTTTTGATTTTGCACTTCAAAAATAGTCTCGATCCTTACCTCCGGTTCTTTACTTAATTTGTTTGGCTCGCCAACAAATGGTTTGGTATCCTCATTGCCTTTAAAAGTTCCAAACCCATCAACATTAAAACTGCAGTTGCTATAATTACCAATATTTCCCGCTCCGTTTGAAAGAATCGCTTCGCGAACAACATCCGCATGTGTTAAGGGTACAAATACTACCAGTTTTTTTAAGAGTTCAGTTTTTGGAGAAAGTATTTTAATATTCTTCAGGCCAATTTTCTCGGCAATTTTTGCATTTACACCATCAATTACATTGTCAATATTTGTATGACAAGCGTAAATGGCAATATCATTTTTAATTGAAGAAATAATAGTGCGCTCTACATAATTACTCCCAGTGAGTTTTTTTAATCCCTTAAAAACAATGGGGTGGTGCGCTATAATTAAATTACATTTTTTTTGAAGTGCTTCTTCGATCACAGCCTCGGTGCAATCCAAACTAAATAGTACACCTGTGCATTCAGCATTTGAATTACCGGTAATTAATCCGGCGTTGTCATAATCTTCCTGTAAATTGAGTGGTGCAAATGCTTCAATGGCATTTGTAATGTCTTTAATCAGTGGCATATTAATTGATACTGTCTAATTTCTTTTTTACCTCATCGCGATTCTTTTTCGCAGTCTCAATCTCTTCTTTTTTCTTTTTTTGATCCTCTTCGTTGGTCTTTATATCCTTCTCTGCTTTTTTGATCTTCTCTTTGTAGTCTTCAATATCGTTCTTCAGATCTTTCACGTCTTTTTGAAGATCTTTTAATTGATCTTCCAATTTATCTAGTATTTTTTTAGATGATTTGGCTTGTTCGCTAACGGCATCACTACTAGCGCTCACTACTTTTTTTTGAACATTTACTTCTGCTTCTTTCTTTCTTACGTCTGCTTCTTTTCCTACTAATTCTTTTTCTGCTTTTGTGATCTTCTCATTGTAGGTTTTGATATCCTCATGTAAATTCTTATTGTCTTTTTCAAGATCCTTTAATTTATCTTCTTGCTTTGTAAGTTCTTTTTCTGCATCTTTTAATCTCTCTTCGATAGGTTCTTTGGTCATTTTAATGGCAAACTCTTTGGTCATCTTCTCAACAAATTTCACTTTGTCCGAATGCTCTCCACCTTTCATATACATGCCACCAAGATCAACAGCTGTGCTCATTTTAATGGTCTTATCTTTTTTGTTCTCTTCAAATTTGGTATAAAAATCAACGGTGTTCGCACCCCAATCTTTAATTAAAATATTATCTCCAAATACTTCGTTATTATCTTCTTTTACTTTTTCGTGTTTAAGATCCTTCAGTACTTTTTTCCACTCACTTATTACATCATCCAATTTGGCTTCCATTATGGTAGTAGTAACCGCGTTTTGCGAACCGGTGCTAAATTTTTCGGTTGATTCGCTTACCGAAATTTTTTGCGCATTCGCTGTAAAGGCTAAAAAACAAATTGATGTGATAATTTTTTTCATAAATAAAGGTTTAATTAATCCAGATCCCAAACGCTTCTTCTTTTCTTGTAATAAAATGGTTTGAAATAATTCTTGTTCTCTAAAATAAAAGCCATGATAAAATAAATAATGATGGGACTTCCGAACGTAAAAAAAGAAAGGTAAATAAAGTACATTCGAACAGTGGTAGTTCTAATACCTAGTTTTTTGCCCCACCATTCGCATACACCAAATGCCTTTTGTTCAAACCATTGTGCTATCTTGGTTACCATGTAACAAATATAGCAAAAATTAGGTCTTTGTTTGTAAAATTGAGGCTCCAATACCACAATTCAAACAGGCCTTTTTTAAACAATAATTATCGTTAAGGTTTATAAGTCCTTGGCTCACCAAGCCAGAACGCTGACCACAATTTAGAGCAACATAATTTTTTGTTTTTACATTGCTCTCAAACTTAACCTGTTCAAGTATTTCAAGGGCAAGATCCTGATAGCGTTCTTTGTTTAGTTTCTTACCATAAAAGAAAAAGAAATAACTGAAGGTGTTAATTAGGATGTTTTGAATAGAATCTTCTCCTAACCTCAATTCGAATTTGCTTTTTTTACCGTCGGCTTTATAGTGATCTTTCCAATATC
>Ga0068872_10001241_pt1 | contig 20539 bp, 17 predicted proteins | sample NOAtaG_7_FD_66441 | JGI IMG/M metagenome (GOLD analysis project Ga0068872, IMG submission 66441) | Freshwater lake microbial communities from Lake Erie, under a cyanobacterial bloom - NOAA_Erie_Diel1S_2200h metaG | ecosystem: Environmental > Aquatic > Freshwater > Lake | place: USA: Ohio, Lake...
ATACAGGCAGAGATCACCTCTCCGGTTTCATTGATCACGTCGGGTAATTCTTCCAATTTGCTAAAGGTGCCTACAGGTGTTGATCTACTTAAATAGATCTTGCCTTCACCTTTAATATTTGTTTTATAGATAACTAAAATATCGCCGGTGGCATTCATGCCGATCACTTCTTCGCCACTATTTGGTTCGCAAATGGGTTTGCCGATCATCTCAGCTTCCTCATATTCTCCTTTAACTACTTTAGAAATAAAAATAGAGTTGCCGTATTGCCCATTAGGAAGTTTAATTGCTTTCGAACTGATCGGACGCTTGGTATTATACACCATAAAACTTTCGTTCTCTGTAATAAATGGATAATAATCAGCAAATGCTGAATTGATATTCTTGCCAAGATTTTGAAAGGAAACATCAATAGGGTATTTAGTAATTTCTTTTCCATTGATGCTATGTTGGATCTCAAGTTCTACTTCTTTTAAAAGTTCATCATCTTTTTTTGCTTTCGATTTATATTTCTCAAAATAAGCGAGTGCATCATCAAACCTGTTTGCGTATTGATACGCTCTTCCTAATAAATACTCGGCTTTTGGGTTGTGATCCTCACTGCGAACAACAATTTCAAGATAAGGAACCGCTTTTGATTTGGTTCCATTTGAATTTAAATAGCAAACTCCCAGATTGTAATTATAGATTGGATTTTTAGGATCATCTGTAACTAATTGAAGGTAATCATCTAAAGCTTCCTCATAGTTTTCAGCCTTGAATTTAGCCTCCGCCTTATTGGCCAGTGCTTTTTTATCTTTAGACTGGGCTGTAATTGTTGTATTCAATAAAGATATTAAGGTTAGTAACAATAAACGCTTCATAGGAGGGTGTATAAATCCAACAACTAATTTACAAAAACTATTGAGATGTACTTTAAAATATATGATTATTTATTGCAGGTAAGTGTAAAAAAAACGTAATTTTAACTGGTGTCAGAAAAGAGTCATAATTCTACTTTTATTATTTTATTAAGCTTGGTAAACGCTCTGATCATTACCATGGCCATCCTTATCATTTCTTACTTAAGGAGTTACCGTATTAGTGTAGACCTTGCCCTTTTAAGTCTCTTTGTTTCCTTTATAGGGAGCTTTGTTGTGATCTATTTTTATTATTATTTGATCATCAACAAGCGTATCAATTCCTTGTCAGAACGTATAAGAGAATCTTTTTTAAGTAAAGAACTTCCCATTAAACAAAATATGCTCGAAGAGGTTGATAGCATTACGCAATTGAACGAAAGAGTTAATATGCTTATCGAGAAAAGGGAAAAAGAAACAGCTCAGTTCGAGAATTTAGATAGTTACAGAAAGGAGTATTTAGGAAATGTTTCACATGAATTAAAAACGCCGATCTTTAATATACAAGGCTATATTGATACGTTGATACATGGAGGGATCAACGACCCTGAGATCAATGTTGATTATTTAAAAAGGGCCGAAAAAAGTGTTGACCGATTAATAAATATCATTGACGACCTTGAGACCATTACCCAACTGGAGAGTGGCGACATGCATTTGGAAATGGAGAAGTTTGATATCGCCGCATTGTGTAAGGATATTTACTTTCAATTGGAGTTGGCCGCCTCTAAAAAAAATATGGTGATGCTCCTTGCAAAAAAATACGATAAGCCGATCTATGTTCTTGCTGATAAATTCCGGATTCGCCAGGTATTAGTGAATTTGATAACGAACAGTATAAAATATGGCATTGAAAATGGCAAGATCAATATCAATATCACTAATTATGAAAATGATGTGATAATTGAAATTGAGGACAATGGTGTTGGCATTGAAGAAAAACACTTAGCACGTTTATTTGAGCGCTTTTACAGGATAGATAAGGGGCGCAGCAGAGAGCAAGGTGGAACAGGGTTAGGTTTGGCTATTGTGAAACACATTTTGGAAGCGCATCATAAATCGATCACCGTAGAGAGTAAATTAGGCGAAGGAACAAAATTCACCTTTTCATTAAAGGCAGCTGAGTGATCTAAATATTAAAAAACCCGCGCACTAGTTTTTCAATGGTAATATAGGTGTTCTTTAAAACAACACTTTTAACTTCGTCAATACTTAGCCATCTAACCTCTTCAATGTGTTCTTCGGTTTGAGGTTTAAGTTCTTTGTTGCTGTTTGTTTCCATGTGAAACCAATAAGAAACTTTTAAAGCATGTCCGTTTTTATACTCGTAAATATGATACGTGTCTTGTAATTGCGTTAAGATCTTTAAGTCGGTAACAGCGCACTCCTCTTCGCATTCTCTCACGGCAGCCTCTTTGATCGTTTCACCTTTATCTAATTTACCCTTTGGCAGATCCCATTTGCCTAAGCGTTTGATGAAAAGATATTTATTGTTCTTCTGGATCAATCCCCCTGCAGCTTCTATAAAATAAAAGCGTTTTTTAATTTCCTCAAAAGCTTCACTAGCATTATTTGTTTTAACGAACAAACTTTTTTTATTTCCCTCCGTCAAAAAATCTTTTATCGCAACTTTTAACGTTTTTCCTTCTTCATTTTCATAATTCACAATAACTTGATTTTGTGCAGTTTCCTCGCTATCTGTGCCAATAGAAATTATTTTATCATCGTAATAGATGTGTTTGTTCATAAGTTGATATTTTAAGTTTGGGCTATATATTTAAATTTGTTTTATGACCTCATTTGACGAAACATCTTATAAAGTTGCTGAATTTTTACTTCAAATAAAAGCAATAAAATTACAGCCCGAAAATCCATTTACTTGGGCTAGTGGATGGAAATCACCTATTTATTGCGATAACCGTAAAACGCTTTCGTATCCAGCTATTCGTACATATATCCGACAAGAATTTGTAAACGCCATCAATAGAGATTATGCTAAACCCGATGTAATTGCGGGTGTTGCAACAGGTGGCATTGCCCAAGGAGCTTTAATTGCGCAAGAAATGGGATTGCCATTTATTTATGTGCGAAGCGAGGCAAAAAAACACGGAATGACCAATATGATAGAAGGTGATGTGGAAAAGGGACAAAGAGTGGTTGTCATTGAAGACTTGATAAGCACCGGTGGCAGTAGTTTAAAAGCGGTTGAAGCACTTCGCGAGAAAGGTTGTGTTGTAAAAGGTATGGCTGCCATTTTCACCTACGGTTTTGATGTTGCCGAAAAAGCTTTTGCAAAGGCCGATTGTAAAGTGATCACCTTAACCAATTATAATACCCTTATTAATGTCGCGCTTGATAAAGGTTATATCAACGAGAAAGATATAGAAAGTTTAAGTGCTTGGAGAAGCGGTCCTGATACATGGAAACAAACTTCTATTTTAAAATAAGGAAAAATTTCCTGTTTACCTCATGGCACATTTCTCCATTCCAAGCTCTAACACAAAAGCTGTTTCTACTAACAAGGCACTCTATGAGTTCTTGGGAGACTTCGCGAATTTTAAGAGTATTTTACCTGAGGATCGAACAGAAAATTTTTCGCATGATGAGCATTCGTGTTCATTTAATATAAAAGGAATTGCCCCCTTAAAGATCGTTTTTGCTGAGAAGATCCCTTATACTAAAATAAAGTACAATAGCGAAGGTTTAAAACGCTTTGATTTTTTCTTAGAAGTGAATTTTACCGGAAAAGAAGATGAAGTAGGCGAGTGTAGTGTTGAATTATCGGGTGATATGAATCCCTTTATTTTTAAAATGGCCGAATCTCCTTTGAAGGCCTTGGTAAATTCAATGAGCCAAAAGTTAAGCGAATTAAAATTATAGTATGATGCAAATAAACGCAGCGTTACAATTATTGCCGTTTGGTAACGATAAGGAAAAATATACTATCATCGATAATGCAATTGCTCTTATTGAAAAAAGCGGATTAAAGTATAAGGTTTGTCCCTTTGAAACCGTTGTTGAAGGTCAACCTAAGGAAATTTACGATCTAATTGAAAGTATACGTCACGAAAGCCTCAAACACTGTACCGATATTTTATTGAATGTGAAATTTCATGCGGCCAACCGCGACCTTGGCTTTGAAGAAAAGTTGGAAAAATACTAAATAAGCTAAGGTTTACAACGAGGACATTTTTTGCGTTTATATTTTCCGAGCTCAGTTGGTTTTTTAATATTCTTGATCGATTCTGAGCATTTATTCATTCCCATACAACTGCTACGCTTGTGGTAGTATTTATCCTTGCTACTGGTGCAAACATAAACGTTTATTTCTTTTGGTAGTGCTTTTTTAACCGGTGCTTTTTTTGCAGTGGTTTTAGTTGTAGTTTTTGGTTTGGTTTGAGCACTTAACGAAGCGCAAAACGTAGTCATAGCTAAAATGATCAGAGTTATTTTGAATAATGATCGCATAGATTAAAAGTAAGTAAAATTGTTTTTATTTCAAACTCTTAGGAGCTCTGAAATCAAACTTTTTTATGATTTCTATTTATAAAGGAAAAAAGAGAAGATCGAGAGGAACAGTCCGGTTAATAATAATCTAAGGCAGATCCGATTATATCTATCCTCAGGATTCAATTTTTTGGCATAGAGCCAAACTAAAAACCCAATTATCCCAATTGGATAGGCGATGACCAGGTTTCCAAGGTAAGTCCATACCCAACCAAAAGCAAGGAACCAGATGCCACACGAAATTGCAATAATGTAGAGTAAACGAGCTTTTCTATTTTTTGAATCGGTCATCCGTTAAGGCCAACAAGAAATTCTCAAGATCTTTTTTCTCAGCTTCTGTTAGGCCAAGCGGTTTGTTCAATAATGAATCACGGTTAATACTGTTCTTAACAAATTTATCAGGTTCATCGTAATAGTTGATCACCTCCATTAATGTTTTATGCATACCGTTATGCATGTATGGAGCAGTCATGGCAATATTTCTTAAACCCGGAACTTTGAATTTTCCCAGATCACTTTCTTTTCCGGTTACATCATATCGTCCTTTGTCGTTAAGATCTTTTCCGTTATATAAGCCTAAGTTTCTAAATTGATCATTGCCGGTAAAATCTATTCCAAAATGGCAATCAAAACACTTGCCTTTGCCATTAAAAATGTCTAATCCTCTTTTTGCACTTTCACTCATTGCTGTTTTATCATCTTCCCTCATGTATCTGTCAAAAGGCGACTTGCTGGTTTCTAGTGTTCGTTCATAATCAGCAATGGCCTTGGCAAGTAATTCTTTTGATGGTTTTTTGCCAAAAACATTAATAAAAGAGTTATAATAGTAAGGATTTGCTTTGAGGCGTTTTACAGCTAAAGTTAGTGGAAGGTCCATTTCAACCGGATTTTCTATGGGGCCCATTGCTTGTTCCTCTAGGGTTTCGGCACGACCATCCCAAAAATACAAGTTACGATTTGTCATGTTCATGCAGGAAGGTGTGTTTCTTCCGCCCATACGGTTAAAAACGCCCTTGCTTGTTGGCGTAACATCTGCAAAAGCATGTTCAGGCCTATGGCAACTGGCACAGCTTATAGTGCTGTCTCGTGATAAAATAGGATCAAAGAATAGCTTTTCTCCTAACTGCGCTTCAGTAGCAGCAAGGTTTTGAGGCGTTTTTTGGCAAGAAATAACAAGTAGCAAAATTATGCTAAAAGGTAAAAAGTGTTTAGCGATTGGCATGATTATTTGTGTAAAAAATGGATATATTTATCCTGTACAAATGTATGAATAATTTAAATTCTGAAGAAACACAAAAAGCTCCACCTCAGGTTAAGCTGCCTTTTAATAATCTGTTCTTGAACGCCGGTTTTGTGGATGGCCAAAATAAGTTTTGGATGTACGCGATGGGCATAACAGCTACCATTCTTGGCTATTTTTTAATGCAGTTTGTTACCATTCTTCCGCTAGTTGCAAGAGCCACTGATAAAGGTGTAACTACAACTGAATTAATGAATAATCAGCACATCATTTTTGATTCAGAACGACTCCAGATCGATAAGAACTGGATACTCCTTGCTCAGTTTGGTTTATTTGTTGGAGCTTTTGCAATGTTTTATTTAGTGATCAAATATATTCACCGAAAACAATTTTTATCAGTGATAACTGGTTACGATAAATTTCGATACAAACATTTCTTTTTTGCATTTGGCATTTGGGCAGCCATTTTAGTGATCACGGTTCTTGTAACTTATTTCACTTCGTCAACAAATGATCTAGTTGTTCAATTCGATCTTCCTCGCTTTCTTGTTCTTTTTCTAATTTGTATTATATTTTTACCACTTCAAACGCTCTGTGAAGAAGTGATCTTTAGGTCCTATTTGATCCAAGGGTTTTCTCAAGTTTTTAAAAACGGTATCATGCCGGTTGTGATCACCTCAGTAATGTTTGGATTGGCTCATATGTCAAATCCTGAAACGAGGGCTTTTGGCACTACCATCATGCTATCCTACTATATTATTTTCGCCTTCTTTTTAGGAGCAATCACACTGTTGGATGAAGGTTTGGAATTAGCGTTTGGAATTCATCTTGCTAATAATTTGATCTCAGCTCTCAGCGTTACTTCTCAAACGGCTGTTTTAAAGACGGATGCAATATTTTATGCCAAATCAGAGAACGCTGCCGCAGAATTAGTCATTGCATTTTGTTCCATAATTGTGGTATTTGTTGTATTTTGGTTCAAATTCAAGTGGAAGAATTTCTCATTACTCATTAAATAATAGCTATGCCTTTTAAAAACAAATTTATATTCTTATTAAGCACTTTTATATTAATATCAGGGGCTAGCAGATCACAAAATGATTACTTGTATAAAGTTGATCTCAATAAGGTTGTTGATGATAAACTCATGGTCGAACTCACGCCTCCAAAAACAGATAAAGATGAAGTACGCTTTTGTTTTCCTGCCATGGTGCCGGGAACGTATGAGGTTTATAATTTCGGACGATTTGTTTCAGATCTTAAAGTAAATGGAAAGAATGGCGTTAAAATTAAAGTGGTAAAGCAAAGTGATAACGTTTATGCATTGAGTCCTGCAAAAGAGATCGAAACCATCACTTATATGGTAGAAGATAGTTGGGATACAAAGATCAAAGAAAAAGTTGTGTTTGAACCTGCCGGAACAAATATCGAAGAAGGGAAGAATTTCAGTATCAATACACATGGTTTTTTTGGTTTTTACGATGGAATGCTTGATCGTAATTTTGTTCTTGAATTTTCTAAGCCAAACGGATTCTATCCAGCTACAGGTTTAACAGATGTAAAGGTTGGTAAAGATAAAGATGTGATCACAGTGATGGATTATCATGACCTTGTTGATGCGCCAATTATGTATTGTTTGCCTGATACAAGTGTTATCACAGTTGCAAATACAAAAGTATTAGTAGCAATTTATTCGCCTAATAAAAAAGTGAGTTCCGCTTACATTGCAAAGAACATTCAAGAAACACTTTACGCACAACGTGATTATTTAGGAGGCGAATTACCCGTTGATAAATATGCCTTCCTGATTTATTTTATTGATAGGCCTACATTATCAGGATCGCATGGCGCTTTAGAGCATTCTTATTCTTCTTTTTATGTGATGCCCGAGATGGATAGTATTTATTTAGATCAGCAAATACGCGATGTAGCGGCACACGAATTCTTTCATATTGTTACTCCTTTAAATATTCATGCAAACGAAATAGGCAATTTTGATTACATCAATCCTAAAATGAGCGAACATTTATGGTTGTATGAAGGAATGACAGAATATGCAGCGCATCACGCTCAAGTTAAAGCGGGCTTAATTGATGTGGATGAATTTTTGAAAACGATGATGGGGAAGTATGAGAATAGCACTACTGCCTTTAATGATACCATGAGTTTTACTTATATGAGTAAAAATGTTTTGAATGATAAGATCCATAAACAGTATAATAACGTTTATGAAAAAGGCGCCTTGATCGGTATGTGTTTGGATATCTACCTTAGATATTACAGCGATGGTAAGTATGGTACTCAAAATCTAATGAAAGACCTCGCAAAGAAATATGGCAAAAAGAGATCATTCAACGATGAAGATCTATTTGCAGAAATTGAAAAGCTTACATACCCTGAAATTGGAGCGTTTTTAAGAAAACACGTTGCAGGTAAAGAGCCTCTACCAATGAAAGATGTGTTTGATAAAGTTGGATTGGAGTATGAGAAGGAAAAGGTATTTCAAAATTTTTCATTAGGTGGGTTTGATGTTGGATTTAATGATGAAACCAAGCGTTTAGTAATTGTTGATACGCGCAATATGGATTCATTTGGTAAGGCTTTAGGATACAAGGTGGGTGATGAGATCTTGAGTTTAAATGGCACAGTGATCAATATAGAAAACATTAAAACAGTTTTTGGTCAATTTTTTGATACCGTTAAAGAGGGAGATGTTGTAAAAATAGAAGTGATGCGACCAAAACGCAAAAAGAAATTCAAGAAAACAGAATTAAAAGCAACCGCTCGTAAGGTTGAACAAACTGAATACAATTTGATCAACGTAAAAAAGCCTATGTCGGATAAAGAGAAAGTAACTTTTAAAGGTTGGTTGGATTATAACTTCAAGTAGGCTTTATGAACGGTTTAAAAAATCTTATTGCAATAGCATTATTCTTTTCCACTTTCTTTGGGTTATCTCAAAGCTCGCTACCTCCTGGTGAATATACTACCAAGAGCAAAAGTGCCATCAAACATTTTGAGGAGGGCTTAAAATATTACCAAGCCCGAAATGTTGCCGACGCAGAAAAGGAATTGCTGAAGGCCATAAAGGATGATGATAACTTTATTGAAGCGCATGGTGCATTTGCACAACTTAAAAGAGAAAAAATGGAATTGGAACAGGCCGAGATCCATTACAAAAAAGCAATTGACATCAATCCAAAGTTTAAGGCACGCACGTTTTATGATTATGGAGAGGTTTTGTTCTTAGAAGCAAAATACGATCAGGCTAAAACTAATTTGGAGACGTATTTAAAATTTGAGCGCATTAACCCAAATACTAAAGAAGAGGCGGAGTTTATTTTGATGCATGCAAAGTTTGCTGCTGAAGCTATAAAAAAGCCGAAACCATTTACGCCCATCAATGTTGGCCCTGGTATTAATACAGAAAACAATGAATACTTTCCTGCAATTACTGGCGACGGTAAACAATTTCTGTTCACGCGTGGAATTCCCGATCCCCAACAACCTGGATACGAAAATGAAGATTTCTATACAAGCAGCTTGATCGATAAGGCTTGGCAAACAGCATATCCTATTGTAACCATCAATAGTATTGGAAATGAAGGCGCGCCAACATTATCGGCCGATGGAAATATCATGTTCTTTGCATCTTGTAGTAATGAATATGGGGATTATGGCGCAGAAGGCAGAAAAGGTTTTGGAAGTTGTGATATTTTTTACGCTCAAAAAGTAAATGGTAAATGGACCAAGCCTCGCAATGCAGGCCCTGCTGTTAATACAGCCAATTGGGAAACACAACCAAGTTTTAGCAGTGATGGAAAGACCCTGTACTTTGTTCGTGGATTATTGTCGCGAGGAAATATTAAACAACAAGATATTTACATGAGTGTGATTGGTGACGATGGAAAATTTAGCAATCCTGTAAAATTAAGTGACAAAATAAACACACCTTATAAGGAAGAATCAGTATTCATTCATCCCGATAATCAAACTTTATATTTCAGCAGTGAAGGACACCCCGGATTTGGACGATTAGATATTTTCATTAGTCGTCGCCAGGCTGATGGCGAGTGGGGACCTGCAGTAAATTTAGGTTATCCTATAAATTCTATTGAAGATGATAACAGTTTGTTGGTTGGTCCTGATGGTAACATTGCATATTTCTCTAGCGCGCGTAAAGGAGGCTTTGGAGGTTTAGATGTGTATCAATTTGAATTACCAAAGGATGTTAAGCCTGAGAAGATCACCTTTACTAAGGGCAAGATATATAACGCGAAAACAAAAGAATCTCTTGAAGCTAATTTTGAATTAGTGGATCTTGAGAAAGGAACAACCATCACACAATCATTTAGCGATGTAAACGGACAGTTTTTTGTAACACTCACTGCCAATAAAAATTACATGGTAAATGTAAACAAGCCAGGCTTTTTGTTTTATAGTGATAATTTTTCTTTGAAGGGAAAGGAAACTGATTTTACAAAACCGTATCTGTTAGAAATTCCTTTAGAACCAATAGATACAGGAAGAACAGTGGAATTAAAAAACATTTTCTTTGATGTAAATAAATGGGATCTAAAGCCTGAGAGTAAAGCGGAGTTAGAAAAACTAGCGGCTTTCTTGGCGAAAAATCCAACTTTGAAAATAGAACTAGGTGGACATACCGATAACAGCGGAGATAAAAAATTCAACGAATTACTTTCAACAAATCGTGCTAAATCAGTATACGACTATGTGATAGCTAATGGAAAAATTGCAGCCGCACGCTTATCGTACAAAGGTTACGCCGATAAACGTCCTAAAGTGCCTAACGATTCGCCTGAGAATAAGGCAAAGAACAGAAGAACTGAGTTTAAGGTTACTTCTAAATAAAAACCCGATTTTTTTAACCACGAAGGGCACTAAGAAGAACGATGGTAACGAAGAAACATCGTGGTCTTCGTGAAAAAACAAGGTGTTCTTCGTGGTTAAAGGCCTCTGGTTCTTTTTGTTAATTCTGATAGGGTAAACACCTTTTCATCCGACATATACCAATAAACCCATTTTATGAAGAAATTACTCCTATTAAGCGTATTAACTTTCTGTTTAACGTCTCAAGCCCAACGTTCCTTTTATAAAGGCGCTATTGTAGCCGATGTTCGTTATGGAATTGAAGTATATAACACAACTTTAAAAAGCACCAGCATGAATGGAAGTACATCCAGAGATACCGTGGATAAGGATAAGGCTGCTGATACCCATTTTGGATTTGCAGCGGAGTATGGGTTACATAAATACTTAGGTGTAGGTTTCGCTATTAATAAACGTAAGTTTATCAATGATACAGATTCGGCAACCGGTAAAAAACCGGATACAAGAGCCACTGATGTTAATTTGGCATTGAATTTTCACGCGGTATCAACCAAAAAATTCGATCTGGTATTAGGAACGGATTTTGGTATTTCTAATTTTCATTTTGGAACTAATGATAAGGTGAATACGATACTTACAGGAAAAGGGATGTATGCTTCTTTTTATGTGAATCCGCGTATTTATTTTGGTCCGGTTGGAATAAATGTTCGATTATTTACACCAATGTTCTCTTATAAAAATGTTACTACCAATAATGCCGACTTCAATAAGAACAATAACATAAATCAATTTAAGGGTGCCGCTGCTTGGGGTTTAAGCTTTGGAATTCAATACCGATTTATGAAAGAGAGCGGAGGAACTTCATCGGGAGCTTCACATTAAAACTCTATTTTTTTAACCACGAAAAACACTAAAATAGACACGAAAGACACTAGTATTTTGTGGTTTTCGTGTACTAAGTTTCGTGTTTTTCGTGGTTAAATTGATTTACTCTCCAAAGCTCACCGCAATAATTTGGATCTTCCGCTCACGCGCAGCAAATGGACTATAAACCGAATTCTTTTTATCTTTTAGATCATCACTTACTCTGCTAATTGGTAATTCACCGATCTCTACGTCTTCATACGTAATTCTTCCTTGAGTTGAATCGGGATTATCCACATACTTTACAAACATCCCACCTTTATATTCATTAAAATAATTACGCAAACTGCTAATGCGTCGTTTAGCCAAATTCACGTTGTAATCTGTACTTGCAAGCGGACTGCAATAGCCCTTCATTGTTATTTTCACTTTTTCATTTTTGGCTAGCACTTGTTCAAGTAATAAGGCAAACTTTTCAAGTTCCTGCATGCCTACATCAACGCTATCTGCAAAAAAATCTTCAATACGTTCTTGGGCATTTAGTTTTTCATCTTTCTCTAAGTTAGACCCATATTCTCTTAAATAATCCGATTTTAAAATAACATAATCTTCGTAAGTTTTTTTGTAATTCTTTTTTGTGGTAATGGCTTTGGTTTTAGCATCAGGCTCATCGTTATGAAAGTATAAAGTAAGCGGAACCAACACTTTTAGTTGTCCTTGAATTAGTTTTACCGTATCAACAACCTCAGGTTTAGCCTTGGGCTCCAGTTGATATCTGTATATGTCATTACAACAATTCAGCTTATGCTCAAAGTACGAACCAATGCGGTTACTAGATAAGTATGCGAAGCTTCCGTCCTTATTTACCGAATGATAAATGTCGTTATAGCTGCTATTAATGGGATATCCCGCATTAGTTGGTTCACCAAACGTTCCTTTGTCATACGTACTTCTAAAAATGTCAAAGCCACCTAAACCTTTGTGGTATGTACTGCTAAAGTATAATAGTTTTTGATCATTCACATACCAAGGTGTAATGTCATCATCGGGTGAATTTACTTTTGGTCCGGCATTACGCGGTTTATCAAAAGAACCATCAGGTTTTTTGTAAGCATACCAAATGTCGTACCCTCCGCTGCCGCCGCCGCGAGTGCTTGTAAAAAATAAAAAGGTGCTATCGTTAATGGTTCCATAACTTGGCATAGAAGTGCTAGTGCCTTTTAAATTAATTGGCTCACCAAGTTTATTCATGACTTGCCATTTGGTGCCAACAAATTTACTTTCGTAAAGATCACAGGTGTATTCGGTTGCATTTTTATTTCTACAGCGAGAAATGATCATTTGGGTGTAGTCATCATTAAAACAAATATTGGCATTATGAACATAAGTAGCGTTAATGTTTGTATCTAAGCTTTTTACTTTTTGCCATTTTCCCATTTTTGTTGGGCTTGTATAAACTTTATTTAACAAAGGCGGCTCTTCTTCATCGGCATATTTTTTTGGTGTTTTACGTAAAGATGAGAAGTAAAGTGTGCTGTCTTTTTCAAATGCGGCGTACTCACTCACTTTGCTATTGATAGATGTGTCTAAATGAGTGATCTTATAGGATACAGGATTACTTATTAAAACCTGTGCAAGATCACAGGCCTCTGCTTGAAGACCTGCCTTAGTAACGTAGTATGAATATTTGGCGGCTTTTGCCTTTCGCGATTTAGAGAATTTAGCGTACCATTTTTTAGCCTCTTTATAATTGCCTTTGTATTGAAGTATTTGTGCTTTCCAGTAAAAGGCAAGAGGGAATTTTTTACCATTATCAACCGCAATTACTTTGGTATACCAATAAAATGCGATGTCAAGATCAAAATTCAAACGACTTGCATCTGCGTAACCATAGTTTACACTAACTATAGAGCTATCTCTGGCAACAAGTTTGCCAAAAAACACGGCTGCACTATACCAATCCTTGTCATTAACCGCTGCTTCCGCTTGGATCTTAAGTGTTTTATTACTTTGAGAAAATGCAATGCACGGAATAAATGCAAATAAGAGTAGTGCGTATTTGATGTGAGTCTTTTTTATCATATCACATAAATACCGGACAAGGTTTCTTTTTAATAATGGTTTGGTATTTTTTAAAGAAGATATGAATGATGTAGATCTCAAAAGCGCCGCGTGCATTTGTTGCTGCTGTGAATTTACTATAGTTTATATCATAAGCTACGCCTGCCTGAAGATTTTTATACGTGTAGCCGGCCCTTAAAATAAATGCATCAACCGCTCTTGCGCTAACACCGCCCATTAAGGATTGGTTCGCATCTTTATTTAAGTAATATTTAAGTGAGGCATGTGGTACTATTTCATTGTTTTTTCCTTGACGGTTATAGAGTAACTCAGTGATGAGATCAATTTTTTGGTTCAGAGGTGTAACAAACTGTGCATAAGTACTCGATTTTCTGTCTAATTTGCTTACATCATTACCTTGGTAAGAGATCTTTGGTGCGTTAAGATGATGAATGCTTGTGCCTAAAACAAAACGTTGTTTGCGATTTAAAAGATATTGCCCCGCCACTCCAAAATTAATGTCTAAGAAATTATCGTTGGTCCATTGAAATTGTTCTCCTGTGGGTGCATTCTGATTGTAATTTAATCCATCGTGCTGGTTGTCAAAGGTCATTCTATTATAATCAAAACCTACTGAACAATAGCCCAAATTTAAACCGCCGGATAGTAAAAGACTACTGTCCTCTTTTGCGGAATATATATAACTTCCATTTAAGTATAATTGTGTCGTGTGATAGCGTGTATCGCCGGCCCTATCATTATTGAAAACAAGTCCAATACCTGCCATATCTCTTCGTTCCATCACCGGTCTAATACGCGACTCACCGCTAAAACTAACTGTACTATAAGGTACAGGAACAGCACGCCATTGTGTGCGGTAAATTGCACCAACTCGATAATCTCCATTAAAAAAACCTGTAAATGCGGGGTTTAAATTAAGTAATGAGCCATTGAATTGAGAGAAATGGATGTCCTGGGCATTTATAAAAATGCTTAGGCTTGTAAAAACTATGAGTAATGCCTTTTTCAATGATTGATGTATAACAAATATAGTGATTTCATATTTGAAATGAAAGAGGTGCTGAAAGTCAGTATTGGCGGGGGTTATATACTAAAACAGGGCCGTTTGCACACCGGGTAAATTCGATTCTTCAAGAGGATTATTTACACCATTACCGGTAATATGAAAAACACGCGTTTCCTTATGTCGCGACGCTACAATTACTTCTGTATTCCCACGATGTTCTTCAAATGCGTTTACGGCAGTTTGCGGATCGTTATTTTCTTTAGATAAATGGGATAAAAAAACATGGCTCAAAAAGGGAGCACGGTGTTTGGTGAATAATTCAACCGCCTGTTCATTGGATAAATGTCCTTTATCACCGCTGATCCTTCTTTTTAAATAAATGGGATAGTGTCCGGTTTCCAACATCGTTGCATCGTAATTCGCTTCTAAATAAACGGCATGGCATTGTTTAAAATAATGGATCACATGTTTGCAGTTGCTGCCAATATCGGTCATTACACCAACGCAAACCTCTTGGTGTTTAACTACAAAACTATAGGGATCCGCAGCGTCGTGTAATTTTGGAAAGGGGATCACTTGTAAATTTCCAATGCTGATAGTTTCATGCGGTTTAAAATCGTTAACTAGATCCTTATTAAAAATTAAACGACCCGAATGCATGGTTGATTCAGTAATATAAACAGGGATCTTATATTTTTTCGAGAGCACTTTTACACCCTTGATATGATCATTATGTTCGTGCGAAATAAAAATGGCTTTTACTGAATTGATGTTCAAGCCCAGGCGAGCCATACGATGCTCGGTTTCGCGACAAGAAATACCGGCATCGATCAAAACGGCTTCGTTTGAATTACCAACGTAATAGCAATTTCCGTTGCTTCCCGAATTTAATGAGGCTGTAAATAATGACATCTGATTCTACAAAAGAACAAATTTGTTCTTATCGGTACTGTTAATGTTCAAAATTAAAAATTAGAATAAGTTGCCTAGGCACCACTACTTGTTATTCTCCTTTGCAATGACAATGTATACCGGAAAATGATCACTATATCCTCCGGTATAAGCAGCGCCGCTGTATGTGCGAAAAGGATAACCTTTAAAATTACCGTAATCGGATTTTAAAAAGGCTTTGTTGTAAACACGAACTGTGTAGTAATTCCAAGACAGATATTCACCCAAAAAAGGCTTGTTCAGGAGTATTTGGTCAAATAAATTCCAACTGTCTTTCCAAGCCAAAGAGCCTATTCCATCAGCAAATAATTTTTCCATAGGATTAAAATAGTCTCCTGCAACAGCATCTTTCATGTCTCCATAAGTGCCAATGTGTTTTTTTACGCATTCGTTAGTTGGGTCGTCATTCAAGTCGCCCATGATGGCGATCTTTGCCTCCGGATTTGCTTTCACAATACTATCTGCAATATGGCGCGCAACTTTAGCGGCCGCATTTCTATTAGGGCGACTGGCTAATTCTCCACCTCTGCGACTTGGCCAGTGATTTACTAATACACTTAAGGGTTCACCGTTAAATAACCCACTTACCACTAATATATCACGTGTTTTATGTGCGGAGTCTGTAATTAAAGTTACCTTATACGAAACTGACTTAGTTACTTTAAAATAAGTTGGATTGTAAATAAATGATGGGTCAACGCCACGTGCATCCAGCCCTTCAATATGAACAACTTTGTAGTTTCGTTTTTTAAGACGTACATTTTTTACAAGATCTTCTACCACACTTTTATTTTCTATTTCACATAATCCCAAAATGGCTAATCCATCTGGCGTAACATCAGTGGCCATTTGGCTTATTACCTCCGCTAGGTGATCAATTTTTGTCCAATATCTTGGTCCGGTCCATGCATTTTTTCCGCTTGGTGTAAATTCCTCATCGTTTTTCCATACGTCATTTAAGGTGTCGTATAAGTTCTCTACATTCCAAAAGCCTATAGCAGAAATGAAATAGTTTTTGTCTTTACGCAGCTTTTGTGCATTACAATTTAATGCAACTACAATAAAAATAAAAGTGAGGGATTTTAATTTCATATCTGAGGCTACTAAATTAATCATTTAATTATTACCCTATTTGTTAAACTGCATTTACATCATTACAGTAAAGTTTTGTTAATAATTAGTTAATAATGGAGGTAGCATTTCTTTCTATATTTGCTCGTTCCCAAACGTAAGTGATCAACCTTGAGGATGCACAGGTTCTCTGCTGCAGGCCGAAGCCGCTTCGAAAAATAAATTTTAGGTAATTTTAGAAGAAATAAAAGTTTAAAATGGTAAAGAAACTTGTAACTGTTGTTTTTGTTTTAATGTGCGCAAATTTTTTGGCGCAAAACGATTCCACAGATGTAAAAGAGGAAACAGATTCCCTTTCAACAAAATTCAATATCCCACTTTTTAGCACAAGCGGCGGTGATGTAGATGGTGACCTTGAACAACAAGATGTATCATCTTTGTTATCTTCAAGTCGCGATGTATTTGCGCAATTCGCCAGTTTTCAATTTGGTGTTGGTCGTTATCGCTTGCGTGGTTATATGGCCGAAAATCAAATGATCATGGTAAATGGCGTGAATGTAAATAATCTTGAAACAGGATTCAGTAGCTGGAGTAGCTGGGGAGGCCTTAATGATGTTACTCGTTTTGTAGAGCAACGCATTGGTGTAACACCAAACCGTTTAGGTTTTTCAGGTGTTGGTGGTTATAGTAATATCGATTCAAAGGCTTCTTCTTTTAGAAAAGGCACACGCATCTCTTATGGATATGGCAATCGTATTTTTGCGCAGCGTTTAATGGTTACACATTCTACCGGCATGATGCAAAATGGTTGGGCTATCACATTATCGGCTTCAACACGTTATGGAAATGAAGTGTACGTTCCGGGAACTTATTTTTTAGGAAGTGCTTTTTATGCTTCAGTTGATAAACGTATCAACGATAAACACAGCTTAAGTTTCACAGGTTTTGGTGCTCCAATACAACAAGGTAGAGCCGCCGCAACAACTTTAGAGGCTTATGAACTTGGCGGATCAAATTATTACAATTCGCTTTGGGGATACCAAGACGGAAAGAAGAGGAATTCGCAAGTAAGTACATCAAGACGTCCTATGTTAATGTTGTCGCATTTATTTAAAATAAATACGGGCGAACAATTAAATACAACCTTATTCTATAATTTTGGAAAAACAGGGTTTACAAGTTTAAATTGGAACGATGCACCAAATCCTCGTCCTGATTATTACCGTTATTTGCCAAGCTACTATTACGATATGGGAGATACAGTAAATGGAAAACTGTGGGAAAATAAATGGGCCAATGAACCAAACACAACCGCTCAACTTGATTGGGATCGTATGATCAACATGAATCGCGCAAATTTAACTGCAAATGGAACAAGAGCACGCTATATTTTAGAGAATAGAATTGAGAATCTTTCTAATGTGGGAATTAACTCTGTATACAGTAAACGTGCCGGCGAACTTTTTATATCAGTTGGTTTAAATGCCAATATGCAAAAAACACGCAAGTATAAAGAGTTAGAAGATCTATTGGGCGCTTCCTATTGGTTAGACGTAGATCAGTTTGCTGAGAACTTAGGTGTGGAAGAGAGTTTTGCACAGAATAATATCGAAACACCCAATAAGCTTATTGAACAGGGCGAGAAATTTGGATATGATTTCTCAACTAATATTAACAGAGCCGAATTTTGGGGACAAGCCGAATACACATTCAGTAAGATGGATGTGTATGGTTCATTGTCTATTTCAAATACTCAAATCTGGAGAGAAGGATTTGTAGCTAATGGAAAATTCCCGACTACCAGCAAAGGTGAAAGTGAGAAATCAAATTTTTTAAACTATGGTATAAAAGGCGGTGCCGTTTTTAAAATTGACGGAAGGAATTTTGTAACTGTAAACGGCCTTTTTTTAACTCGCGCGCCCGAAGCAAACAATATTTTTATTTCGCCTCGTGTAAGAAATGATCAAGTGAATAACGTAACCGATGAAAAGGTAATGTCGGGTGATATTACGTATATGGCAAAATACCCAACATTTAAATTCAGAGCCACGTACTATAATACTACAATAAGTGATCAAACATGGTTGCGTACATTTTGGAGTGATGAATTCAATAATAATGTGAATTATATCATGACCAATGTGGATCAAAATCATCAGGGAATTGAAATTGGAATTGAAAAGAATTTATTCGTTGCACATACAATTCAAGCTGCATTTGGCCTTGGTCAATTTGTATATAAAGGTCAACCAACAGCTCAAGCATGGCAGGATAATAACAATAAAAGTTTGTTTACCGAACGAACTGTTTATCTTAATAACTACAGAATAGGTGTTAGTCCGCAACTAGTAACAGGTATAGGTTACCGCTACAACGCTAAAAAGTTCTGGTTTGCAGGAATCACCTTAAATTATTTGGACCAGATATTTATCGATCCTAATCCGGATAGAAGAACCTCTGAATCAATTTCAAAGTTTGTTTCAACTGATCCTCAAGTTGATTTGATAACTGATCAAGAAGAATTACCTAGTTATTTCACTCTGAATTTCAATGCAGGTAAATCATTTAGGATCATGAAAAAATACTTCTTGAATTTCAATTTAAGTGCGAATAATTTATTGAATAATAAGAACATTATAACAGGCGGATTTGAGTCATTACGCTGGGATTATTCCAATATCAATAAATTTGATAATAGGTATTTTTATATGACGGGCACAACATTTATGGCTACAGTTAATTTTAATTTTTAAGATCATGAAGAAGTTTTTAAAACATTTTATGTTGATAGGCGTGCTTGCGTTTGCAGGCAGTTGCAAAAAGGAGCCTGTGCAGCCACCTGTTACAGATATTCTTGGACACAAAGTATACTCAGTAGCGGAATTGAAAACTATTGCCACCTGTACAAATAATTGCGCTAAGCGATTTACACAAGATGTTTATTTTATTGGTGTTGTTGTTGCCGATGAAACAAGTGGTAATTTTTATAAAGAGATCTATGTACGCGATCGATACAATACCGGTGCAATTCATTTAGACTTTACACAACGCTCAAGTTTTTTTGTAGGGGATTCTGTTAGAGTGAATTTAAAAGGATTGGATGTGAATTTGAATGAAGATTCAGATATTTTAGAGATCGATTCTCTAGACTATGAAAAGTATATGGTGAAATTTGCAACAGGCGCTAAACCACAGCCCCGTGTATTAACCATAGCGCAATTAAATTCTAACCTTAATACCTATTTAGGAGATCTTATTCAACTTACAAAGGTTTCATTTTTACCTGCAGATGCTGGTCAATATTGGTCAGACCCAATTGCCCAGTCTTCTGTTAATCGCACTATTCAAGATTGTGATGGTTCGCAATTAATTGTACGTACTAGTAATTACGCAGATTTTGCACTTGAAAAAACACCAACAGGTAACGGAACATTAATTGGTATTGCCACGGCGTATCAAGGCGCAAGTCAATTAGCTATAAGAAGACCTTCAGAGGCAAATATGAACGGAACCGGATGCACCATTTATATAAAGAAGGATTTTGAAGATAATTCTTTAACCAGTGGGGGTTGGACTCAGCAATCAGTTGTAAATGGTTCTGTTTTATGGACAGCAAGTTCTTTTGGATCAGATAAATTTGGTAAGATCTCCGGTTATTTATCAGGTAATACAAATTCTGAGAACTGGTTGATATCACCTGCTGTGAATTTAGCTTCATCAAGTAATCCGGTATTAAGTTTTAGAACAGCGGCAAAATTTTCAGGCGATCTGCTTGAGCTTTGGATCTCTACTAATTACTCTTCAGGCGCTCCTTCAACGGCAACATGGACTCAGATCACCGGCTTTCCGTTATCACCAAATAATCCTGGTAATTATGCATGGACAGCCTCAGGAAATATTTCTTTAAATGCTTATAAAAATGCCAACACGCGTTTCGCATTCAAGTATAAAAGTACCACTGCAGGTTCAACAACCTATGAAGTGGATGATGTTATTGTAAAGGAGAATTAAAAAATGAAAAAGATAGTATATTGTTTATTACTGGCAGTACTTTTAGTGAATGTTTCT
>Ga0068872_10001247_pt1 | contig 20492 bp, 16 predicted proteins | sample NOAtaG_7_FD_66441 | JGI IMG/M metagenome (GOLD analysis project Ga0068872, IMG submission 66441) | Freshwater lake microbial communities from Lake Erie, under a cyanobacterial bloom - NOAA_Erie_Diel1S_2200h metaG | ecosystem: Environmental > Aquatic > Freshwater > Lake | place: USA: Ohio, Lake...
AGCGACGCATTATCACACCCTTGACGCTCCCACTGAAGCGCTCGTGCAGCTACCACTCGCTGTTGAATCTCAGCCGACGATTCGCCATACCCAACCCCCAACAGATGATGTACATCGATGCGCGGCATGCCGAGATGGATATCAATCCGATCCAAAATTGGTCCACTCACCCGACGCTGATAACGCTCGAGTGTGTGGGGCGTACAGGTACAACTGCGCTCACGATCGCCACGCCAGCCACATGGACACGGATTACGCGCTGCCACCAACAAAAAATCAGCTGGTAACAATACCGACCCGTGTGCCCGACTAATCGTGATGTGGCCATCCTCGAGCGGCTGTCTTAGCACCTCAAGTTTGCTCCCAAACTCAGGAAACTCGTCCAAAAACAGCATACCATGATGCGCCAGCGTAATCATACCCGGTCGAATCTTGCCGGCACCGCCACCCACCAACCCTGCCTGCGATGTCGTATGATGTGGCGCACAAAACGGTCGTATGCTCGGCATACGCCCCTCACGACTCAGTAACCCCGCCACACTACGGATTTTGGCTACCATCAGCGCCTCTATGGGGTAGAGCGGCGGCAATATCCCCCACAAGGCACGCGCCATCATCGTCTTGCCTGAGCCAGGTGCACCTGTCATCAGAATATTATGTCCACCAGCAGCAACCACCTCAAGCGCACGCCGCGCATGTTGATTACCACGCACCTCGGCAAAATCAACTACATCGGTGTCTGTATGTTCAACATGGGGGCGCCTCACCGCACTTGGGCTTTTCTCGCCAATCAACACCTCATACACATGCCGGAGCGATGTACATGGCCAAATTACCACCCCATCGACCAACTGCGCCTCGGCAGCCGAGGCCGTCGGCACCACCACATGGGTTAATCCGGCATCACGGGCGGCAATTACCATCGGCAGAATGCCCTCTGTTGGGCGTAAACTACCATTAAAGCTCAACTCGCCGAGGAACGCTACGTGTTCCACCCGTACTTCGATTTGCTGTGATGCCGCCAAAATTGCCATGGCAATCGGCAAATCATAAGCGGGCCCAGCTTTGCGCAGATCAGCCGGCGCAAGACTGACGGCCACACGCCGCATGGGGAACTCAAACCCCGAATTGCGAATCGCTGCCCGCACACGCTCACGACTCTCCTGTACTGCCGTATCGGTCATCCCTACCACCGCAAAAAACGGCAACCCATTGGCGATATCCACCTCCACTGTCACTGACACCCCATCCAGGCCCCGTACCGCACAACTCATCACCCGTGCCACCATGTCACACCTCCTCATCACAACGATATGGTGCTATACCGTCACAACCGGCAGAAAAGTGACACAAAAAACCGCACTAGCCAAAACTAGTGCGGGGTAAACTGCGAAATGTAGCCGTTATTCCTCGGGAAGCTCGTCGTAATATGCCGATAGACCGCTTACCATGGCCTGTACGAGGAGTGGCGTTGCAGACTCACTCATCAGTGTCATATAGGCGTTATTGGCCAACAACACAGCGCCTGCCAATTCACCCTCGGCGACGAGATCTGGCAAGTAGCGTTGCGCTTGCTCAGCCAAGGCTCGGCGAATACGCGCCGAAATAATCACACCAATTGCTTTGATGATGTAGTCAGTAAACGACTTGTCGTTCTCATCCTCGACAATTGGTGGCTCACCGATGCTATCAATCACGTCGGCTATCAACCAGCCATCAAGGGCCAGCGGACGAAAGCGATCGTGACGGAAGAGTGCCAAGCTCTGCTCGTGATAGGCATCGAGACTGGTAAGCGACTCTTGGACTTGATCGCGTGAGCGCCGTGCCACCTCCATGGCATCGCGGATTTTATAGGCTTCAGCTTCTGCGGGGGCGAGCTCAAGCCACGTACCAGCACAACGTGTATACGCTGCATGGACAAAAGCTGTTGAACGACGTGCAGGACGAACAGGTGCTGACATGCTATCACCTTTCACAAACGTATGCTACATTTAGTTTACTCAAGTGTCCCATTTCTGGCAAATCTGATACTTCTATAGCATATTTTTTGATCGATAAACCGCTACAATAGATGTATGTACATTACTGCGCGTATCGCTATTACGTGCGAAAGGGAATTTATGTCAGCATCACCTATCCGCGAAACACAAGTCGCGTGCCCTAGTTGTCAAACGCCCATTCGCGTGGGAATCGTCAGCTTCATCGACGCTGACATGTTCCCCCAACTCAAAAATATCCTCATCGGCGGACGCCTCAACTCAGCTGCATGTCAAGCCTGTGGCACGCCCGTCATGTTGGCTGCTCCACTTGTCTACCACGACGGCAACAAACAGTTTTGTTTTGTGCATATCCCCCAACAGCTATTGGCCAGCGCGCAATCAGCCGACATGGAGCGCTATGTGGGCAGTATTACGAATGCCTTAATGCAACAACTGCCACCCGAGATTCCCCGTGGCTATTTGCTCACCCCAAAGCGCTTCCTTACCATGCAAACGTTGGTAGAGGCAGTACTTGAAGGTGACGGCGTCACCAAAGAGATGCTCGAGATGCAACGAAAACGCGTGGACATTATTAGTCAACTGCTCGAGAGTATGATGCAAGGCGATGAAGCTCTCTTCAAAGTGATGCAGGCCAATCAAGCTGATATGGACGAAGAATTCACCGCCACGCTTGCCGCATTCGTCGAAGCAAGCCAAGCGAGCGGTGACCCCGAGGGCATCCAACAACTTTCTGCACTCCAATCCAAAATCGCCCAATTTGTCGGCGGCGAAAACATCGTCCAGTACAACATACTGATTGACAAATTGATGGCCAACGACGATGCCGAAGAGCGCAAGCAACTCATCAAGTCAAATCAAGAAATCATCGACTACACCTTCTTCGATCTTATCACTAATCGTGTCAATGCGGCCAATGAAGCCGGTGATACCGCAACAGCCCAAGAACTCGATGCCATGCGCGAGCACGTACTCACACTCTACGAAGAGATTCAGGCCGGCCTTGAGGCCGCCTACATACGCGCCGGCGCACTTCTTGACAGCGTCTTTAGCGCCGAAGACATGGCAACTGTCCTCGCACAAAACCTCGACCAACTCGACGACATCTGGGACATTCTCGTTGATGGTCAACGTACCATGGCCGAGCGCGCCGGCGATCAAGCCAGTGCCGAGCGCCTCAGCCAAATCATCGAGCTCACCAAAACGGTCAAAGAGTCTTCGCTCTCACCCGAAGATCGCATCGTTAATTCTTTGATTGAGAGCGAAAACCCGACCCGCTACATTCGTGAAAACATCGGCGACATCACGGGGGCCGTCGTGAAGCGCCTCAACGAACTCGCCGAGGAATACGAGACCAAGGGCAAGACTGACGATGCAGACAAAGTGCGGCGCATCGCTCGCGAGGCCGGTGCAATGCTCTTTTAGTGGTGTGTCAATGAACGCCTTTAGGCGTTCAAAACTAGAAACCCGATGGATTTGGTAATGCACACGACGCCGAGGCAATCTTCGGCGTCGCACTGTTATGGAGCATACGCAATGACCCGCTATCAAATCACTCACCTCCAGAGTGAGTCAGAATTCCACGAATTATTGCACTTTGTGAGTCGCATGGCCGTCCAACAAACGCCGTTTGTCTACGCCCTCCCCGGCGATCTCGATTGGTGGCGCCGTGCAATCCCACTTGATGAGATGTGTGGCCAAATCACCATCTGGCGCCGTGACGGTTCAATTGTAGGATTTGGCTGGATTAGTGATGACCAAGTTGACAGCATCTATGACGACAGCGATCCAAATATTTGGAGTTCAATTGTGGCCTACTTTGCGACACCCGAGCATCGACATCGCAGGCTATGGGCACTCAGTCATCAAACACAACGCCAAGCCGTCCTGACAGCATTCGGGTATCGGGCTGATGCCGCCGAATATCGCATGCATGCGATACGCCCCGGCGATGCACCCGTTGTGTCCATCCCAGCTGAATTTGCTGTACGACACGTGGATGACTCCTTAATTGAAAGTCGGGCCGCATGCCAACGTAGCGCTTTTAATAGCACTAAAATGACCAACGAAATTTACCACCGCGTGCGCAGATTGCCAAGCTACACAGCACAATGGGACAGAGTCTTGGTCAATCGTGACGAAATGGTGGTGGCGTTTTGTACGATTTGGGTTGACTCAGTTTCAGGGTGTGCGTTGTTTGAGCCTGTAGGATGTCATCTGGAGTATCAGCGACGGGGGCTGACGCGGGCACTGATTTGTCAGTCACTGCGGGATTTGGCAAAAGCTGGGGTGCGCGAGGCGCGCGTGTTAAGCGTGAGTGACCGCAATGAGCCAGCAGTGCATCTCTATCGGTCGTGTGGCTTTTTGTTGATTGACGAATTAGTACCGTGGCGGGCGGAATAAAAAGTCAGTTCGTGGTACAATTCACGTCAGTATATCAGTTCGGTGAGGAGTCATTGCATGAACTTGTGGCACGAATTAGATCCTGGGCCAAGTGTGCCTGAGGTCATCCACGTCGTTGTAGAGATTCCCAAAGGGTCACGCAACAAGTACGAGTTTCATAAGCGCACCGGTGCGTTTAAGCTCGACCGGGTACTCTATTCGGCCGTCCACTACCCCGGTGACTATGGCTTCACACCTCAGACGTTTTATGACGATGACGATCCACTCGATGTCTTGGTAATGACCAATTTGCCGACGTTCACCGGTTGTATTGTAGAGGCACGCCCAATTGGGCTCTTCCGCATGCTCGACCGTGGTGAGGCCGACGACAAAATCTTGGCCGTACTGCACTACGATCCGTTCTTCTCGGACTACACCGACTTCACCCAATTGCCATCACACTACATCCGCGAGGTTGAGCACTTTTTTAAAGTCTACAAAGACCTTGAAGGTGGCCGTGTCGAGCCAATTGGGTGGGACAACGCCGAGGTAGCCAAGCAACGCATCCACTATGCAGTCAACCGTTATTGGGACATGCGTGCAGGTCGCGCCGGCAAAACGTCGCACAGCTAGCGAGGTTGCCACTGACCATCCCATCCGCAATTGACCGTGATCAACGCACGGCCTATTCTGCAGGTGGAATCGTCTACCGATTCGTTGACGGTGTCATCGAGGTGGCCATGATTGCCACCCATGGCGGCAAACGTTGGGGCTTGCCCAAAGGACATATCCGACGCGGCGAAACTGCAGAGGCAGCCGCCCTGCGTGAAATCGCCGAAGAGACCAATCTCCACGGTGTAGTCGAACAACACATCACTACAATCGAGTATTGGTTCCGTGTCGGCGGTCTACATATCCACAAATATGTCGATGTCTTTTTGGTGCGCTATCAACACGGCACTATTCGCCCTCAAGAGAGTGAGGTCGATGATGCTCAATGGATTGGCATAGACGATGCCATCGCTCGTGCCAGCTTTCAACGCGAACGCGACGCACTGCAAAATGCCAAAGAAATCCTCGGCTAAATCAAAATCCCCCTGCGACGCACGTCGCAGGGGGATTTGTTTATCTGATACTTAGTCAACCGAGCTACCACCCGTCAAACTTGCACCGAGCAAGTCACGGTTGAGTCGACCGATGAAGTGCAAGCCGATTTCCTTTGGACAGGCGGCCGAACACTCGCCGATGTTGGTGCACCCACCAAAACCCTCCACATCCATCTGTGCCACCATGTTGAGCACGCGCGTCTTGCGCTCAGGCTGACCCTGTGGCAACAAGCCCAGGTGACTGACCTTGGCAGCCGTAAACAACATAGCAGATGCATTCGGACATGCGCCCACACAGGCACCACAACCGATACACTGCGCCGCATCAAATGCCAAATCGGCGTTCTCTTTGGCAATTGGTGTGCTGTTAGCATCTGGTGCAGATCCTGTACCAGCTGAGATAAATCCACCAGCACGGATGATACGATCAAACGCACCGCGATCCACCACCAAGTCCTTGATGACGGGAAACGCTTTGGCGCGCCACGGCTCAACCGTAATCTCGTCACCATCCTTGAATGAGCGCATGTGCAACTGACATGTCGTGGTAGCCTGCTGGCCACCATGAGCATAGCCGTTGATCATCACACCACACGAGCCACAAATACCCTCGCGACAGTCGTGGTCGAACGCAATTGCCTCTTCGCCACGGGCAATCAACTGCTGGTTGAGCACATCAAGCATCTCAAGGAACGACATGTCGGGCGAGACATGGTCAACGTTGTATTTGACGACATTGCCCTTTGTTTTGGCGTTCTTTTGGCGCCACACATTAACGGTGATTTTCATGCGGTACTACTCCCGTTATCCTATTTGTAGCTGCGCGTAGCAAGCTTGACATTCTCGAACTCAAGATTCTCCTTGTGGAGCACAGCCTGACTTGGGTCACCCATATGCTCCCACGCTGACACGAAGCAATAGTCGTCGTCGTTGCGCAACGCCTCACCATCGGGCGTCTGACTCTCTGCGCGGAAGTGACCACCGCACGACTCGGCACGCTCAAGCGCATCGCGACACATCAACTCACCCAACTCAATAAAGTCGGCCACACGACCGGCCTTCTCGAGCTCTTGGTTGAGCTCATCGCCGCTCCCCAACACACGAACGTCGTTCCAGAATTGCTCTCGCAACTCAGGAATGAGCTTGAGGGCATGCTTCAGTCCCTCCTCGGTGCGCGACATGCCACAGTACTCCCACATGATGTTCCCTAATTCTCGGTGGAACGAGTCAACACTGCGGGTACCGTTGATATCGAGCAATTTTTGCGTGCGCTGTTTGACGTCGTTCAAGGCCTCTTGCACCGCTGGATGACTGTGATCAACCTTGTCATACCCACCTTGTGCCAAGTAATTACCAATCGTTGATGGCAACACGAAATAGCCGTCGGCCAAGCCCTGCATCAAGGCGCTGGCACCCAAACGATTGGCACCATGGTCGGAGAAGTTGGCCTCACCGCCCACAAACAACCCAGGCACTGTCGACATCAAGTTGTAGTCGACCCACAAGCCACCCATGGTGTAGTGCACTGCTGGGTAGATGCGCATCGGCGACTTGTAGGGGTTCTCACCCGTAATGCGCTCATACATGTCGAACAAGTTGCCGTAGCGGGCACGAATCGCACTCTCGCCGAGGCGCTTGATGGCATCGCTAAAATCGAGGTACACGCCGAGGCCGCCAGGACCAACGCCACGCCCCTCGTCACACACCTGCTTGGCTGCACGTGACGAAATGTCGCGCGGCGCCAAATTGCCGTAACTCGGGTAGCGACGCTCGAGGTAGTAATCGCGCTCATCCTCGGGGATTTGATCAGGCGCACGGTTGTCACCGGCCTGCTTGGGCACCCACACGCGCCCATCGTTGCGCAATGACTCCGACATCAACGTCAACTTTGATTGGTGATCACCACTGACGGGGATACAGGTCGGGTGAATTTGGGTGTAACACGGATTCGCAAAGAACGCGCCGCGCTTATGGGCGCGCCATGCGGCCGTCACGTTACAGCCTTTGGCGTTCGTTGAGAGGTAGAAGACGTTGCTGTATCCGCCGGTCGCCAAAATCACGGCATCGGCCAAATGCGACTCAATCTTGCCGGTCACCATGTCACGCGTGATGATACCGCGCGCTCGACCATCAATCACAATCACATCGAGCATCTCGGTGCGCTCGTTGAGCTTGACCGTGCCCGCTGCAACTTGACGGCTCAACGACTGATAGGCACCAATCAACAACTGCTGGCCAGTCTGGCCACGCGCATAAAATGTACGGGCAACCTGAGCACCACCAAACGAACGGTTGTCGAGGTAGCCGCTGTACTCGCGGGCAAACGGCACACCCTGCGCCACACACTGGTCGATGATATTCACGCTCAACTCGGCCAAACGATAGACGTTGGCCTCGCGGGCGCGGAAGTCCCCGCCCTTGATGGTGTCGTAGAACAAACGGTAGACGCTATCGCCGTCGTTGCGGTAGTTCTTGGCCGCGTTGATACCACCTTGGGCGGCAATACTGTGGGCGCGGCGCGCGCTGTCTTGATAACAGAACGCCTGCACGTTATAGCCCATCTCGCCCAGTGTGGCGGCAGCGGCACCACCAGCCAAACCGGTGCCAACGACGATGATGGTATATTTGCGCCGATTGGCCGGATTGACCAACTTCATGTCAAACTTGTGCTTCGACCACTTCTGCTCAACAGGGCCGGCAGGGATATTTGCATTCAAACGCGCATCGGTATAGGTTACCGTCGAACGTGAATCTACTTGTGGTTTGGTCTCAATTGTCATACCGTGTACTCCACTGTCACTATTTGACGAAGCCAAGTAGCACCGATACCGGCACCATGGCGAATCCGACGAACAAAATCAGCGCCGAAACCACTGCAACGCCGCGGAACAATTTGTCTGAGCGACGGTTGTTGATTCCGAGCGTCTGTGTAGCACTCCACACACCATGATACAAGTGGGTGCCTAACGCTGCTACCGCAACAATATAAAACACTGCCGTAATCGGTTGTGCAGTAAATCCGACCACTACGTTATTGTACGGATCACCATATACAAAGCTCGGATGCGCCGCACCGGTAGTGAAGTGCAACAAGTGGTAAACCACAAAGAACAAAATCGCCATTCCGCCGTAACGCAACGTCATTGAGGCAAAGCTGGCCTGCTTGGTGCGTTTCTTCTGGTACGCCACAGGTCGCCCCGACACATCAAGGCGTGTCAGCTGAATGGCCATCATCACGTGTAACACGAGTGACACGAGTAACACGATACGGATGACCCACAAAATGGTCCCCTCTGGGACAGCGGGATAGCCCACCTCACGCAAAAAATGTGAGTACTTGTTGAATGCTTCAGCTCCTTCAAAGATTTTGAAGTTGCCGATCATGTGGACGAGGACAAAGCCGTACCAGATCACGCCCGTCAGGGCCATGATGGCTTTTTTGCCGATCGTCGAGCGGTAGAGGGTTAACGCAGCCGCCATAGTTCATCCTTTTGTTGATGTGCCCACACACGATTTCGTATTGTGTTAGGCCTCCCTGTAAGCGTTGCGATTATACGGCATGTTGGCATATTTGTCTATTGACAGGCAACTATTTATCGCTGATGCTATGTGTCATGAGATACATGCATCGATTCATCATCAAACTCGTTTTTGTGACCGTTTGTGCGGGGAGCATTTGGCAAATTATCACGCCCCGCGTGCCAATACCACTCCAACTGCCAGCCCCTTCAACCGTCGTGACTGCATTCCCCAAAGCTGGCGTGCATACGCGCTTGGCGGGCGTCGGTGATGAGCAATTTATTGGTCGACAACTCGATTTAGTAGCTGAAATGGGCACACCTTGGGTGGTCGAACTTTTCCCGTGGGCCTACGCCCAACCGCGTTCAGCCTACGGCTATGATTGGAAAGGCTTCGACATGGTCGTCGCCCACGCCAACCAACGTGGTATCCGCATCATCGCCCGCCTCGATTTCATCCCGGCGTGGGCTCGCCCGCCCAAGAGTAGTGACCGTCTCTTATTACCATCCGCATACAATGATTATGTCAATTATGTTGTCGCATTTGTGCGACGGTACGCCCCACAAGGTGTCATGCACATCAGTATCCTGAACGAGCCCAATTTGCGCTTTGAGTGGGGAGGACGCACACCAGACCCTGAGGCCTACGCCGCTCTACTGGCGATACTCTACCCAGCCGTCAAAGCAGTCAACCCAGACATCACCATCATCGCCGGCAATTTATCGCCAGGGCCATCACTGGGTGACAACGCCGAGGTGCGGTTGAACGACCGCGAGTACACCGAGCGTTTTTTTGCGGCGGGTGGCTGGCAACATACTGACGCATGGGGAGTGCACGCCTATGGGAGCACACTACCGCCCGACGATGCGCCCAACTGGGATGTGGTCAATTTCAGACGCGTTGAGTTAGTGCGAGAGTTGATCTCGCATTACGGCAAGTTCCCCATTTACATCACCGAAAGCGGCTGGAACGATCATCAGCGTTGGCAACTGGCCATTACCCCCGCCCAACGTATTCGCTGGACAGCACAAGCATATACGATGGCAGAGGCTTGGCCATGGCTCGAGAGCATGGTCATCTGGCAGTTCGGCTTACCTGCACCAACACGCACCTACCAAGACGGCTGGCTGATTGTCGCCGGTGATGGTACACCGCGGGCGATTTTTTATGAGTTGCAAAAAACATTAACCGCCCGGTAGAGACGCAACATGCTGCGTCTCTACCGGGCGGGACATTCAATTATTCACGCGTCCAGAAGAACTCGGCCTCATCGTCGAAGTCGTCGCCCTCGTATTCCTCAATCTCCGGCTCGAATTCGATTAACTTGGCGTCATCATCGAGCGGAATCGCCGTAACGGTGCGCTTGTCAATCGGGTTCGGCCGACGCTTCTTATTTTTGGCCCCGGTCTCGGGGTCATGCTCGACGCGACTTCGGAAGACGATTTTGATGGGCGTGCCCTCATAGCCAAACTTCTCACGTAGCCGGTTCTCCAGATAACGCGCATAGCCCCAGTGAATCATCTGGCTATCATTGGTGAAGAACAAGAAGACCGGTGGGTCGATTTGTGGCTGTGTGGCAAAGTAAATGCGCAAGTGCGCCCCCACTTTGACTGACGTCGGGGGATGATCATGAATCGCCTGACGCAACAACATGTTGAGTTGCGAGGTCGAGACGCGCTTGCGGCGCTCCATCGAAATTTGTACAGCGCGAGGCAAAATTTGGTCTACGCGCTGGCCCGTTTTGGCCGAAATGAAGATAATCGGCGCATACGGAATAAACTTAAATGCCTCACGCACTGCCCGCGTGTAGGCATAAAACGTCTCGTCATCTTTGATGACCAGGTCCCATTTGTTGACCAGAATCATCACACCCTTGAGCTCGTTGAGAATCATCCCGGCGATGTGGGTATCTTGCGCAGTTATGCCCTCTTCGGCGTCGATCAAGAGGATTGCCACATCACTGCGCTCAATCGCGCGCATGGTGCGCAACACGCTGTGCTTCTCGACGCCGGGCTCAACACGGCCACGACGACGCACACCAGCCGTATCAATCAACATGGCCGGTTGCCCTTGGATGTCTATTGGAGTATCAATGGCGTCACGAGTCGTCCCCGGCACCGATGATACCACACTGCGTTCGGAGCCGACCAAGCGATTGAGGAGCGACGACTTACCCACGTTGGGTCGACCGACAAGCGCAATACGCACGATGTCATCTGGCTCGTCTTCCATCACAGGTGGCAATAAAGCGGTAACGGCATCGAGCACATCGCCCGTGCCAATGCCGTGGTAGGCACTCATGGGAATGGGGTGACCGAGGTTCAGCGCATAAAACTCAACCGCATCGAGGTTACGCGCAATGCTATCTGCCTTGTTGGCCGCCAGCACCACAGGTTTGCTTGCACGCCGCAACAACACTGCAACTTCGTCATCGGCAGCCGTGATACCCGCCATCACATCAACCACAAAGATGAGCACATCGGCCTCATCAAGAGCAACTTTGACTTGGGCACGCACTTGGCGGGCGATTTCTTCTTGGGGAGTGCCCTCGGTCAAGTCATCGTGCTCGAAGAGCAGGCCGGCCGTGTCAACCACGGTGAACTGCGTGCCGTTCCACTCGCAATCGCCATACAGGCGGTCGCGGGTCGTGCCCGGCAAGTCTTCGATGATGGCTTTGCGTTGGCCGATGAGCCGATTAAAAAAGGTTGATTTGCCGACATTCGGCCGCCCAACCACCGCGACGATGGGTTTCATGCACGCACCTTTGCTTCTGAGCGTGTCAAAGCCTTGATGTAGCGCACCACCTCGTCGGGTTCACCTGCCATGACACACGTCACGCCACTCGCCTGAGAAATATCAGCGAGGGTCATATTATCAATCGTCTTCTCACCCTTGTGGTCAAACATGACGCGTGGCAACAAAGCGCGCGGCATCCCACATTCCTTGAGTACTGGCACAATATCTTGGCCCATCAATAAGCCTGATACGGTTACCGTCTCACCAAAAAACTGATTAATCACTGGCACTAATTTGACGTTCAAGTGCTCCACTTGATTGAGGCGATCGACAATTCCTTGCATCGTCGGTGCAATCAATGTGGCACACAACAGTGCCAGCTCGGTTGGTTGCGGCATGGCAGTCGGCAACTTCTTGGCGTGTTTGGTCCACTCGTCCAAAAAGTCACGGGTCATACCGACGCCGTTTGAGTACTGCGGCATGCCATCATACCGCTTGGCTGGTGGCATCTCACGGCCACTCAACAAGTAGAACTCATCGGATGGATAGACCAACGAGGTGCCATGCGCCTTGAAGAAGTGCTTCTGGTAGACCTCGATAATGTCAACCACCCGGCCGGCCTCTTCGGCGTTGTAACAGCGCATTGGCACGTCAGTGGCCGCCCCAAGGCGTGAACAGAAGCCCAAATCCTCAGATTTGAGCGCTTGATCCCACAACGGCTGGCGCTCCCAGTTAGCATCAATCCAATCTGGACCTTCGTGAATCTCGATGGCCGTGCGGATGCTCTGCGGGCGCTTACCCTCAAAGCGATACTTGGTCAAACCAACAGGCACCACCGCAATCGTACGTACAATCGGGTACATCGCCGCCAAATCACGAATGCTCTGGTGCAACAACGCACCATCGTTGATATCGGGCATGGCCACAATCTGGGCATGCACTTGGATACCCATGTCGCCAAGCCGCTTGATTTGCTCAATCACATCGGGCACATCGACCTTGCCGAGCAACACGGCACGCGCAGCCCGGTCAGTGGCATGCACCGAGATGTACTGCGGCGAGAGGCGCTGCTCATCGATGCGTTGCCAATCGTCTTCATTCAGATTAGTAAAGGTGACGAAATTGCCGTACAGAAAGCCGAGGCGGTAGTCGTCATCTTTGAGGTACAACGTCTTGCGCAAGCCCTTGGGCATTTGCGTCAAAAAGCAGAACGGACACTTGTTGTTACAGGTGCGCAGACGATCAAACAACGGCTCGCTGAACTCGATACCGAGATCGTCGTCTTCGTCCTTCTCGATTTCGAACAGGAGCGTCTCATCGCCACGCAACACCTCGAGCTCAACCAGCTCTTCGGCAATATAAAAGCGATAATCAATGGCATCGCGCAAGCGCTTGCCATTAATCGACACCACAAAATCGCCGAGCTCAAGCCCAGCCGCGGCACCTGTACCGTGTATATCAAGCTCGGCAATCTCACCGCCGTTGCCTGTTATTTTCTTTAAATCTGGCTGATATTCCATCGTTTACACGTTCTCTATGCTATACTACACCATAGTATTATACCATGCTACGACGTGCCACGGAGAGGGTCGACAGTGCGTGCGCTAGGCAATATGATTGTGGCAACGCTGTTGTTGCTTAGTGCTCCATCGCAATCCAATCAAGGTAATTCGTTCACCACTACAGTTAGTGGTGTTGTGGCGCCGTATCTCCCCCAACCAACCGCCTACGTGCGTCCGCATGTTGCGCAACTGATAAGCTCCCAACGTCTGCACATCAAACATGTCGCGCAAACATACAATCAATCAGAGCTATCAGGTCTAACTGACCGCGAGTTTGCCAGTGTGCTGACGATGATTTTGTACACCGAGCATCACGGTTGGCTCGAGGACGTCATCCCAAACGTGCGGGTCTTCACGCCGCTCTTCCAAGAGTTGCAGGTTATCAGTAACGACACGTTGGGTACCAACTTTAGTGTGTGGCCGGCGAATTTACGCCCATCGGTTGTCGATGAAATTCGCACCGATCAAACACCACTCGAGAGCGTGATTTTTTTGAAAGTAGCGACAAATAATCAACCGAGTAACGAACTCGCCACGAATCCTACTAGTGCCATTGAACTTTTGGCAGCAAACATGGCGCGTGGAATCCGTCAGGCACAGCAGGCTGGTGTACCTGTCACCATCGAGAACATTTTGGCATGGCACAATGCCGGCATCGTTGACCCACAACTCATCGCCAATAATCGCTCGGTCCAGCATTACATTGACCGGGCGTTGATCTATCGCACCATGGCACAGATTGCGGTGAATGACGAGGTCGCTTGCCTACAACCAACACCACGCGTGACGCAATAAACATCCGCAGCGCACGACGTGCAACTGCGGATGGACATCACGAGAACAAACACCAAATTATTTGGCGGCAGCCTGTTTCTTATGCCGGCGATCTTGCCAAACCTCGTAGATGATTGGAATGACTGACAAGAGCACAATCGCAAGCGCTACGAGCTCGAAGTTCTCTTTGACGAACGGCAAATTCCCAAAGAAGTAGCCGGCCCAAATAAAGATTGTGGTCCACAAGATGCCGCCAGCCACGTTGTAGGTCAAGAACGTCTTGTAGTCCATGTTGGCGATGCCGGCCACAAATGGCGCATAGGTACGCACAATTGGAGTAAAGCGCGCGAGTACAATCATCTTGGCACCGTGTTTGGCATAGAACTCGTTGGTCTTCTCGATATGCTCGGCCTTAACAAACGGCAGATTCCAATCGAGGATGCGCATGCCCACACGTCGACCGATTGAGTAGTTGACGGAGTCACCAACAATCGCCGCAATGGTTAAAATGACATACAAAACCAGCGGGTCAAGCCCAGCCGCAGGGTCAGCGGCGATGGCACCAGTGGCAAATAGGAGTGAGTCACCAGGGAGGAATGGAGTAATGACCAAGCCTGTTTCGCAGAAAATAATCAAGAACAAAATGACATTCGTCCACACGCCATATTGTGCCGTTAATGCCTTAAGTTCTTCGTCGATATTCAGAATAAACGACAAAATCTCGCTGATAAACTCCATCACACTCCCCTTCTATAGCTTGATATCACAAGTCAACGTCAGTTTTGACACATATCCTCCTACACAATAGTAGGATTTTGTCATTTACGCAAAAAATGTCAGCCAGGTATCACACATTTTTCAGTGAGATACCTGGCTGACACGCTACATTAATTCTCCCACGGGCGATAATCGTAGGTCTGATGGCGGAAGTAGGTGTTGTACAGTTCGGCATAATGCCCACCCTGCGTCAACAACGCCTCGTGGTTGCCTTCTTCGATGATGTCGCCATTCTTGAGCACCAAAATCCGATCAGCAGTACGCACCGTCGACAATCGATGGGCAATCACGATACTCGTGCGCCCTTGCATCACCACATCAAGCCCATCTTGAATCTGCGCCTCGGTGAATGGATCAATGCTGGCTGTCGCCTCATCAAGGAAGAATATCGACGGATTGCGCAATAACACACGCGCCAGCGCCACCAACTGTCGCTGGCCGAGCGACAACCGACTGCCGCGCTCGCCCACGTCCGTCTTGAGGCCGTCTGGCAGGTCGTTAATCCAGTCGCCACGATCAAGTGACTGCGCTGCTTTGAGCACATCGTCATCGCTGGCATCAGGGCGCCCATAGCGGATGTTCTCCATCACGGTCCCCGAGAACAAGAACGGCACCTGTGGCACAAGCCCCGTATGCGTGCGGTAGGCGGCCAAATCGAGATCGCGGATATCTTGGCCATCAATCAAAATCTGCCCACTTTGAAACTCATAAAAGCGCAAGAGCAACTTAATCAAGCTCGACTTACCGGCGCCGGTATGGCCGACGATGGCAATCTTCTCACCTGGCTTAATGTGCAAATTAAAGTTGCGAAGCACTACACTCTCTTCGTTGTAGGCAAAACGCACATTCTTGAAGATGACTTCGCCGTGCATCACGTCGACCGGCTTGCTATCCGTCTGCACCACCTTGGCCTCGGCATCCATCAAGGCAAAGACGCGCTCGCTGGCCGCCAAACCCAACTGGAATTGACTCCAGAACGAGGCAATACTGGTCAATGGGAAGAAGAACAAGCCCACGCTCTGGATGAAAAGGTACCAGTCACCAGGCGACAACTGATCGGGTGTCTCAATCGAGATCACACCGCCGTAATAGACCAAAATCACCAGCGCCAAGCCCGAGATGATGTTGAGTACCGGCCAAATTGTGCCAAAGATGATGCTCTGACGCAACTTGATACCATACTGCATCAAATTGGTCTCACGGAACTCGCTGTAAATCAACGCCTCACGACGGAAACTCTTGGCCACACCAATCCCACTCACCGTCTCGCTGACGGCACTGTTGACCAATGCACCGGCACGCTGCGCTTGCTGTGTCGCCTTACGGGCAATCCGCCGAAACGCCAGCGCCGCAATGATGACCAACGGCGATACGGCCAGCGTGATCCATGCCAGTGTTGGATTCACAAAGAAGAGCGATACCGTCACTACCAGCACCAACATCACTTGACTCAGCAACTCGATGGTCAATGTCACCACCGACGAAAAGTCTTGGGTGTCGGAGAGCACGCGACTGACAACCTTGCCTGACGCATACTGATCATAGAACGACATATCGCGCGCGAGCACGGCATCCATCGAGTCCTCACGGACTTTGAGCACCACGTCGCCCACGGCAATTGCCGTGTAGCGCTGTCGAACGTAGTTGACCACCCAGCCGAGCAGGCCAAGTAACGTGATAATACCCGCCCAGACAAGCACGGTAATTAAATCCCCGCCATTGGTGGCGTCATCAATCCCGCGCGAAATCAAGATGGCCGACAACGGCGCAAAACTCGACCCTAATGCCGTGACTACTGCCACGATAACCATCGTTTTGATATGCGGGCGGAAATATTCGGCAATGCGTCGCACCAAATCGCCGTCGCTATACTGACGATCGTATGCCTCTGCATCTAACCCATCAAGTACAAATCCCATTATTGTTTACTCCTACGCTGACTACTTGTGATCGTCGCGAGCAAAAATACGTCGGTATGACTCACTCGTGTTCATTAATTCTTCGTGGCTCCCCTGCGCCTCAATCCGACCTCGGCGCACCACCACAATTCGATCAGCCCAACGAATTTGTGCCAGACGGTGCGTAATCAATAACGTCGTACGCCCCTTGAGCACCTCGCGCATGGCCCGCTGAATTTGGTCCTCGGTTGCACTGTCAATGGCACTGGTTGAATCATCAAGAATCAAAATACGCGGGTTCGTCAAAAATGCTCGCGCAATCGCAATACGCTGACGTTGCCCACCCGAGAGGGTCACACCACGCTCGCCGACCACCGTATCGTACCCCTCTGGGAAGGATGAGATGAAGTCGTGTGCTTGTGCTTGTTTGGCCGCCCACTCGATGCGCTCGCGTGGAATCTCGCCACGGGCACCAAAGGCAATGTTCTCGGCAATTGTCTTTGAGAACAAGAAGATGTCTTGCTCGATCATCGAGATTTGTGAGCGGAGCGAATCCAGATTCCAACGTCGCACATCGACACCGTCAATCATCACGCGACCATTTGAGGCGTCGTAGGTGCGGTTGACTAATCGCGTCAACGTCGTTTTGCCGGAACCAGTCTGACCCACGATGGCAATCGTCTCGCCTGGATTGGCGTGGAATGAAATATCTGTCAGGATATTATTGTCACCGCTATACCCAAACGACACGCCATCAAATACCAACTCGCCCCGTACCTGATGCGACTCACCCTCAGGGTTCTCGTCCATCTCGGTTTCGGTGTTGATGATGTGCAAAATACGTCGGGCACCGGCCAAACCGAACTGCACTAAGGCAAACATGAAGAGTGATATAAATGTCGGGAATTGAAACAAACTTATGAGCGACATGAATGCCACTACCGCAGCTGTATCAATCGTCCCCAATGAGCGCAACCACATGGCATAACCGAAGGCCAAGCCTATCAATACGCCGTAAAAGAGCGCAGGCAGATAGCGTGCTTTGATTTCACCCTCTTGGACGAATAAATCGCGGTAACGAGCTGCCACCTTGCGGAAACGCTCAGCCTCGAATTTTTCACGTGCTGTTGCTTTGACCACCTCGATACCTTGAATGGCCTCTGACAATGTGGCACTTACTTGGCCATACTGCCCGCGCAACATGCCAGCCACCGGGCCGAGTTGACCGCTGTAGCGCATCAAGCCCCAAATCAACGAGATAACAAATACCACTGGCAACGGCAACAGCGTTGGACTCAGAGCTGCGATGGCAATTAGCGGCGTAATCAACTGCGTGGCAGCTTCAATAATCAGACTCAATCCCGGCGAAATCATTAGGTTCAACTGAGACACATCACCGGTTGCAGCTGCCATCAAGTCACCGACACGCTGACGGTTATGGAACGTCTGGCTTTTGCTGAGCAAGCTGATATACAGCTCCTCACGGGCATCGCGCTCCATGCGCGACGCTAATACCTCACGTACAACCGTATTGACCATATCGACGACTGCAAAAACTGCCCGGATACCGAGCAATGCCAATGAAACAACTAATAGTTGATCGAGCGGACCTCGAGCTTCAACGACTTTGAATGCCTCTTGAATCTGAAATGACGTGTAGGTAAACGCACTAATGGCAAAGATCGCCATCGCTGTAAACCCAATCGGCAAAAGTGGATAGCGCATCATGTGCGATACTACCCACCGCACTGCAGAGGTGCGATTGTAGGGATATTCGTTCCCCGTCCGGAATTCTCGTAACACGGTTACTCCTTAGCCCACCACTGAGAAATCACGCATACACATTCATACGCAGTTACTGCCAAAGTGTATGTATGCCGTGAGATTTACACACGAAACTGCATTGTAGCACAGTGTTACCACGCAAAAAGTCAATCTTGGCGATTTTTAGCTCATCTGTGTTGATTTGTGAATCTTATCCTGTTTTCTCGCCGAGTCAACACCTCTGCGTATTCTGCGCCTCCGCACGATATCTGTGGGGAGAGTGGTCATTCTTTTGTGCACACCGAGGAACGAGGCACAGAGGATTATCCCATCCCCAGTCATTACATGGCCAGCTCATACACACAATTGATACCATCATTGTTATCGCGCTGGCCGTGCAATCTTCTCCCTGGCGCTCAATGAATACCATCGAAGAAGTCTGCACGCCGGAACGGTGCGATTCGTTATCAAGGCCCACTGGCCGGCATGTAGTGACGCTAGGAGATGCATCCGTCGTCGCTGCGCGATACATGTGGGAAGTTACTTATTCATGTACAAGCCGAGTTACAGAGGCGCAGAGCTAACAACTCTGCGTACTCTGCGCCTCCACACGATACTTCTGTGGGGAATTACCTATACTTTTTGCCTCTATAATAATCTCGATTCCACCTAGCACCACAAGGACGGTACCACATGCCTGATTTTGAGATTAGCGATTTGTCACTAGCCGAGGCTGGCCGTAATCGCATTGACTGGAACGAAGGCGATATGCCCGTACTACTCGGCATTCGCGAGCGCTTTCGCAAGGAACGCCCGCTCAAGGGCTTGCGGCTCTCCGTCTGTTTGCATATAACCGCCAAAACCGCCGCACTCGTACGCACCCTCTCCGCTGGCGGTGCAGAGGTCATGCTGGTGGCCTCAAACCCACTCTCCACCCAAGATGACGTCGCCGCCTCGCTCGTGGTCAACGACGAGATTCCCGTCTATGGTATGCGCGGCGAGTCGCTTGAGACGTTCCGCAGGCACGTCAATATTGCGCTCGACGCCAAGCCACATCTGCTGTGTGATGACGGCGCCGATCTGACCAGTGCCCTCCTACAACGTGGGCTCAACCCAGGCCAAATGCCTGTTGGTGCATCCGAGGAGACAACTGCCGGTGTCAAGCGCTTTAAAGCGATGGAGAAGCAGGGTGTCCTGCCGTTCCCCGTGATTGCTGTCAACGAAAGCCGTACTAAGCACATGTTCGATAACCGCTACGGCACCGGCCAAAGCGCCATCGACGGCATCATCCGTGCCACCAATCTGCTCCTCGCTGGGCGCACCGTGGTGGTCGCCGGCTACGGCTGGTGTGGCCGTGGCGTGGCGTCACGAGCTGCAGGGCTTGGTGCCCGTGTCATTGTCACCGAGGTCGACCCGGTCAAAGCGCTTGAGGCCGCCATGGACGGCTATCGCGTCATGCCCATGAGTCAGGCAGTTACCGAGGCTGATATCATCATTGCCGTCACCGGCAATCGCACGGTCGTCGGCACCGAGCATTTCGCCACCCTCAAAGATGGCTGTGTGCTGGCCAATGCGGGGCACTTTAATGTGGAGGTCGATGTCGCCGCACTTGAGCAACTCGCCGTCAGCAAAAGCCAGCCACGCACGCATGTTACCGCCTACCACATGGCCGATGGCCGTAAGTTCAACCTCGTCGGCGAGGGCCGCTTGGTCAATCTCGTGGCCGGTGAAGGCCACCCACCAGCCGTGATGGACATGTCGTTTGCCAACCAAGCCCTGGCCGCTGAGACACTGGCGCGCAATGCCGACAAGATGGCCAAAGTTGTCCATACGTTGCCAGATAGCGCCGACCTGATGATCGCCTCGCTCAAGCTCAAAGCGATGGGCGTGCGCCTCGATGCACTCACGCCCGAGCAACAACAGTACCTCAACAGCTGGCAAGAAGGCACCTAAATACTGAAATACCCCCGTAGGATT
>Ga0068872_10001249_pt1 | contig 20482 bp, 14 predicted proteins | sample NOAtaG_7_FD_66441 | JGI IMG/M metagenome (GOLD analysis project Ga0068872, IMG submission 66441) | Freshwater lake microbial communities from Lake Erie, under a cyanobacterial bloom - NOAA_Erie_Diel1S_2200h metaG | ecosystem: Environmental > Aquatic > Freshwater > Lake | place: USA: Ohio, Lake...
AAGCCCTGCAGGCCAACGGTGAGCAGGAACAGGGGGGTCTCAACCCCATGGTTTATGTGTTCAAGCTCCTGTATTTCTGGCCTTACCTCATGCTGGCTCTGGTGATGGGCCTAGCCGGGGCCTTTATCTACAACCGTTACGCCACCCCGGAATACAAGATCAACGCTTCTCTCTTGATCAACGAGTCCAAACAGGGCGCCGGAGGTCTCAAGAACTTGGATGCGGCCCTGCTGAGCGGGGGCTTGGGGGGTATGACCTCCACCACCGACAACGAGATGGGGATTGTTCAATCTTTTACTCTGGCGGACCTGGCCCTCAAGGAATTGGACCTAGGTGTGCGAATTACCCAGCTAGGCCAATTCAGCCGCGAAGAAGTCTATCCGCACCGGGATTGGGTGGTGGAGGTGGATAGTTTCCATCCCCAATTGGTGGACTTAACGGTCTTGATTGAAACGGTCGGCCAGAACCGCTACCGCATCGTTGAGAACGGCAAGGAGGGCCATCGCTACCAGCCCTTGCGCTACGATTACGAGGACCAGGACCCCGAACCCGCCGAGGTAGCCTCGGATATTCGCACTGGCACCTATTCCTTTGGGCAATGGGTGCAGGGCAAGGAGCATCGCTTCCGATTGCGCAAACTCACAACGGGCAATGTTCCTGAAGCGCAACGCTACAGCCTGCAATTCCGCTCTCATCGCTCGCTCACCGATGAGTTTTTTGGGAAGGTCAAGGTGGAGCCCTGGAAAAAAATGGCCTCCCTCTTGTATCTGACCATCGAAACCAACAACATCGCCAAGGGACGGAGTTACCTAGACAAATTGATGGAAGTCTATCTGAGGCAGAACCTGGAGCTCAAGAACCAGACCTCCCTCAATACCGTGAACTTCATCGACCGAGAATTGTCGGGCATCAGCGATTCGTTGCAGACCACCGAATCCCGCTTGGAGCAGTTTCGCTCGGCCAACCGTACGGTGAATATCTCCACCGAGGGCCAGGTGATTTTTGGGCGCTTGGAGGAATACGAGAAAACCAGGGCCCTGGAGCAGGGCAAGCTCAAGTACTACGATTATTTGCGCCAGTATTTGGGTGAGAACCGGCCTGCCGGGGAGGTGGTTTCCCCCTCCACGATGGGCGTTCAAGATCCGGTGCTGGTGGAATTGATTCAGGAACTGGGCAAGATGAGCGCGGAGCGCAACGCCATGGCTGTGGGGACCCGGCGTTCCAACCCGTATTTGGAGCAGTTGGACGAGAAAATCCGCTTAACCCATTCGGCTATCCGGGAAAATCTCCGCAACCTGGTTCAGAATTCACAAATTGTTATCAAGGACCTGGACAGCCGGATCAAAACCACCGAAGGTCTTCTGTCCACCCTGCCCCGCACCGAGCGGGACCTGGTGAATATCAAACGCAAATTCACCCTCAACGAGAACCTCTTTGTGTACCTCCTGCAGAAGAGGGCCGAGGCGGGTATCACCATGGCGGCCAATTTGCCGGATGCCCGGGTGATTGATGCCGCCAAGAAAGAAAAGCAAATCGCCCCCAACAAGGCGACCAATTATGGGCTGGGGGCTTTGTTGGGTCTTTTGGTGCCCATTGCGATCATCCTCATTCGGGACAGCCTGCAGAATGCCCTCATTGACCGTCAGCAGATTGAGTCGGCCACCAAGGTACCGGTCCTGGGGGTCATTGGGAACAACAACAAGGCCACGGCCTTGGTGGCCCTGCAGCACCCCAAATCGGTGATTTCGGAGTCCTTCCGTTCCCTTCGAACCAACATGCAGTACATCAACCCCGGCCAGGAAAAACGGGTGCTCCTCATCACCTCCTCCATTTCCGGAGAAGGCAAGACCTTTATTTCGACCAATATCGCGTCCATCCTCTCCCTCTCCGGGAAGAAGACCGTGCTGATCGGAATGGACCTGCGCAAGCCCAAAATCTTCAACGACTTTGGTCTGACCAACCATGTGGGGATGTCCAATTACCTGTCCCACAAGGCCGAGAAGGAAGAAATCATCCAACACACCAATTACCCCAACCTGGATTTGATTCCGGCAGGTCCAGTGCCACCCAATCCTTCGGAATTGGTCTTGTCGGATCGTTTTGGGGAATTGATTGCTTGGCTCAAGGAACGCTACGACCATGTGGTCATCGATACACCGCCCTGTACCTTGATTGCGGATGCCTTTGAGATGATGCGCTTTTCGGATATCAATTTCTATGTGATGCGGCAGAACTATACTCGCAAAGAAATGGTGAAGATTCTGGAAGGCATGCGCCTCAACGGCCAAATGCAGAATGCCTGCGTTGTGGTCAACGATTACAAAGTCGAAACCGCCTATGGCTACGGGTATGGCTACGGATATGGCTACGGGTATGGCTATGGCTACGGGTACGGCTATGGCTATGGCTACGGGTATGGCTACGGCTACGGCTACGGGTATGGCTACGGCTATTACGAAGACGAAGGTCCCCGCAAGCAAAAGGCCTGGTGGAAGCGGTTATTGCCTTAATGAAACGAAACCTGGCAGGAGGTTTAAATCGACCAAAAATATTTAATATTTAAATTGCTTTTTATGTTAGAGTCAAAATTTTCAAATCTTGAGACTCGCATTGGAATCATCGGCCTGGGCTATGTGGGCTTGCCTTTGGCCACCGTATTTGCGGAGGCGGGTTACCGAGTTTTGGGCTTTGACGTGAGTCGCGCGGTATGTGATGGAATCAATGCAGGCCATAGCCATATCAAAGATATCCCTACTCCAAGGCTGGCCCCGCTGGTGGAGCAAGGATTGGTGGAGTCCACGACGGACTTTGAACGTCTGGCGGAATGTGCCGCAATATCGATTTGTGTTCCAACACCGCTCAATAAAATCAAAGATCCAGACCTTTCGTACGTAGTCGCGGCGACCGAGGCGATTGCGCCCCGGTTGTGTGCCGGTCAACTCATCATCTTGGAAAGCACTACCTACCCAGGGACCACCCGGGATTTGATGCTACCGATTCTGGAGAAGACGGGGATGAAGGTGGGCGTGGATTTCTTCCTTTGTTTCTCGCCGGAGCGGGTGGATCCGGGAAACGAGCGTTGGCATACCAAGAACACGCCCAAGGTTTTGGGCGGTATCACATCGGCATGCAAGGATGCGGGCATGGCTTTGTATGCCCAGGTCTTTGACCGCATGGTACCGGTGGAGAATACCGAGGCGGCGGAATTGGTCAAGGTATACGAGAATACCTTTCGGATGATCAACATTGCGCTGGCCAACGAATTAAGCATGGTCTGTGACAAATTGGGGATTAGCGTTTGGGAAGTCATTGACGCCGCGGCGACCAAGCCCTTTGGTTTTATGAAGTTTACCCCGGGACCAGGTTTGGGAGGGCATTGCATACCTCTGGACCCGCATTATTTGTCGTGGAAGATGCGGAATCTTTCGTTCAAGACCCGCATGATCGAATTGGCTTCGGAGATCAATGCCGAGATGCCTGAATACACCGTGAACAAGGTGGCCTTGGCCCTAAACGAACAGGGCTTGTCCCTCAAGGGATCCCGCATATTGATCCTGGGCATCGCGTACAAGAAGGACATTGATGACCTGCGGGAATCGCCTGCCCTGGATATTATCCGCATCCTGCAGGAGCGTGGTGCGGAGGTTCTCTACCATGACCCATTTTGTCCGGCCATTGCCGATGATGGACATACGGAGATTCCTCATTTACCCCTATACAGCACCCCGCTGACCGATGATTTGCTAAAGCAATGCCACGCCGTCGTAGTGGTGACGGATCACAGTGGAATGGATTATCACGGCATTGCCTCCAAATCAAAAGCGATGGTGGATACGAGGGGAGTAACTAATTAACAATTCAAGCTTAGTGTGCTCATTGTTGTTTCAAAAAAAAGAAACAAATCATAGCACATAGAATGATTTTTAAACGAATCGAATAAATGAAAAAAGTTAAATTTGGGATTGTAGGATTAGGACATATCGGAAAACGTCATGCCGAAATGATTCAACGAAATCCAGATGCAGAGTTAGTAGCCATAGCTGATATTTTATCGGACAAACAATTAAATTATTCGTTCCCAAACATTCCGCTTTACAAAAATCTGACGGATATGTTAAATTTTCATCCTGAACTAGATGTAGTTAATATAGCAACACCCAATGGCTTTCATTCGGAAAATGCAATTGAAGCACTAGGCGCAGGTATGCATGTAGTCATAGAAAAGCCAATGGCCCTATCAAAATTTGACGCGGAAAAAATAATATATAAAGCATTACAAATGCACAAACAAGTATTTACAGTAATGCAAAATAGATATTCGCCACCCTCGGAATGGATCAAAGGAATAATTGAAGAGGGAATTTTGGGCAAAATATATTTGGTTCAATTAAATTGCTATTGGAATCGAGACGATCGCTATTATAAAACCGGAAGCTGGCATGGTGACAAAGAGTTAGATGGAGGCACCTTATTCACTCAATTCTCTCACTTTATCGATATTCTCTACTGGTTGTTTGGAGATATAAAAAACATTCGAAGCCGCTTTTATGATTTTAATCACAGCGAATTGACACAGTTTGAAGACTCTGGCTTAGTGACATTCGATTTTTTGAATGGCGGGAGCGGAATATTAAATTTTTCAACCTCGGTTTGGGATAAGAATTTAGAAAGCAGTATGACGATTATCGCAGAAAATGGTGCCGTGAAGATAGGTGGTCAGTATATGGATAAAGTAGAATATTGTCATGTGAAAAACTATCTAATGCCTGTATTAGCTCCAACAAATCCAGGTAATGATTATGGCGCTTACAAAGGTTCTGCACAAAACCATAATTTTGTAATTGAAAATGTAATAGACGTTTTGAATAAGCGTGGAGAAATTACCACGAATGCACTAGAGGGTCTTAAAGTAGTGGAAATTATTGAACGAATTTATTTAAATTCATAAGATTAAGGTAGAAGTTTAAATTACAAATTGACCTGTCAATTAGTAGTAAAAAACAAATAACTTAGCTTCGATATGATACTTCAAATATGAGGAAAAAGGCCCTCGTTGTTTTAACGAATGGTAAGGGCGGGGACTTAGAGCCATTTTTGTTAAATGAATTATGTCACTATGGAATTTACTTTGATGAAGTAATTGTATTTCCGGTGAGTGGTTTCGGTCATGAATATCAGATAAATAATATTTTAGTCCACCCAATCAACCTAAAACGAATTTCTAGGTCGAAATGGATAGAATCAATATTTTCCAAATCATTATTGAACGAACTTTTCTTTATATTAAGATCCTTTAAGCAAATTCCAACAAAAATTCAGCAACTAGTATCCTTTATAGGTCTTGGAAAAACTGTATATAATATTGTAGCTAATGTTTTGATTAAAAGGTTTAATGACACTAGTAATTTCAAATTTGTATTTTATAGTTATTGGCTAACAGAGAGTGCTTTTGCAGCTGTTCTATTAGCAAAGCGTTTCCCTGATTCTATAGCAGTTTCTAGGTGTCATGGGTATGATTTGTATGAATATCGGCAACGATCTAACTATTTGCCAATGAGACGATTTTTGTTAAACTTTTTAACAAATGTTTATTCGATTTCATTAGATGGGTATCATTATTTGAAAAATCGGTATCCTGGCTACAATCAAACGTTAAATGTTGCTTACCTTGGAACTCTTGAAAAAGGAAAGGGTATCTATAATTCCACTAAATCACCCCTAAAATTAGTTTCTTGTTCGGCTGTTGTACCATTAAAAAGGTTAAACACAATAATTGACTCCCTGAAATATTTAACGGAATTTGATGTTCATTGGACACATTTAGGAGATGGACCGTATTTAGAAGAAATTAAAAGGCTGTCAGCGAGCTTGCCCAAAAACATTACAGCTAAATTTTTGGGACGATTGTCCCCAGAAAAAATTTACGAGTTCTATATTGAAAATGAATGTCATTTATTTTTAAATGTAAGTGAGTTCGAAGGAATACCGGTCTCAATAATGGAAGCTTCTTCTTTTGGAATTCCAGTGATAGCAACAGATGTTGGAGGTACTGCAGAAAGTGTTGTTAATGGTATTACTGGTTACCTAATCAACAAAAATTTTGAATCATCCGAATTAGCATCAATAATTAGTAGTGTTTTTTATTTAGATAACGTCAAATACGACGATTTACGAGTTCAATCACGAAAAATTTGGGAATCTAAATTCTCCGCTGAATCTAATTTTAGTTCCTTTTTCAAGGAGTTAAGTCATAAAATATAATATGGCAGGATTTACAGTCTGTATCAGTGATTCTTTTTCCTTACCTGAATTGGAGTCTGGATGCAATATTGAACCTTGCGCATTCAAAGGCCCGGGTTTTTCTTGCCATAACCTGATGACCCCTAGATTTAAATCGGATAAAGTATTTCACGAGGATGATGATTTTATTCTCATCCTTGATGGCGTTGTATTAAATAAGTTAGATATTTTAATTGCAAGTAGGACCCGAAATTGGGAAGAATGCCTAATAGAAAGGTATCGTCAGGATGGAAACGTTTTTTTTGCCTCGCTACGAGGTAGCTTTTCTGGCGCTTTATTTCATAAAAGTTGTAGTAAATGGGTTTTTTTTACTGACCATTTAGGTTCTAAATTCATCTATTACATTAATTATAAAAATACATTCGTTGTCTCCACAAATATTGCCGATTTATATAAATTTTTGTATAGGAATAATATACACTATGGTTTGGATTTGAATGGTGCTTATTTGTTATTGACTTACGGTTATATGCTTGAGGATATTACGCTTTGTAATATGATCAAAAAAATTCAACCCGGTCATTATTTAGTATATCAAAAAGGCCTCTTTCTTGATCAAGAATACTTCCTACTTGATAACACCCCGGATTATTCCCTTAAGGAATGCGATTTAATAGAAAAAATGGATTACCACTTCCGGAAAGCAACAGATTTACAATTCAAGAAGGACAAGGAGTACGGTATAAGTAAACATTTAGTTGCTCTAAGTGGGGGTTTGGATTCAAGAATGACATCTTGGGTTGCACATGATTTAGGGTATAATGATCAATTAAATTACACATTCTCTCAAACCGGTTATCTCGATCAAACCATACCTCAATCCATTGCAGAATCATTGCAACACGAATGGATTTTTAAATCCCTTGATGGTGGACATTATTTGTTTGATGTGGATGAAGTAGTTAAGATAACAGGGGGTAATGTGCTCTATAATGCCCAGTCACATGTGCTCTCTTTCACTAAGTATTTTAATTTTGATACTGTAGGCCTCATGCATTCAGGACAACTGGGTGATGTTATTTTTGGTACATACAGTTCTAATAATACAAACAATTTAGATTATAAACTTGGAGATGGTGCTTACTCTAAAATATTGTTAGATAAATTATTTGATCGAGTAAGTCTTAAAAAAAACTACCCAAACCAAGAAATTGCTAAATTTTACTATCGAGGTTTAACTGGTACGAATAATGGATTGGTTTTACATTATGAATATGGTGAAACCCTCTCTCCATTTATGGATTTAGAGCTGCTAAAGTTTGCGTTTCAGGTACCGATTAGTCTTAGATATAATCATTATATTTACAAGCAATGGATTGTTAAGAAATATCCTTTAGCAGCCAAGTACATTTGGGAACGGACAGGAAAGAAAATTCACGAGCGTGAGTATATTATAAAAATTAAGGGTAACGACTACGAACTATCTAAAATAATCCCAAAAATTTCTAATAAAATACTTAATGACTTTTTTGGTAGAAAAAATTTATCAAAAAGCAATATGAATCCTAGTGAATATTATTATAATAGTAACAAAAACTTGTTCAATTTTACTAAAAAATATTTTACAGATGGTTTAGAGCATATAAATGATTTAAATCTTAGAAATGATTTGTTGGGTTTGTTTAATAGTAATGATCACAATGGTAAACATCTTGCGCTAACCCTATTGTCCGCAATCAAAATGTTTAAAATAACAAACTAAAAGATTGAAAGACGCACAACCCGTCAAGGGAGTCATAAATAATATTAAATGGAATTCCTTAGGTTCTCTAGCGTCAGTAACTATAGGATTCCTAAGAGTTGCCATATTAGCCAGATATTTAGATTCAAATGATTTTGGTATCGTAGCCATCGTTTCGACAATTCTCGCTTTCACTAGCATCTTTTCCGAAGTCGGACTTAATGTTGCGGTAATTCATAAGCAAAATACAAATATCAATCAATTTTCGACTCTATTCTGGATAAATCTTATTTTTGGAATTTTTGTATATTCTCTATTAATTTTTTCAACACCTTATGCTGCGGATATTTATAAAGAGGTTATTTTATTTAAAGTTCTGCCATTAGCGGGGATTCAGTTGTTGTTTAATTCAATAGGAAAATTGTCTCAAACGCTATTAATTAAAGATCAAAATTTTAGGTTTTTAGGTTTAGTTTCTGTGGCTTGTTCATTAACTAGCTTCTTTGTGTCTATGTTATGTGTTCATCAGAACTTAGGGGTTTATAGTCTGATTGTTGGTGAATTGTCTCAAAGTTTTCTAGCAAATTTCTTTTACTTTATAGCAGGAAGGAAAAAATTGAAAATAGGATTTTACTTTAGCTTCTCAGAAGTCAAAGAATACTTAAGTATCGGCTTTTACAATTTTGGCTCTCAATTTTTAGATTATGTATCATCTAGGTTGGACATTATTTTAATTGGACGTTATTTTTCAATGAGTGAACTCGGTTACTATAACTTAGCCAAAGAATTAGTTGTTAGACCTTTTTTTTTAATAAATTCTTTGACAAATAATGTTTTTGTTTCCTCCTTTGCAAAAATCCAGGATAATATTCCATTAGTTAGAGAAAAATTCTTACTTCTAGTCCGAGTTGTTTCTAGTATTTCGATTCCAGTATATATTTCTATTTTTCTTTTTTCTGATTTTTATATTCATGTTCTGTATGGCGATCAATATAAATCCGTTTCCATATTTCTGAAATTAATGATTTTTGGCGGAATAGCGCAAGCTATCGAATCATTATCCGGGACTTTTCGACAGGCTTTGGGGAAAACAAATATCGGGTTTAAATGGACTATAATAAGGTTTATACTTTCAATATTTTTTTATACTTTTTTTTTAGAATCTTCTATCTCTACGTTTACCCTTTCTCGTAGTATTTTTTTTGGATTTCTCTTTTTTGTAAATTGGTTCATTGCAATTTATCCGATTATACAGTTGAGGATATCCGAATATCTCGATAGTATTAAGTTTAATTTGTTAAGCTCAATATTAATTGGGTTACCTTTTTACTTGTTAGTAGGCGATAAAGAGTTCAACCTTTTTGTAACCTTATTATTCTTAATATCTTATTTTCTTATTTTTGGGATAATTTCCGTGAGTTATAATTCCAAATTGTATATCAAGATTGTAAGTAATAAATACCCCGCTTTGAAGTTTAAAAATTATTTCAATTATTTTAAAAATCTATAAATGATTGTAAGTAGCTTTTTTCAAACACAAAATGATAGTAATCACATCAATAATCAGGTATTTTTATTAACCACTTTTTTTCTTAGTATTTTTTTTATATCATTTTTTACAAACCCATTAATACAATTTTCATTTAAGTACCTCGTAATTCCTTTTTTATTTATTAAGTTGTTTAAATACGACTCATTTCTTTTTTTAGGCCTACCATTTTCTGTTTTTTATCAGTCAGTAGGACCTTATTTTAATAATGTTCACGTTAACATTTTGACAATTTATCTTCCATTACTATTAGTAAAATTGTCCAATTTAAGAGCCTTTAGGTGGCACAAAAGTTTTAGCATTTTGACGGCTCTAATCGTGCTCCAATATTTTTATTTTCAGACTAGTTTAGAAATACCTAGTTCCTATGTGATGTTTTTAACTTACACGCTTTCAGTTTTTAGTTCCATTTTTGTCTTTAAGCATGTCTTTTTTAAGCCCGAGAAATTGAGGTTGTATAGTTATGTTGCTTTATTAACTTCAACAGTCTGTATCTCTGGTTATACCTTAGGTTTTGTGGAGTCTTCAAGGATTGATACTTTTGAAATATCATCCATAGGTATCGAATATACCGGTGTTGGTATAGCAGATAGAAATTATGCGTCACTAGTTGCTTGCCTAGGTTTACCATTTTTGATATTTAGTAATGAACTTAATTTTAAAAGGTTTTTAATTGTTTTATTTTTGCTTTTTATTGGTTTTGGAATTGTTAGATCAGGAAGTAGATCAGGAACAATTGTTTTAGGATTATTGTTGTTGTTAAGTTTTTTAAGGAATCGGAATTATGGGTTTAATTCTATAATCATATCTTCGTTAGTTTTGGTCCTTTTAGCGATCTTTCCGAACATTATCGATTTTGAATATTTAGGTGATAGATGGTCAGGGACATTCAGCGATTATAATTCAAAAAATTATGACGATTTAAGTTCCAGTAGGACTTTGATTTGGGGAATGTATTTATCACAATTTTCGACACAAGAAGTTCTAACTAATTTGTTTGGTGGAAATATTTTGAATAACGAAAAGTTTTTGGTAGATTTTGGTGATGGTAATGTAACTCACAATTTCCTTATTGATTTAATTTTCGCTTACGGATTAATAGGTTGTGCATTTATTTTATGGTTTTTTATCAATAAAATTACTTTTATTAGGAAGGCGTATCAACACACACATATCAATTTTTATTATTCGTTTCTTTTTTCTAAAATTGTTTTGTTTGTTTTAGGATTGGGTCTATCCCTTGTAAATACTAATTACTTTTGGATTCTATTGTTTCTATGATAATCAGGAATTTTACTTGGATCTAATGTTTCAATAAAGCTATTTCTAGGTATTGTATGATTTTCAAAAAATTAAAAGATCAAAATATACTTTATATATTGAGTAACCAAGCTGGTTCTGGTGTAACTAAGAAAGTAAATGAAACTTTATCTGCGGCAGAGCTTCTTGGTTATAAAACATTTTTGTTTGAAGTTAGACATAACTCAAAATATGAATTGTTCAGGTGTTTAAGACTTATTCTTCTAACTGATTTTAGGTATATTATTATCAGGAATTTTGGTATTTTAAATTTATTGTTCTTACCCTTTTTGCTTCTCGCGCGAATTCAAGGCAAGTTTCTAGTTTTGGATATTCCTACTCCTTATAAAGGTACAGTTGGTGAAATTTTACAAAATTCACAATTATCTAGTTGGGTTAAACGACGTGGTATTTTTTTTATCTTTCTGAATGGCCCTTGGTCCTTATGGATCTATAATTTAATCGTTCAGTATGGAGATGAAATGCCTTATTTTGAATTTTTAAATAAAAAACGTACCCTACTTTTAGGTAATGGGATAAATCCAAATAGAATTAGGGCAAGGGACATTGAATATAATTTGGAATATTACCATACCATTCAGCTCGTTGGAGTAGCGACAATTCAGCCTTATAATGGTTATGACCGTATAGTCAATGCAATGCACCAATGGAATATTGTACTACGCAAAAAACCTCAGGTATTTTTTCATATTGTGGGTTCTGAAACCAAGTGTTCCGAAGAACTAAAAAAATTAGCTCTTGATTTAGAGTTATCAAATCAGGTTATATTTCATGGGTCAAGAGATCAAAAGTATATTTCTGAACTATATGATGTTTCTCATCTAGCGGTGAGTTCCATCGGCTTTTATAGAATTAATTTGAATTCTACTTCAAATCTCAAGAGCAGGGAATATTGTTTGGCTGGTATTCCTTTTATTGCAAGCGGTCATGACGTTGATTTTGAAGGTTATGTGCCTTTCCGGTTCGATGTAAGTAACGATGACACTGTTGATGATTTATTAAATATATTTTTTGAATTTCCTGATAATATAAAAAATTTGACCGTCGAGGATATTCGAAGTTATGCCGAAATAAATCTTTCTTATACATCTAAGTTAATCAAATTAGGTTTTAAGAAGTTAGTCGATGTCTGATTTTTTGTTTATCATAATCTTTCAGAACTTTTAATGATTAAAAATATATCAAGGAATTTGGTAAGTATATTTAGTAGGCGTATCGGTCGTAAAATATTTGTTATTGAAAGTGATGATTGGGGTACGATAAGGATGCCTTCCAGAAATGTTTATGAATATTTTTTAAAAAAAGGCTTTCATGTTGATAGAGACCCTTATTGCAGGTTTGACACACTGGAATCCTCCTCCGACCTTTCAGATTTGTTCGATGTTTTGAAATCCATTCATGATAAAAATGGAAGACATCCAGTTATTACGGCGAATACAATTTTAGCTAATCCAGATTTTGAACGAATAAAGAAAAGTAATTTTTCAGAATATTTCTATGAACCTTTTTTCAAGACTTATGAGAATCCTCCTTATGATAGCATGACGCCGAGATTATGGAAACAAGGTATCGAAGAAGGGCTTTTCCGGCCTCAATTTCATGGGCGTGAACATTTGTATGTAAAAAAATGGTTAAAAAGCATTTCTCACGAAGATTCCCCAGCTAGATTTTCGTTTGATCTTGGAACATTTGGCTTGACATCAGCCGTTCATCAAGGTATTCCTGATAATTTTATGGGAGCACTAAATTCTGGATTAAAGGAAGATATTGCAGAATTCAAAGGTATTTTGACTGATGGTTTAAATATGTTTCATGATTTGTTTGGCTTTAGATCTAAATCATTTATTGCAACAACTTATACATGGCATCCAATAATAGAGCCACATTTAGTAAACAATGGTGTCGAGTATCTCCAGGGATTGATACATCAAAGAATACCACTTGGGGATGATTCTAATTTTGTATTTAAGAAAACGAATTTCAGTGGTTGGCAGTCAAATTCTAGTTTAATGTATTTGAGTAGGAATGCATTTTTTGAACCTTCATTAGATCCAAGCCTTGATTGGCTCTCTGATTGTTTGTCGCGCATAAAAATTGCATTCTATTGGGGATCTCCTGTAATAATGTGTACACATCGATTAAATTTCGTTGGTTCCTTATTTCCAAATAACCGTATTGATAATTTACGTTTATTTAAGGAAATGTTACACCGTATTGTAAAACTTTACCCTGATGTCGAGTTTATGAGCAGTGATGAGTTGGGTTTGTTGATGCAAGGAGGTACATAGTGAAAAAAATTAAAATTTTTTTTATTATGCCAACCTTAGTTGGTGGTGGTGCAGAAAAAGCGCTCATGAATGTCTTAGCACTTTTGGATAAAAAGCATTACGATCTAACTGTTTGCTCTGTTTTGAATAAAGGTGTATATGTTCATCTTTTGCCGCCTCATGTCAGGTTTATTTACTTGATAAAACATGAAATTTTGTTTAAGATTTTGTTCAAAGCTCATCAGAAATTAAATTTTTTATTACCAGTAAATTTACTCTTGAGAAGGAAGTTAAAGGGATTATTTTTTGATTACGGAATTTGTTTTCTCGATGGAATAACGACTGAGTTACTACATTCGGGTAATTATTTTTCCAAAAAGTTCACCTGGGTTCATTCCTGCTATCGTTCATACATAAATTTTTCCCAATTTTACTCTTCGTTATCTTATGTTAATCGTCTTGTTAGGCATAGATATAAAGAGCTAGATGGTATTGTTTTTGTTTCGCACGATTCTAAAAAAGAATTTGTTGAAATATTTGGATTATTTCCCAATATGCCTGTTATCTATAATCCAATCCTTTCAGATAATATTCTAACATTATCTAATTTTCCAGTAGAAATGGAAAAAATATGCGAGAATAGGTATGTATTTATTTCGATAGGTAGCTTAATACCCGTCAAGAATCACGATTTGTTAATCGATGCAGCAAAAAAATTGTTAGATTTGAATCCTAATTTCGCTATCTTGATTCTTGGAACTGGTTTTTTGGAGGCAAAATTGAAATCAAAAGTTCGTGACTATAACTTAGAAAATCATGTTTATTTTGTAGGATTTACAGAGAATCCTTATAAATATATACGGATGGCAAATTCATTTGTAATGACATCTAAATCTGAAGCTTTACCAACGGCAATGTTGGAGGCGATGATTCTAGGTAAGCCAATAATAACCACTAACGTTTCAGGATCTAGAGAAGTTGTGGAATTTGGAAAATACGGCATACTATCTGAAGAAAACTCGCATCATCTTGCATCTTTGATGAGTAATTTTATTTTTAGTGATGAATTAAATTCTTTGTATGAAAGTAAGTCGCTACTTAGGTCTAAAGATTTTAGTGATGATAGTTTTCTCCATGCTTTCAATGGTTTAATTATTCATGAGAATTCTTCAAATTAATTCTGTTGCCAATAGTGGGTCAACTGGGAGAATAGCTGAAGATATAGGAAATGTACTTTTAGCTAATGGCCATGAAAGCTTCATAGCCTATGGGCGAGGAAAAGCTACTAGCAATTCTAATTTGATTAAGATTGGGTCGGACAAAGATGTACTTTTTCATGGGGCCTATACTCTATTGACTGATAAACATGGTTTTGCTTCTCGGAGGGCTACCGAAAAATTTATAGAGGAAGTAGTAAAAATCAATCCCGATTTGATAGCGCTTCATAACCTTCATGGATATTACATACATTTACCTACACTTTTTAATTTTATATCTAATAATGATATACCAGTTGTATGGACACTTTTTGATTGTTGGGCTTTTACCGGGCATTGCGCATATTTTGATGACATACACTGTGTAAAATGGAAAACCTATTGTAATAGATGCCCAAAGTATACTAAATATCCCTCTTCATGTGTAGATAATTCATTTCTGAACTTTGAGGAGAAAAAACGGATTTTTACCTCAGTTAGTAAAATGGAAATTATTGCTCATTCTAAATGGCTAGGTGATTTGGTTCACGAGTCCTTTCTGAAAGAATTTAAAGTACATGTAACACCTTCTGCAATTAATGTTGATTTATTTAAGCCAACGATATCAAATCTTAGAATTCGATATAATTTAGGTGCAAAAAAGGTAATTTTAGGTTGTGCTAGCACATGGTCTAATAGAAAGGGTTTTAACGACTTTTTATCGCTTTCCTACAAATTAGATGGGGAATACCAAATCGTCATGATTGGTTTAAACACAAAGGAAATAAAAGCCTTACCCATAAACATTATAGGTATTCAGCGAACTGAGAGTATTGAAGAATTAGCCCAGTGGTATACCTTAGCCTATGTTTTTGTAAATCCAACTTCCCAAGATAACTTTCCAACAACAAATATTGAAGCATTGGCGTGCGGAACCCCAGTAATTACTTATAAAACTGGTGGTAGCCCTGAATCAATTGATGGCCAAACTGGTTTTGTGGTGGAAAAAGGGGACGTTAATGGAATTTTGGAACAGATTGAAAAGTTGAAGGATTTGAATTATAATGATATTTCGAGGTCTTGTAGGGAAAGATCTGAAAATCTTTATGATAAAAATCATAGGTTTAACGATTATTTGAATATTTTCAAAGACCTTCTGTATGAATAAAAGTTTATTTATTTTAGTCGAGATGAAAAAAAAACGTTAATGTGAGAGAAAAAATTAAAAAAAGGAAAATTGTTATAATAAATCAAGCCTCAAATTATTTAACAATTGGACTCGCTAATGCTTTTTTAGAAAAATTTGAAGAAGTATCGTTAATCACGGGCAGTATAAGAGTACAAGGTGAGGAATTGAACCCAAAAGTGAAAATAGTTTCAATTATAAAATGGCAAAATGGACCTATCTATAGGAAAATATTTTCTTATATAGGGGCAATAGTTATATTTTTTATTTTGCTTGTTACCAAATACAGAAAGCATGAGGTATTTTTTATTGGCGTACCGCCAATGGCTTATTTTTTAAATTTAGTTCTAAGAAATAGGTTTAGTATGTTAATTTGGGACGTGTACCCTGATGCTTTTAGGTTAACAGGAATGAAAGAATCCCACTTAATTTATAAACTATGGTCAAAATTAAATAAGCTTTCATTTAGTAAGGCGTACAAAATTTTTATAATTGGTGATAAAATGTCTGACCTAATGGAAAGTTATATTGATAAAAAAAAATTGATTGTACAACCAATATGGTCTATTTTTAATAACCAAGAACGTATTTCTAAAATAGATAATCCTTTTATAAAGAAATATTCTTTAGAAGATAAGTTTATTGTCCAATACTCGGGAAACATTGGTTTGTCCCATAAAGTTGAATTAGTTGTTGAATTAGCTGAAAGGTTGAAAGAATTTGAAAAAATACATTTTCAAATTATAGGAAGAGGGCCAAGAAATGACTTATTGAAAAAACTTGTAGACCAAAAAGGTCTTACGAATTGTCAATTCTTGCCATTTCAATCGGAGGCAATGTTTCCATTTTCATTATCAGCTGCTGATTTAGGAGTCGTTATATTAGATGAAGCAATGTCAAAAGGAAGCGTTCCTAGTAAATCTTATAATTTAATGAGTATCGGAATACCATCTTTATACATAGCAGGTAAAGATTCTGAATTGTTCTCATATACAGAAAAATATAATCACGCTGTTTGCTATACTGAAAACGATTTAAATAAAGTAGAGCAATTTATTTTATCCTTAAGCAATTCATTTTCAAAGTGGAGCATGTATTCAATGAATGCTAAATTAGCATCAAAAAACTTCACAAGGGATAACGCAGATAAAATAGTGGAAAGCTATCTTAAATGATTATTAAAAATACATTAGCTAGCTACTTAAAAAATATTCCAGGCTGGAAATCAAATAGGAAACTACTGGCTTTTGCAATAGATGATTATGGAAACATTAGATTATCAAGCCCTCAAGCTAAAGAACATCTAATAAATAAAGGAGTAAATCTTAAAGGGCGATTTGATCACCTCGACGTATTGGATACCCGTCAGGATTATGAACATCTCTTTGAGGTATTGCAATCCTTTAAGGACAAAAGCGGCATATCTCCGGTATTCACCACCTACGCCATGCCTGCCAATGTGGATTTTCAAGCAAGTGTAGATCGAGGTGAATATGTAGTAGAAAATCTAGATATTACGTATGAACGTCTTAGCCAGGAAGATCCTACCAACTACGAAGGGGCATTTGCATTACTACAAAAAGGAATAGTTCAAGGACTGATACGCCCACAATTCCACGGTCGGGAACACTTAAATGTGTTGGCCTTTAACCGACTCCTTCAGGACCGAAATCATGATATCATGATCAATTTGGAGTTGCAGTGTCTGGCAGGTGTCCCTAACCATCCAGAATTACCCAATATTCGCTTTAGTGAGGCGTTTTCTTTTTGGGATAAAAGTGAAATTGAAAATCATAAGTTAATTGTAGAGGATGGACTAAATCGGTTTGAAAAAGTGTACGGTTACCGACCGACAACCTTTACGCCCCCTGCCATGCTTATTCATCCTGAACTATATCCGTTTCTGGAGTCATTAGGCATTCAAGCGATCGACAAACCACGTATTCATGAAGTGCATATGGGTAATGGAAAATACCAAAAGGAGAATAATAGGCTTGGTCTTCAAAAAGGACAGAATCATGTAACGATTGTACGTAATTGCATGTTTGAGCCTAATAGCAGAAATATAGATTGGGTAAACTTTACGTTTGATCAAATTAAAGCTGCTTTTTTCTGGGGAAAGCCTGCTATTGTCAGTTCACATCGCGTCAACTTCTGCGGACACATTGATCCACAAAACAGAAATAAAGGCCTCGAGACTTTACACGCATTATTACAAAAAGTAGTAAAAATGTGGCCGGAAGTAGAGTTCGTGTCTATTGAAGAATTAACACAAATAATTAAAGACAGTAGTAATAATTGAAATGATTACGATCATTAACCGTACCAAATACTTAGGGTATTATTTCAAGCAGTTGGACTGGTCAACCTTTCAACGCTTTTTCAAACGTATTCAAGAAGAAAAAGAGATGTCATCGGTCAGTTTATGGTTTGATATTATTTCTTCAGTGTATCGCTACAACATTGGCTTGATGGACTTCTTTACTTTCCGTTTTTATACTAAGAGCCATGAAGAAAGGAGCAAATGGGTTGGTACTGGGCTAAAATATGAATTTGATTTAAAAATGAATCCAATATCTACCCGCTCCATTCTAGAGAATAAACTGGAATTTTACCAAGCTTATTCAGCCTTTATTAGGCATGCCTACTGCTCCATTGCTGATTTAGAAAGTGAAAATGAAAAAGCAGCATTTGTTATCTCTAATCAGACCGGTAAAATTGTAATTAAAGACGCTACAGGGCAGTGCGGTTGGGATGTGGAAGTGGTGCATGCAAGTGATTTCACAATGGGTTCTCTTAGAAACTATATGGCCTCAAAGAGGTTTGATTTGGCAGAGGAATTTGTCCAGCAACACCCTATAATTCAAACATTATCCTCTTCAGGCCTTAATACGGTGCGTATGATGACTATGATCAATAACGAAGGGGGAGTTGATATTTTGGGTGCCCGTATGCGTATTTCGGTGAATAGCCATGTGGATAATCTGGCTTCCGGTAATATTGCTTGTCCGATTGATCTGGAAACAGGTATTATCAGCGGTAAGGGTGTGTACAGCGACATTACCAAATCTCCCGTGACTCATCATCCAGTTACGGGGGTTTCTTTGGTTGGTTTTCAGATACCAATGTGGCAGGAAATTATGGAAACCACAAAAAAAATTGCCATATACCGCCCGGAGAACAGAGGCGTGGGGTGGGATTTGGCACTTACGGAGAAGGGGCCCGATTTTATTGAAGGTAATCACAATTGGTGCAAGATACTTTGGCAAATACCTGTTGATCAGGGTCTGAAGTCTGTTTTGGAAAAATATAGTTAGGGACAAAGTGTACGTCCATTTCAAGTCATTCATTGACCGAATTTTTGCAATGGCCTTGTTTTTGTTGCTTTTACCGATTTTGATTTTGGTCAGTATTGTGTTAAAATTTTCTTCCGTTGGTGCCGTTTTTTTTGTTCATCCGAGACCGGGGCTTCATGGTAAAACGATTAATGTCGTAAAGTTTAAAACCATGAACGATAAGAAAGATGATGAAGGAAAATTATTGCCTAATCATCAACGCATTACTCGATTAGGCACTTTTTTGCGAAAAAGCTCATTGGACGAAATTCCGCAGTTATGGAATGTAATCAAAGGAGATATTTCCTTTATTGGACCCCGACCCTTGGAAATGAGATATTTGCCTTTGTATACTAAAGAGCAAAACAGAAGACACAACGTGAAGCCAGGCTTATCCGGTTGGGCACAGGTGAACGGCAGAAATTTGATCAGTTGGGAGAAAAAGTTTGAATATGATTTATACTATGTGGATAATCAGTCTATTTGGCTCGACACAAAAATATTTTTTATGACCCTCAAAAAGGTGTTCCTAGGAGCAGGTGTAAATGTCGGAGAAAGAGAAACGGTGGAGCCGTTTGATGTGTATTTAAAAAGAAATTAAATGGAGTTTAGAAAGGAGATAGGGGAATCTTTGACATTGAAGTTTGCGGAAGCCGCTAATCAGCGAAGGTTAGCAGGGAAAGATATAATTTCACTTGGTCTAGGAGAACCTGATTTTGATGTGCCTGAAGAATTAATTTCGGCAACGATTAAAGTCCTTCAATCGAGCAAATCTGGCTATTCCAGTCCTATGGGTTTACCCGGTCTGCGGTCAAAGCTTGCAGGCAAACTACAGGGAGAAAATCAAATACCTGCAAAATCTGAAAACATACTCATTACACCAGGAGCCAAACAAGCGCTTCAGTTGGGGTTGTTTGCTTTGTTGGAACCTGGTGATGAAGTCCTTGTAATTAACCCATCCTTTGTTTCCTTTATTCCTCAAATCTATTTAGCCGAGCCACGTGCTGTAGTCAAAATTGTAGACATTAATAAAACGGATTTTAGCCTTCCGATAGAGGAAATTAAAAAACAGATTTCACCAAAAACCAAAGCTGTATTAATTAATTCTCCCAATAATCCGGCCGGTTACACTTCAAGCAAATCAGATTTGGCCGCCTTATATGAGCTTGCGGTACTGCATGATTTTTATATTTTTTCGGACGAAATCTACGAAAAATTACTTTTCCCGGGATCTGATTTTTTTAGCATTGGTAGCTTGGAGCATGAAGTAGAACGGGTATTTACCATTAATGGCTACAGCAAATCCCATGCCTTAACCGGGTGGAGGTTGGGTTATCTCTGCTTTCCAAAACAGTTTGGTGATCGTTTATTAAAACTCCAGCAGCACATCAATACGAATACCTGTACTTTTATCCAAAAAGCGATTTTAGATGCTTTTGACATGGACATGTCATTTCTGGAACAGTACAATCAAAAATTAGCACAGCGTGCCAAAATAGTTTCCGAATGTTTTAACAATTTGAAAGGTACTTCCCTTTCTCCCCCCACTGCTGGATTTTTTGCTTTCATTGATATTTCTGCACTCAAGATTGATTCAAATACCTTTTGTGGTGATTTGGTAGAACAAAAGGGGGTGGCTACTACGCCC
>Ga0068872_10001253_pt1 | contig 20431 bp, 20 predicted proteins | sample NOAtaG_7_FD_66441 | JGI IMG/M metagenome (GOLD analysis project Ga0068872, IMG submission 66441) | Freshwater lake microbial communities from Lake Erie, under a cyanobacterial bloom - NOAA_Erie_Diel1S_2200h metaG | ecosystem: Environmental > Aquatic > Freshwater > Lake | place: USA: Ohio, Lake...
TTTGACAGTGTTCGTATCTGCGACCAGCACGGCCGCACGCTCATCACCCAATCGATTGATAGCCCGTGGTATGGTCTGCACATCGCCCCCATGGCCGGTGCCGTACTCCACTTTGAGGTCAGTCGCTACGTCAACACACCATCATACGCGACGCCATGGCAACAGCCGAGTGATGGTGACGGCGTGATTCGAGGGCGACAGTAGATGCAGTACACACGACTCGGGCGCACCAACTGGCAGGTCTCACGCTTGGGGCTAGGCGGCGCAGCAATTGGCGATGAATTCGGCCAGGTCAGTCAGAGCGATGCCGTACGTACCATTCACCACGCCATCGACTGCGGTATCAACTTTTTGGATACCGCCGCCCAGTATGGCCGTGGCGAGAGCGAACGGCGCTTTGGCGTGGCCCTCAAAGGCAAACGCCAGCAAGTCTATCTCGCCACCAAAGCGGTGATGCGCGGTACGCCTTACGACTACGCCACCACCATGGCCAGTGTCGAGGAGAGCCTGCGTCGCCTCGACACCGATTACATCGATTTGATTCAACTCCACGAGGCCGAGACCACCACGTTTGAGGTGGCCATTGAGGGGTGTATTGCGGCGTTTCTTGATCTCAAAAAGGCTGGCAACGTGCGGGCCATCGGCGTCAATGCGCGCAATTTGGCTATCCTGGAACCCTATATCAAGACTGGGCATGTCGATACCGTCTTGACCTATTGTCGCTACATGCTGATTGACACCACCATGCACGACGAGCTCTTTCCGCTGACACGGACACACGACATCGGCGTCATCAACGGCAGTCCACTCGGCATGGGCATCATGACCGACACACCAGCGCCGTTTTTGCGCGATCACCATGATTTGCTCGCCGAGGCCGAACGCCGCAAATCCTTGATTCCCCATCTCAAAAAGTCGGGTCCGCACGGATTTGTTGAAGCCGCCATGCGCTATAGTCTCACCAACGACGATATCGCTGTCACGCTCACCGGCACACCATTTGTCAATCAACTCGACCAGAATATCGCCTTGTGTGATGGCGTCGGGCCCACGGTTGCCGAACGCACCGCGTTGCATCAACAATTTGCCGGACAACGCTTATTTGATTGACAAACATTGTGTTTCAAAAAGTCGAGACCGCACCAATCGCATCCGGCACACCACTTATCGATCAACTTGATCAACATGTCGCTTTGTATGTTGGCGTCGGGCCGACAGCTGCCGAACGCACCGCGTTGTATCAACAATTTGCTGGACAGCTGTTTGATTATGCTTGCCAACCCGGCGCTTGCCACTCAAATCCGGCCGGCAATGAGTCAATCACAAGCACCCAGTCTGGCCCTCCAAATGGAGTCACAATCTCAATAGGCAAAGCTGTAGTACGCTCATCAAGCCATTGAGCATGGCCAGTACGCGGATTAAACCACCACATGCGATAGGTGGGGCCGAGGAGATTTGAGACATTAATCGTCACCGTCTGGTTTGCTGGTAGATAAATCATGGCATAGCTGCCAGCGCTATCGCGACAGGCTTGAATATGATGCGTCCCCTCGCCTTGGCCGGCAAGAATCAACGATTGGTCAGGAATCCGCCGAAAATACGGGCGTGACAAGAGCAAATGCTTGGCATGCTGCATCTGACTCGCTCCCGGCAACTGCAAGGCTTCTTGCCAGGGGCGTCGTGCCCACGTCAACGGTTTGTGACCAATACTCCAAAACTGCCAAATCGGGTGACACCCATACGTGTGCCCGTGCGCCCCCGCAAATAATGCCCAATAACAGGCTTTGCGCGCATCATAATCATCGAGATAGCCATTCTCCACCGCAAAGCCAGCTGGGTGATCCTCGTAGCCCGGCTCACCATCCATGCACGGCTTTGTGGGAGTGAGTGCGTAATCGTCAGCAATACTCCGCCAATTATCACGATTGCGTGCGTGCCCACTTTGGAGCATATGAAAATCAATCCACTCAGCCTGGCCAAAGTACTGACTCGAGTGCTGTTGTCCCTGTGGATGGAACGTGCACAAATGCCGCCCCTCGTCACCTGCACGCAGACCAGCCACCATCGCCTCAATAATCGCCATATGTGCCGGGGTCTCAATAGCTCGATCGCCACCCAGCGCCCAAATAATATCGGCATCACGATAGCGTTGGCCAAGCCAGTGACCATAGGTATAGGCGTTTTCGGCCGTAAAAATCTCAGGGCCTGTACCCCATTTTTGGTTCCATTTGTCGCCCCACGTCGGCAACAACGCGATTACTAACCCGAGTTGATTGGCTTTGGCGATAACCGCATCGACATGAGCAAAATAACGCTCATTCGGTGTCAGTGTTGCAAATGACTCAAACGGCACATCGCCTTGGGGAGTCGGCACACGCAGACCGTCAAGTTCGGCGAGTACGACCGCCTGAATCACCGTGAATCCCTTGGTCGCACGATCCGCCAAATAGTAACTTGCCTGATCGTAGGTCAGACGATGAAATAACTCCCACGCGGTGTCAGCGAGATAAAAAAACGGCTCCCCATTCGACTGCCGTAAAAATCGTTGATTTGCACTGATTTGTATCATCCTCGCATCACTCCTCAGCGATACGTCGAAACCATTGATGCATCCACGCTGGCGCACTCTCAATATCGCGCAATAATGTTTTGCGACTTACTGGCGATAATTGTTGACGCAACACTAGCAAATGTTCGTCACTTACCATCGAATCACCGATATGACGCAAGGCCTGAATAAGAATACCACTCGTTCGCCCTGCACACTGTAAATAGCGTGGGGCGGCTGGACGTATACGTATGACAACATCGGCAAGTTGAATAACACGCGTCGCATCCGCACTCAATAATACCACTTCGGTCGGCAGTATCGGTACGAGGCCAAGCAGGTAACACGCATATACGCCACTCGGCACTAATGGCACCGACTGATCATCATTGAGCGCCTCAAGAATCGACGCAAGCTTGACCGGGACCTCACCAACAACGGGTAATAGCTGCGGAAACACATATAGACCATGTGCAATACGACGAATGACGCCCTTTTTGGCAAGTCGACCGAGTGCTTGATCAAGTGTGTTACGTGGTGCGAGACCGCGCAAACGCCCTGCATGCCAAACACTCCCTCGACCTGCACGGCGCATACGTGCCAAAATCTGTTGTTCAACTGGTGTTGCATCAGCTGATGACGACAAAGGAGGCATGGAGATACACCAACATACGAGTGAGTCACCTCAAATATAGCATATCTCACTTAGCCACCCCCCTCATATTAGCTCTATCTTTACTCTACAAATGTTATACATTCACAACAAAAATATTACGCAACCGTAAGTGGGAATGTATACAACCCGTGCTAGGATAGACATGTTTCCCCATTACCAGAAAGGCTCACCATGCAACGCGTTTGTTTTTTGCTCAAAGTCAAAGCTGACCGATTAGTCGAGTACACCCAACGCCACCAAGCCGTATGGCCCGACATGCTTGACGCACTCTCGCGCCACGGCTGGCACAATTATTCGCTCTTTTTGGGCAACGACGGACTGCTCGTCGGCTATCTCGAGACGCCAGATTTTGATCGAGCAGTGGCCGGCATGCAATCCGAGGAGATCAACGCTCGTTGGCAAGCCGAGATGGCACCGTTTTTTGAGACGCTTGACAGTGGTGCCGCAGATACCTCGCTCCTGACGCTGACCGAGGTATTCCACCTCGCCTAACTATCCTTCACACTGTTGTTGAAACTCGGCGTTACTCAGTGATAGTAGCCGAAACGCATCAAGGAACCCGACCAGCGCCGGATAGCCACTCCAACACAACATCACACATACGGTACCGAGCACTCTGCGCCCCATATAAAAGTATTGTGCGCCGATAATCCCACCAACAAACGCCAGCAGCGCAGCTACGCCACGGCGCCGTGGTGTTGTTGACGTGCGCCCACTCATAAACATCATGCCGCATCCTGCACAACGCATGCTGAACAACGAGTTCGCTGTGCCACACTGTGGACATGTCTGCGATGTCAAGCGTTGTACGCCCGCTGAGACAGAGGTCACCAGTGGTGCAAGTGCCGGGGATGTCGTCACGGCGTTGGGAGTCGGTGCGTTCCGCGGTGCACCACACTGGGGGCAACGGGAGTCATAGATTGATCCCATACCGCCACACTGTGGGCACGTCCAAAAGGCAGAACCGGATTGATTCGTCATGATTTCCAACTTTCAAATTCATGGCACATGCCACTTTTTCAATATGTATTTTACTGCATGCGCCATGATGTGTCTATGATACGTTGAACTGTTACAAAAAGTTGCATTCACGCCAAAACCACACAAATATCCCCTCGACACGCCACGCATGTCGAGGGGATTGCCTATTTGCTAATAGCGGGTAATCAGGGCAATATGCTGATATGCCTGCAAATCACCAGGACTCACGAACGTCACCTGACCACCGGTCGCCATCACCTGGGTGATGATTTCGTCAACCGCGTCATCAAGCACATCAGGTGCAGTTGCGTCGATTGCTGCAGTCACCTGCATACCACTCGTATCAACATGCGCCGGATAGACAAACGCACGCTCAACCAATAAGTGCTGACCACGCCCCTCATGGGCGACACGCCACACATCCGCGACGCTCGCCACATAGCGGTTGCCCCCAACTGCAACCTGCAGTTCATTCAACGCCTGCGTAATCAGCTGGCTCGCATGCGTTTGGACGGTGGGCCAAACGACCTGCGCAAGTTGATGGGCCGTACTCGTATCATGACTCCCACGCACAGTAGCCATGATATCGCTCGCATGATCGGACACTTCGTGATAAAACGTGACGAACCGGTCCACACCAACGACAACCACCGGCAAGGCCTCTTGCAGGTGTGCGGCATGGACACCTGCATCAACCGCACGGAAGAAGGTGCGATGTCCCTCATCACGCACGTTCGAACGATCAATGCCAATACCATCTGGCAGATTGGTCGTCCCACCAGGGCCCGTATGTGTCATCGGGAATCCAAATGCGGTCTGCTCAACCAAGACATCATTGGTCCCACGAAACAATCGTGTGGCGTTTTCGTTGAGCGTCACTACCCAATAATTGATCGTACGATTCAATCCATACACCAGGTCACGCATATAAAACGTATCATCAATCACCACACGCTCTTGCACCGTAAACGGCACGACAAAGCACTGAGCCATATCGTGGTTCACACATAACACCAAACCATCAAGATTGGCCTGATCATCAATCTGCTCGACCAATTGATTCAGGTGCGTCAACACGTGGGCAATCTCGCGTTGACCGTAGTCCTTAATGAGGCGTTCACTGGCTTGCACAACTAAATTCTTGAGGCGAATCCGATCTTGCAAATTGTCGGGCGAAGTCCGGTGGGTTGGTAACGTAATCGTCACACAGGGGGATTGAGTCACAGACTGCAATAAACGAATGTCTGCGAAGTTCATCGTAGGCTCCTTTCTTGGTATCAATAGCAAATATTGACACTACGATGGCAGGACTCCGTTGCTATAGTGCCACCATTCCGTATTAAAAGCAAATGATGGCACATTCCGCACAACTCAATCATCTATTGTTCATGCAACATGGCTACACAATCTCCTCAATCCACCTCACTCACCCGCTGTACAATCATGTAATTACCCATCCATACGCCACAAATCCGCATACGACTCACGTCGGCGCATCACGCGCACACACCCATGACTCACAAGCAACGCCGTGGGGCGTGGCACCATGTTATAGTTACTCGCCATACTCAAGGTGTATGCTCCCGACACCGCTAACGCCACCAGGTCACCCACAACAGGACTGGCCAGCGCCGTATCTTTCAAAAGAAAATCACCAGACTCGCAATAGCGCCCTGCCACATTAACCACCTCATTGGCAGTCGCATCAGCCCGATTGGCGATGAGTGCCGTATACTTGGCGCCATACAACACCGGTCGAATGTTATCGGCCATCCCGCCATCGACATGCACCCAGCGCGGCAAATCGCGCACCGGCTTGGATCCAATCACGCGGTAGATCGCCACACCCGCCCGCGCCACAATCGAACGCCCGGGCTCTAGCTCAAGGCGCAAGCGGGGCAAGCCATGGCGGGCGCATCCCTGTTGCAACTGTTGCCACATCGCCGCCACACTGGCGGCAATATCGGGCGGTTGCTGATGATCGAGATAGGCCACTGCCAAACCACCACCAATATTCAGCGCCTCAATCGGTAATTGATAGGTATTGCGTAATCGCACCACCTGCTCAAGCAAGACATCTATCGCGGTCACATGCGTATGTGCATCAAAAATTTGTGAGCCAAGGTGGGCATGAATCGCCGTCAAGCGCAACCCGGGCGCCTGTTGAAGCAGTGCTCCAACCTGTGGCAGCTGCTCAATCGGAAAGCCGAATTTTGAGGCGTAGTGACCAGTCTGAATATGCACATGAGTATCGGTGGCGATATCTGGCGTCACCCGAATTTGAATGGGGAATGGCGTGGATCGCCCCGCGGTTTTGGTAATCAACAGCTGCAGTTCATCGAGATTGTCTACCACAATTGCCCCGATATCGGCAGCGAGCGCCTCATCCAACTCACGCGGTGTCTTGGCATTGCCGTGCATATGGATATGATGTGGCGCAACACCTGCATGCAACGCCAACGCAAGCTCACCCCCAGATACCACATCAAGTGCAAGCCCCTCGCTATGCACCACCTGCGCAATCGCAGTGTTCAAAAGTGCTTTGCCGGCATAGTGTATAACTGCATCAGTGGCACCGCAGGCTACACACGCCTGACAATACGCCTGACACATCTCACGGATGGTCAATTCATCAAAGATGTACAACGGGGTGTCGTACTGTGCGGCAAGCTCCGTCACATCATGGCCGGCAATCAACAAATGACCGTTGGGGGCAATGGTGGCCGTCTTTGGCCAGACATGACTTAGTGACATGTGCGACTCCACTTTGCAATAAAAAACCGTACCGGTGGTACGCCACCGGTACGATTATACCAACGACACGGAGAATTAGAGCAGGCCAGCCAAGACGGCCAAGGCAGCATCGTAGTTGGGGTGCTGACCAGCAACTGACACATACTCGGCGTACTTGATGACGCCCGCAGCATCAACCACGAATACGGCACGGCTCTCGAGACGAATCTCTTTGACATAGGTGCCATAGGCGGCACCAAATGCCATGGTGCGATGATCTGAGGCGACTACGATGTTCTTGATTTCGTTGGCGCCACAGTAGCGACGCAACGCAAATGGCAGGTCAGCGGTGACTGACAAGAAAGTAATCTTGTCGCCGTGCTTGCCGGCCTCTTCGTTGAATCGCTTGGTCTGCAAATCACACACGCCGGTGTCAACTGATGGGGCAACGCTAATCAACATTGGCTTGCCGGCCAAGCTCGCGCTGTCAATATCCTTGAGGTCTTGACCCAACAACACAAAGGCTGGCGCCTTATCGCCGACCTTGAGCTCGGGACCAACCAACGTCTTCGGCCCGATGAAATCAAAAGCGTTAGCACGCTCCATGCGCAGACTCCTCTAGTTGCTACGATAACGAACAGACACACCTGTATCACTATACCAAAAAACAAACCGCGGGGCAGTATGCCTGCCCCGCGATCAGTAGACACATGCAATTAGAGACCAGCAGCGCGACGCAATGCATCGGCCTTATCGGTAGCCTCCCATGGCAAATCAATGTCGGTGCGGCCAAAGTGACCATAGGCGGCCGTCTGACGATAAATCGGGCGGCGCAACTTGAGGTCGCGGATGATGGCGCCTGGGCGCAAATCAAACATCTCGTCGATCAACTTGGCCAACTTGGTCTCGTCAATCTTGGCCGTGCCGTAGCTCTCAATGCTGATTGAGACTGGGCGTGCCACACCGATGGCGTATGACAACTGCACCTCGAAGCGATCAGCCAAACCGGCAGCAACCACGTTCTTGGCGACGTAGCGGGCTGCGTAGGCAGCACTGCGGTCGACCTTTGTCGGGTCTTTGCCTGAGAACGCGCCACCGCCATGACGGGCAACGCCGCCGTAGGTGTCGACGATAATCTTACGACCAGTCAAGCCAGCGTCGCCGTGGGGGCCACCAACAATGAACTGACCGGTTGGGTTGATGTGAATCGTGGGGTTGTCCAACATATTGGCTGGCAACACCTTGTTCAGAATATGCTCTTGAATCTGCGCGCGCAACTCACCCTGGCTAATCTCAGCCGTGTGCTGCGTGCTCAACACGACCGTGTTGATGCGCTTTGGCTTGCCGTACTCATACTCAACCGTGACCTGGCTCTTGCCGTCTGGGCCGAGGAACGGCAACTTGCCGCTCTTGCGCGCCACAGCCAACTCGCGGGTCAAACGATGTGACAAGCTGATGGTCAATGGCATCAACTCAGGCGTCTCGTTACAGGCGAAACCGATCATCATCCCTTGGTCGCCGGCACCAATGGCCTCGACCTCGGCATCACTCATCTCGCCATTCTTGGACTCGAGTGATTGATTGACACCCATGGCGATGTCTGGTGACTGACCATGAAGCGAGACGACCACGCCACAGCTCTCGGCGTCGAAGTAAAACTTCCCACCGGTGTAGCCGATTTCTTTGACGGTCTTGCGTACGATATCCTGAATGTCACCGACGTTACCATTGACGGTCACCTCACCCATCACCGCAATCAAGCCGGTGGTGGTAGCAGTCTCACAGGCAACGCGGGCACGGGGGTCCACGGTCAAAAACGCATCCAGAATGGCATCAGATACCTGATCGCACAACTTGTCCGGATGACCCTCGGTTACTGACTCAGACGTGAACAGTAACGATGGGGATTTCATAAAAGTGGTTGACATGCTCTATCCTTACAACTAGCTAGATATACAATCGCACACACACCCCACGCCATCACGATGATGACGTGGGGTGGTGATAACTAGGTGCCCTCTTCCCATGAACCCAAGTACTTGACCTGTTCGGCACTCAAATCATCGTAGCGGATGCCCATGGCGTGCAACTTGAGCGCAGCAATCTCGCGGTCGACTTCCTTTGGCAAGGCATGAACAGCTGCCGTCAACTTGCCCTGATGCTTGAGCAAGAACTCGGTGGCCAAGGCCTGGTTGGCAAATGACATATCCATGACGGCGCTTGGGTGACCCTCGGCGCTGGCCAAGTTAATCAAGCGGCCTTCGCCGAGCAAGTTGATACGGCGGCCATCCTTGAGGATGTACTGATCAACAAATGGGCGTGGCTGGCGCTTCTCGACGGACATGGCCTCGAGGTCATCGATATTAATTTCGACGTTAAAGTGACCGCTATTCGAGACGATACAACCGTCCTTCATCACGGCAAAGTCAGCGGCGTCGAGGACGTGCTTGTTGCCGGTGGCGGTAACGATGAAGTCAGCCTGGGCAGCGGCTTCTTCCATGGGCATGACGCGGAAGCCGTCCATGGCAGCCTCGAGGGCCTTGACTGGATCAACCTCGGTCACGATAACCCATGAACCCATGCCACGGGCGCGCTCAGCGATACCGCGTGAGCAGTAGCCGTAGCCAGCCACCACAAAGGTCTTACCGGCCAACAACACGTTGGTGGCACGAATAATACCATCGAGGGTGCTCTGGCCAGTGCCGTAGCGGTTGTCGAACAAGTGCTTGGTGTCGCTGTCGTTCACGGCAATGACGGGGAACGGCAACACGCCGTCGGCGGCCATGGCGCGCAAACGAATCACACCGGTGGTTGTCTCCTCGGTGCTACCAAGCATCTGTGGGATCAGGTCACGTCGGCTTTTGAGGATGCCTGAGACCAAGTCGGCACCATCATCTTGGGTGACGTGTGGGTTGTGGGCCAACGCCGCCTCGAGGTGCTTGTAGTAGGTCTCATGGTCTTCGCCCTTGATGGCGTAGACAGGGATCTCTTCGTGGGCGACCAAGGTTGCTGCAATGTCGTCTTGGGTTGACAATGGGTTTGAGGCAGCCAACACCACATCGGCACCACCCGCAGCCAAGGTAGCCATCAAATTGGCAGTCTCAGCCGTCACGTGCAAACACGCCGAGACGCGCATGCCCTTGAATGGCTTCTCTTTGGCGAAGCGCTCGCGAATCTGACGCAACACGGGCATTTCGTTCTCGGCCCAGGTCATGCGTTTACGCCCCTGCTCGGCCAAGCCGATGTCCTTGATGTCGTACTGTTTACTAGTCATGAACAAACTACTCCTTACACAAATACCGTTACATTCCAACCGACTCACACTGACCACTGTGCATTGCACGGTGCCATGCATCAATAACCTGGGCGTTGGCCAGTGTGGCTGACGACTGTGTCAATACCAAGCGCTGTGCGGGCGATGACGCTACCGCATGCGCAAATACCTCGGCCTGATGCACAAAATGACTGGCAGGCGACACCACAATTTGCACTTCTTTGGCAAAGTGTGCCCCGCGCCATAGACGCACAACCGACTCACGATCCGGGAAGACCGTGAATGGTCGTTCAATCTCTATTACACCATCATACCCGATAATTCGTGCTTGTTGGTAAAATCCGCCCAAAAAGCTTACATTTATCTGGGTTTGACACCGGTGTTGATAGCCAAATATCCCCGACGCGAGTACATCAACGTCGTTTCCACCTCGAATTCCCATGGCTTGCACCGTAGTCGGTGTGGTTTGCGTCACCAGCTGTGCAAAACTCACGCCATAACAGCCGATGTCATAAATGGCCCCACCACCCACCGATTCAACCATGCGAATATCGTGCGGATTATCTTGGCGATAGCCGAAATTCACCTGTACCTGTCGCACCTCGCCAATATCGCCGGCGGCGATCGTCGCTAATATCTGCGCTGTTTGGGGATGGAATCGATACATCATCGCCTCCATCACCACTACCGGCGTGGTGTGCCGCCTGTTGGATTGATGCAACCTCGGTAGCACTGCACCCCATCGGCTTTTCGATCAAGACATGCTTGCCGGCGGCAATCGCTGCGAATGCCACACTGGCATGCAGGTGATTCGGTAAAGCAATATAGACGGCATCAATCGTGTCGTCTTGCCAGACGCCATCCAGCACATCATACATATGCGGCGCGCCAAGCGCATCGGCAAGCTCTTGAGCGGCTACAGGCCGGCGCGCATAGACCGCGCGAATATCGACCGACGATGACTGCTTCATCGCCATGCCCACCTTGCGCGCAATACGGCCAGCCCCGATTATCGCCCAGCGGAGCATGACTACTCGGCTCCCAATGCACGGGCAACAGCCATGTCATGCCCATACGCTGTCACATAGCGCGCATAAAACTGCGCTGGCGTGTATTGATGCTCTTGACAGCCGTGATGCTCAATGGCATACGCACCAGCCAGCGAAGCAATCTTGCCACAGCTCCCTGCTGGTAACCCTTGTGACAAGCCAAACACGAATCCAGCAAGATACGCGTCGCCTGCACCTGTAGGATCGCGTACCACATCAACTGGTGCAACATCAATCTCGGTGACAACCCGGCTGCCAAAACGTGCATCTGAGATGAGCGACCCCTTCTCGCCACGGGTTAAGACCGTCAGTGGTACGCTGTCAATCAACTCCTGCTCGCTTTTACCGGTCATCTGTGACATCATGGCGAATTCGTAGTCGTTGCCAATCAAGGCATACGCGCCGTTGAGACCATCGAGAATCTGCTCAGCCGTCAAGCGTGGCGTCTGTTTGCCTGGATCAAACATGAACGGTACACCCATCTGACGACACTCACTCACATAGCGCGCCATCGCATCAGGGTCGGTCGGTGAGATAATCACCAGGTCGTCAGCGGTTAAGCCATACCCGAGCAACGACAAATCGCGTGAGCGGGCCATGGCACCCGTATAAAACGCCACCAACTGATTGTTGGATTGGTCGGTATTAATAAAACACGACGCCGTGAATTCACCGACCACCTCATGAATACCCGATGCATCAATCCCCTGATTGCTCATCCACTGCCGATACTCACCAAAATCCTGCCCAGCTGACGCAACCACCAATGGACGATGCCCCAACAATGCCAACGAATAGGCGATATTACCGGCCACACCGCCACGCATGCGCTTCATGGAGTCAACCAAAAAGCTGACCGACAACATGTGTACACGATCCGGCAAGATGTGATCTTTGAAGTATCCGGGGAAGTTCATAATGTAGTCGTATGCCAACGACCCTGTCACTACTACGCGCATCAGCCTGCTCCTTACACTCTATGTTCAAAATAGCGTCGCAGTTGTTCTGCGACCTGACATGTCACACTCATCGCATGGGTGGCGTGTGCAACATTGGTTTGGCCAAACGATGTCACGGGCATCACCGTCAGCTGACTCGCTAGTACCCGCGCATCGATACCTGCCTGCATCAACTGCATCACGATTGGTATCACCATCTGCATCACTGCAGTCACATCATCATTCGCTTCGTTTACGGCAACACAGCCCAATCCAAGCACTCCACCACGCGCAAAAAACTGTTGTACATGTGGGATAGCCTTGAGTAATGCGCTCGCCCCTAAACTTTCACGGATATTTACCACAAACACATCAACCGGCAACTGAATCAAATCTGCAATCTCACGCGTGGCCCCGACAATTAAGCCACGTTGCACCTGTGGCGACGGAATAACGGACAATATGCGCGACAACGCCCACACCATATCATCCCGGTCAATCTCCATAAACGGCGAGTTCATCACATCAAGGAACGGCTCCTCGATGCACATCAACACCGGCCGTTGCATGGACTGTAGTTGCGCTACTTGCCAACGCACGCGTTGGCTCAGGTGTATCACTAGCCCTTCGAACAGCGTTGCATCGTTGATGAGCGGCGTCTGTGTCTCGTCGGTCAGTTGTGCTGCCAACGAAATCGGACCAAGGATTTGGCCTTTGACGCCACGCTCGGGTGGCAACTCTTTCACGAACCGCTCAAACGTCAACAGCCCCTCAGCTTCGCGCAGACGTAGTGGCGTTTGGTGGGGACGCCGCTCCAAAAAGTCGAGCGCTAGGCGGGTCAGCTGTGCGTCGCTTTCGCGGCGATGCACCACCACGACCCGTTGCTTTTCGTCAACCAAAAGACCAGGAAAGCCGTAACTCGACTGCACCACACTCCGCTCCCAGAAGCTACGTTGGGGCAACTGCGGCCATGACACCCACGGCGCAGGGCACTCACGCAGGAACTGCCACGCATCCTCAATACGAGCATGTGGCAACGAGCCAAAAAAGAGCGGTGCAACCACAACTACTACCTTACTCCTGCATCAAATCAGCCAAACTGCTCGTATATGGTGGGCGGATCACACCACGCTCACAGATAATCCCACTTATCAAGCGCGCCGGTGTCACATCAAAGGCCGGATGGGCTGCCGTCACGCCCTCAGGGGCAATTCGTCGGCCACCAATCATGGTGACCTCGTCAGACGAACGCTCCTCAATTGGGATCATGCTCCCATCGCTGATGCGCATATCAATCGTCGATGTCGGGGCAGCCACGTACATCGGGATACCATGTGCATGCGCCAACACTGCCAAGCCGTAGGTGCCGATTTTGTTGGCCACATCACCATTCGCAGCAATCCGATCAGCTCCCACAATGATGCAGTCGACAAGCCCTTGCCCCATAAAATACGCCGCCATATTGTCAGTAATCAATGTCAACGGCACACCGGCCCGTTGCAACTCGAACGCCGTCAGACGCGCCCCTTGCAGGTACGGTCGCGTCTCATCCACATAGACATGGATTTGGCGACCTAATTCGTGGGCGCGGTAGATCGGCCCGAGTGCGGTACCGTACCCTGCCGTCGCTAGGCCACCGGCGTTACAGTGTGTCAGCACGCGCCCACGGGCCGGAATTAACGGCTCGCCATGACGTCCAATTGACTGACACATGGCTAGGTCTTCATCAAAAATCGCCTGTGCCTCACGCTGCATCGCCAGCCGAAAGGCGTCGATATGTAGCTGTTGTTGTGCTACAGCGAACTCATACATGCGCCGCGTCGCCCAGAACAAATTCACGGCCGTTGGTCGTGAGGCATCAAGTTGTGTCCGGGCTGCCGCCAACGCCGGCAAGAGCTCGTGGCCCTGTTGGGCAGGCGTGTGGGTGGCCACCAAGGCCATGCCATAGGCTGCAGTACAGCCGATGGCCGGCGCTCCACGCACTTGCATCGAGCGAATCGACTCAGCCACATCAGCGACCGTTGTATATCGATTGACCACCTCTTGTTGCGGGAGCAAACGCTGATCGAGCACGAGCACAGCGCCATCAGCCCATGCCACCGATTGTAGTTGGGTCATGACCGTTAACCTTTGCATATCAAACACATGACACACTGATAATGAAGTATATCACAATCCCTTTGCAGTCACGATATGCCGTATAATAGGCGTGTCAACCCGATTATCACAAAGGAGCACTCCAATGACAGTCACCACCATCACGTGTGCTATGGTTATGGTAGCGGAGCAAGCCGCCCACTAATCCCCCACCACTACCTCGCCATTCGTGCACTCCCTGATGCAGTCGGGCCTTCTTTGGGTCACGACAGGTTTGTTGTTGCATTTTTATTAGGAGTGTTCCGTCTATGTTGATTGTTCAATCGCCGAGCATCCGTCACGCCCTTGCGGCGAGTCGCTGGCTTTGGCTTGTCCTGGTGCTAGCCGGTCTGACTGCCGTCTTGACCGTCAGCCAACCATTTGTCGTCCAACGCATCATCGATGCGGCACTCACCCAGCAGGCACTCACGCCACACGTGCTGACCTATGCGGTGCTCGCAATGAGTGTGCCCATCTTGCAGTGGCTCATTACAAGCCTTGCGAGTCACACTGCCTGGAGCGCGACTAATGCCTTACGGCACGCCACGGCAACGGCGATTTTTGCCCAACCACTCGAATTCTTTCGGAGTCATGGTATCGGCGAGCTGAGCGAGCGCATCGATGCTGATAGCGGCCAGTTGCACGGCGTTTTTGGTGAAGCGAGCGCACGACTTGTCAGCACCGTCATCCTCATCATCAGCGTCGGAGTGACCACATGGCTCATTGATCCGCTTGTGTGTATTCTCATACTGCTTTATCTCGTTATCGGCATTGCCATCATTGCCTGGGGGCAACGCGACAACCACCACGATTGGGAGGCCGAGCGCGTCGCTGATGCAGCGCTGTATGACACGATTGAGGAAAGCTTCGCTAGTGTGACCGACATGCGTGCTGTTGGCGCCGAGTCGCGCCTGCATCAACGGCTGACACCGCGCATCGCCACACTCCTGCATACCCATCGCACGGCACGCTTGCGTAGCCAAATCGCCCAGTTGACCTCGACGGCCATCAACGCCGTTGGTTGGTTGCTGGCAATTGGCATCGGCATCTGGCGCTACCAAAGCGGCACCGGCAGTATCGGCGAGGCGGTGGCATTGCTTGGGTATGTCACGCTGTTGACCACACCCATCGAGGAGATCCGTGGGATTGTCCAAGAATACCAACAAGCGCGTGGCGTCATCAGTCGTATCGACGAACTGATGCAACCGACGCCCGTCATTAACGGCACACGCGCACTTCCATCCGGGCCACTATCGGTGCGCCTCGAACAGGTCAGCTACCACTACCCGAGTAGCCCCGACTGGGTGATTCGCGACCTGTCGTTGACGATCCCTGCCGGCACCCATGTGGCCATCATCGGCCGCACCGGCAGTGGCAAGACCACCCTTGGCCGGCTCGTCAGTCGCATCGAACGGGCCCAGCAGGGCAGCATCCTGCTCAACGACATCCCCATCGACGCCATCAGTGAATCATCGTTGCGCCATGCAGTCGGCGTTATCAGCCAAGAGAGCGACATCTTTAATGCCACACTGCGGGATAACATCACCTGCTTTACCCCGGGATACAGCGATGATGCCATTAGCGTTGCGCTACAGGCCTGTGGGCTCGGCGACTGGCTCGCATCGCTCCCAGATGGGCTCGATACGCCAATTGGCGATGGTGAACGTGCTTTGTCGCCTGGCGAGCAACAACTGCTCGCTGTGGCGCGCATCGCTATCAAGCAGCCAGGCATCATTGTGCTCGACGAGGCAAGTGCACATGTTGACCCTGCAAACGAACAGCGCATCACCACGGCTCTGGCCAATCTGACCAGCCAGCGCACGACGTTCACGATTGCCCACCGACTTAACACGGTCTACGCCGCCGATCTGGTCATCATCATGGCCGACGGTGTCGTGATTGAATCAGGGGCGCCGCAACAACTCGCCGCCACACCGGGCAGTCATTTTGCCACTCTGTTGGCCACCAATCTGACGGAGGTGTTATGAGCATCCCCACTCCACACTTTACGCGGACGATGATGAGCATGTCGCCAGGCGTCTTGTCGATCTACACCATCGGGCGCATCGCCAACGCACTATTACCGTTTGGCATCATCTTGATCGAGCGCATCCTGTTCAACCAGCTCGGTCTGGCAAGTAGCGACTGGAGCCTGTGGGTCGTGCTTGCCGCATACTTGGCCGTGATAGTTGCTCGTATGGGGAGTATCATGGCCGAGGCCTGGGGCGACGTCACGTTCCGCTATCGCCTCAAGGGGATTCTGCATCACAATGCGCTCCAACAAACACTCGAGCGCCCAGGCGCCGAGCCGTTGCCTGTCTCGGCACTTGAGGCGATTAATCGCTTGCGCGATGACGTCGACGAGGTGGCAGACTTCCCCTTGTGGATCCCCGAGGTCATCGCCACGGTCGGCACGGGGATCGTCGCCTTTGTGGTGATGAGTAGCATCGACCTGACGCTGAGCGTCATGAGCGTCATCCCACTCGTCCTGCTCGGCGTGGCATCGTATCTGATTTGGCCACACTACCTCTCGTACCGCTATCAAGCAGGCATGTGCGAGGATCGCTTTACCAGTCTACTCGGCAGTGTGATTGCCGGTGCCCAAACCATCAAACTCGCCAACAGTAGTGCAACCGCCCTCGAGCGATTGGCCGATATCAGTCGCGAGCGCCAGCGCGTCAATGTACGTGGGCTGGTCTTGTACAACGCTCAAACGACCCTGGTGTCACTCGGCGTCGGCATCTGTGGCACGGCCATCTACTGGTACGGCGGTGCAGCACTGAGTGCGGGCACCATGCAACTCGGCGATTTGCTCCTACTGGTGAGTAGCGTCGGTATCATCGCCTGGGTACCCAACGTAGTTGCCACATTTATTGGCGATTACGCCCAACAAAAGGTCTCAATCGGACGCTTAACTGAGTTCATGCCAGACAATCCTGCAGGGCTCCTCCGCCCCTACCGCTGGTGGCTGCCTGCACCCGTAGCATCGGCACAAACCACCCTACCGCCACTCACCACCATGACGCTCCACACCGTCAGCTACACATACCCGAGTAGTGGTGGTGGCATCAGCAACGTCAATCTGACCATTCCACGGGGCAGTTTGACCGTCATTACTGGCGCCGTCGGCAGCGGCAAAAGTACGCTCTTGCACCTCATCAGCGGACTCCTTGCGCCACAATCGGGCACGCTAACGTGGAACGGTCAGCCTATCACGCACCTCGGCGCGCCACAGGTGCTCGCCACCACGCAGATTCCCTTTTTGGTGAGTGACACGCTACGCGAGAACATCACGCTCGGTGCATCTGATGCACAACTGACGCAGGTACTCAGCGCCAGCGCCTTGACCCACGACATCGACCAACTCCCCGACGGACTCAACACGGTCGTCGGGCCACGCGGGGTCCGCCTATCGGGTGGGCAACGTCAACGCGTGGCACTTGCGCGCATGCTCTTGCGCCCAGCCGAAATCCTCGTGCTTGACGACATCTCGAGCGCCGTCGATGTTACCACCGAGGCCCATTTGTGGCAATCATTACGTCAACACAGCACCGGCACATTAGTGGCTAGCTCCCACCGCCGCGCCTTGCTCCAGCAAGCCGATCAAGTTGTAGTGGTGGCCAACGGCACTATCGTGGCAATTGGGCGCTACGACGATGTCGCGCAGCATCTGACCCACCTCGACGGGTAACACACAAGCGCTCCAGCGTCGGGTATCCGACGCTGGAGCGCGCTGATGACACTCTAAATCCCCATCACCGTCAGCAAAATCGTCAGCGTGACCAAACTCAACACCGTCGAGATCACCACACTCCCATTCACAAATTGCGGGCGTGCGTTGAACTCACGTGCGTAGAGCACCATGCTGAACGCTGTCGGCATGCTCGCCTGCAATACGACCACCTTGGTGGTTAGTGGGTCAAGTGCAAGAAACAACGCAGCACTATATGCAATCAACGGCGAGATAAGTAGCCGGATAAACACGCCAACACTTGTCAACCGCACATCCTCAACTTGCGTGTTTTGGGCCAACTGCATACCGAGGAGCACCATTAAGAGTGGCGGAGTGACTTGTGCGATACCATTAACTCCGCTTAAGATTGTCCCAACAAAATTTGGGGAATACATATCAAAGCCCATCCAACGCACTACCAATCCCAATAACACCGCATACATGGGAGGCATCTGCCACACCTGACGCAATCTACTACGCCAATCGCTTTGGCCGGCCTGTGCAACGGCAATCGTCAATGTCTGCACCAGAATCGCTTGGACAATAAAATACATCATCGCGCGTTCGAACCCTTCGTACCCGAAGGCTATTCGCGATGCAGGTAAGCCGTAGTTCCCCGTATTCATAAACATCGTGACCAATAGCAACGCAGCAGTCGTACTTGCATCATACCGTTGCCATCGCGTAAGCAGATACGTAATCGCACCTATTGAGAGACACACGATGACCGATACCAAAGAAATGCGCGCTACTTCGTCACCAGTTATTTGAATCTTGATGATCGTAATAAACACTAGTGCAGGATTTAAGACATAGACACTCACCGCATTGAACCAGCCTATATCAATGGGGAGATATCGCTTGAGCAAGTAACCGCCGCCCATGACCACCAAAATAGGCTGCAAAACTTCAAAAAAGGCGTACATCATAGGTTAGACCTGTTCAGTGTATCGAGCCGACTGATACGGTTGATAAGGACGTATGCGTCTATGTGGTGGTATATCAGCAGGTGTAGATTTAGAGACCCATCACTGTCAGCAAAATCGTCAGCGTGACCAAACTCAACACCGTCGAGACCACCACGCTCCCCGCCACAAACTGTGGGCGCGCATCAAACTCAAGCGAGTAGAGCACCATATTGACGGCGGTCGGCATGCTGGCCTGCAAGATGACCACTTTGGTGGCGAGTGGATCAAGCCCGAGCGCTAGCGCTGCACCCAATGCAATCAATGGCGATGCGAGCAGGCGAATACCAACGCCAATACTAGTCAGTTTGACATCTTCGATGGTGGTATTTTGGGCCAACTGCATGCCGAGCAACATCAACAAAAACGGCAGAGTGGCCTGCGCCAACAAATCAACGCCGTTGAGCATGGCACCAGCAACGTTAGGCGTTCCCACCTCAAAGCCCATCCAGCGCAAGGCAAGTGCCGCGAGTACGGCATAAATTGGCGGCATCTTGAAGACCTGGCGCAAGCCTGTCTTCCAGTCGCTTTGACCAGCCTGGGCAATCGCAATCGTCAGCGTCTGTGCCATAATCGCCTGCGCAATAAAAAAGAGCAACGCTCGCTCAAGTCCCGCCGGGCCAAAGGCAAAATTCGCTGTCGGCAAGCCGTAGTTGCCCGAATTCATGAACATTGTCACCAGCAACAACGCCGACGTGCTTTTGGCGTCTTGACGCAAAAAACGCGCAATGATTAGCGCAATCAGCCCCGATCCGAGACAGGCGGCCACCGATACCAGCGAAATGCGCAATACGTCGTTGCCAGGAATATTGATTTTGATGATATTGATAAATATCAACGCCGGACTCAGCGCATACATGCTCAATCGGTTGAGTGACCGCGTATCAATCGGCAAAAAACGCTTGAGTGTGTACCCAATGCCCACTACCACCACAATCGGCAACAGCACATCGATAAACGCATTGATGAGCATGGGCATCCTTTTTATAGACGCATGGCCATGCGTCTGATATTCCGCCATCCCGCCACGATTGATACCACAGACGCATGGCCCATGCGTCTCTATCCCATCTATCTCGCCCCGATTGATACCACAGACGCATGGCCATGCGTCTCTATCCCATCTATCCCACCACGATTGATACCACAGACGCATGGCCCATGCGTCTCTATCCCATCTATCTCGCCCCGATTGATACCACAGACGCATGGCCCATGCGTCTCTATCCCATCTATCCCACCACGATTGATACCACAGACGCATGGCCCATGCGTCTCTATCCCATCTATCTCGCCACGATTGATACCACAGACGCATGGCCATGCGTCTCTATCCCATCTATCCCACCACGATTGATACCACAGACGCATGGCCCATGCGTCTCTATCCCATCTATC
>Ga0068872_10001257_pt1 | contig 20411 bp, 15 predicted proteins | sample NOAtaG_7_FD_66441 | JGI IMG/M metagenome (GOLD analysis project Ga0068872, IMG submission 66441) | Freshwater lake microbial communities from Lake Erie, under a cyanobacterial bloom - NOAA_Erie_Diel1S_2200h metaG | ecosystem: Environmental > Aquatic > Freshwater > Lake | place: USA: Ohio, Lake...
CAGCCCCGGTCGCGGTCGCGGCCCCGTCCCTCAGTACCCCTCGGTCTTGCTGATGATCTCGTTCATGATCTCCCGGGTGCCGCCGCCGATCGGATACAGGCGCGCGTCCCGGTAGAGCCGCTCGACGAGGGTCTCGCGGAGGTAGCCCGCGCCGCCGAAGATCTGCACCGCCTCGTCGCAGACGAAGCTGCAGCAGTCGGTGGCGGTGTTCTTCGCCATCGCGGCGAGGGCGGGCGTGTGCTCGCCGCGGCCGTAGCGGACGGTGAGCTCGCCGGTGAGCGCGCGCGCGGCGGCGATGCGGCTCGCCATGTCGGCGAGCTTGTGGCGGATGACCTGAAAGCCCGTCAGCGACTTGCCGAAGGCCTGCCGGTCCCGCGCGTAGGCGACCGCCTCGCGGTAGGCGAGCTCGCTGATCGCCACGCACTGCGCCGCCAGCAGCAGCCGCTCCTGGGTGAAGTTCACCATGATGGCGACGAAGCCGGCGTTCTCCTCGCCGATCACGTTCGAGACCGGCACCCGGCAGCCGTCGAAGGCAAGCTCGGCGGTGTCGCTCGCCCACCAGCCGGTCTTCTTCAGCTTCTTGCTCACCGAGAAGCCTGGCGTGTCCCGCTCGACGATCACCATCGACACCCCGCCGTGGCCGGGGCCACCGGTCCGCACCGCCGCGACCACGAAGTCGGCCCGCGTGCCCGAGGTGATGAAGGTCTTGCGCCCGGTCACGACGTAGTGATCGCCGTCCCGCACCGCCCGGGTGGTGAGGCCCGCGACGTCGCTGCCGCCGCCCGGCTCGGTGATGGCGAGCGCGGAGATCTTCTTGCCCTCGAGCACCGGCCGCACGAAGCGCTCCTGCTGCGTCGCGCTGCCGAGCTTCACGATCGGGGGCAGGGCGATGCCGTGGCTGCCGAGGCCGACCGTCGCGCCGACGGTCTTGCCCGCGAGGATCATCTCCTCGGAGGCGACCACCACGTGGCCGACGTCGCCGCCGCTGCCGCCCATCGACTCGGGGTAGCCGGTGCCGAGGATCCCGGCCGCGCCGGCCTTGGCGTAGAGCTCGACCGGGAACTCTTCGTTCTCCTCCCACTCGGCCGCGTGGGGGGCCATCTCGGCGCTCGCCCAGCGGCGGATCTGCTGGCGCAGCGCGGCGTGCTCGTCGGTCTCGAAGAGGTAGGTCATCGCGGTTCTCCGGGGTGGGTCAGAGCGTGCTGAGCGCGGCGAGCAGCTCGTCGTTCTCGTCCGGGGTGCCGACCGTGATCCGCAGCGCGCTCACGAGCGGACCCGACGCGAAGGCGCGGACGCGGATCTCGCGGGCGAGGAGGCCCGCGTGCACCTGCCGGGCGCGCTCGGGCGCGCCGCAGTCGACGAGGACGAAGTTCGCGTCGCTCGGGTAGGGCGCAAAACCCAGCGCGCCGATCAGCGGCATCAGGCGGCTCCGCTCGGCGACGACGCTCGCGATCTGCGCGTCGAGCACATGCCCGAACTCGCCGAGCACCGTCGCCGCGACGAGCTGCGAGGGCAGGGCGAGGTTGTAGGGCAGGCGCACCTTCTCGAGCTCGGCGGCCAGCTCCGGGCGCGCCCGCACCCAGCCGACCCGCGCCGCCGCGAGGCCGATCTTCGACAGGGTCCCGAGCAGGGCCACGTTGTCGAAGCGGTGCAGCCAGTCGCGGTGATCGCGGCCGCGGTAGGCGGCGTAGGCCTCGTCGATGACGATGAGCGTGCTCGGGGCCCCGCGCACGAGCGCCTCGAGCGCCGCGTCCTCTTGGGCGTTCCCGGTCGGGTTGTTCGGGGTGGCGACGAAGACGAGGCTGGCGCGGTGGGCCTCGATGGCGGCGAGCATCGCCGGCACGTCGAGCGCGAAGCCCGGCGCCCAGGGGACCTGCACCACCTCGAAGCCCTGCAGGCGGGCGCTCGCGGCGTACATCGAGAAGGTCGGCGACGGCAGGACCAGCGCGGGGCGGGCCCGGCCGGCGGGCGGACGCCCGAGCGCCTGGGCGAGAAAGACGATGGCCTCGTCCGAGCCGACCCCGAGCACCAGCTCGTCGGGCTGCGCGCCGAAGCGGCGGCAGAGGGCGTCCTTGAGGGGCCCGGCGGCGATCGCGGGGTAGCGGTGGAGGTCGAGCGCGGCGAGGCGCTCGGCGAGCAGCGCCCGGGCCTCCTTCGGCAGCGGGTGGGAGAGCTCGTTCGCATCCAGCCGGATGCGGATCGGCGCCTCGGGCACGCGGTAGGCGTGCACCTCGGCGAGCTCGGGGCGCAGGGAGTCGAGGCCGGGGCGGGTGCTCATCGGAGGGCGGCTCCTCAGCGGTCCGGAGGTGCCCGGCCCCGCGAACGGAGAGCGCGGAAGGCTACCACGCGGGGTTCCCACGCCGAGGCCAAGAGAGCGAGCCCGAGGAGGCTCAGGGCAGGACGACCCGGCCGGGAGCGAGGGTCCCGTCCGGCACGGCGCTCTCCGAAGCTGCCACGCCTGCCCCGATCCCCACACCAGCGCCGACGACGGCGAGCCCCACGATCGTCCACAGCCACCAGCTGCCGAGCACGTCGTCGTCGCCGCGCCTCGGCTCGGCTGCCACCTCGAGGTACGCGGGCTCGAGCGGCCCGCCGCCGCGCGCGAGCACGCGCCCCTGCGGGTCGCGGGCCTCGCAGTAGATCTCGAGGCGCTCCGTCCCCTCGGGGACCGTGACGAGCGCGTCGTAGTCCCGCTCTCTCGCGCTGGCCTCGCTGATGCGCGCGGCGGTCTCGTGCCAGTCGAGCTCGGTCTCGCTGCGGTGCCGCACCCGCACGCCCGCGACCTCCGCACGCGCCGCGCCGCCGACCCGCACCCGGACCGTGACGGCCTCTCCGGCCCGCCCCCGCCGCGGCAGCTCGAGCCGCACGTCGAGGTCGTCCCGGAGGGCGGCGTCGGGGACCTCGTGCCGTCGCACCCGCTCGACGAGGGAGCCGATGCGGGGCGAGCCGGTCGGCTCGCGCACGACGCGGTACGGGTCGAGCGCGAAGAGCTCGGCGAGACGTTCTGCAGCCTCCCGCTCGCGGTCGAGCACCGCGAGGGCGAAGGCGAGGGTCTCGAGGGCCTCGGCCCGCTCGAGCGGCGAGCTCGACGGGGATGCGAGCGCAGCCTCGAGGGCGGAGACGGCCGCCTCGTAGTCGAGGGACTCGTAGGCGGCCCGTCCCTCGGCGAGCAGCGCGCTCGGCGACTGGGCAAGGACGTGGGCGGGGGCGAGCAGGCACGCGAGCGCGAGCATGCCCGGCAGCAGCAAGCCTCGCGATCTCGCTGCGCTGGCGAAGCCGCCGAGCGAGCGCGGCCCGTGCCGGCACGATGCACGCTGGGGCAGCGCGGCGGCGCGGTGCATCAAGGTCGCCACAGCGTCACCCTACCGGCTTCGCCGAGCAGCGCGAGCTCGCGCGCGCCGTCGCCGTCCACGTCCGCCATCGCGAGCGCCGTGGCCGGCACCCCCGGGCCCCCGCGCTCCGCCAGCGTGATGCCCGAGAGCACGCGCACCGTCCCGCTCGCCTCGAGGGCGACGAGCTCGTCGATGCAGTCTCCGTCGAGGTCGCCCGCGACGAGGCGCACGACCTCGACCCCATCGCCCAGCGTGCCGGGCCCGGGGATCGCGCCGACCGCGCCGTCGTAGCGAATGACCCGGAGCGCGTCCCCGTCGAGGAGCGCGACGTCCTGTCGAGCGTCCCCGTCGAAGTCTCCGGCGACCGCGGGGCCGGAGGCAGGCGCGAGCAGCCCTGCGCCGCCGTCCGATGCCTCGGTGAAGCCTCCCTCGCTCGCGAGGTACAGGCGGCAGGCAGCCGGACCGCCGACGAGGACGTCACCTCCCCCGTTTCCGTCGAGGTCGGCTGTGACCAGGAAGGCCACGGGATCATTGGACAAACCGCCGATTTCTGCGCCCGACGCGTCGAACAGCACGGCGCCCGCTGCCCCGCCGACGACCACGACCGGCGGGGCTTCCGGCAGCGGCGCGACGATGGCCGCGTCGCTCGGGCTCGCTTCGCCGAACGGGGCGGGCGAGCTGCCATCGGCGCCCACGACCCGCAGGACACCCAGCGGCGCAGAGGCGAGCACGTCGAGGCGGCAGTCGCCGTCGAGATCGCCCGTCCCGACGAGCCGCCCCGAGCGCGCGAGCAGCTCGGTTGCGCGGCGCGAGCCGAGATCCGGATCCTCGGCGTCGAGCACCGCGAGCGATCCGTCGGCGGCGAGCGCGAGCAGTTCTTCTCGCCCGTCGCCGTCGAGGTCGGCGGCCTCGAGGGCCGTCCCCGCGAGCAGGGTGGTGAACGTGCCCGAGGGCCGAAGGCCGAGCCCGGCCGCGTCGCGGCACCGCCCAACCCTCAGCGTGCGCTCCTCGCCGCCGTCGAAGTCGAGCGCGAGGTGTCCGATGCCGACGACGCGGGCGCCCGCGAGCGCGTAGGCGCCCACCGTCGCGTCGCGGCGGCCGGGCGAGCCGGCGGCGAACGTGAGGCTTGCCGGCCGAGGCAGCGTCGCGACGTCGTAGCGGCCGACGAAGCTGCTCGCCCGCCCGTCGCCCGCGAGGACGCAGAGTTGCTGCGCCGGCACCTCCACCTCGAAGTTCACCCGCACCGCGCGCTCCGGCCCGCACCCGAGGGCCGAGAGCAGCAGCAGCGAGAGCACGAGGCGCACGGCGGGTTCCTACCAGAGGCGGGCCCGCTCCGAAACGGTCAGCGCGGCGCGAGCATCGGTTCGCTCACGCCGCGCTGGCTCGGTGTCCCAGGGGGCAGCGGTGCGCCGCCCTCGGCGGCGTGGCGGCCTGCGATCAGCCGCCGGTGATCCGCCGGATGTTCCCGCCGTCCCGGCAGACCATGTACAGTTCGCCCGAGTTGTCCTCGGCGAACGATGCGAGGCCGTTGCAGGTGTCGTCGAGATCGGGGAGGCGCTGGTACTCGGTGCGCTCGCCATCGCAGTAGCGGAACGCCGCCACGTAGCCGCCGACGTAGTCCCCGAAGAGGTACGCGCCCGCGAGGCCCGGGATGGCCGAGCCGCGGTAGACGTACCCGCCCGTGATCGAGAGGCTGCTCCGGCCGATCACCGGGTCCGAGCCATGCGAGGTCACCAGGATGGGCTCGTCGTGCGCGAGCGGGCAGGGGGCGCCCGTTGCCCCGAAGCGCCCAAAGCCCTCGTAGCCCTCGCAGTCGCTCCAGCCGAAGTTCGCACCCGCGCCCGTGCCGGCGGGGAGCAGGTCGATCTCCTCCCAGTCGCCCTGGCCCACGTCCCCGATGTAGAGGTCGCCGGTCACCGAGTCGAAGCTGAAGCGCCAGGGGTTGCGCAGGCCGTAGGCGAAGATCTCGTCCGCGCCCGGGGTCGCACCGGCGAACGGATTGCCGGCAGGAATCGTGTAGGAGGTGCCCGTCGTCGCATCGACGTGGATGCGGAGGAGCTTGCCGAGCAGCTCGTTCGTGTCCTGCCCGTTGTCGCCCGGGTCCCCGCCGCCGCCGCCGTCGCCGGTGCCGATGTACAGCTCGCCGTCGGGGCCGAACTGCAGGCAGCCGCCGTTGTGGTTCCACTGGAAGTCGGGGATCCGGAGGATGACGTTCAACGTCGGGTTCGCGGTCCGGTCGGTCGCGCGCGTGCCGACGGCGACGACGTTGTCCGCGTCCGCGCCGCCGCTCGGCGCGACGCCGTCGGTGTAGAAGACGTAGAAGAGGCCGTTCGACTCGTAGTCGGGATGGAAGGCGAGGCCGAGCAGCCCCTGCTCATTCTGCCCATCCTCGACCTGCGAGCGGATGTCGAGGAAGGGTTCGGGGGCGAGCACCCCGTCGCTGCCGATGACCCGGATGCGCCCCGCCTGCTCGACGATGAACAGATCGGACGAGCCCGGCGCAGCGGTCATGTAAAGGGGACGGGAGAGGCCGCCGACGAAGAGCGGGCTCGCGAGGCTCGGATAGCCGCTGACGGTGCAGCTGCCCGCAGGCGCATCCACGCCGATCGGCGCGTCGGTGGCCTCCGGGGCGTCGGTGCCGAGCGGGGCGTCGGTGCCCGGTGCGTCGATCTCAGGCGTGTCGGTCCCGCCCGCGTCGGCGGGCGTCTCGGGGCCGGGGCAGCCGGTCACGGCGAAGGGGAGGCTCAGCGCGAGGGCGAGGCGGGTCGAGGTGCGGGTCATGGGTACTCCGAGAGGTGCGGGAGCATGGCCGCTCCGTTCCGTGATGCAACGGCCCCCGGGGCGCGTGCCGCGGCCGTCCCCGCGGGACCTCACCGCTCCGGCAGCGCGTCGTCCAGTTCCCCGGCGCCCGGCTCGCTCTCGGTGGGCTCGTCCGTGGTGTCACCGTCGTCGACCCGCTCGACGCCTCGAATCGCGGTGGCGCCGGGCGCCTCGTCGCGGTCGGGCAGCGGCGCGTGCACGGCGAGCTCGGTCCGCAGTTGCTGCAGATCGCGCTCGGCCTCGGCGGAGGCGTGGATGGCGTCGAGCAGCACGTCGTCTTCGACCGGGCCGCGGGCGAGGGCGTCGCGGAGGCCCTCGAGCGCCGCGATGCGGGCGCGGTGGACGCGCACCGCACGCGCCCGGAGCGTGCGGGCCTCGGGGCTGCCCGCCTCGACGGCCTCGATCCGCCCGAGCTGCTGGCGGGCCGCTGGCAGCGCCGTCGAGCCGAGGATCCCTGCCGCCATGACCGGCCGCTCGGTGTCCATCGCATGCATCGCGTCATCGATCGCGGGGCCGCAGCGGTCGTCGTCGATCACTGCCGCGATCGCGACCGCCTCGGCAGCGAGATCGGCAGGGCGTGCCGCTTCGTCGTCGCCGCACGCGACGAGCATCGCAGCGATCGCCACCCACGCCCTCACGGGGTCGCGCCCCGCGGCGCCTCGCTCGGGCCGAGACCGTGCTGCCGGAAGAAGCGCTCGATGCGCAGGTTCACCACCTCGGGGTACTCGATCGCGAGGTAGTGCGTGCCGCCCGGCACGACGAGCAGCTCGGCGTGCGGCACGCGGCGGGCGATGCGCTCGAACGACGCGCGTGGGGTCATGAGATCCTTGCTGCCTGCGACGAGCAGCGTCGGCACCGAGATCCCATCGAGCACGTCGTGCGCGTCGTGCTCACCGAGCTGCCTCAGCGTCTCGACGTAGACCTCCATGTCGAGGTCCTCGAAGCTGCCTGCGAGCGTGTGGAAGAGGTCGAGATCGATGGTGCGGCTCGCGAGCCCGAGCCGCTGGATCCATCGCGGCGTCCCGGGCCAGGAGACGGCCTTCATCGTCCCGGCGTGCAGGAGGTCGGGGACGCTGCGCGCGGCGCGGAGCGCGTGGGGCGCGAGCCGCCCGAGCACCGGTCCGCCGCCGAGTGTGTCCCAGGGCCGGCCCGCGACGCCGTTGATCAGCACCAGGGCGCGCACCCGAGCGGGCGCGAGGCGGGCGATCTCGAGGGCGACCTGCACCCCCATCGACCAGCCGATCACGACGGCACCGTCGATGCGCTCCCCGTCGAGGATGGCGAGGCCATCCTCGGCCTGCGCCCGCGGGTCGAGCCGCTCGAGCGAGGGGGGGCGGGGCGAGCCGTAGAGGCCGCGGTAGTCCCACGACACGAAGCGGAAGCGGTCCTGCATCTGGCGCAGCTGGTGGCTCCACGCCCGCCACGATCCTCCGAGACCGTTGGCGAGGAGGATGGCGGGCGCGCCGTCCTCGGGGCGCTGGCCGATCAGGTGGTAGGCGACCTCGACGCCGGCGGGGGTGCGCGTGCGCCGCTCTTCGGCGGACAGGCTCTGCATGGCGCGGGACTCTACGACGGAGCCGGCAGGGCCGCCCCTTCCGGCTGCTAGGATGCGCCGCTCTGGCGAAGAAAGGCGTCGTCCTCGGTCCCTACCGGCTCACCCGCCGCCTCGCGACGGGCGGCATGGCCGAGATCTTCCTCGCGCAGCGCGAGGGCAAGGAGGGCTTCGCCCGCGAGCTCGTCGTCAAGCGCATCCTGCCGCACCTGGCGGCCGATGCGGAGTTCCGCCGCATGTTCCGCGACGAGGCGCGCCTCGCCGCGCTGCTCTCGCACCCGAACGTCGTGCACGTCTACGACTTCGGGGCGATCGAGACGCCCGACGGAGAGGACCTCTACCTCGCGATGGAGCTGGTGCGCGGCGTCGATCTGCGGGCCCTCGTCGGCCGCGCCGCCGAGGAGGCGCGCGGGGTGGGGCGGCCGTGGGCGATCCCACCGCACCACGCGGCGAAGATCGCCTCGTTCGTCTGCGAGGCGCTCGCCCATGCGCACGGCGTCACCCTCGACGGGCACCCCGCGCGGATCGTGCACCGCGACGTCACCCCGTCGAACGTGCTGATGAGCTTCGAGGGCGCGGTGAAGCTTGCCGACTTCGGCATCGCCAAGGCAGCGCAGCGCAGCGGCGAGAGCACCGATCACGGCGTCGTGAAGGGCAAGTACACGTACCTCTCGCCAGAGCAGGCGCGCGGCGAGCTGCTCGATGGGCGCAGCGACCTGTTCAACGTGGGCATCCTCCTCGTCGAGATGCTGCTCGGGGAGCCGCTCTTCGCCCCCGATCAGCACAAGGAGGCCAAGCGGCTCAGCGCGGCGGGCCAGCTCCCCCGCCCCGAGCGGCTCGGTCGCTTGCCGCCGCCGCTCGCCGCCATCGCCCGCAAGGCGCTCTCGGCGCGGCGCGAGGACCGCCATGCCGATGCGCTCGCGCTCCGGGCCGAGCTCGAGACGTGGCTGCGCACCTCGCCGATTCCCTCGGACACGGTCGAGCTCGGCCGCTTCGTGCGCGGGCTCTTCCCCGATGCGGTCGCCGAGGACGCCAAGGGCGCCCGCGCCGCGGGAACGGTTCCTAGGACGATGGCGCTCGCGCCGGTGGGCGCGCTCGCGGCGGTCGGCACGGCGCCCCTCACCGCCCGCGGCGAGGCGCCGGGCCTGCCTCGGGACGGGACGGTGGTCGGGCCCTCGGGGGCCTTCGACCGGATGCAGACCACCCCGCTCACCGCGGTCCACGGTCCCCGCCTCCGCCCGGCGCCCCGCCGTGCCGTCGCGATCTTCGGCCTCGCCATCGCAGCTGCGCTCGGCGCCGCCTACCTCGCGCTCGGCAGCGGTCCTGCCACGGCGCCGCCTGCGACCCCGCCCGCGGCCCCTCCCGAACCCATCGCCACTGCTGCGCCGCCCGCGCCCGCCGTGCTCCGGATCACCAGCGCTCCTGCGGGCCTGCGCGTGCACCTCGACGGCGCCGAGCTCGGACGCGCGCCGCTCGTCGCGACAGCGCCGGGCGGGCTGCGTCACGTCGTCGACGTGCGCGACGAGGGCGGCACCATCCTCGCGGCCCGGGATCTCGTCCCCGAGCCGGGCAGCACGACCGACCTCGGCCTCGAGGTCGAGGTGGTGCAGGCCACGGTGCGCATCGCTTCGCGGCCCGAGGGGGCGCTCGTGCGGATCGACGAGGTCGAGGTCGGTCGCACGCCGCTCGAGGCCGCGGTCGGGCCGGGCGAGCACGCGGTGCGGCTCACGCTCCCGGGCTACCTCGAGGCGTCGGACGTCGTGCGGATCGAGCGCGCGGGCGAGACCGAGGCGCTCACCTTCGCGCTCCTGCCGATCGCCGAGGAGCGGACCGAGACCCGCCGCGCCGAGCCCTCGCCGCGCCGCCGCGAGCCCGCGGGCAGCGCCGAGCGCGCCACCGGTCTGCTGGTCATCGCCACCGTGCCGACCTGGTCGAACGTCTACGAAGGCAGCCGGAGCCTCGGCGTCACGCCGCTCCGCACCACGCTGCCGGTCGGCCACCACCGCCTCACGCTCCGCTCGGACGAGTACGGCACCCGCACCGTCGAGGTCGACATCCGCGAAGGCGAGACCGCGCGCCTTCGGATCGAGCTCTGAGCCCCGCGTCGCGTCCTCGCCCTTCGTGGTAGATGCTCCGGGTGAGCGCCACCGACCTCGTCGACTTCCTCAACGCCTCCTCCACGCCCTGGCACGCGGTCCACGAGGCGCGGCGCCGCCTCGAGGCGGCGGGCTACCGCGAACTCTCCGAAGGCGACGCCTGGCAGCTCGGGCCCGGGGACAAGGTCTTCGTGGTGAGGGCGGGCACGACCATCGCCGCCTTCGAGCTCGGTACGGAGGCACCCGAGACGTCCGGTTTCCACCTCGTCGGCGCGCACACCGACTCGCCGAACCTGCGCCTGAAGCCGCGCGCTTTCGGGGTGAAGTCGGGGCAGCACACCGCGGGCGTCGAGCCCTACGGCGGAGTCCTGCTCCACACCTGGCTCGACCGCGATCTCGTGCTCGCGGGTCGCGTGCTCGTGCGCGGATCGGAAGGCCTGACCTCGAAGCTCGTCCGCACCGCTCCGATCGCCCGCATCCCAAGCCTCGCCATCCACCTCGACCGCGCGGTGAACACCGACGGCCTCAAGCTCAACCCGCAGAACCACCTGCCGCCGGTGCTCGGCCTCGACTCGGGCGGACCGCTCGGACTCTCGCAGCTCGCGCCCGAGGTGGGTGACGTCGTGGGCTTCGATCTCGCGTTCCTCGACGCGCAGCCCGCGGCGCTCGTCGGCGCGCGCGGGGAGTACGTCGCGAGCGGCCGCCTCGACAACCTCGCGTCCTGCCACGCCGCGCTCTCTGCGCTGACGACCTTCGGCGCGCCGGGCCAGCGCAGCCGCGGCATCGTGCTCTACGACCACGAAGAGTGCGGCAGCCAGAGCGCCCAGGGCGCCCAGTCGGCTTTCCTCCGCGATGTACTCACCCGGATCGTGCACGCCCGCGGCGGCAGCGGCGTCGACGCGTTGCCGCGCGCGGTGCATCGGTCGTTCTTCGTCTCGGCGGACATGGCCCACGCGATCCACCCGAATTTCGCCGACAAGCACGAGCCGGCGCACGCGCCGCTCTTCGGCGGCGGGCCGGTCATCAAGCTCAACACGAACCAGCGCTACGCGACCGACGGGGAGGGCGCAGCGCGCTTCGCCGGCTGGTGCGAGCAGGGCGGCGTCACCTGCCAGCGCTTCGTGACCCGCTCGGACGTAGCGTGCGGGACGACCATCGGCCCGATCACGGCGGCCCTCCTCGGGATGCGCACGGTCGACGTGGGCAACCCCATGCTCTCGATGCACTCGTCGCGGGAGATGTGCGCTGCGGCGGATGTGCCGAAGATGATCGCGGCGCTCGCCGCGTTCCTCGGCTGAACCGCGGTTCAGTCGAGGCCGACGCCGAGGTGGCGGGCGAGGAACATCGCCGCGAGCTCGGTGAAGGTGTCGCGGTTCTCCTTGCGGATGAAGCCGTGCCCTTCGTTGCGGGCGAGCATGTACCAGACCTCGTGCCCCGAGGCGCGCACCGCCTCCACGATCTGCTCGGCCTCGCCGACCGGCACCCGCGGATCGTTGGCGCCGTGCGCGACGAAGAGCGGCACGCCGATCCGGTCGACGTGCGTGACCGGCGAGATCTCGGTGAGGAAGGCGCGCATCTCCGGATCGCTCTCGTCGCCGTACTCCACCCGGCGCAGCGCGCGTCGGTAGTCCGCGGTCGCCTCGAGGAAGGTCACGAAGTTCGCGATGCCGACCATGTCGACGCCGGCCACGAGCCGGTCGCTGTAGTGCGTGAGGCACGAGAGGACCATGAAGCCGCCGTAGCTGCCGCCGTAGACGGCGGCGTGGCGTGCGTCGAGCTCGGGCCGGGTCGCGGCCCAGTCGAGCAGGCTGCCGATGTCGCGCACCGAGTCCTCGCGCAGGCGGCCGTCGTCGAGCGAGAGGTAGGTGCGGCCGTAGCCGTCCGAGCCGCGCACGTTCGGCAGGAGCACGGCGATGCCGGCCTCGGTCGCGAGGAACTGCAGCAGCGGATAGAACCACGGCCGCGACTGCGCCTCGGGCCCGCCGTGGATCGAGATGACGACCGGCCGCGGGCCGGGGAAGCGCGCCGGATCGGGGCGGAAGTAGAAGGTCGGGATCGAGCGCCCGTCGAACGAGGGAAAGTGCTCGAGGCTCGGCTCGGTGAGCGCCGCGGGGTCGAGGCCGCCGAGCTCGCTCTCGGTCCAGCGGGTCGCGGCGCGGCCCCGCACCGCCACCGTCCACACGTCGCCGGTGCTGCGCGACGAGGACACCGTGAAGGCCACCACCGCGGCCTCGCTCGCGAAGCGGAGCCCCGTGATGACCCCGCGCGGCAGGCCTTCCACGAGGCTCGCGCGGCGGCTGCGGGTGTCGAGGAAGCGGAGCACCGAGACGCCGTCCTCGTTCGCGGTGAAGGCGAGGGTGCGGCCGTCGGGGGAGAGCGCGAGGTCCTCCACGCTCCACGCGACGTCGCGGCTGAGCGGACGCCACGCGGCGGCCGGGTCGGTCAGGTCGACCTCGTAGAGCTCGACGTGTTCGCCCTCGGCGTCGCTCGTCACATAGGCGGTGCGGCCGTCGGCGGCGAAGATGGCCGTCCGATCCGAACTCGGGCGCGCGCCGGTGCGGCTGACGCGGCGAACCGTCCGGCTCGCGCGGTCGACCACGTGGATGCGCGCGTCGTTGATCGACACGTACTCCTGCAGGAGCAGCTGCGATCCATCGCGGGCGACGTCGAGCACGTGCCAGTCGCCGCTCACCTCGAGGAAGGGCGCGCTCGGCGGCGCCTCGCCGGGCGCCTGCAGGTACACGTCGAGGTCGCGGCCGTTGCGGCGGTTCGAGGTGAAGGCGAGCGTGCCGTCGCGGCCGACGAGGAACTCGGCGTTCCGGCTCGTGCCGTCGGTGAGCAGCGTGGCCCGGCCGGTCCGCCGATCGAGCCGGTAGAGCTGGTAGTTCTCGTTGCCGCCGACGTCGGCCTGGAAGATCACCTCGTTCGCCGCGCCGGGCAGGTAGCCGGCGGCGAGCACCGGCTCGTCGCGGAAGGTGAGCTGGCGGCGGTCGCCCATCGGCATCCGTACTTCGTGCACCTGCGCGGTGTTCGCGAAGCGGGTCGTGAGCAGCACCGCGCTTCCGTCGGGCGCGACGTCCTGCAGCGTCGCGGTGCGGGTCTCGAGGTACTGCAGGAGGCGCGCGTGCAGCGCGGGCGGGATCTCGGGCGTGCCGTCGAGGCGCACCGTGCCGTCGTCACGGACCCCCGCGGTCGTCTCGGCGACCGCCGGGGTCTCGCTGCCAGCCGCCTCGGGCGGACAGGCCGGACACGGGGAGGGCGCCGGACAGTCGCTGGCGCAGCCGAAGAGGACGAGGGCGAGGAGCGGGGCAAGAGCGCGCATCGGGGCCGACGATACACCGCACCGGGCGCGTGCACCGCCGGCGGGCCGTCAATGGAAGTCGCGGGACTTGTCCACCAGCAGCCCGGCGACCGCACGCTCGGGTCCGTGATGCGCTGCCGCCTCGCGCCGCGCGGCCTCGGCCAGCTCCTCGCCGAGGTCGTGGAGCTCCTCGGCGATCACGTGCACCACGCCGTGCTCGGCCTGCACCCGGCCCCGCACGAGGAGCAGCGCCGCGGTCTTGCCGGCGCGCTCGTGGCGCTCGAACACGTCGCGCCAGACCACGACGTTCATGAAGCCGGTCTCGTCCTCGAGGGTCAGGAACGTCACGCCCGTCGCCGTCCCCGGCCGCTGCCGGCAGATCACGATCCCGGCGACCGCCGTGCGCGTCCCGTGCGCGAGCTGCGCGGCGCGCTGCGCGTCGGGCAGGCCGCGCGCCGCGAGCAGCTCGCGCAGCGGCGCGACCGGGTGCCCGCGCGTCGAGTGCAGACTGGCCCGGTGATCCCAGGCGATCGTCTCGTCCGCGCCGAGCCGCGGCAGGCGCACCCGGCTCCGGGCCGCGTGCTGCTCGAGGGCCAGATCCGCCGGGTCCTCGGGCTGCAGGCGGCGGAGCTCCCAGAGTACGCGCCGCCGCTCCCCGTCGAAACCGTCGAAGGCGCCGGCCTGGGCCAGCCGCTCGAGCATCGCGCGCGGGATCCGCACCCGCCGCACGAAGTCGGCGAGCGACGCGAAGGGCCGCTCGCGCCGCGCCGCCTCGTAGCGCTCCGCCTCGCGCACGCCGAGCCCTTTCACGTAGCCGAGCCCCATGCGGATTCCCCAGCCGCGCCGGGGCACCGCCTCGAGCGTGCACTCCCAGGCGCTGCGCCGGACGTCGATCGGCAGCACCGCCACGCCGTGCCGCTTCACGTCCTCGATGAGCGTGGACGGGTGGTAGAAGCCCATCGGCCACGCGTTCAGCATCGCGCAGCAGTAGTGCGCGGGGTGGTGGCACTTCAGCCACGCGGTGACGTAGGCGAGCAGCGCGAAGCTCGCGGCGTGGCTCTCGGGGAAGCCGTACTCGCCGAAGCCCTGGATCTGCGAGAAGACGCGCTCGGCGAAGTCCTCGGGGATCCCATCGGCGACCATCCGCCCCACGAGCTTCTCCCGGTGCCGCTCGATCCGCCCCTTGCTGCGCCACGCGGCCATGTCGCGCCGCAGCTGATCGGCCTCGCCCGGGGTGTAGCCGGCGCAGAGCACCGCCAGCTTCATCACCTGCTCCTGGAAGATCGGGACGCCCAGCGTCTTGGCGAGCACGCGCTCGAGCTTGGGGTGCGGGAACTCGACCTTCTCCTGCCCCGCGCGCCGTCGCAGGTAGGGGTGCACCATGTCGCCCTGGATGGGCCCGGGTCGCACGATCGCGACCTCGATCACCAGATCGTAGAAGGTCCGCGGCGCCAGGCGCGGCAGCATCGACATCTGCGCACGCGACTCGATCTGGAACACGCCGACCGTGTCGCCGCGCGAGATCATCGCGTAGGTCGTGGGATCCTCGGCCGGCACGGTGGCGATCTCGAGGTCGATCTCGTCGTGCGCCTTCAGCGTCTCGAAGGCGCGCCGGACCACGCCGAGGCAGCCGAGGCCGAGCAGGTCCACCTTGAAGAGGCCGAGCCGCTCGACGTCGTCCTTGTCCCACTGCACGACGGTGCGGCCGGGCATCGTGGCCTTCTCCACCGGACAGAGCGTGTCGACCGGCTCGCTGCCGAGCAGAAAGCCGCCCGGGTGCACCCCGAGGTGCCGCGGATAGTCCTGGATCTGCACCGCGAGCGAGAGCAGCTGCCGGGTCGCGGGCGCCTCGGGATCGAGCCCCGACTCGCGGATCACCGCGGCGTCGATCGCGTCGCGCCGGGAGAGGATCCGGCTCGCGCGATCGAGCGCCAGCTCGGGCAGGCCGAGCGCCTTGCCGACGTCGCGCAGCGCCGACTTGAGCCGGTAGCGGATCAGGTTCGCGACCATCGCTGCCCGCCGCCTTCCCCAGCGCTCGTAGACGTACTGGATGACCTCCTCGCGGCGCTCGTGCTCGATGTCCACGTCGATGTCGGGCGGCTCGGCCCGCTCGCGCGACAAGAAGCGCTCGAAGAGCAGGTCCATCCGCACCGGATCGATCGCGGTGATCCCCAGGCAGAAGCAGACGAGGCTGTTGGCCGCGCTGCCCCGGCCCTGGCAGAGGATGCCCCGCTCCCGGCAGAAGCGGACCACGTCCCACATGGTGAGGAAGTAGCCGCCGTACTCGAGCTCCTCGATGAGCGCGAGCTCGCGCTCGAGCTGGGCCGCGGCCTCGGGAGGCACGCCACGCGGGTAGCGCTGCTCGGCGCCGGCGAGCGTCAGGCGGCGCAGCCACGAGCGCTCGGTCTCGCCCGCGGGCAGGCGCTCGGCGGGGTAGGCGTAGCGCAGCTGAGCGAGGCCGAAGGCGGCCTGCTCGGCGACCTCGAGGGTCGCGCGGAGGCTCGCCGGATCGTCGTGAAAGAGCGCCTCCATCGCCTCCACCGAGCGCAGCTCGTGCTCCGCGTTGGGCCGCAGCAGCGTGCCCGCCGCGTGCAGCGACACCCCGTGCCGGATCGCGGTGAGCACGTCCTGCAGCGGCTGGCGCGCGCGCTGGTGGTAGAGGACCTCGGTGGCCGCGACGGTCCGCACGCCGAGCCGCCGCGCGCTCGCCCGCAGCGCCCGCTCCGTCTCCGCGCTCTCGGGGCAGAGGTGGCGGGTGACGAGCGCCCACACCCGCTCCCGCGGCACGTCGGAGAGCGCCTCGAGGAGCGCCGCGTCCGGCGCGAGCGCGAGAAGCCCCGGCGCGCTCAGCGCATCGCGCAGCTCGTCCTCGCTGGTGCGCGCCTCGCCCTTCTCGGTGGCCCGCGCGTGCGCCGTGGTCAGCAGGCGGCAGAGCCGCCCGTAGCCCTCCCGCGACGCGGCCAGGAGGATCACCGGCAGGACGCCGACCCGGCTCCGCAAGACGCCCGCGGGCCGACCGCCGCCCCGCTCGCTCACCGGATCCGGCACGTGGCCGGAGGCGCTTCGCCAGGCGCGCTCGGGGCCGCTCCAGCCGCCCGCGGGGTCGGTCGGCGGCGCCGCGATGACCTCGCGCCGCACCGAGACCTCGGCGCCGACGATGGGCCGCGGCCCCGCATCGCCGAGCTCCTTGCTCCGCCCCCACGCCTTCACCACCCCGTAGACCCCATCCCGGTCGGTGAGCGCGAGCGCCGGCAGCCCCAGCGCGTGCGCGCGATCGACCAGCTCCTCGGGGTGGCTCGCGCCCTCGAGGAACGAATGGTTGCTCTTCACCCAGAGCGGGACGTACGTGCGATCGGCCACCGGGACCGTCGATCATGGAGCTGAACGCATGGACAGGTCCAGCCCATCCCGCGCCGCGCCTTGCCCACCGTCGTTGCACGGGAGCGCGGCTCCCGATCAGACTCTCCCCGTGCGAAGGGACCTCATCGATGCGCTGCGGACCGTGCTCGCGACGGCCCCCTGCGTCGCGGCCTGGCTCTTCGGCAGCCGCGCGCGGGGCGAGGCGCGGGCGGACAGCGACGTCGACGTCGCCGTGCTCTTCGGGCGACCCCGGCCGACGCGGCTCGAGGAGCTGCCCGTCGCCCTCCTTGCCGAGCTCGAGCGCGCGGTCGGACGCGAGGTCGATCTGGTGATCCTCGACGGCGCCGACCCCGACCTCATCCACCGCGTCCTTCGCGACGGAGTCTTGCTTGCCGAGCACGACCGCGGCGCCCGCATCGCCTTCGAGGTGCGCGCCCGCAACGAGTACTTCGATCTCGCGCCGGTGCGCGAGCGCTACCGCCGCGCGGCTGGCACGCGATGACCGACCCCGAGCTCGTTCGGAAGAAGCTGGCCGTCATCGAACGGTCCCTCCGCGAACTTCGCGAGCTCGCCCATCCCGAACGCATCGCCTCCGACGTCCGCGAGGAGCGCTTCGTCCTGCACACGCTGCAGATCGCCATCCAGGCCGCGCTCGACGTGGCCTCGCACGTCGTGTCGGACGCGCACCTCGGGGAGCCGCGTACGAATCGGGAGCTCTTCGAACGCCTGACTCACGCCGGCATCCTTCCCGGCCCGCTGGGCAACCGACTCGGCGCGATGGCGGGCTTTCGCAACCTGCTCGTCCACGGCTATGACGAGGTCGACCTCGCCATCGTGCGGGACGTGATCGAGCGCCACCTCGGGGACCTCGACGCGTTCGTCGGCGCGGTGCGCGGGACGCTTCCCAGCTGAGCACGTCGCGGACATCAGGCGCGCTCGATCCGCCGGCCGGCCAGCAGATCGAAGCGGATCGCGAGCAGGATGGCGACCGCCGTGAGGCCGGCCGAGAGCCCCCACCAGAGCCCCACCGGGCCGAGGCCCCGCTCGCTCGCGAGCCACCAGCCGAGCGGCAGGCCGACCGCGTAGTGCGCGGCGAAGTTGAGGACCAGCGGCCACAGCGTCTCGCCCGCGCCGCGCAGCGCCGCCTGGGCCACCGTCTGCACGCCATCGGAGAGCTGAAAGCACGCCGCGACGAGGAAGAACGGCACCGCCGCTGCCACCACGTCCGCCTCCGACGTCATCGCCCGCCCGATCGCCTCGGGGATCGTGCCGAAGAGCAGCGCGCCGAGGCCCATCGCCGCCGCGCCGAGCCCGATGCCCAGCCAGCCGGTGCGGCGGGGCGCGCTCGGGTCGAGGCCGTCGCCGACCGCGCGGCCGACGCGCACCGCCGTCGCGCCGCCGATCCCGAGCGCGATCTGGAACGTCGTCGAGACCGCGGTGAGCGCGACGTGGTGCGCCGCGAGCGCGGTGTCGCCGAACCGGCCGATCAGCACGGTGACGATCCAGAACGAGCCGGCCTCGAGCATGATCTGCAGCCCGAGCGGCACGCCGAGGCGCAGGATCTTCCCCATCGCCGGCACGTCCAGGTCCTGCCGCGATGCGGGCCGCCCGAGGTCCTCGCGCAGCATGCCGGGGATCGGCAGTGCGGTGACGACGAGCTGCACGAGCGACGCGAGGCCCGCCGCGAGCCCCGCGCCGACGACGCCGAGGCCGGCGAAGCCGCCGATCCCGTGCACCAGCACGAGCGCCGCCGGCAGGTTCACGACGTTCGCCGCGAGCACCCCGACGAGCAGCGAGCGCGTCCGGCCGTGGGCCTGCAGATACCCGCGCGCTCCGAGGCTGAGCAGGAAGGGCAAGAGGCTCGAGAGCCGCGCGATCACGAAGTCGCGGGTGAGCGCCGCCGTCTCGGGCGCCACGCTGAGCGGCGGTACCGTCTCGGCGACGAGCAGCACGAGCGCGGCGAGCGGCAGGCTCATCACCGCCGCGAGCGCGAGCCCCGAGACGAGCACCCGCGCGCCGGTAGGCCGCTCCTTCGCGCCGAGGGCCTGGGCGATCAGCGGGTCGAGCGCGAAGAGCACGCCCATCCCGAAGAGCGCGACGTTGAAGAAGATGGTGTTGCCGAGCCCCGCCGCCGCGATCTCCCGCGCGCCGAGGCGGCCGACCACCGCCACGTCCACGAGGCCGAGGGCCATGCTCCCGAGGTTCGTGAGGACGAGCGGGCGCGCCTCGCCGAGCAGCGCGGAGAGCTCCTGGCGGGCGGCGGACATCGCGCGGACCTACCACGCACAGCGCGGCCCGCGGCGGTGATTCGGCGTTCGAGGTGACCCGCGATCAGCGCGGGCAGGGCGGGATCGAGAAGCGTACGACGTCCTGGCACCAGCCCGGATCGCCCGCACCGCCGAGGCACGAGGTGCTGTTGCCGAAGCCGGTGAACCGGCCGGTGAACACCGCGGTCTCGCCGCACGCGCGCACCGTCACGCGGTAGTCGATCGGCGCGCCGCGCACGCAGGTCTCGAAGTGCGCGACCCGCACGTTGTAGGTGCCGGCGGGCGCGCGTCCGGCGGGCCAGAAGACGTGCTCGCTGTTGATCCCCATGTTCCCCGAGCAGGCCGCGTTCGCGTCGAGATCGAGGTGCCCACCGCTGCCGATCGTCGTGTTGCCGTAGTACACGGTCGAGCCGCTCGGATCGGAGACGTAGAGATCGAGATCGGTGGGCACGCTCATCGACAGCGTCACCTCGACGTCGCCGGTGCCGAGGCCGAGCAGGTTGAGCGGGCGCGCGACGTAGGCCGAGACGTGGCCCGTCGTGTCGCGCGCCGCGATACGCATCGTGCCGGGAAACGGCACCCCCGGCGGGATGGGCGTGCCGTCGGGCCGCACGGCGGCGCCCAGCGTGAAGCGGATCGCGGCGCCCTCCGAGCCCGGCGCGGCGACCGAGCCGAACTCGGTCATCACCCGCGCGGGCAGGACGAAGTGGCCGCGGTAGCCATCGAAGGCGATCAGGTACTCGGTGACGCCGGTGCCGCCCGTGCCGTCGCGGGCCTGCACCGAGGCGAGCGCCGGCGAGCCCGGCACGACGTCGAGCGGCCGCGCAGGATCGTCGCCGGGCGCGTGCGCGCAGCTCGGGGCGAGCGCGAGACTGGGGCTCGGGGCGGCGGCGGTGTCGTAGGCAGCCCCGAGGACGATCCAGGGCGAGTCGCCCGGTCGCGGCGGCCGCAGGCTGCCGGTCGTGCCGCCGAGCGCCCGGTCGCCCGGCACCAGCCCTTCGAGCCGCACGTGGGGCCCGGGCAGGTAGCGCCGCCGCATGTCCTCGAGCGGATCGACCGAGGGCGGCGGCGCGTTCGGCGGACCTCCGGGGGCCACCGCGCCTGGCCCGCTGGTCGGGGGCGCGCTCTCGGCGATCTCCTCGTCGCGGGCCGCATCGGCGGCGGGCCGACCAAAGCGCTGCCAGCCCCCGACGACGAGCCCGAGCACCCCCGCGAGCAGACCGGTCGCGAGCAGGAACAGCCCGCAGCCGATCGCGACGCCGCGGAGCGAGATCGGTGAGCTCGCTTGTTCCTCCGGCGGATCGCTGACCCGGAACGCGTCGTCCTGTTCGCGCTTGCGCCGCCCCCCGAGCCTGCCGCCGTTCGGTGCCACGGAGGCCTTCTACGTCCGGACCGCGAGGTTCATTTCCGCGGGCCGAGCTCGTGGCGGAACTCGCAATGCGAGGCGCCCTTCGACAGCAGCCGGTCGAGCGGCACGAGGCGGTAGCCCGGGTTCAGCGTCCGGAAGGTCTCGGACTCGAGGTGGTGCACCAGCTCGGTGCAGATCCGCGGCTCCTCGGTGGCGAGGTCGGCGAACGGGCACGCGGTCTCGTGCTTCGTCGCGCAGCGCTCGCCCTCGTCGACCCAGTGGCCCGTCACCCCGAGCAGCTCATCCTCCCAGTCCTGGATCCGGCCGAGATCGCG
>Ga0068872_10001265_pt1 | contig 20364 bp, 19 predicted proteins | sample NOAtaG_7_FD_66441 | JGI IMG/M metagenome (GOLD analysis project Ga0068872, IMG submission 66441) | Freshwater lake microbial communities from Lake Erie, under a cyanobacterial bloom - NOAA_Erie_Diel1S_2200h metaG | ecosystem: Environmental > Aquatic > Freshwater > Lake | place: USA: Ohio, Lake...
GCCCACGACGGTCACGCGGAATGCTCTGTAAACTACCCATTGGATGAAATTGAAAGTAAGGTAGATGATCTTAAGAATTACGATCACATTGTATTGGTTTGCCGAAGCGGTAACCGTGCAGGCGTAGCTAAAAGAATCTTGGAGCAAGCAGGCTTAAAGAATATCGAGAACAAAGGCCCTTGGCAAAACGCAAGTTGCGCAAACTAACAATTTAACACCGGAAAGCGCAATGTAACAAATGTTACGTTGCGCTTTTTTATTAATTTACTATATTAGCCTTATGAAAAGAATTATACTCACCACTATTGGTTTATTTTTTATAACTAACACAGCTTTTTCTCAAGCATTCTCTAATTCTTTAGCGATTCCATCTACTTTAACAGGTACAAATATCAATTTGTCAATACACACTGGAACCATGTCTTATTATCCTGGTTTTTCTACAAATAGTATTGGCTTTAACGCGTACAATTATTTAGGCCCAACTTTATTGTTAAATAAAGGTGATTCGGTGCACATTAATGTTACAAATAATTTAACTGATACAACAACAATTCATTGGCACGGCATGCATGTTTCTCCAAAAAACGATGGAGGACCACATACAGTTATTCCACCTTCTACAACATGGACACCCAAATTTAAAGTGCGCGATGACGCTGCTATGTTCTGGTATCATTCGCATTTGCATATGCACACTACTGCGCAAGTAACAAAAGGAGAGGCAGGTTTGATCCTAGTGAAGGATCCCATTGAAGCAGCCTTAACGTTGCCTCGCACGTATGGTGTTGATGATATTCCTTTGGTTGTGCAAACAAGAGCTTTTGATGTGAACAAACAATTCGACGCCATGTCGGCTGTTGATAGTGTTGTATTGATCAATGGCACAAAAAACCCCTATACAAATTTGCCTGCTCAAGTAGTGCGTTTACGATTGCTCAATGGCGCCACCATGCGTTTGTTCAATTTTGGTTTTAGCAATAATGCAACTTTCTAACAAATAGCATCCGATGGCGGATTATTGTCGGCACCTGTGGCAATGACACGTTTGCGTTTAGCTCCAGGCGAAAGAGCAGAGATACTTTTGGATCTAACAGCCTTGCAAACACAAACTATTTATTTAACTAATTATGGTTCGCAGCTCCCTAATGGTTATTATGGCGCTGTTAATCCAGCAGCCATGGGTATGGGAACAATTCCCAATTATAGCAGCAATGCGTTCAATGGAACTGATAATAATATTTTAAAGATCAACGTAGTGGCACCTACTGCATCTGCTGTAACAACAATGCCTTCTACCTTAACAGTACTAACACCATTATTGGCATCTAGCGCAAATAAAACTCGCACCAAAACATTTTCTCCAAAAGTGATGGGACCGGGCGGAGGATTGAATGGACCATTTGTGATCAATGGAATGCCGTTTGATATGATGATGATCAATGATACGGTGCCTTTTAATAATGTGGAAATTTGGAACCTTACAAATAATACAGCTATTGCTCATCCATTTCATATACATGACGTGCAATTTTATATTTTGGACATCAATGGATCGGCACCACCCGCAAATATGGCCGGTAAAAAAGATGTAGTTGTTGTTCCTGCTCAACAAACTGTAAAGTTCATTGCAAAATTTGATGATTTCACGGATCATATGACGCCTTACATGTATCACTGCCATATGCTTGTTCATGAAGATGAAGGCATGATGGGACAATTTTTAGTTTGGGATTATTTAACCGGGGTTAAGAAAAATTCAGGTACAAATACATTTGTAAAAGCATTTCCAAATCCTTCAACATCATCCTGGATCATAAAAGTAGAGGGCAAAGATTTTGTTGTAGGCTATAACTTAACAGATGTTTTAGGTAAAAAACTAAAAGAAGTAACATTTGACGGCCTCAATTACACAAAGGAATTAGAGATCGATAATAAGGAACTAATCAAAGGAATATATTATCTTAATATTGATACTAAGCTAAGCAAGGGCAGTATTAAATTAATTAAGGAATAGTAACTTTTTAGCAACACCTTAGAGCTCTCCCATTTTACTGGTATTTAGACACTTTGATTAAGTATCACTTTCTCCGTTAAAATAAAATCTACATTGGTAAAGCTCAATGTAACTTTTGTAACCGTTCCTTCGCCTTTTCTCTTCGTAACTTTATAAAAAATAAAACTATGTTATCATTATTAAAAAAATTATTCAATCCTGAGAAAGTAGACTTGGCCGCACTGTTAGCCGATGGCGCAGCAATTATTGACGTAAGAAGTAGTGGCGAATTTTCGGGGGGGCATGTAAAAGGTTCTGTGAATATACCATTAGAAAAAATTGCGTCACAAGCCGACAAACTTAAAAAAATGAAACATGTGATTGTGTGTTGCCGAAGTGGTAATCGCAGTGGCATGGCAAAAAGAACATTAGAGTCTAAAGGTTTAACCAACGTGGTGAACGGCGGAAGCTGGCAAAACGTAAAACAATTTTTAAAATAAAATGGCATCACTAAAAGTATTGATACCAACCGATTTTTCGGTACAAGCGGAATACGCTTATTTAATGGTAAAAAAATTAGAGGAAAAGATCCCTGTAGAAATTCACTTTATGCATGTATTAGGTGTGCCTGATACCGTGAGCATGGATAAGAATGGTAATATAGAAACCTGTGGAGAGATCAGTATTGATTTTGTGATCTCGCAAAAGGAAATCGCTCTGCGAAAACTTAATAACCTAAAAACTATTTATGGTAATGAGATAAACGTGCAGTTGGAGTTAGGAAAACTTACAGATAAGATCGTATCCTATGCCAAGGAGAATCACTTTGATCTTATTGTTATGGGAACTAAAGGCTCATGGGGAATTAAAGAGAAGTTGTCTGGTTCGGAAACTCAGATGATCGCTCGTCAGTCGCAAGTACCATTACTTTCACTTATGTGCGACCGATCTGATCTTGTGATCAAGAACATTCTTCTGGTACACGATTTTAGAACTGCTAAGAAAGAGAACCTGTCTCTGTTACATAAATTGATCGCTGCATTCAATACAAAAACACATTTTCTACAGATCATTTATAGTGAAAATGAAAGAGCGGCCATCGATTCATCCATGGATAAGTTTGCAGCAGAAAATTCAATAAAAAATTACGACAAACATTTCTTGATAGACAAGGATATTGAGAACGGCGTTGTTCATTTTAATCAAATGCAGGAAATGGATGTTGTTTGCATCGGTACACACGGTAAAGGAGGCTTTTTCCATACAAGCGCTACCGAAAAATTAGTAAATCATTTATTTAAACCTATTATCTCATTTCATATAAATTAATATGTTAGAATTCATTCAACAACCTTGGACTTGGTACGTGTCGGGAGCTTTAATTGCCGGCATCATGTTCCTATTATTATTCTTTGGGCAGTCCTTCGGATTTTCTTCTAATTTGCGCACTATATGTGCCGCTGGTGGTGGTGGAAGATTCGTAAAATTTTTCGACTTTAATTGGAAAACGCAAGTATGGAACTTGGTTTTTTTAGTTGGAGCAATTCTTGGAGGCATCATTGCATCACAATTTCTTTCAAGCGGAGAGCCGGTGAAAATTTCTGAAAGTACTATTACAGATCTATCTAAATTAGGTATTGCCGCGCCAACATCCGCTCAACCAAGCGAACTATTTAGTTTAGAAGCTCTGTTTTCCTTAAAGGGTTTTTTGATCCTTGCCCTTGGCGGATTAATGGTAGGTTTTGGCTCACGCTACGCGGGCGGATGTACTTCCGGCCACGCCATTAGCGGATTATCTGACCTTCAATTACCATCGCTCATAGCCGTAATTGGTTTTTTTGCAGGCGGTTTATTAATGACCTTTGTTTTATTACCTTTAATACTATAGAAAAATGAAATTCTTAAAATTTTTAATAGCCGGCACTTTGTTCGGAATAGTTATGGCAAAATCTGAAGCTATTTCTTGGTTTCGTATTCAGGAAATGTTTCGCTTTCAATCTTTCCATATGTACGGGATCATTGGAACGGCTGTTACACTTGGCGTTATAGGCGTATATTTAATTAAGAAATACAAAATGCGAGATATCAGTGGTAACCCGATCATGTTTTTTCCAAAAGATAGATCAACCAAAAGATATTTGATAGGCGGAACTATTTTTGGATTAGGATGGGCTTTAAGTGGCGCTTGTCCAGGACCCATGGTTGTTAACATTGGTTATGGCTATTTGTCAATGATCGTTGTTTTTGGTTTTGCTATCCTTGGAACTTTTTTGTATGGTGCTATAAAAGATAAATTACCTCATTAATACACTTTGTTATGAGCGACACAAACAAACACGACGAAAAAATGGCTTCAGCTGTGATAAAACTTACGCAGCTAATTATATTTCTTGTGATCGTTATTATTGTATTGGTCATTGCTCTATGTAAATACACACCCTCTTCCAAAACTGAGCTTGATATTGATGCGCCTGTGCCCGACGAGTATGGCAATTTTACCGAAGCCGGAAAGTTAGAAGCTAGAAAAAGAGCACAAGACACAGTTAAATATTGGCAAGCACCTACAGAAGAAAGTTTGAATTCTTCCGAAAAAAGGGAATCAATACTATATGGTAAAGATCTGATCGCTCATACATCCTTGTATTTTGGAGAAAATGGAAAAATCGCTAATTCAACTAACGGAATGAATTGTCAAAACTGTCATTTGGATGCCGGAACAAAAGTGTTTGGAAATAATTATAGTGCAGTAGCATCTACCTATCCAAAATACAGAGCGCGATCTGGTGCCATCGAAAATATTTACAAACGCGTTAACGATTGTTTTGAGCGAAGTTTAAATGGAAAAGCCCTTGATACTTCGTCTAAAGAAATGCAAGCCATTGTAAATTATATTCATTGGTTAGGTAAGGATGTGCCAAAGAATAAAAAACCCGCAGGATCAGGATTTAAAGAACTTGCATTTTTAGATAGAGCTGCTGATCCGGTAAATGGAAAGACCGTATACGAGGCAAAGTGTCAAAGCTGTCACCAAGCAAATGGAGAAGGGATAATGAGAAGTGATAGAACTGCGTATACGTATCCACCGCTTTGGGGTAACAAGAGTTATAACGATGGCGCAGGATTGTTTCGCATGTCAAACTTTGCAAAGTATGTAAAGTATAATATGCCATTAGGCGCTTCGCACAATGCAACGCAAATTACTGATGAAGAAGCTTGGGATGTAGCTGCCTTTGTAAATTCTCAACCTCGCCCAAAAAAGGATATTAAACAGGATTGGCCAAAAATAGAAGAAAAACCTTTCGACCATCCTTTTGGTCCTTATGCAGATGGATTTAGTGAACAGCAACATAAATATGGTCCATTCAAGCCGATCAAGAAGAAACAGGACGATATGAAGAAAAGTAAAAATAAATAAATAGAAAGCAATGAAAAAAACGTATAAATATATACTTACATTATTAGTGGTTGCCTCAACGGTGTTTACTTTAAAGTCGCAAACACAAAATTCAAAGAATGTAAAACCCGAACATAAGATCATTTTTCAACTTACCGAAGGTGATACCACAGCTCACAAGCAGTTGATGAAACAATTCAATAATATTTTAAGCGTGTCGCCAACCACAAAAATAGAAGTAGTATGTCATGGCGCAGGTTTGGATATGTTAGTAAGTGGAAAGACCATTGTAGAAGGTAAAATTGCATCGTTGATGGAAAAGGGAGTTGTTTTTAACGCCTGCGAATTTTCTATGAAAGAGCGCAAAGTAGATCGTAGTCAAATCATCTCAAAGGCAGTTTTTGTTCCAGCAGGGATCATAGAAATAGTTAGCAAGCAAGAGCAGGGATGGAGTTATATTAAGGCGGGAAATTAAACATCTCATGATAGAAATGAAAAAAGTTCTCTTATTTGTATTTTCAATTATTTCATTTTATTCTTTCTCACAGGATAACGTAAATCATCATGGCGGAGATGACCATCATATTGTAATACGTCCGAAAGATTCCACATGTTTAAAGGATTGCTTTTTGAGAGCGCATTGGGAAGTGCATTCACGTACATTTTTAATGAGTACCTTCAATGAAGGTGCCCTCAAAGATGATTATGCTTTGGCTTCCGGAGCGGGAATTGGGGTTTTAACTCAACCCATCTATGGATTTCAAGTTGGAATGAGCGGTTTTTTCATCTATAATTTAATGTCGTCAAGCGTTGATAAACCCGATTCAATCACAAAGCTCATGAATCGTTATGAATTAGGATTGTTTGATATCGAACACCCAACTAATAAGAATGATCTTGATAGACTTGAAGAGTTGTTTGTGAAATACAATCTTTCCAAAAGTTCAATAACCATTGGAAAAATAAATATCAATACGCCTTTTGTAAATCCGCAAGACGGAAGGATGAGACCAACCATAGAAGAAGGTGTTTGGTTAAGTATCAACGAATCAAAAAAGATCGGATTGAATGGGGGTTGGGTATGGGAAATTTCACCGCGCTCAACCGTGCAATGGTTTAGCCTGGCAAACTCGATGGGAATAAACCCTATGGGTGTAAATATAGATGGTACACGATCTGATTATCATGAAAACGTAAAGAGTAATGGTTTAGGTATTGCCAATATTTATTTTAAGCCAATAGATAATTTAAAGATCAGCTTATGGAATGGCTATTTTCATAATGTCATGAATACAGCGATGATCGAGATCAATTCGGAAAGGATATTAAACAATAGATCAAAGATGTATCAAGGACTAATGTTTGTTCATCAAGACGCCATTGGTGATGGGGGTAATGCCGATCAACAAAAAACTTATATCAATAAAGGTGCCATTTCCAATGTGATCAGTGCTCAATTCGGAATTAAAAATAAAAGAATTAACACCTCCATAAATTACACGCACATTACCGGTGATGGACGTTATTTAATGCCTCGTGAATGGGGCAAGGAACCGTTTTACACCTTTATTCCACGAGAGCGCAATGAAGGTTTAGGTAATGTGTACGCGATGATGATCAGATCATCACTAAATAGTTTTAATAGCAAACTAAAAACCGGCCTTGCATATGGCTATTACATTTTGCCCGATGTAAGGGATTTTCGTTTAAATAAATACGGAATGCCATCCTATCATCATTTAAATTTCGACGTAGGTTATTCATTCGATAAATTTTTGAGAGGTTTAGATGTTAAGTTCTTAGCAGCTTATAAATTAAATGCAGGAGAAACTTACAATAATTTAAGGTATGTTTACAATAAAGTAAATTTGATCAATCTTAATCTCATCATAGATTTTAAGATCTAAAACAAGAAGCAATGGAAAATAATATCCCAGAAAACAACACATCCGATAACCGCCGCGATTTTTTAAAGAAATCTGCTTTAGCCGGTTTGGGAGTGGTACTGAGCCCAGTAACAAAGGCTGTAAACTCCTCAGTGAACGCGAATGAATTGTTGGAGATTTCGAATGTTGAAAATGGTAATGCACCAAAAAAACAAAATGTCACCATTTTAATTACCACTGATATTCATTCACAATTGAATACACACGACGAATTTTTTTGGGAGAACAACCAAGCAGTTTATAGAAAGCGTGGAGGAATGGCAGTCTTAAAAACGATGATCGAATCGTTTAGAAAAAAGAATCCTGCTAATACTATACTTTATGATGGGGGTGATTATTTTCATGGTCATGCAGTAGCTTCATTAACTGAAGGAGAAGCATTAATTCCTATTTTTAATAAATTAGGTTACGATCTTATGTTGCCAGGTAATTGGGAAGTGGTTTACAAAAAGAAAAAGATGTTGTATGATATGGGCCATGCGAACGCAGCAAAAATATGCGCGAATATGTGGCACAAAACTACAGATGCCGACAACGGTGAGTTGGTTTATCCTCCATATTGGATAAAATATGTTGCAGGTGTAAAAATTGGTATCATAGGTTATACCGATCATTTGATACCTAAACGTCAATCGCCTGCGTACAGCGAAGGATTAAGATTTGAGCATGCCGAATTTAATTTAGCAAAGTATGTAAAATTACTTCGTGAGGTAGAAGGTTGTGCTGTGGTAATTGTTGCAACACACATGGGATTAGCGCAGCAAGTTGGCTTAGCAAACAATCCGGCCTGCGAAGGCGTAGACATGCTTATTGGTGCTGATACACATGAGCGCGTACGTGAGCCTATTCAAGCAAAGTATACTAAGGTGATAGAATGCGGTGCATTTGGCTCTTTCTTGGGTAAGTTGGATCTTGAGATCGAAAATGGAAAATTGATCAACATGAAGTATCAATTGTTAGATGTGAATCCTGCAAAATATCCTGCTGATAAGGAAATTCAAGCTTTAGTAGATAAAGCATATGAACCATTTAAAAAGGATCTTCAAACAGTGATCGGAACAAGTAAAACACCATTGGTGCGTTACTTTGTTTTGGAAACTCCAATGGATAATTTGATCACCGATGCAGTGAAATGGAAATTCAAACCGGATATCGCTTTATCAAACGGATTTCGTTTTTGTCAGCCCTTAGCGGTTGATCCAAAAACCGGAGTAGCAACGATCACAAAAGAATTTTTATGGAATATGTTGCCGGTAAATAGCGGTGCAAAAACAGGGATTGTTACCGGAAAGCAAGTATGGGATTGGTTAGAGAAGGAATTACAAAATGCATTTGCTAAAGATCCATCCAAAAGATTTGGTGGTTGGTTTGTGCGTTACAATGGCTTACAAGTGAATTTTACTATCGGAAATGAATTCGGTAAACGTGTAAACTCCGTAAAAGTAAATGGAACGCCTATTGATATGAATAAGGAGTATAGCATAGTTGCCTGCGAACGCGAAGGTGATCCGGATGACACTTTATGCAGAATGGAACACGTGAAAGACCCAAAATTAACACCTTTTCTACTTCATGATGTAATTATAGAATATTTGAAGGAAAACTCTCCAATAGCACCGGTGTTAGAAGGTAGATCGGTGGCAACCGATGAGCCTAAAACACTTTTAACCCAATTAAAGGGAACAACTTACGAGTTTAGGTAATTTGGCGCCTAAGTAATTTATAAATATCTTTATGTGGTATGAATGACATAAAGCAAAAATTACAGAATTTATTAGAGCCAAAACTGGTTGACGAGATCGTTAAAGAAGGAAAGATCATGTCGTTTGAAGAAGGAGATGTAATTATTGATTACAATAAGAGCATCAAGTTCATGCCGCTGATCTTAAGCGGCACTATTCGTGTGATGCGCAAAGATGAAGAAGATCGCGAGATATTATTATACTATTTGAGCTCTAATGAAAGTTGCGCCATGGCTTATACCTGTTGCATGGAAGCGCGCAAAAGTGAAATTAAAGCTATTGCCGAGGATCATGTTGAACTTATAGCAATCCCACATGATAAATTAGATGAGTGGTTGGTAAAGTATCCAAGTTGGAAAAGTTATATATTTAATAGTTTCACGCAGCGCTTTAATGAATTATTACGCTCACTTGAAAGTATTGCATTTCATAAATTAGATGAGCGCTTAATTAAATACCTCAAAAATAAAGCTAAAGTTACAGGTAAAAATGCTATTCAATTATCGCACAATCAAATTGCCGAAGAAATGGGAACAAGTAGGGTGGTGATATCTCGTTTGCTAAAACAACTCGAGAATGATAAAAAACTTCTTCTTTATCGCAACGAAATTAAATTGCTTAAGGATTTTTAGGCTGTAAGTTTTACAACAACCAATTACTTTTTCTCGGATCAGTTGCCGAGTCTTTAAGATGCGTTTTTAAACCCAACGCAAGTGTCTTCGCCAATTCAAAAGCTTCTTGTTTATTTTTTGTTTCCTGAATGGTAATACGCCTGTTCTTATGATGAACCAAACTCACTTGATAATAGGAATGGATACTGTTCTCAAGATCATCAACCGCGCAAGTTTCGCATTTTGCAAAAAGCGTTCTAAAAATAAGTACGTAATCAATTTTTGGAAGAGGCTTGAACTCTCCTAACTTCAAAAAGCCAAAGATACTCTCTTGTAATTTGTACATCTTACCATCTAGATCCACAATGGTTTTAAACTGGCGTACCCAATTACTAATAGCTTTTCGCTTGCTTATGATAAGAGCTTCCATTATGAATATTGCTCAATGATCTGTTTTAATTGTTCTGCTTGTACAACGCCGGATTGCCTCCAAAGAATATTTCCATTTTTAAATAATAAGAGTGTTGGTACTCCTCTTACTTGGTAAGCATTTGCAGCACCCGGATTTTTATCCACATCAACTTTTATGATTGATGCTTTATCGCCGATGTTCTGCTTTAATTTTTCTAAGATAGGAGCCATCATTTTACATGGTCCACACCACTCGGCGTAAAAATCTACAAGCACCGGTTTATCTGTATTTATTAATTCGTTAAATCCCATGATCTTATTTTTTAACTTGTTCTTGCTCTTCTTCTTTTGTAAGCTTACCAATGGCACAACTTACATAGGATTTGGCATTGCTAACAAACTTATCCAAACCTTCTATGGTTCCTTTTTCTGGATAGCCCATGGTGTGTAACTTCTCTTTCATTGCTGAAATTTCAGCATCATCTGAATGTGTGATTTCTACGGTATCAGTCTCATTATTTACATCCACTTCCGATACGCCGGAAATCGACATCAATCCCTTTTTAATAGTGCTGGCACATCCACCGCACTTTAAATTATCTATAATAATAGTTGTTTTCATGACTTTAGTTTTTGGTTACTTCAGTAAAGGTAACGTCATCTAAAGTCTTTTCATATGACGCCGACTTCTTTGTGTTATGACCTATATCACATCCTGAACTGCCGCAACATCCAACATTAAGTACCGATTGGCTAAGCAAAATGACCCCTAGCAGGCCTAATATCACTTCGTTTGACCTAAAGGCCTCAGTCAAAACAACACCGGCCAAAACAAGTCTAATTACTCTCATTAGACCCCAGTTTTTTAATATTCTATTTTTCCAATCCATTTTCTTTAGTTTTTTGTGGTTCGCTGCTAAATGTATTAACGATCAATCCTCCCGCAAGGGCAAAGTATAATGTGCTGTTAATTGGACTGGATGTGATCGCACATGTTCCGCTGCTACATCCAATAAAATACCAGTAAGCATATCCAGCCAAAGCTCCAAGTCCTACTCCGATCAAGGTTAATTTATGTTTAGTAACGAACTTTTTCATACAACAAAGGTATGAACACTACTATGGATAGTGTGTAACATTTGTTATATAAATAATTTTTTAAGAGAAATTTAACAGAAGATAACCTTTCAAAATAAAGCATCAATGCTTTACAACGATCTTTTTATTAGTAATTCCAGATTTGGTATATAGCTGTAACAAATAGAACCCATCAGGAAGATCTTCTATTTGAATTAAATTTTGAAATATTTCATTTCTGATAATGCTTCCATAAACATCAGTAAGTGAGTAGCTGATCATCTCTGTTAAGCCGGTTGTTTTTATGATTAAAAAATCTTTAGATGGGTTTGGATAAACTTGTATATGGTTAGAATAAGAATTCTCTACCATGCTTGCCGGATCCTCATTGATCACTCCAACGGCATCTAGGTCAAAACCACCACTGCCAAATGCAGTAGGAAATGGATCATTCACCGGATTGTTATTCATGTCGTAACTGGCAAGTGATGGCGTGATGCTTCCTACCACATCAATGATCTTTACATGTGTGATCGCATTCACATTTAGACCAGATATATTTTTTAATTCTTCAAGATCAAACGGAGTGCCATAATTTGCCCTGTATTTACCTGCAAAATTATTAAGCCTGGTGCAATCTAAAGGATCAAAAGCACCTATCTGAGTTGTGAATTGTGTGTTAGATGTTGCCGGAAATCTAAAGAAATTTATTCCGTCACTGCTCACTTCCACAAATGCCAACTCTAAAAAATTATCAGCAAATCCATTTTCAAATATGGCGAAGTCGTAACCCATTCCGTTTCTAATAGAATTAGAAAAAGTAAGTACGGCAATTCCACCATCTCCTAAACTCACAATGGGATTATCGCCCGCTTTTAAAGTTCCATTGGCATCAACACCTACAGTAGCAGTTCCTAATGAAGTATCGGAAGCATCTTGCCAACCGCGCGTTACCGTACAGGATTTAGCCCAGCTAACAAACGCCAAACTATCTTTATGCATGGCCGAGGTATTTGTTGAACCTGGCGCTGCATGAAATTGCCCAAAATAAAAAGATTGGAGCATAATAAATAAAATAACAAGTGGCCTGATCTTTGATGAATTGTTGATCAATTCTAAAATGCAATTGCTGCACAAGCATGAATTAAATTTGGTTCTCATGTAATTTTTGATCTTGTTGGGAATAGTTATGGATGAGCAAAAACAGTTTTTAATGTCATCTGCTTTACAAATGAATGCTGACTTGCAATTTGGGCAATATGTTATCTGCTCTTGTTCTTTCATATCACAAACTTCATTTCGCGGAAGTATCTTGTGTACACCAAAATATATTCGCTTTTGGTGTTGTAAGGCAGGTATCCTGACTTGTTTCCCTTTTCTCACGCCTTCTCGTTCTTCCAGACCAGAACAATGGCATTTGTGAGAAAGGTAGAAACTTACAGTTGCGCGACAGTCACAGAATTTCACTGTGTTCCCTATTCATTTGGCTATAACACCAAAACCTTTGTGCAAATATAGTAAATAAAAAAAGCCCCAACGTTTCCGTTGAGGCTTTTAAAAAAGTAAAGCTATAATTATTTAACAACGATCAACTTCTCTTTGAAAAGTCCACCATTTGTTTTAACAAGAACGTTATAAGTTCCAGTTGCAAATTCTGAAGTGTTGATAGTCATCTCACTTGTTCCAGCAAATACTTCATCAGCCTTGTTAGTATAAACAATTTTACCAGTAATATCAGTAATGCTGATCTCAACAAATGTATTGTTCTCTAATTTAAGACCAATCACTGCGTAATCTTTAGCTGGGTTAGGGAATATTCCAATTGAGTTATTATTGGCATACTCTTTAACTTGTGATGGCACAACAACTGAACTTGTGAAAGCAGAGCCAGATTGTAATACTTGTCTAGTCACATCATCTTGTATCCAAACAATATATTCATAAGTAAAAGTACCAGTACTAGTCCAGAAATTATTAGTGAATTGTGCTGGAGTTCCTGAAGCAGTGCTTCCATAAGTTAAAGTTTGGTTAAACGTAACCGGAATTGGAGTGCCATCAGTAGTATTATATGTTGTGCCTGAAGCAGGGAACATTCTACGCATGGCATGGCTGTAATTCTTTTGAGATGTAGAAGCACCAGGGTAGTTATAAAAAGACTGAACTAAAGCTTGGTATACTCTAATTGGAGATGCTGAAGGTATAGTGATAAATGGAGTGATAGTTGCATTTGCTGTAACAACACCTGCATTATAAGTAATAGTTGGTGTGATATTAGCATAAGCAGGAGCCAGTTTCGCTATGTTAATGTTTGTTTGGTTTCCTGAGCCTACAGTACCGTTGTATAATACAGTTGGAGCAGAGTTAACAGAATAATAATTTCTTCTGGTCAAAACATCATTGTTATAACTTGGATCGTTACCTGGCGATGGCCAATTTACTTGGTATTTAACTGCATTTAAATTACTACCTGGAAGGTTAACGTTGTTACTACTTAATAATGGATCAAATGTGTTATTCAAACTTGCGCAAGGTCCACAAGTAGAAGAAGTGAATTCTTCAATTAAAGCATTGATAGCAACTGATTGCGAAGCAACGTATACAAATTGCGACGCGGTATCATTACTAGCAACCGCTTGTGCAGAACCATTGACAGAACTAACCCAAACCTTGATCCTGTTTGTTCCTAAACTTAAACTAGCAGGGGTGGTAAAAGAGAAGTTTTGAGTTCCAAAGTAAGGAACAGACGGAGCGAAAGTAATTGTTTGAGTTACTGGGGTTCCGTTATTTACGTTATAATTCATAACTGCTGTTGTAGCTGTTCCGTAACCTAATTGCTTGAAAGATGCATTGATATTTTGATTTCCTGCACCTACCATATAACGAGTTAAACCGTTAACGCTTAAAATGCTTCCATCATGTTGATTCGCAGGAACCGTTACAGCGAAGTTATCGTAAGCAGTTTGCCATCTATCAAAACCAACATCACGTATTGCGATATATACATTTTGTCCAGCATATGCGTTTAAGCTAACACCACGTTGAGTCCATGCAGCACTTGTAGAACTTCCCGGAGAAAAAATCTCACCATTGATGCTGAACAATGCTGGGTTAGCTAAGAAATTTGCAGCAGTAGTTCCTGTGGTAGAAATCCTTACCTCGTAAAAACCTGTTGCTGTACCATCAAATGATGTTACATCCCAATTAAAGACAGAGTTTGCAGGAACTAGGAATTGAGGCGAAATAACAAAGTCATTAGATGTTCCTGCTGATGAGTATCTTGAAGTAGTTATCAAGGCAACACCATAATTTGTATGCAAGTTGAATGCAGTAGTTAAATTACGCGTAACACCAGCGTTAGTACCAAAATTGTATGCTGATATTGATGCGTTAGGCGTTAATCCATCAACGTTGTTTTGCAGCCATCCCGCTGGTAAAAGCGAATTAGTAGCCGAACTGAAATTCTCTGTCCACGTTTGCGCTGAGGATATCCCTGAAGCCAGGAATGCGATTGCAAGTAGTTGTTTTTTCATTTGATTTTTTGTTTTTTGATTTATTTATTTTGTTACTGTTAATTTTCTTGTTAAAGTTGAACTGCCATTTATTATTTTCACAAAATAAACGCCAGTCTCTAGAGACTCATTATCTATAGAAATTTTGTTTTTACCCTTTTGTAAACTGATCTCTTTTGACGAAACTAATGCACCTAAGCAATTGTAGACTTTTAAACTTGTTCCGCTTAATTCTTTTAAGGCATTAACATCAATAAATGACTTTGATGAACTTGGATTAGGGTAAATGTTAGAAGCGCTTGAAAGGTCATTTAAGTTCGTGGCGATCCCAGTTGCAAAATTATACCTCATTGTAATAGCAAGTTTTTCTGTGCCATTTTGAACTTCATATCCAATATTTGACAAACCAAGTGCGCTAGCTTCGTCAAGATAAACAATAAAATCATCAGAAGAATTGGCAGGGATCACAAACAACGCAGAATATACCGTAGGCACGTAGCAGGTAGTTCCTGTGCAAAAATATGCAGCAGCCTCATCGCCAACTGAAACGGTATTTAAAAGATTATCATACTTTCTTATGGTGTAGGTTTGGGTTGTAGCCGTAATATTCTTAAGTATAAAATAATAAGATACATCAGCAGTCAAAGAAGTTGCCTTATCAAATATAGCATTATTGGTAATAGGGGTTGTGCTTGCTGTTGTAGTAACTAATTCAAAGGTTGGCGCTTGAGAAAAAGCAAACGATAAACTTAAAGTGATTCCTAACAGGGTAAAGTAGAGTTTCTTCATATGAATTTTTTTATTAAATGTATGAAAAATAAATAGAGTTCCCTATAGTGCATTGTTAAAATTACCGGAGTGGTTAGTTTTTATTGATAAGTGGCGATCACTAAAATAAAATAGCCCCGATGAAATCATCGGGGCTATTAATATTTGATGAGAATTAGTTATTTAACAATGATCAATTTCTCTGTTAAAAGCCCACCGTTGGTCTTAACGATAACGTTATAGGTTCCAGTTGCAAATTCAGAAGTGTTGATCGTGATCTCACTTGCTCCAGCAAATACTTGCTCAGCTTTGTTTGAATAAACAATTTTACCAGTAATGTCAGTAATGCTTATTTCAACAAATGAACTATTGTCTAATTTAATTCCAACCACTGCGTAATCTTTAGCAGGGTTAGGGAATATTCCAATAGAACCATTATTGCTATACTCAACAATACTAGATGGAACAGTAACTGAACTTGTGAACGCAGAACCTGATTGTAAAACCTGATCAGTAACATCATCTTGTACCCAAACTAGATATTCGTAGGTAAAAGTACCAGTGCTTGTCCAGAAGTTGAAGCTACCCTGTGCTGGAGTTCCTGCTGCAGTGCTACCATAAGTTAATGCATGATTAAATGTTACATTAATAGGTGTGCCATCCGTTGTTGTGTAAGAGGTGCCGTTAGCAGGGAACATCTTGCGCATTGCGTGTTTATAATCCTTTTGAGAAGTTGAGGCACCAGGGTAGTTGTAATAAGATTGAACTAATGCCTGATAAATTCTGATAGGAGACGCTGATGATATAGTTAAAAACGGTGTAACAGTTGCATTAGCAGTTACCGCACCAGCGGCAAAAGTAATTGTGGGTGTAATATTAGCATAGGCAGGAGCTGTTTTGGCAATATTTATGTTTGTTTGGTTTCCTGAACCTGGCGTACCGTTGTATAACACAGTTGGAGCTGCATTAACACTGTAATAAGTTACTCTAGTAGCTACATCCGGATTATAACTTGGATCATTACCAGGAGAAGGCCAGTTCACTTGATATTTAATAGCATTTAAATTGCTACCTGGCAAATTAACGTTATTGCTGGTTAATAATGGGTCAAACGTGTTATTTAAACTAGCACATGGACCACAAGTAGAAGATGTAAACTCTTCAACTAATGCATTAATAGCAACAGATTGCGAAGCAACGTAAGTCATAGCAGTTGATAGATCGTCGTTTGTGATAGTTTCCGCAACACCATTTACTTCGGTTACCCAAACTTTAACAGTATGTGTTCCAACAGTTAAAGCTGCAGGAGCAGTAAACGAATAGTTTGCTGTTTGAAGATAGTTAAGTGCACCAACTGTAATTGTTTGAGTAGTTATCGGACCTGCATCTATCTGATAATTCATAGTAGCGTTATTAGCTACAGCAGTACCTTTATTTTTAAATACACCGCTGATCACAGTATTTCCACTAACCGTATAACGAGGAACACTTGTAACACTTACAACGTTACCGTTGCTTGCTGGAGGAACAACAACTTTGATATTATCTAAGTATAAACGATTCTTGTCATTAGAGTTATTTCTAAAGGCAATTCTAACAGTTTGTCCTACATAAGCACTTAAGTTTATAGATCTCTCAGTCCAAGCAGAAGCTGCATAATTTTCAGCGGCAACCGTTAAAAGATTTGTTGAGAAATCGGTAGTAAGCGTACCTGTTGTTGAAATTTTAACTTGATAACCATCAGCAAAAGCAGCTTCAGAACATGTTGCCTCCCATTCTAAATAAGCTCCGGTAGGAACATTAAAAGAAGGAGTGATCAACCAATCATCGGCAACACCAGCCGGACTATACCAAGATGTACTCATTACACATCTTCCTTGGTTTGGATACACGGTTGCAATATTGTTTGTTACCCAAGCATTAGTTCCAAAATTAAAGGAAGATAAACTACTTGAAACGGTTAAACCATCAACGTTATTTTGCAACCATCCCGCAGGAAGTGATTGAGCGGTTGTGGAGTTAAAGTTCTCACTCCAAGTTTGCGCATTGGCTATTCCCATACCCAAAAGCGCTAGTGTAAGTAATTGTTTTTTCATGTTGTTTGTTTAGACGTTATATTTTTAAAACGATTTAATAGTGCGAAATCCTAAGGTACAAAACTTCCAATTACTCACAAAATACCAGATGTTAAATTACTTCAGCCCCTTAGTTTCTTAGATTAATTTCATGATAAAACTATAAGTGTTTAAAAACCAGGGTTTTATTTAACTTAAATGAAAGCAAAAAATGTTTATTACCAAACATGCCTCAATTTATTAATTTTGTGCGTTCATGTTCAATAGGTTCTTGCCTGAGGTTTTTTCAAAACTGGAAATTTCTAATTCCAGCAGGGATCTCTTTGTCAAAGGTTTAGCAGGATCAGGTATTCACTTTGTTTTAGCGAACATTTACAACAATCAAAAAAAGAATTTGATCCTTATTAAAAACGATAGGGAAGAAGCGGCGTATGCGTTCAATGATCTGCAACAAATTCTCGCCGAAAAAAATGTTCAGTTCTTTCCGCAATCCTACAAACAACCTTACGAAACCGAAAAAACAGCCAACGCCAATATTCAAGAACGTGCTGAGGTATTAAGTTTATTAAGCAGCGATACTTATAATGGTATTGTTGTAACTTACCCTGAAGCGCTTTGCGAAAAAGTAACGCTTAAAAAAGAACTCCAGCAAAACATTCTTCAAATTAGAAAAGGAGAAAAACTATCGGTTGAGTTCATAAGCGAATTTTTATACTCTTATAATTTCCAGCAAAGCGATTTTGTGTATGAGCCGGGTCAATTTTCCATTCGTGGAGGAATAATTGATATTTATTCCTTCGCCAATGAATTTCCTTACCGTTTAGAATTATTTGGAAACGAAGTAGAAGCCATCAAAACATTCGATCCTGCCAATCAATTGTCGTTAAAGAATTTTGATTTTGTTACCATTATCCCAAATATTAATACATCCATCCTTAAAGAGGAAAAAGGCTTTTTGCTGAATTATTTTTCGCCCGAACATACAGTTATTGCCATCGAAAGCGCCGAGCGTGTATTTTCAATATTTGATAAAATGTATTCAAAAGCAGTGCATGCGTTTGAGCATTATCAGGGTGAGATCAAACAAATCGAACCTCAGGTACTCTATGGAAATGCCGATGAATTTAAAAAAACACTTTCACAGTACTCTATATTAGAATTTGGATTGCAAAATTTATTGACCTCCACATCGCAAACATTTGATCAGGCCCCACAACCGGTTTTTAATAAGAATTTTGACCTGCTCATTTCTAATTTAAAAGAAAATAAGACAAAGGGATATCAAAACTTTTTTTTAACCGAGAATAGAAAGCAGGCAGATCGTTTGATCACTATTTTTAATGATATGCTTGCCAAAGAACATCGTACTTACGAAACACTCATTGATTATTTGCCTTTAAATATCCACGAGGGTTTTGTGGATCATGATCTTAAAATTGCTGTTTACACCGATCACCAGATCTTCGAAAGACATCATCGCTATAAACTAAAAGAAGTAAGAAATAAAACGAGTGAAGCACTTACTTTAAAAGATATTTTGATGCTCAATCCGGGTGATTATGTAACACATATCGATCATGGAATTGGGCGTTTTGGTGGATTACAAAAATTAAATGTTGCAGGGAAAGAGCAAGAAGCTGTACGTTTATTATATAAGGATAATGATGTTTTATTTGTTAGCATTCACAATCTGCACCGCATCAGTAAATTTAGCGGTAAAGAAAGCAATGTTCCTCGCTTAGATAAATTGGGCAGTACTCATTGGGCCACGCTCAAACAAAAAACAAAACGTAAAGTAAAGGAAGTTGCCTTCGACCTCATAAAATTATACGCCAAACGAAAGGCAAATAAAGGTCATGCATTTTTAAAGGATAATTATTTGCAACACGAATTAGAAGCTTCTTTCATCTATGAAGACACTCCTGATCAAGTAAAAGTTACAGCCGATGTAAAACGCGATATGGAACGATCGCAACCAATGGATCGCTTGATATGTGGTGATGTAGGTTTTGGTAAAACAGAAATTGCAGTTCGCGCGGCATTTAAAGCAGTTTGCGATAGCAAGCAAGTTGCCATTTTAGTTCCAACAACAATTTTGGCATACCAGCATTACAAAACATTTAAAGATAGGTTAAGAGGTTTGCCTTGTAATGTGGATTATATCAATCGCTTTCGTTCAGCAAAGGAACAGAAGGAGGTTTTGCAAAAACTGGAACAAGGAAAAATTGATATAGTGATAGGAACGCACAAGATCATAGGCAAAGATGTAAAGTTCAAAGATCTTGGATTACTGATAATTGATGAAGAGCAAAAATTTGGTGTGGGCGTAAAGGATAAATTAAAAGTATTTAAAGAGAATATTGATACACTTACCTTAACAGCAACTCCAATTCCACGAACTCTCCAATTCAGTTTAATGGGCGCGCGAGACCTTTCGGTAATTTCTACGCCGCCACCAAATCGCTTTCCGGTGCAAACCGAATTACATTTGTTTGATGAGGAGTTGATCCGCGATGCTATTAGTTTTGAATTACAAAGGGGTGGACAAGTATTTTTCGTGCATAATAGAGTAAGTGATATACAGGAAATTGCAGGAACCATTCAACGTTTGGTTCCTGATGCACGAATTGCCATTGGGCACGGACAATTAGATGGTGATAAACTGGAAGAAGTGATGTTGGCATTTATAGAGGGAGAATTTGATGTGTTAGTCGCCACAACCATCATTGAAAGTGGAATTGACATCACAAACGCTAATACAATTATCATAAACGGCGCGCAAAATTTCGGGCTGAGTGATCTTCATCAAATGCGAGGAAGAGTAGGGCGCAGCAA